>Ga0181599_1000186_pt1 | contig 63269 bp, 37 predicted proteins | sample 041ome_3_FD_148658 | JGI IMG/M metagenome (GOLD analysis project Ga0181599, IMG submission 148658) | Coastal salt marsh microbial communities from the Groves Creek Marsh, Skidaway Island, Georgia - 041405US metaG (spades assembly) | ecosystem: Environmental > Aquatic > Marine > Intertidal zone >...
ATTCTCGCCTTCTCTTCTTCCTCAGCTCGGATACGAGCTTCCTCTTCCTCCTTGGCTTTCATCTCAGCTTCGATTCTCGCCTTCTCTTCTTCCTCAGCGCGGATACGAGCTTCTTCCAACTCAGCCTCGATTCTCGCTCTTTCTTCCTCTTCCTCAGCTCGAATTCTTGCCTCTTTCGCCTCTTTCGCCTCCTGCAACGCTCGCTGTTCCTCCTCCATCTTCTTTTGCTTCTGTCTCGCCACTTCCTCCTCCATCTTCTTAAACTTCGCCTTGACATCTTCCGCCTTTTTTATCTCGGCTTTGATTTCTGCCTCCCTCGCGCCTTCCTCCGCGCTTTCGTACACTCCTCCTTTTCTCTTTGCGATGGATTTCTTCACTCCTTTCGCCAATTTGCCCGCATCTGGCACTTCCGGCACTTTCACCGACTTTGTTTTCGCCGCGACCGTCTCTTTCACTTCCTCCACGCTCGTCGGCACTTTCGGAACGTCGATATTTCGCTTCGCCAGCGACTTCTTAATCCCTTCCGCCAGCTTCGCCAGAAACGGTTTCGCGTCCTCGACCACGTTTTCGAACTTCGGCACTTCAATCTCCGGCAGCTCCGGAATCAACTCTTTCGGGTCTCTGGAGATAAAGTCCTTCACCTCCTCCGCGTCCGGTAAATCCGGCAACGACATATTTCTCTTATTCAACGATTTCTCCACGCCACTGGTCAAATCCTCCGCGGTTGGGATTTGCACCCCGTCTTGGGAGATATTCCTGTACGTTTTAAACGCTCGTCGAAGCCATTTCGTGTTTCTCCCTTTGTTCGGATTTTCTTCCCGCGGTTCTTCTTCGTTGTCCTCGGAAGCAGCAGCAGAGGCGACAACGACGGCGTCGCGCCGAAGGCCGATTGCATTCTTTTTATCTCCTCTCTCGCCGGGAGAAAGAATGCCACTCTTCCCTCGTCGTTGTCGTCGCTGCGAACGCGTCGTTCTCCCGACGAACGACGACGACGACGAAGAGGCGTTGGCGCTCGTCGCCATCGTCGCCATTCTTTATCTCTCTCTCTCTCGTGTACTCAAACGCCGCGCACGAGGTGGGCAAATTTTATCTCTCTGTCTGTGTTTGTATGCGCAGTTACCTATGATAGTTTTGATGGATACGTGTATAATTAGGTGGGTAAAAATGCGGAAAAGAGAACAGAGAGCGCTCTATCTGAGAGTGAGTCATCACGCTTCGGAAGATACACGAGGAGGCACGAAGAAGTGATTCGGGAAGTGCACGGGAGCCAAAAAAAAAACAAAAAAAATTTCTCTTTGTTCGCATTTGACGAAGACACACGTTTGACGTTCGATCGAGTGCTCAGATTTTTTCATTTTACGACAAAAGGGGAGAAGAAGAAAAAAATCTTCATCGCAGAGAGCGCCCTTGTTGCGCGCGCATACTCTCTCTTTTTATACACGCATAAAAAAGAGGAGGAAACGCCATCATGCCGAGCGAGCGACTGCAAATCCTCCTTCCGTGCTGGCAAGAGCTCATGCTGCGTTTGAACGTGGATTCTTTGCGGGACGTGCAGAGGGAAATTTTACGCAGAGCTGGATTTCCAACGTGCGTTTTTTGTTTTCTTTCCCCGTTTGTTTGCTTTTTTTCATCTCTCCGCGCGTGGTAGTGTGTTTCTTTTGCGCGCGCGATGCTGACGATTTACGTCTCTCTCTCTCTCTCTCTCTTTGCGCGCGCGTGCGTGTATCTCAAATCGCAGGGACGAGCGAGGTTTTTTAGCGTTGGACGACCGGGAGGCGGACGAGGAAGAGGAGGAGAGAAGAGAGTGGGAAAAATGCATTGAAGAAGTCGTAACCGAAAAAGAAGAAGAAGAAACAGAGGAGGAAAGGAAAAACGAGTATTCGCCGATTGACTTGACGCAAATAGACGATGACGACGATAACAACGACATTGATAGATACATAGACGACACGGACGAGGATGAACCGCAACCGCTGGCGTGGCGATTGCTGAAGAAAGCGGCGGAGAAGAGGTACGACGAACGCGGCGGCGGCGAGCGGGAGGCGCTTCGAGAGGAGGAGGCTTATGATGATAAAGAAGAAGAAGAAGAACAAGGAGAAGACGATGTGCAACCTACCCCTTCTCATCCTCTTTCATCGCCTCCGGATTACTCCTCGAAGACGGACCAAGAGCTCGCAAAGGAGTTGGCAAAGTATGGCATGAAACGACTCGGTTCTCGAACGGCTATGATTGATTGCTTGATGAACATTTGGACCGAGAAGATGGTGGAGAGAGGCGACGGCGCGGCGTATTCGCAACGGTTGGAAGAAGAGTTGTTGAGTTTAAGTCAACGAGACCTGAACGTGAGTAACAACAACCCGACATCCATCGCCGGGTTGACTACAAAGAAACGGAAAAAGAACGGGACGAGCATTTTAAGAGGAGCGAGAACGTCTAGAGAAGAAGAAGGTGAAGAAGCGGGCGACGACGAAGAAGAAGAAGAAGAAGAAGAAGAAGAAAACGAGGCGGTTGGGATCGACGAGCGAGTGCTCCACGCCAAACTCACCGCCTTTCTCAAATCTTCTCGGGACGTGTACGCCACCATCTTACGCATGGAACCGATCGACATAGACGAAGTCAAGAAACTCTGCGAGAACGGTTTACGAATGAAGTGCATATCGAAAGTGAAACTGGCGAATTATTTCGAGAGTAAAGGCGTGGCGGTGCGGCACAACGCGCCGAAAAAGAAGAAGAAGAAGACGACGACGAATAAACAAACGACGCCGAGCGGGAGGATAGAAAAAGAGCTCCCGAACCACAACGGCGAGAGACGTGCCGCCGCCGTTGAGATTTTTAGTCCAATCAGAGAGGAAGACACGTATTAGAAAGCGACAAAAAAATAGCACAACACACGCGCCGCGCGAGTAGGCACACACCATAGATATACGCATTTATATACATAGCAAGAAGAAAACGCGCATTTAGAATAAGTCAGACTAATTTCTATGTTCCGAGCGACTTCAGCGGCGGTATCTTCATCGCAAAGAGCAATCGACGCCGATGGAAGTAACAACCGTCGTCGTCTGTTGCGTTCCAATCCGATGAAGACACGAAAGGCGCACGATAATCATAATCACGGACGACAACGACGCCGCGCGACCGTTCGAGCCTCTTCTTCTCCTTCTTCTTCCTCTGCGGAAAGCAAGAAGAAACTTGAGTGGTTCAATTTCGGTCCGAGAGGAACGATGTTGCAACAAACCTTCGCCGAAGCGCCTCCGTTGCACGTGTCCACGCCTTTGATTTACTCCCAACCGCTTTCGGAAAAGAACGAGCGAAACACGTACATAAAAATGGACAACTGTCAACCGTCTGGATCGTTTAAATTGAGAGGGTTAGGTTACGCGTGTCAAAAAGCATTGTTGTTAGACGGAAAGAAGACGTTCGTGTCCAGCAGCGGTGGTAACGCGGGTTTAGCGGTGGCGTATAGCGGGTCGCGGTTAGGCGCGAAGACGACGGTGGTCGTTCCGGAGACGACGCCCGAGTTCATTCGGGAGCGCTTGGAATCGTACAAAGCGAAAGTTATCGTGCACGGGAAGCAGTGGTCGGAAGCAAACGAGCTCGCGGAAAAGATTGCCGCGGAAGAGGACGCGTTTTTCGCTCACCCGTTTGAAGGCGAAGACACGTGGACCGGGCACGCGACGCTGGTACACGAGATGTGCGCGCAGTTGCGAGACGCGGGTGAAACCGTCCCTCCCAGTTTCATATGCACTTGCGTCGGTGGTGGTGGTTTACTCCTAGGCATCGCTCAAGGTTTACGCGAAGTAGGTTGGGCGAAAACAGACGTCGTCGTCAGCGAAACCATCGGATGCGACTCGCTCTACCAATCCGTTCAAAAAAACGAGCTCGTCACTCTCCCGGCGATCACCTCCGTCGCCAAATCCCTCGGCGCCGCACAAGTCTCCCCATCCGCGTTCGATTTAACAAAACAATGGAAACGCGAGGGCAAATCCCCTCGCGTAATCTCCACTACCGTCACGGACGACCAAGCCGTCGCCGCGTGCGAAAGCTTCGCCAACCACCACCGCGCTTTGGTCGAACCCGCGTGCGGCGCGTGCCTCGCGCTCTCTTACGAAGGCAAAATCAAAGAAATGCACAACGACATGAACGAAACCGGCTGCGTCGTCGTCGAAGTCTGCGGTGGCGCGATTACCGATTTGAGCAGTTTTACGTAGAAATTAGTTTTTTTATTGTACGATTAACGTGTACGCGTAGAGAGTTAGGCGAAAGGTGAAAATATCTCGCAACGCTCGTCTTTCTTTCTCTCTCCGAGAGTCTCGACTCTCCGCACAAAAACCGCGCACAACAACACCGAATCGCTTTCGATAGATACGCACTCAAACGCGGAAGACCTTCTTTTTTCTCTTCACGCGCGTGCACACGAGCACGCACACGCAGAGCACGCGCGCGGAGAGCACGAAGAGGAAGCTTTGTTGTAGTCGATCAAAAAAGAACGACACTCTCGCGCGAGAAGAGAATCCCTCTCCGGAAAGACAAATCGCACGCGCGTAGACTTCTCGTCGCGGACTCGTACTCACACGCACACGCACACACATAACACAAATAACATAAAATGGCGGAAGATCCTCCGACGGACGATCGCGAAAACGCGGAGGCGGACGAGGACGGCGCCTCCGCGCCGGTTCCAGAGAAGGTGTGTTTGTTCTGTGTTCGTTTCTTCTTAATCTTCTTCTTCTTTCCGTTTGAATCTGATCTCGTCTCGCGGGGAAAACGAACTCTCTGACCTTTTCTTCTTCTTGAACAACAACAAAACACAGACGCAAGTGGGCGGCTCTCCGGTGTACATCGTCGAGAGAAAACTCGGGAAAGGTGGGTTTGGGCAGGTGTACGTCGGGCGAAGAGCGACGACGTCGACGGCGAAAGGCGCGAACGAACACATCGGTCCGGGAGCGAACGAAATCGCCTTAAAATTCGAGCACCGATCGAGCAAAGGGTGCAACTACGGACCGCCGTACGAGTGGTCGGTGTATAATTCTTTAGGTGGGATTTTAGGGGTACCGAAGGTGCATTTTAAAGGGAGACAGGGCGAATGGTACGTGATGGTCATGGATTTACTCGGGCCGTCTTTGTGGGATAAGTGGAACACGTGCGGGCAATCGATGTCGCAAGAGATGGTTTCGTGCATCGCGGTGGAGGCGCTGGCGATTTTGGAGAATTTCCACAGTAAAGGGTTCGTGCACGGAGATATTAAGCCGGAGAACTTTTTACTCGGACCTCCGGGGACGCCGACGGAGAAGAAGTTGTATTTGGTGGATTTAGGTTTAGCGACGAGATGGAGAGATCCGGTGTGCGCGGCGCACGTGGACTACGACCAAAGGCCAGACGTGTTTCGAGGGACAGTCAGATACGCGAGCGTGCACGCGCATTTGGGAAGAACAGCGTCGAGGAGAGATGATTTGGAGAGTTTGGCGTACACTTTGTTGTTTTTGTTGAAAGGTAGATTGCCGTGGCAAGGCTATCAAGGCGATAACAAAGGTTTTTTGGTGTGCAAGAAGAAGATGGCGACGTGCGCGGAGAGTCTGTGTCGGTATTCGCCACCAGCGTACAGACAGTTCATGGAAGCGGTGATTAACTTGAAGTTTGACGAAGAACCAAAGTACGCGGCGATGGCGGCGTTATTTGAACCGTTGTGTGGTCCGCCAGGGAGACGTCCGATTAGTACAGACGGCGCCAAGAAAGTTGGAATGAAACGTAAAGCGACGGATATGGGCAACTTGGAAGAAGACGATAAAGGAGCGGCGAAGAAGAAGGTTAGAATTGGAATTCCGGCGCAACAGTGGATTACTATCTACAACGCGCACAGACCGATGAAGCAAAGATATCACTACAACGTGGCCAACTCGAGAGTGGAACAACACATCGAAAAAGGTAACGACGACGGTTTATTCGTCAGTTCCGTCTCGTGCGCTCAAGAGTTGTGGGCGTTGATCATGGACGCTGGAACCGGATATTCCGCCCAAATGTGGAATTTGAGCACACAGTTCTTACCGAAAGAATGGATTTTGGAACAATGGGACGATGGGTATTACATCACTTCGTTGGCTGGATCGACGACTGGTTCGGCTTTGGTTATCATGTCCAAAGGCACGCCGTACACGCAACAATCGTACAAAGTTTCCGACTCGTTTCCGTTTAAATGGATAAACAAAAAATGGAAAGAAGGTTTTTACGTGACTTCAATGGCAACCTGTGGGACGAGATGGGCCATTTGCATGTCCAGAAACGCCGGTTTAGTCGATCAATGCGCGGAATTGGATTACATGTACCCGTCCGAGGGCATCCACCGCAGATGGGATTGCGGTTTCAGAATCACGTGTTGCGCAGCCACTCCGGACCAAGCCGCGTTCGTTTTATCCATCCCTCGTCGACGACCAGGAGATGAGACGCAAGAAACCTTGAGAACGTCCGCGTTTCCTCGCACGCACGTCAAGGAAAAGTGGGCAAAAAATCTCTACATCTCCGCCGTGGCTTTCGGCCGCACCGTCAGTTAAAAAAGGAAAATGTACGAATACAGAAAAAAAGAGATACACAGTTGATATTACATACACAAACACACATAGAGAATAAAGAGAATGAGAGTAGTTTTGAGGGATCCTAACTAATACGTGCGCATCCCGGTTGTATTTTAATGGTATCGGAGATAACAAAGTTAAACACATATACTTTTCGGTTAAGAAACCTCGTGTGTAAACGCATACGTTGCAGTCGTGAAGAAATGAAGAAACACGCAGAGAAAGAAAAAAAAGATCTCCCTTCTCCACCTGCTCTCGTCTCGCGAGGAAAAGATGATGATGATGATGATGACTGTACATTTCAATCTTTTTCTCTCTCGTTTTTCGTTTTTTTTCCCAAACGTCTTCTTTTGTTCTTCTTCACAACGAAAACCGCGCGCGCGCGAAGGAGACGAGAGCAGAGTTTGGCGAACGCGCGCACCCGCGCTCTTCTTCAGAATTCCCACGTCACCGTCATCATGCACTCCACAGCTTTGAATCTCTCGTGCTGCAGCGAACGAGGGGTAAGCATCATCGCGCGAGAATGTTCGAAGAGGTTGAAATTTCGCTCTTCCCGGGAAAGCACCCAAAAGCGTCCTTTCGCGGGGAAGACGACGACGAAGAAAGATTCGTCGTCTCCTTCTGCGCCTTCGGCGAGTCTGCGCGCGACGACGTCATCGATGCGAGAAGACAGACGCGCGAGGAGCATTTTTTGCGGCGAAAGCAGCTCGAGGAGTAGCGGTATCGCCTCGAGAAACAACAACGAAAACAGACGACGACGAGCGGGGAAACTTTCGAGAAGGAGCGTCGAAGAGAAGGACGAGGAAGCAGAGAACAACAACGACGATGCGAGCGGCGAAGAAAAGGAGGAGAGCGAGGAGGTTTTATTCGACAAGGCGCTCTCGAAAAAACTGACGACGATGCCGATACCATCGGCCGAACGGAAACAGAACATTTTGCTGCGCACGTTAACGGCGGTAGCGATCACGTGCGCGGCGATAATACCGCAGATATCGGAGCGGCCGCCAACGCCGGCGCTGTCGGTCGGGACGGCGAGGACGAGCACGCTCGTCGTGGGCGCGACGAAGAGCGTTTTGGAAGACGCCGGATTGAAGAAGGAGACGGACAGGAAAAGGTCAAGCTGGTACGCCGGGACGATTAATCTGTGAGAGAGAAAAGAAGAAAGAGAGAGAGATAGAGAGAACCATAACCATACAAATGTAATCAAGCTTTGTTTTGTACACTTTTTTTGACTTCATTATTTGAAAAACAAACTCGCGCGCGCGTTTCATGTTGCGTTAATAATACGTCGCGACTTTCCTAAAGTGCGAAGCCGTTTTCGCGTCTTTATTGAACACGCCTCCGTCCAAGGCTTCGCTGTAAATCACCCAGTGATCGTTTGCGTCCATCCTGGAAACGACTTTACACTCCACGTAACTCACGGCGTCCGCTAAAATCGGCGACCCGCACTGCGCGGGCTTCCAATCCACGCCTTCGAATCGATCCGCACCAGGAGGAAAACGTTTCAAGAAGTGCTTCATCGGCGCTTCGAAACCATCTTCACCTAAGCAGTTCAAAACAAAACTGTCGCCAACTTGCATCAAGGATTCGATCGCGCGATCTTTCGCGACGGCGATGGTAAATCCCAACGGTTCAAACGACGCTTGCGCGACCCACGAAGCGACCATGGCAGATTTCGCGGTCCCTTGCACCGCGGTGACAATGTACAATCCGCCAGAGACTCTCCCCAGCGCTCTCGCGACGTCGGCAGACATGCTCGATTTCATTTCCTTCAACTTTTCTTTTTGCGTCAACAGCTGACCCAAATCTGTCCCCGCTTCCTCGTACAACTGGTACGTGCCTTCCGTCGGCGCCGACTGGCACTTCAATGGCGACTGCGATTCTTGCAAACCAATTTCGGCAAACTTTCGCATCAACGGATCCACCGGTTCGTCGTCGCCGCCGTAACTCTCGCATACCAAAATCTTCTGCTTCCCCGGTTTCACCGCGCCAATCAAAACGCCAATGTTATCTTGGATATCCTCGTTGGCATTCGGTGGTGCTAGCAAAACGATCCCGCTCGCGCGACCAACCTCCTCGACGACTTGCTGCGCGTCGCAGGTGGACAAATCCACCATCGCCACTTCACAGTCGGTTTTCACCACACCTCTGGCGACGGACTGCGATAACCGATCGCTGAAACCGTAATCTGCGGTATAGAAAACAGCGACAGACGCTTTCGCTTTCTCCAAAGCCTTCTCGGACCATTTTTTGTAGTCTCCGATGAGTTCTTCAGAGTTGCGTTGTAAAATTGGCCCGTGACCGGTGCACACCGTGGACAACTTCACCCCGTCCGCCTCGCACTTTCTCAACGCCGTCAACACCGAACGCGCGTTCGGTTTCATCAAGCACTCGTAGTAAAAGCTAAAATGCGGCATGAGTTTCGGTAACTCTTCGTCGAACACGTCCTCCGTGCAATAGTGCGCGCCAAACGCGTCGCACGTGTACACCAACTCGCTCTCCGTGTCGTAACTGAACATCGTATCCGGCCAGTGCAAATTCGGCGCGGGGACGAATTTCAACTGTCTCCCGTCGCCCATCTCGAGCGCATCCCCGCCTTTCACGACCAACTTATTAAAATCTTTCTGTACCAAGTTATCCAAAAACGCCAAGCACACCTTCGTCCCGACCACCGTCGCGTCCGGCGCGCGCTCCAACACGTGTCGAATCAACCCGGAGTGATCCGGTTCCGTGTGCGAACACACGATGTAATCGATCGTTCTCCAATCTCCAACCACCGCGAGCAACGAATCTAAATATAACTTCTCGAACTTCTCGTGACTCGCGTCGATTAAAATCGTCTTCTCTTTCCCTTTGATCACGTACGAGTTATACGTCGTCCCTTTTTCGAGGCCAAACTCGATATCGAACCGGTCTCGGTCCCAATCGAGAGAGCGAATCACCGTCGTATCTTCCGTAAGCTTCATGATTTGCGTTTGGAGCTTGTAGTTTTCCTCGTTCGCTGGGTTTGTCCAAATTTGCTCGTCCGAGAGCATGAAGTCGTTCTTCGTTGGCGTCGGTTCCGCGACGGCTCTCGTAACTATCGTCGTCGTGGTTTTAGTAAACGCATCAGTGTTCCTGACTTGCGCGTGATGACGTTTTGGAGACGACTTTGGGACAACTCGTGATTTTGCGAAACAACATCGCGCCGGTCGCGCGGCCGCTGCCGTCACCGCTCCTCCGATCGACATATCTCTCTCTCTCTCTGTTGTGTGTATGTCTCTCTCTCTCTCTCGCTGGTAGCGCTATAATGTGCGCGCGAAAGAATACAAGAAGAAACGAAAGAAACTTTCAGAAGAGCGTTTTGGTTTGGGGAAAAGTGAGAACTTCTTCTCTGTGCAAAAAGCAAGGACGAGTGTGATGAGAAACGTCGTCGCACGTCCTTTTTCCAAAACAAAGAGCATCACTCTCGCAGATTTTTTTGCGTTTTGCTTTCTTCTTCTCTCTCTCTCTCTTTCCTCGTGTCTTCGTCTTCTTCTTCCGACGACTCGCACTCTCGCACCTCACAACTCTCTCTCTCTCTCTTCCCTTTTCTCTCTTCTTTCTACGCAAAGCACGACGTAACGATAACGATGTTCGCGCGAGGAGAAGGAAGAAATAGAAGAAGAAGAACGGACGAAGAAAACGAAGAGGACGAAAAGGAAGAGGAAAGCGCTCTGAGCGTGGGGACCGCGTTCGGGAAAATCTGGGAGTGTTACTGTGCGTTATCGTGCCTTTTTTTCTTCTCTCTGTTGCGTTCTCTCTCTCTCTCCCCGGTGTCGTTGTTTTCGGGAAAATGTTGTGAGTCGACGAAAAGCTTTCTCTGACTGACCCTCTCTTCTACGCAGCGCCGAGATTCCAACTGACGAAATACTACCGATACGGCGAGATGGACACGTGCGAGAAATTCTGGGAAGATTTTTACCGCTCGGTCGAAGCGCACAGCGGGAAACCCATCCCCGGAAGAAGAAGCAAAAATGAGAGCAGCAGCAGCAAGAAAGAGGAGGCGATTCGAGCGTGCGAGACGAAGGTGTCGAAGAGAGACGCGCGCGCGTTTAGCAACGCGTGGGAGATTTTAGAACCAGAATTAGCCAGGATTCGGTGGAAGAAGAGGTACGGGGATATCATGCCGGATGGTAGTGGTGACGACGCGTAGCTTTTGTAGGTGTTTAGATGTGTGTACATGTAGATATTTTGCGTTCGATTAATTTTTTTACTTGTGCTGTTTGCACACTTTTGTTTCTAATCACAAATGCGACACGCGTTGTCGTCGCTCTCCTTTTTGCGGAGGACTCGCGCGATCGCTTTTACGTCGCGTTTCTCGACTTTTCGTTCGGCCTCGTCGTCTTCTTCGAGAAGAAGAAGCACCAGCGGCGCTCGTTTGCACGACGCGCGTGGCAAGCAGAGCTTCAAAAGCAGACACCAGACGACGACGACGACGACGGCGACGATGTCAAACGTCGGGGAAACGCTGACGAAAGAAAACATCCGGGTGATTTTAGGAAGCAAATCGGCGACGAGGAAACAAATTCTGACGGAGATGAAGGTTGAGTACGAGACGATTTCCGCGGATATAGACGAGAAAGCAATCAGATTCGAGGATCCGAGCGCGTTGGTTGAAGAGTTGGCCAAGGCAAAAGCTGAGGCGATTTTGGAACGAATGAAGAAAGGAGGAGAGGAGGAAGGGAAGAGAAGGACACTGCTGATCACGTGCGATCAAGTGGTAGTTTTTGACGGTAAAATACGGGAGAAACCCGAGTCTGAGGAAGAAGCGAGGATGTTTATGCGGTCATATAAGGAGAACAGTCCGTGCTCGACGGTTGGGTCAATCAGAGTGACGGACGTGGCGACGGGTGTCTCGGCGAGTTCCGTGGACGTGTGCACTATTCATTTCAAAGAGATTTCGGAAGAGGCGATGGATTTTTTGATCGAAGAAGGCGAAGTCATGTGGTGCGCCGGAGGACTCATGGTAGAGCACGAGAAAGTCAGGCCGTTTGTGACGAAGATTGATGGAAGCGAAGATGGAGTCATGGGAATGGACAAATCCGTCTGCGCCCGATTGATCCGAGAGGTTTTATAGGTATCGTGTCATTAAAATCTGCTGTATTTCGTATGTTGTTTCAAATGGTATGCGCGCGTATTCTTCTATTGGTACATCTGTGTATGTATACAAATATATGATGATGGTGTGTTTGTTCAACACTTCATCGCTAATGCTAACACCGCTAAAAATTATGTTAGTGCTGCTGCCGCTTTCGCTACTTTATTTCCTCTTTTTATCTCTCAAACACCCCTAAATTAATCTTCCTCTTCGTCGTCGTCATCGAAATCGTCCATCTCACTTTTTAAGCCTTCCACGTTTCGCATTAATGCGTATTCAGCTTCTTCCTTTGTTTTCAAAGATAAGAAGAGCTTGGCGAAATCGAGCTCAGACATGTTGTTATATTTTGCCATCGCTCTTAAAGCCATGTCTTGTACCGCGTGATTGCGCGGATCGAGCGCATTCTTCTTTCGATTTCTCGCGCCTTTATTCATGGACGCTTCCGCCTCTTTCCTCTTCTTGGCGAGTCTTTTCAACAACTTTTCATTCTTCGAAGCTCTCTCGGCGTTTTCGATGCGCTTCTTCTCTTTATCGCTCACGCCAAAAAGTTTGTTATGGTCCATGGTGTGCAACGCGTGGAGCTTCTTTTCGTTGTTGTCATCATCCTCCCCATCGTCGAGCAAGGCTTCGAAGATGTTCTCGCCTCGTTTGGCTGCCGCTTCCCTCTGTTCTTCCAAAGCGTTGCCGATATCGCGAACTTGTTCTCGGTCCAAACCTTTGGCAACTCTGAACTTGAATCCGTCTTTGTCTTCGTACCCTTCCTCTTTGATGATGTCCTCTTCTTCGTCCTCGTCTTTGCGTTTCTCTTCTTCTACTTTTTCACGCAGCTCAACTTTGCCCGCCATGTTTAATCTGAGTAAGTTTACGATGCCCCATAACTCACCTTTATTCTTGTGATCGCCTTGAATACCGTCGAAGAGTCGTCGTTCCATCTTTCCAGCCGTCATGGTCGAACCCATTTGTTGTTTGTAAATCTGGCGAGAATACACGAGCTCTTCTAAAGTACCGGCGGAAATTAACCTGTACACTTCAACGTCGCGCTTGTTGCCCAATCTGTACACGCGATCCTGCGACTGTAAATCTTTTGCAGGATTCCACGCTGGATCAAAAATGATCACTTTATTCGCAGAAGCGATGTTAAGACCGACGCCGCCGGCTTCGGAGGACATGAGAAACAAGAAGCAACTACCACGTTTGTTAAAATCGTCGACAATCTTTTGGCGCTCTTTCACAGCCGTACCACCATCTAATCGCACGTGCACGTATCCCATGCGCTTGACGAACTCATTCATCACGTTTAATAATCGAACCGAATAAGAAAACAAGACAACTTTATCGTTCTTTTTGTGAAACCGTTCGAGTAAAATGCTCAGCGTTTTCATTTTGCCGCAATGCTCAAAGTTTGAAGCGGCGAGAAAATTTTGTAGCGGTCGCAATCCTCCGAGCGCGTCGAGCTCGTCGCCGAGGGCGACTTTGGCTATCGCTTGCGCGCGTTTGTGCTTCAAAATATCTTCCTCTTTCGGATTGGGATGTAAATCGAAAGGTTTTAAAAGTTCGAGATGGTTCGAGACGTTACGACAGGCAAAGATGCACGCGAATCCGACGCACATTGGACAGGATTTGTGCCTACCGTGCGGTCCGTAAGCACACCACATCTCGTCTCCGTCATCGTCGTCTAGACCATTAGCAGGATAGCAACATTTGTTTCTTTCCTCTCCACTTCCGCAATCGCACGGACTATCTTTATTCAATATTAACTGTACACTCGTCGATTCTCGGATGCGTTCGTACGCTCTTCTTTGCGCCGGAGCCAAGTCACAAAATACAACTTTCTCAGTCTTTTTCTTCATAGTTCCAGCTTTTAAGACGTCCGATTTCATTCTTTTCAGCATGTAAATCTTCAATAAAGCTTGTAACTGCTTCGCGCGTTGTCTACCGACACCTATTTCGAATTCACTCGCCCCTCGACCGCGGGCTTTTTTCATCGGATTCTCGTAATACGATTTGAAGTGACCTCTCGAACCGATACAGTTTGCGTTCAAGAGATCAAATATTGCGTACATCTCCTGGGGATTATTTTGATACGGCGTACCTGTCAAGCCAAACTTTAAACACTTCATTTGGCACATCGCCTTATATGATTGCGTTTTCGGGTTCTTCATGGAGATGTGCATTTCATCGATGATGCAAAAATCCCAGTTGGTATTCGTCCAAATGTTAAAATCTGGATTGGATTGGATGTCTCGGGAGAGGATGTTCGCGGTCGTAATTACGACGTCAACTCCGCGATGATTTTCAATGTCGTCGTATACCATTTCTCTGTTGTTCCCGTGCGCAACTGCGACCGTAACGTCCCATTTATCGTTCTCGCCGATAGCCTCGCCCCACTTTTCAAACTCGTTCTTCCAGTTATCGATCAACGTCGTCGGAACGATGATTAAAATCGGTCTTCGATTGTTCGCATTGACGCCTCTTTTCTTTGCCTCTTCTTCAGAGAGCAGCTCTCGCTTTCCCCATTTATCGAATATCGTTTCCTCGACATCGTCTTGTACTCTTACTGGATCCTCTTCGTCTTCGTTGTCGTTGTCGTTCTTGTCCTTTTTCAAATCCTCCTCTCCGTCGTCTGAATCGTCCTGCCACATGCTCTTCTTCTTACTTCTCATCAACACCCCGCCTTTCACCATCCTCCTCGCTTCGCCTCCACCTGCAAAACCGCCTCTGGGTTTATTCGCCAACAAGCACGCCGTCGCGAACGCCACGCACTGCACTGTCTTTCCTAAACCCATTTCGTCGGCCAACAAGCCGCCCAGATTTCGTGCGTACAAACCATGGAAAAATCTCACGCCGTCTCTCTGGTACTCTTGCAAACGCTCAGCGAGTTTTACCGGCACTTCCAACTGTCTCTGGTCCCACTTTGTGCTATCTCGAGCGTCTTTCGGAAGTTTTTGTTTTATCGATTCCGTCCAACCGCCGTCTTTTTCGTCGTTTTTTACTTTCAAAATCAATCTCCCACTGCTATTTTTCCCTTCGGTATCGAACGTCTCGAACGTTCGTCGAAACTGCTCGTCGACTTTCTCTTGCCTCTTCCGCGCGCGTTCGTCCTCCTCGTCGTCCTCCTCGTCGTCCCGTTCTTCGTCGTCTCCTTTTATTTCGCCGAAAATGCTCAGCAATTTATCCACGTCGTCGTCGTCGTCGTCGTCGTCCTCTCTCGTCTTCTTCTTTTTGAGTAAAAAGTCCCCGCTAAAGTCGAACAAATTTTCAATCTTTTCTTCTCGTTCGTTTTCTTTTATTTGGTCCAACAAGGATACGGTTTTGGTGCGAGTGAACTGCGTGCCGGCGATGAAATCGTTGCCACTATTGCGCCGATTCGGACAGTCCTGAGATGCATCCTCGAGACCGCTCATGTTTTGTCGCGCAGAAAAGAATGAAGAATCCTGCGGTAGAGGAAAATTCTGTATGCTTCTTTTTTCTTTTGAGGGTGCTTAGATTCGTTGAACGTGTTTTCTTTATCATCATGTACATGATTTTAACGTGTATCAAAACTTCCTTCTTTTCTCTATCTAAGAACTCTCTCCCGCCGTCTCTTTCCTCTCCTCGATAATGTTATACTGTTACTTCGCATGCAATTATTTAATCTACAATATAATACTCTCTACTATTAATATATATTCTGCTCTTCTTCCAAGTGCGGAACCGCTCACTCCCTTCGACGAGCGCTGGTGCCTCGATCTCTCGAGGAAGACTTCGCCTTGGCGTCTTCTTTCGCCATCAACTCCTTCTCACCCGACCTGGATTTCTCGATTCGCGACGTGTTGACCGCTTTGGAATCCGATCGCCAGTTCGGATCTTTTGATTTGTCCCCAATGGGTGCGCCACTCGATCGCCCCGTTGCTTCTCTCTGCGTCGTTTGTCCACCCCCGGTTTCGTTGTTCGTCGTGTTGTTCGCGTTGTTGCTAATGCCTCTCGATAACTGTTGCGTTTGTTGATACTTCAAAATCGTCCAATCAAACACGTAATCGTACTGATACCCTTCTCGAATGAACAAATCTCGGAATAATTTGCGTAAAAACGAGTAATCCGGCTTGTCTTCAAATCGCAACGATCGAACGACTTGGAAGTACGACACAAACTCCGGAGGGAAACCTTTACATAAAACTTCAATCGGGGTGGTCATCTTCTTATCGCTAATCTTTTCATACTTCATCTTCTTTGTGTGCGCTTTTAATCCTTGCCACGGCAACGATCCTCTCAAAAAATACATCAAAACGTACCCGAGCGATTCTAAATCGTCTCTTCGACTTTGCTCCACGCCGACGTGGGTATTGATGGAGGCGTACCTCGCCGTGCCGGTCAAGTTCTTATTCTCGCGGTACGGTATGTGCATGTGTGTTTTTGGATCGCGATACTTTTTTGCCAATCCAAAATCGATTATGTTTACCTGATTCGCGCGTTTGCCTAACCCCATCAAAAAGTTGTCCGGTTTGATATCTCGATGAATGAACGACTTTGAGTGCACGTACTCTATTCTCGAAACCAGTTGGTCCGCCAACATCAAAACCGTCTTCAGTGATAACTTCCGGTTACAAAAATTGAACAAATCTTCTAACGATGGACCCAAAAGATCCATGACCATGATGTTATATTCGCCTTCGACGCCGTACCATCGAACGTTCGGGATGCCGGTGCCGCCTTGCAAGATTTTGTACAGTTTTGATTCGTAGAGTAAAAGTTGCGGGTGTCGGCTCTTGCATGATTCCTGTTTTGGGTGTTCGTCGTGAATAATAAAACGACGGAGGAAGACGACGAGTCAGCGCGAAAGAAAATGTAATCAACGATCTCGCGACGAGCACCGCGACGAGATCGATTCAAAAATCACTCGCGAATGGGGTGAGAAAGTCGCGCGTAAAACGAGCGCTCTTCTACCCGCCAGAGAATGGAAAAATTTGTCGAAAAGGCCACCGGACAGAAGAGCGGAAAAGCGGAAAGCAAATTTAACGCTAAAACCGTACCAGCTTAATCCCAACTTCCTCGTCCGTTTGTATGTGCGTTCCTGCGCGATAGAAGTATTCGTCAGTATTTTATTCACCCTTTAAACGTTCCATGACGCGTAAAATCGATTCGCATCCGGCATCATTCATCGCGCGGAGAAGTACATTTTTCTAGTTGTAGACACGCGAGGAGAGAGGCAAAATTGCACTCGTGTTCTCAACCAGAGACACACAAACACACGAAAGAAAAAAAAAAATCTAACTCGCAGCGTTTCGAGAGCGCGTACCTAAATATATATCCCCGAAAGATCCACTTCCTATCTTTCGCCCGACCCGATACTTGTTTCCGATGCGGAGCTCGATGCCGCTGGAAGTCATTTTGCGTTTCTTTTTCGAACACAAAAGGTATAGGTTGAAAAAAATGAAGAGAGAGAGAGAGAGAGAGAAGAGAGAGAGGATCACACGACGCTCTTCTCTTCTTTCTTAAGTGGAGTGCGTTCGCAAATTTTTAGGGTTTTAATTATCGAGCGATGATCAAAAGCAAGAAAAGGGAAAAAGAACAAAAACTTCTTCACGCTTCAGAAGAACTACACGACAAAAGTTGAAGAGGATGGGATTCGAGAACGTGGTTGGCGGCAAGCTGAAACTGAAAGGCGCCGCGATCGAAAAACCGGACAAGAAGAAGAAGAAGAAGAAGAAAAAGAAGACGAAAGATAAAAAACGCGAGTACGTCGAGCTGAACGAAACGGACGAGGAAGAGGATGACGGTTTGGAGACCAAAACGAAATTGGACACGAGAACGGAGGCGGAAAAAGCGCACGAGGAACGAAGCCGACAGCAACGCAGGAAGAGAATAGTGGAGCAAGCGGAGTTGAGTCACAAGGATAAGGTGAAGTTGTTCAACGAGAAGTTGGCAAAGCTGAGCGAACACCACGACATTCCAAAAGTTGGCCCCGGGTGATTTTGATGATGCTCTTCTTACATTTTGGGTTAGTTAGTGATTTTAGAAGCCACGATTTTCGTTATTGGCGTGTTCATGTGTATATATCTATATGTGTGTGTGTATGCATACGAATTTAAGCGCAATAATACTAGACACAGACGATGACTTTATTTCGCGTGAGCAGCTTTTTTTCTTCTTCCGTGTGGGCACTGACATTGTTTTTGGTTCCTATACGTTTTGCTCCCGACACTCCGCCACGAGCGAATCCCCTAATAGCCGCGTTGGCCCATACAAACGACAACCAGCATCTCTTTAATTTATCCGACCAAAGCGTTCGCCAAAGACTGACACTTGACCGTGCCATACGACGGGGCTTCTTCGCCTTCTTCACCCTCCAACTCTACGCGCATGACCGCCCCGTCTTCCTTCCAACTCGCTTCCATCTCCCCGTTCGTGACCAACTCCGGCCCGAACGCTTCCCAATACTTCTTCTTTTGCACCTGGTTCGCGCTCGCCGGTTCGCCGTTGAACGCCGCGTCGCCGAAAACGACTCGGGATCCTAACTTGGCATTTTCCGGCGCAACCAATAACTCCACCTTATCGTGCGTCTCGTTCGAAGCCGCCAACAACATGCCGTGCGATTTAATCCCTTGCATGTTCCTCGCCTTCAAGTTCGCCACGACAATCACATTCTTCCCTAAGATATCTTCCTCTTTCATGTACGGCACCAACCCACTGCAAATCGTCCTCGTCCCTTCCGGTTCTTGCAAATCAATCTCCTCCACGTACAACTTATCCGCGTCTGGGTGCACCGTGCATTTCGTCACCTTGCCGACGCGCAAATCAATCATATCCCGGGCCGTTTGTTCTCCTCCGTCTGATGAAGAAGCAGCTTTGATGGAAAATTCGTGACGTCTGGTGTTGCTCATCTTCTTCTTCAAAAAAGAAACCGACGAGGAGGTGTTCGTAGTATTCCTCGAGGCGGTGGCGCTCCTTAAAATGGAGGTCGTCGCGTTCGTGCGCGCGCACAGAGCTTGTCTAAACATAGTTACTTGGTGTTGTTGTTGTTGTTCGCGGTATGGCGCGCGATGCGAAGATATGCCTTTTTTCTATCCACTTTTCATTCGTTTTAGGGTTTCAGAAAATTTTGAAAAACTCTTGAAGAAAAAAACATAAAAACACGACGCGCGCGCGCGCACTGATACGACGCAAAAACGATCAACCAATCGTAAAAAATACCATGGCGGCGAGGAAGCGAACGGCTCCCGCCGCTTCCAAGAAGAAGAACAAGAACAACAACGATGATGATTCACTGGGAGAACTGCCGGAAGGTTTGAGCGATTCCGAAGATTCGCTTCTGTTGCCGATGAAGAAGAACAACAAGAACGACAACGAAGAGAAGACGCCAAAGGCGAATGTGAAGAGGAAAACGGCATCTCGTTCCCCGACCTCGTCGCTAAAAAGCGGCGCGATTAGTAACAGCGAGGGCGAAGATTTGACGACGGATGGTAAGAAACGAGGAGGAGGAAGTTTTATCGCGAGACGGGGAGAAGATTCGAGCGACGACGAGGAAGCTGTCGCTTTGAAGTTGCTCTTCTCGAAGCACAAAGATATTTTAGAAAGAAAGGGACGGAACGATGGAAACACGCCCACGACGACGACATCGACGAGAAAACGAAAAACAAACGGCAGCGCGGCTTCTCCTCCCGGGGACGACGAAGTTGGAAAGGGCAAGCGACCGAGTAAGAAAAAGAACCCGCTGAGCTTTCTTGAGCGGCTGCAACGGAACAAGGAGGAACGAGAGAAAGAGGCGAAGCAAGACGAAATCGACGAGAAGATGTTCGCGAAGCACGAGGAAGAGAAGAAAAAAGCGGAAGAGGAAGATGAACTTGATGAGTTGGCGCAGCTAGAAGCGAAGAAAACGTACGAAAAAATACTGGAGAGAGAAAATGCGGATAAGTTGCACGACGAGATGGACGAGAGGACGGAGCCGGCTGGGAGAATGAAGACGATTGCGAGCAAAGCACTGATAAAGAAGGCTGCCGCGGATTCGGAATTTGGTGGTTACGCGGAAGAGAATTTCGAAGAGAAGACGTTTCAGTGCTTTCCAGACGGTCCGGTGTGCACGGCGTTCATGCAACGAGCGAAGGAAATGTCCGAACACATGAATTTATGCGAGGAATTTTTAGTGGGAAGGTGGTTGAGATACGTCGAGAAAAGCAAAGTGTGCAACGAACCGAACGCGATTTTTCCGTGGTTGTTGAACGTAATCACGCACACGTCGAAGAACAAAGAGGTTGTTTTCGCGGCGAGGGACGCGCTCATCTTTGCGTTGTACGAAAACGAGAGACAGGAAGCAAACGGCGAGAGTATCATTGGATCGTGGTGCGGCGATAACATGGATACGCTGGCGAATACCTCGTTTGAAACGTTGTTAGTCGTCGCAAAGTCAGAGCGAGCGTGGAAACAAAAGCGACGCAGTGGTGCGAGTGGAAATAGTTCCACGCCAATTAAGAAGCCGAACAAGACGGCTGATGACGACGTTATCGTCGTGGTGGACGTCGAAAATAACGAAACAACATCGCTAGTGCAAACCCCTAATACTAGAATTTCCGGAACGTGGTCGGCGCAAGACGCTTTGAAGGCGCTGAAAAAAGTCGGCATCGACGACTCGTTTCCAGCATCCAAGTACGATTTGGTCGTGAAACCACCGAAGTTGAAGGGGAAAAGGAAGAAGAAGAATAACTCTAAAGCGAAAGAGTTCAAAGCGAAGGTGTACGAAGAGCGTCCGGATGTTTCCGTCAACGTCTTAGGCGTCGTGAGCGCCATCCGAGCTTTGTGCGATTATAATTACCTTCAAGACGAAGCGCCCTTGACGCACGCGAAGAATGAGAACTTTGACGTAGATGGTTGCGCGGAAATTATTAAACTTTTCGCCAAAGTTCGACTCGATCCGCGATCAGATGCTTCGAGCGCCTGTTTTGATACGTGCGTAAAAAGTATTCTGCGATGCGTGTCTTCATGCAATACCATCGACGCGGCGAGTAAAAAGCAATTTTCCATGAAGTTATCGCAAAAGCTTGCGAATGCCGTCAATAACGACAGTTCTTCTCCCGCAGTCACGTTCATTTTGCGGTGGTTCCCTGTCCACGACGCGTTCTCCGCGTTTATTCGTGACGGTTTGGCCTTGTATGGCTTTCGCGGATGCATCAAACGCATAGAACGCGGTCCTCCGCGAATGGTGAAAAGACAAAGAGACGAAGATGATAGCGACGATGAAACCGACGAGGAAGTCGAGGAAGATGAACCTCCTCCAGTCGATGCCAGCTTAGATATCGAAGCTTTTCGAGTATCCTTTGAATGTTCGTACAACCTCGCCGCTCGTGCGCTCGTTGGCGACGGGTTGTTCTCCTTGCGCAATCCAGATTTCAACAACACCGACGACATCTGGCAATTCGTCCGTCTCTGGGACTTCGCCGACTGCGTCCTCAACGGCGGCGTCTCCGCGAACACGGCCGACGCCGCCAAAGAAGGCGACGCGGGTTTACAAAAAGCCTCCAAATGGATGTCCAAGATGAAATCTTTAATCCCGAAACAAAGCAGAGTAGAAGCGTTGGCGCTGTTTCGCTCCCGCATCGCGCAGGCGCAAAACTGGTACAACCAAGAGGCGCACGCGCGCGCCACGGATGAAAGCATCGGTGGAGCTCGGGTAAAGTTCAACGAAATCGAGATCGATTAGTTTATAGCATAGTTTATAGATTGATTAATTAAATTTTAGAATAGACGCGCGTACATATCCATCCGTACAGTGCATTTCTTGATTTTCTTCTCTCGTGTGTTTGAGGGTGGGAAAAGAAGAGCATTCGTCATTAAGACGCACGCGCGAAAGAAACACGCATGAAGTTCTCGCGTCACTCGCTCACCTACCGAGAGAAGCGCAAGCACACGAAGCGCGCGATCGCGTGCATCCTTCTCCTTTTCGCGTTCCTTTTCGTGCGAGTCGTCTTCTCCGGAGGAGGAGGAGGAGGAACGAGGAAGAGACAACTGAACGATGAGTACGGACGAGAACCTTTATACGCGTTCGGAACGCACCACCAGCACCACCAGTTTTTACAGAAGAAGAGCCCCGGCGAGTACGCGATGATGACGAGCAGCAGCGCGGCGGGAGGGAGAGACCACCAGCGCGGGAATGGAATCGTCGCTCGCGAGAGCGCGAGTGATGGTGATGGCGACGCTTCTTCGCACAATAATCGCTACCACGAAGACGAAGAGGAAAAGGAAGAACAGAAACAGTTTTCTTTGGCGAACACGAAAATGTACGTGTACTCGTCGCGAGAGATTCCCGAAATTGCAAAGTTAGCGCCGAAAGATTGCGAAAAGGTGGAATCGGAGCAGCTGTTACACCGGATGTTTTTGTACTCGACGCAGTTGCGGACGAGCGCGAAGAGCGAAGCGACGCACTTTTTCGTGCCGGCGTATCCGGAGTGTTTGAGGACGCAGAAGAAGTTGGACGAGAAAACGATTGAGGGATATTACGTGAACGTGTTGAAACGACTTGGTCGGTTTCAAATGAGCGGCGGGTTAGATCACGTCTTCGTCGCGCCGAGAGTAGGGATGGACGCGGTGTTCCCGAACTGGCGGGCGCACTGCGCGAACTGTTTGTTTCTGAGAGCGTCGAGAGACGTGAGAGGACAAACGACGGATGTTTTTCGAGAGGTGGTCATACCAGACGCTTTTTCTGAGTCCGAAGCGAGACGAAACGATGAGAAAGCGGAACAGTTGAAATCAAGGCGGCAATCTCACGCTTTGATTAGCGTATTAGGGGACGATGAAGAGGCGAAGCGATTACGGAGGATTCACAAGGTATCTGATGGAGAAGATATGCGATTTAAAGCGTCGTTTTGCGTAGTGATCGTTCCAAATGACGCGGAAGGTGACGAAGATATCGACGAGAGAAATCACTGGACTAAGAACATCGCGTTGGCGTTATGGTCGGATTGCATTCCAGTTTTGTTGCACAAGAAAAATGGGCACGACGACGACGATCACTTTGTTAACGCGCTCTTGGACGCACTCCCATTAGCGGACGTTCTAGATTACGAATCCTTTTCGATTTCCCAAGCGTACAAAGCGAACACTGACGACGACGAGTTACTCGATTATCTCCGCGCGATCAATGCGCGAGACCGACACGAATTCGCTCGCAACGGGAAACGTGTGCGCTGCGCGTTCGTCTACGATGCCGGCGACAGTGACTGCTCTGCCGCGTTAGCTTTAGGATTTGCGTTAGGTAAACGTGGTTTGCAGTTCCCAAAGAGTTCAAGAAGCTTTTGGGGCGCTCACGGTGTTCCACTTGATGGTAACGGGAATATTTTGAGCGCATCTTCGCTTGACGAAACGGGAAGTATCTTTGAGACGGAAAACGTATTCATTTACGCGCCGAAAGGAAACGATTTGAACCCCGCGAAATGTTGAGTTAGATTTCGACACGCTCAAGTTTTTTATGCCCGTTCACGGTTAAGAGTCACGAGTTAGTTTGTAGCAGTAGTTAAATAGTCAGATTGAATTATGATCGTGGCGAACTGGCGCTGCGTCTTCTCCCATTTTTCCTTTTCCGTTATCCTCACTTTTTTCCCCTTAAATGCTCGCGCACACTAGGTTTCCAACGACTCGCGGCGTCTCTCGCTCCACTTTCAGCTCCAAGAAAAGCTCTTCTTCTGTTCGCCGCTCTCCTCGTCGTTGTCGTCAATCTCTCGTCGCGATGTCTTCCGCCACCGAATCCGCGCTCGATGCGCTTCAGTTGAACGAATCTCGGTTTCTCTCTTTGCTCGAAAAACTCATCGGCGAGTCGCAGTTTGTCCAAAACACCGGCGTCGGCACCGCGTTCGTCCCGGAAGAAGACCGAGTGGTCGCGCACGTCATGGAGTGCTTAGAACCTTTCAAGGTTGAAAACGGCGGAAGATTAATCGTGGAGAGAAAGAGTTACGTTCCTGGACGCAGTAACGTAATTATTCGTCTCCCAGGGAAAGGAGAAGCTTCGGAACAGCTTTCGTTCGTCGGGTCGCACTTGGACGTCGTTCCGGCGGATCCGGAAGCGTGGAACGTCGATCCGTTTAAACTTACCGTGGATGGAGATAAATTATATGGGAGAGGTACGACGGATTGTTTAGGGCACGTGGCGTTGATGACGACGCTGTTTACGCAGTTGAGCGAAATCGAAGGATACGAGTTGAATACGAGTTTGTCGTGCGTGTTCATCGCGAGCGAGGAAGCGAACGGGCCAGGGATTGGTGTAGATGGACTCGTGGAGAATGGGGAGTTGGATCACTGTAAGAATGGACCGGTGGTATGGGTAGATTGCGCCGATTCGCAACCGTGCATTGGTACCGCCGGGGCGATTACGTGGGATTTGAAGTGTCAAGGGCACAGGTTCCACTCCGGTTTGCCGCATAAAGGTATCAACGCCATAGAGCTAGCGATGGAAGCGACAACAAAGTTGCAGCAAGAATTTTACAAAAAGTTTCCGCCGTGCGATTTAGAAAAAGAGTATAAGTTTATCACGAGCTCGACGATGAAGCCGACGCAGATTCGTTGCGCGCCGGGCGGGTTGAATCAGATTCCGCCGGACGCAACTGTTTCCGGCGACATTCGTTTGACGCCGTTCTACGAGGTGGATGAGGTAAAATCGTTTTTGGAAAAGACGGTGGAAGACATGAATCAAAAAGTTGGCGAGTTACCCACGAGAGGTCCTTGGTCGAAGTTTATCATCGACGATCCGAAGAATCCAAATGAAAAAATCGTCGGTAAGTTGTCCATTGAGTGGGGAGAACATCTATTGACCGGTATCGCGTGTGATTTAAAGTCGCCGGCATTTACGAAAATGTGCGATTCGATTAAAGAAGTGAAGGGAAAATCGGAACCATATTCACTCACGGGAAGTTTGCCTTTGGTACATGACTTAAAATCGGCGGGTTTCGATATCCAACTGATTGGTTTTGGTTTGATGAGCACGTATCACGCAGACGACGAACACTGCCTTTTGTCCGACATGAAAGATGCGGCTTCAATTTTGGCAAAATTGATCAAGAAGTTTCATTAAATATAGCTCTAGTAGGTGATTACATTTCAGTAGATCGTTGTTACATATATTACTTATGTTCTCAAGTCAATTATGATCGCAGCGGCAGCTAAGTATTAGTGTTTATGTTCTTTTTTCTTTTTATCTCCTTCTGGTTTTCTCTCAACCTCTTAGTAAGATTGGTGGTCGTTTGGGAAGCTCTCGAATCTCGGTATACTCAATCTCGCTTATGACGTGCTCGTGCTCGACCTCTTCGCCGTAATGGGATCGATCGCGTCGTAAATGTTCATTTTCGTCGTCTTCATCATCTTCGTCTTCATCTATGTTGATGACTCGATCCAGCTTGGTCACCTTCAAATCCACGTTCCGTTGTTTCAATTTGAACATGCCCGTACCAATCGGCATTGGAATGCCCATGATGATGCACTCGGAAACGCCGTCAATTTCATCCGTACGGCCTCTCAGTGCCGCTTCGAACAAGTGATCAGTTGTTTTCTCGAACGAAGCGAGCATGAGCACGGATTCTTTCATCTTAGCCATCCCAAATCTGGTTATGCCTAAAACTTCACCTTTGTACGTCATCACATCGGCTAACAACATCGAGTGTCGGGAATCAATGGACATGCCGTGGGCCTTCATCGTATCGTTGATTTCTTTGATCACGCAAGATCGCGCAGCTTCGATGCCCAATGATCTTTCAGCTTCCATGATGTGGTTCGTTGTCGTCTCTTCGCCGACGACACCATCGATAGCCATGACATCGAGAAGGTTCGTGCCTTCGACAATCAAATTGAACGAATCCTTATCCTCCTTCGAGTTCATGCCGCCCTTGTTAATTACCGCTCGGGTGACGGAAGACAAACCGCGCACAATAACTTTTGGCACAGCCGTTCGTAACGATTGTAAAACGTTGATAATAGCTTTCTTACCGATCGGATCTTTCGATGATGCTTTCTCGTCTGGAGGTAACACGTGTATCGCGCGGCTTCCTGCGAGGACTACATTGTGGTCTTTCAGTTTCAATTTCGGTGCGGCTAATATGGCTTCTCGTGCGGACTCGGCAGTCACGTCCAACTGTAATGCAGCGATCGCTTTTTCGTCGAGTACAAATTCAAGGTACGCCCCAGATGGACGCAAAACGACCGAAATGCTTTCACAAATTTCGCCAAGAGTCGTTTTCTCCATTCGTCCTTTCACCAACCGCGCCGCTTTCACGTCCTTGTCAGAAATCAACTTTGCCGTAATGATTGGCGTAGAGATGTTCTTCGTCGCGTTGATAATTTCTTTAATGCGAGGCACACCTAAAGTAATGTTCATCGACGCGACGCCTGCAAAGTGAAAGGTTTTTAGTGTCATTTGCGTCCCAGGCTCGCCGATAGATTGCGCGCCCACGGCGCCAACAGCCGTGCCTGGTTCGATACGTTTTGATTTATACTTTTGTACGCACGCCTTGAGAAACGCATCCACGCGTCTCGTTGAGAGCTTTTGCGAGAGTACTTCTTGCGAAGTGATATAGTCTCGGACGGATTGCTTGAAACGATGCGAAATGTTATCCTTGCCGTATTGTAATCCTGCGCGAAGGCGTTCGTCTTCGTCATCTTCTGGCAAATCCTTCTCTCCAAACCCTCGCTTTTCGAGTATAGCGTTTGCATCTTCCTTCGTGAGTATGAGCTTGTCCTTGCCTTCCAGTTTTACGGTCGACGACGAAGCGTTTGTTCCGCTTTTACCACTCTTTCTACCGTTTTTTGACGTCGTTGTCGTAAGATTCTCTTCGTTTGGATGTCTTCGCTGAGGAATCAAACCTTTCGCCCTCAACATGAGGCGTTTCAAATCGACAGGTTCGCCTTCTGAACCTTCCATCAATGTCGGTTCCATCCCGTCGTCACCGTACTCTAACTGGACGATATCTCCGCTGCTATTTCGAACCGTCCCATCGTAGCCTAAACTCAAATCTTCCAACGCTTTCATCAATCTTCTGGACATGTAGCCAGTTTCGGCGGTTTTCACCGCGGTATCGACCAAACCTTCTCTCCCAGCCATCGTGTGAAAGAAAAACTCAGTCGGGAGTAATCCAGAATAAAATGAATTCGCGACGAATCCTTTTGCCGCGGGTGTTTTTTCGCCGCGCTTAAAATGCGGCAAAGAACGATCGGAAAAGCCATCCGGTGGACGCGAGCCCCCAACAGCCTGTTGGCCGACGCATGCCATCATTTGCGAGATATTAATGGTGGACCCTTTGGAACCACACAGAGCCATAACTAAAGGAGAGTTCAACTTTGGTAACGCGTCTAAGCACGCGTTTCCGGCTGCTTCGCGAACGGCAGACAATACGCCTAAAACTTCTGCCTCTAGAGTCTGTTCTGCGTTACACCCGGGTTGTAAATCCAACGTCCCCTTCTCGTAACTCGCGATGCGTTCGTCGCACTTGGCGTATCCTGAATCGACTCGACTTTGCTTCTCTCGCTCTAATTCCGGAGATGGCTTCACGTCGTCTATACCGATCGAAAAGCCACGAATACCAATCCATCGCGCGGCTAATTTTGCGAGACGGTTCATAGCGTTTGCAGCCACATCGGCGCCGTAATCAGAGTTCAAGACGTAAAACAAACCGGTCTTGTTTCCGCCGCCTAAAGTTGCTTTTCCTAATTGGCCAGAAATAATTTCCGAGTTTTGGATGCAGACGTAACCATCGTTCGAGCACATTTGCTGATTCATTTTCGTGTACGCCTTTTCGGCTACTTCCAAGTTGACGAAAATCTGGTCTCGCATGCGCGGTCGAATCAAAACGGAAAAAATTTGCTTTCCAGTCCACAGTTCAATCGGTTTCACAATCGCTGGTGACGGTAAATCGATTGATTCTAACGCATCTGACATGTACGCGGCTAGTTGTCCAAATTGCGAACGGTCAAAGAATACTTCCTTCGAGGTCAACAAAAACGAGGCGGTTAAGAAATCTTGCGTCGCCGCGATCAAAATCTCGCCATTTTTCGGCGTACAAAGATTTTGCGTCACACCCATGAGACTGATCGCTTCCGCTCTCGCTTCTTCCGTTTGCGGTAAATGAATATTCATTTCGTCACCGTCGAAATCGGCGTTGTATGGCGCACAAACGCACTCGTTAAATCGCAAAGTGCGCCACGGCATGACTTTCGCTCTGTGCGCCATGATGCTCATCTTATGCAAAGACGGTTGGCGATTGAAAAGAACGATGTCGCCATCGCGCACGTGACGCTCAACGACATCACCCGGTCGCAATTTCCGTGCGACTTGATTTCTATCGCCGTATTTCAAATACTGAGACGCCCCGCGTTGATACTTTACGAAATTCGCACCCGGCCATTTTCCTTCGCCGTTGATTACCAACTGTCTCAATTCGGCGATGTTGTTGTTATTTACCGTTTCCGGGTATGTCAATTGCATTGCTATGTGTTGAGGCATACCTACCTCATCGATGCGTAAGTTTGGATCCGGGGATATCACCGTTCTCGCGGTGAAATCAACTCTTTTCCCGGATAAGTTCCCGCGAAACCGGCCCTGTTTTCCCTTTAAGCGTTGCACAAAGCCTCTCAGTGGTTTCCCTGGACTCTGATATTGACTTGATATTCCAGGCAACTCTGAATTAATGTACATCGCAAACTGAATCTGCAAGAACTCCCAGTTTTCCATCATGTTTGTCACCGCCAGTCCTCGTTCCAATCCTTGCCTCAACACGTTATTAATCTCGATAATCTGCACCAATTTCATGGAAATATCATCCTCCGTGCTTCCTGCCTGACCGTCCAATTCCACCGACGGTCGAATGCAACACGGCGGTACGCTCAAGTGCGTGATGACCATATTTTCCGGTCTCTGTGCTAAGTCTAACAACCTCAAATCCTTATCGGCGATTCTCTTGAATATTTGTAATACTCGAATTGGGTTCAAATCGTCCTGCGCTCTTGAGAGATGTTGTCTTAACTGGTCGTTGTGCTTCATAGCTTCCTCGAACGCTTTCTCTCTTTTCTCCTGTTCAGCTTTGTTGTTCGTGTACTTTTCGTGAATAATCTTCAGGTTCTGTCCCGCACGTTTTACCGGTCCGTTCACGGCTTCGCACTTATAGCATACCTTTGTTCTTTTGCACTTTTCCAACAATTTCTTGAACATCACCCGTCTGTACGCGTGATCCACGCCTCCAATCTTTTTCTCCCTCGATCGCAACCTTGTCAACATCTCATCCTGCTCTTCTTCTTTCATTAACAAACACGAACACTCTTTACACACGCACTGCAAACAGTGCACGATGGCTTTAAAATACCCGACGTGAAACACCGGCAACTCCAACTTCAGATATCCAAAGTGCCCGCTGCAATCCATAATCTTCCCTTTACACGTCTGACACTCCCCGAGTAATTTACTCGTCGTCCCTAATCTCGGGTCCAATATCCCTCCTTCCAACGGTGTCCTTTCCGCCGGTTTATACAAAGTCCTCTCCGTGACGTGGAAAACGCCCGCCTTTGCGATTTCGCTCCCAGACATCGTTGAAAATGTGACTTTTTTTATTCGTCTCGGCGCGTTCGCTTTCACGAACGACTCTTTCGAGTTTATGATTTTCGCGTCATCTTCCGCTCTTTCGTGATGATTCCGACGCGGTGCCATCGCGGGCATCGGTGGTGGATTGTTGGTATTCGGTATCGCGCCGCAGATGTTGGTGGTTGCTTTCGCATCGAAATGACGGCGGCTCGCCGGTGCCGGCGGGTTAGATCCTTCTCGCACGACCATGTCGTCGGCGCGTATTTTCCGTCCTGTTTTCACTCGAATCGCGCGTTCGCTCGTAGTCTTCTCGCGCGTACTCTTTTGCAGAGGATTTTAACCCTATTCCTCTGACTTTGCGGGGCACGACCTGGACGCAAAAGCGCGCGCGAGAGTGAGGACTTTCCTCCTCGTCGCGGAGTGAGAGAGAGACGGTTCGTTACAGAAACCTCAAAAAACGTCAAAAATGTGCAAAAAGCTATACAGTTAGTAAGTAACTCGTTAAAATCTATCCATTCTATAAAACTAATACGTTCGATGAATGCGCGACGGGCTGTTATTGAATCCGTTTTCCAAAATCGCCGTCGTGCTCGGGATCGACGAGCGTGACGTTGAAATCTCGCAACAACTTGAACACTTCAAACGCTAAATCGAAGGAGTGCACTTTTAAGCTCGCGCTGACCCGGTCGAAGTAATGGTACCGATCGTCTTTGGCGTCGCCTTTGAACGGTTGAAAACCGTATAAGGAGACGTTTTCGCAGAGTTGGACGGCGATCATGACCGTGGTCCAACCGGTCATTGGTTTGTCGTTGTATTTGCTGCCCGGGTTGCGCGCTTCGACGATTTTTTTCAACTCGTGCCAGACGTAGCGGAACGTGTACGTTGTTTCCGGCGTGGTGAGGTAGATTTCTTTGTCTTTGTTGGCGCGCATGAGCGGCAAAAACTGTTCTCGACGGGCATCGCGTATGAGCGGTTCGCCCAGGATCAATGCCGCGACGCGACGCGTCTTACCCGGATTGCTTTTACTAGCGAATCCGGATTGGCCGGGTTGTCGTTCCGGTTTGCGCCACGTGTGCCCACCGCGAAGAAGCGCGTCCGAGTTTGGACGGTTAACGACGTCAAATGTTGTTCTAGAACCGACGTGTTTGGAGAAGTCTTTGTTGGTAGCCGAAGATTTGCCGGAAACTGGAGCGTAGTTGATTCGAAAGACGGCTTCGTGCTCATCGATTTCTTTGCCTTTTTGCGCTCGGAGGTGGACGCCTCCGTTAGCGACGACAGCGCATGTTTTATAGGTTTGATCGTAATCCCGGTGTGGAAGGCGAGGGAGAAACTGCGTTTCGAGCTCTAGTGCTTGTTTGCGAGCGACGTGCAGCATTTTGAACTCCATTGGTGTCGTGGACATTTCCTTACCATCCCGGCCGGTGGACCATCGAACGCGACATTTATTTGGACTGGTTCGCGCGTTTTCGGCTTCCTCTTCCGGAGAAATATTTGTGTTATCGTCGGAAGAGAGAAGTCTTCTTAAGCCACCACTGCCCGCGTTCGAGGCGATTTCTTTCGCGACGGATGCGCCGGATGGTTTTTTCGTCATCGGTTCGCCATTCGCGTCATAAATAATCGTTTGCTTTTGCTGCTGCACGGTGACACCTAAACCCCCGTTGGCGCTACCTCCGTTGAATTGCGATGGATCTACGACCAACTTTCCGTACCCCGTGCCCTGAACATCACTTCGTTCGACGTTCCCGAGACCTTCGGATAAATAGCGACACCCAGGATTTATCGCTTTCAAGGAAAGAAACACGCGCATCTTCTTCGGTTTGATCAGTTGCTTCAGTTTCTTGATTCTCGCTTGCGAAGCCGTGGACTCCGCGCTAATTGCATCTAACGAATCTTCGTTATCGCCGTAACTATTAATTCTACTCGCGGTGTTTTCTTCCGCTTCTCTAATCGCGTTCTCGTGCTCCTCCTTCTCCCTTAAGGACATGTCTAAATTCTCCAACTTATCTTCCTCTTCTTCTCCTCCAGCACCTATGGCGTCCTTATTCTCCGCGATGTTCGTTTCGTCACCACTAGCGTCATCTCCTTGCCTGCTACTGCTGCTACCACTACTTTTTCTATTACTGCCGCCGCCGCCTTCGGTCGCTTCAAACGCCTCCCGCTCTTCCTCTTCGTCGTCGCCTTCCATAGACGGCGCGCGCGCGTGCTCCTTGTCACCTCGCGACGAAGTTTGATGCTCTTCAACCATCTCGTGCGGCTTAACTTCCTCCAAATCAAACAACGCGTCTACGTCTAAATCATCCACTATCGCATCTATCGCTTGCTCGTCGTCCTCGTGGTGCTGATGGTGCTGCCACCAGTGGTGTTGTTGTTGTTGCTGCTCTAAAGCTTTTCGAGGCTGCTGATGATGTTGTTCACCGCGGTAGCTGGACGGCGACGGGTCGTGGACAAAGTTCCCTCCCAGTCGAATCGACGGCAGCGCGAACAACAACAGCCTGTTCAAAATGAAACACACACACAGAGAGAGAGATTAGTCGACGAGAAGAAAGATAGAGAGAGAGTAAGCAAAGCGAGACCGCGAAAAACGGATTGGAAAAAGAAGAAAAAAAGTCGCAGAGCGTGAAAGGCGAGCGCGTACCCGGGAGCGACGAAAACGAGCGCGTAGACGGCTAAGCGGGCCCAGAGTTTTACGGTTGGGTCGTCCAAGTCTACCAGCGCATCGTCCTTCGACGAGGAGGAGGCGCGCAATTGCTGCTGCCAATCGCGGCGCGGTGGCCGCCGAGACGACGAGCGTCCGGCGCCCCTCATGTGCGTGCACACACACGCGAGAGAGGAAAAAAAAAGTAAAGAAAAAGAGATAAAATACGAAACTCTACGACGCGCGAAGAAAACGAGATGAAGAATAAAAGTGCACTGCGGTTATAAACATTTGTTTTTGATTACAACGCATATATTACTTCGCCGACTACTATACGAGCTAAACAAGATGTTCAAATTTTATGGGGCACGTTGCAGATCGAGCGTATTTTATCCTCTCTTTGCTTGCGAAAAGCAAAGCGAGGCGCATCTCGACGCGCGCGCGCTGTGCTCGTCGAGATGTTATATAAATCCGCCGCCTCTCTCTACCACTCTCTCTCTTTCTCTCTGTTACCCGTCTTTTCGAATACTTGCTGATGTTGTTTTGAAACTAAATACAGCCTCTCTCTCCGTTCCCTTTTCCTCTCTCTTCTCCATTTTTTAATATATATTAGAACTTTCGACTGAATTTAGTATTCAATCTCGTCCAAAGCGTAGTTGTTCGTCGAGACGCCGGCGTAGTTGACCTTCTCGAATCTCACAACAACCGGATATCTAACGCCAGACTGATCGACAGAGATAACTTTGCCGTAGTCGTTGAACCAGTACGATTCCGGGCGCAAGATTTTCACCTTGGAACCTCTCGGCGGGCCGATTTGCGGCACTTCCTTCTTTTCCGGCGCCGGGGCGGCTTCACCCTGTTTTAATTTAAGAGAAGGAGAACAAAAAAGATAAAACGTCAGTCAAAAACCACGCTTACTATTATACCGAGACTATCTCTCGCGAGAGAGGTTGAAACGTATCATCGTTCCTTTCTCGAACGATGACAAAGTTTTGAGAGAAGAGAAAAAAATAACTTTTTTGAGCACCACTGAAGTCTCTCTCTCTCTCTCTCTTTTTTTGTTTCCTTTTTTTGGAAAAAAAAAATTCTCTCTTCTCGGCCTCTCACACCATCGAGACTCTGAAAAAATTTTCCTTTTCCGAGATACGAATTTTTTCATATCGAAAACGAGGAGAGAGAGCCCCTCCTCCAACCCGATTATGGTTGAAAAACGAAGGAAGAAAAAAAAGAAAATGGAAAACGCGGAGAGGAAAGAAAACACCCAACGCGCGAGCTAAAAAACGGGACGCACCTCCGCTCTAACTTTCAAAGACGCTCTCTTGGAAGTTTGTTTTCTGTTGACGACGGCGTTCCTGCGCGGGAAGAGAGGATTGCGGTGAGTTTTACGGAACGAAATTTGAGCGGCAAAATATTTTGGAAATCAGCTAAAAACAAAGCGCCTCTCTCTGCTTTTTGCCTTGTTTTTTGCCCTCTTCTTTCGAAAAAATTTTGGGAGAGAGAAAGCGCTCCCCTTTGGAAGGATCTCATCCAATCGAAAGAAAAAAAAAATCGGACATCGACGCGAGGAGATCGGATGCGAAATTAATCGAGCGCACCTGGCGGAAACCGCGAATGATTGTGCAGACAAGGCAAACATTGTTTGTGGGATAGAGTGCAATATATGACGTTTAGAAACGCGAAAACGGGAAGTTTGATTTTTGCGCCAAAATTTTCTCTCAAAGAAGATTTTCTGAGACCCTAAATTTGTGATTTGTTTTTCGAATTGCGATGACTTTGGGAAAAAAAAGTGCACAGATAGAAAGAAGCGGAAAAACATTTATACATTTGATGACGGCGGCGGTGGCAAACGGAACCGAGGACATTTACCGAAACAACAACGAGGAGGAGGAGAACGAGAGAAAGATGAAATCGAAAATGGTTCCGTTCCCGCACTTGAAAGATATCTCCACCTACGAGCCGACGACTTTTCAATACAACCCGGGCGAAGCGCATCCCCAGCCGATAAAAAAACGCGATTGGATACGCGTCTTTCGGATGGCGTTGCCAGAGTTTACGAAGCGAGCGAGGATGGACGCGTCGGTCGAGGATTCAGAAGCAAAGTCGGAAGTCTTTCGAGTGCAATTTGAGAAGTATTTAGACGATTTGAACGAGAACGAGGACGAGAAGATGAACGTGATACACATGTGCCGTTTCAGAGACGAGTGTTTGAGACGGCTTGGTTTTTACGACTGTTTCGGAACCGTGAAAAGAGAGGAGAACGTGAAAGCGCTGGAAGCGCTGCCGAGAGTTTTAGAGAAACTAGACGAGGAGAACGCGGGGATATTAGAGTTGGTAAAGGGCGTGTTTGCGGGAAACATTTTCGATTTAGGCGCCGCGGCGAGTCAAGCGTTGTTTAGCTCCTCCGCAAACAAGGAAGGAGAAGGAGAAGACGACATCGCGAAATCGTTTTTTGAGACCAGAGATACGAAAACGGACGTTTTCGTCGTGAATGACTTCGACGCGTTGAAAGAGCGATGGAGCGATGCGACGCGAGTGCACAAGAAGTGTTGCATTTTCGTCGACAATGCCGGCGCAGACGTCATCTTGGGCGTCTTGCCGCTCGCGAGAGCGATGTTGAAAAGAGGCACAAAAGTTGTCTTGTGTGCGAACGACGTGCCGTCGATTAACGACATCACGATCAAAGAACTCGAGGATCTCGTGTTTCCGACTTTATTACGCATGAATGACAAAGATAACGTGTTTAAAAACGCCATCGAATCGAAGCAATTCGCTTGCATTGGCTCCGGCTCAGATTTGCCAGTGATTGACTTGCGCGAGATTAGCGAATCGTGCGCGAACGAGTGCCTCGATTGCGATTTGGTCGTTCTGATAGGTATGGGTCGAGGCATTGAAACGAATTTAAGAGCCGAGTTTAACATAGATCGAATAAATTTAGGCATGGTCAAGCACAAGGAAGTCGCGCAGTTATTAGGCGGTCCGCTCTATTCGTGCGTCTGCGCTTTCACCGCGGGTGCAAAAACAACGTAAATGAATACATATTTAGTAATAGTACGGTAGCAGTAGTAGTTTTATATTGTAATAGTAACGGTGTATTTACTCGTAATCCTCGCCGGTAAAAAACTCCTTGATGTTTTGAAACAAACCTTTCCTCGGTTGATCCAGGTCGATCAAGAAGTCCTGTTTTCCGACGATCCTCCTCGCGGCGTTTTCGTACGCGATCCCAGCCAAAGTCAACTTCTTCTTCAACACCAACGGTTCCCCACGATTCGTACTTACGATTACTTCCGTATCTTCCGGAATCGCACCCAATAAAGGCACACCCAACATCTCTTGCACGTCCTTCACGCTCATCATGTCGTTATTTTTAATCATATCCGCTCTCACGCGATTCACCAACAACCTCACGTCCAAAATACCATTCGCTTCCAACAACCCAGCCACTCTATCCGCATCTCTAATGGCCGTGATTTCCGGCGTGGTCACCACGATCGCCTCCTCCGCGTTCGAAATAGCGTTGATAAAGCCCAAATCGATCCCCGCCGGGCAATCGATGAAAATAAAGTCAAAATCAGACTTCTTCAACAAGTCCAAAATCGTATTCATGTTATCTCTGGTCACGTTATATCTTTGCCTATTCTTAGAAATCGGGAGTAAAGCTAAATTTCTCCACCTCTTGTCCCGAATCAAAGCCTGCTCTAATCGACACTCGCCTTCCAAAACTTCCATCGCGGTATACACCACTCGGTTTTCCAACCCGAGAAGCAAATCCAAATTTCTCAAACCAATATCAGCGTCTACTAAGGCGACGGAATACCCGAGACGGGCCATAGACATCCCTAAATTCGCCGAACTCGTGGTCTTTCCGACCCCGCCTTTCCCAGAGGTCACGACGACCGTTCGCGTCGCGCCGGATGTTTTTCGGTTCGACGATTCACCACCCTCCGCAGCTCTGGTTGTTACTTTTCTAGCGGTCGATCGTCTCTTGTTGTTATTCGTTTTATTCAGCGCGGATGATTTCGAGCCGTAACTCAAACGCGCCGCGCTTTGGCGCGCCATGCAGTGTTGCGCGCTCATCGTTCCTTTGCGTTATGATCCGTGGAGATGCGTGTGGTTTTCTCTCGTCTTTTCAAAAGAGAGGCGCGAGGTGTGTGACGATTGATTTTTTAAAAACGATGATCTCTCTTCTCTCTCGCTTCTTTTGCTCTCGCGCGGGGATGTTTTTGGGCGCCAAAAATTTTCAAAAATCTCTTGGTGATTTGTGTGTAAATTGTTTCATTACAAAGACAGAATTTTCTATGATGTGTGTGATGTGTGTTTCCTTTCCTCCGCATCTCTCTCGCGATTCAAAAAAAAGAACACAGAACAAGACGCTCGTTCGTCGCTGAAAACTACGTTTTCTCTCTCGCGTTTGATACGATGCGCGTGTACATATATACATGTTTGCTTTTCTTTTTGTATACGAATAAATTACACACCGCGAGATGGTGTTCTAAATGCGCTATTGATTTCTCTCTATTATGTTTCAAACGCGTCGGTAGTGCAGACCCGGCGGGTGATTGAACTTGCACGTCTCGCCGTATTTGCACTTTCCGGTTTTCACGTAAAACTCGCAGTCGATGGCGTTTGGACGCACCGGGAAGTTTTGCGGTGGGAGGTCCCAATCGTCGCTTCCGTTTCCGTTTTGCGACGCTAACGATTCCTTCTTTTGGTCGTTGGCGAGCTTTTTCAAGTCTTTCCAGGATTCGTTGCCCTCTTGGAGTTGTTCTTCGTCGCCAAAGTATTTGAGGAAGATTTGGTCGTTGACGATGGGGTCGGATTTTCGCGCAAACTCGTGGACGGCTAAGAGGAGGTTGGGGAATCGAGAGGCGAAGTAGGCGTAGAACGCGTCTGGAGGCTCGCCGAGGATGCGTTGGATGCGCGGAGGCAATTCGCGGAAATGCGCGGATTTGTTGCGAATGACGCGGAGCAAATCGCGCAAAGAACGACCGTCGTATTTGCGGTACTTCTCGAGATTTTCGAGCATCGCCGGATCGATTTTCGTGCGCCAATCAGAGTTGGAGATTGCGAATTTCGAGGCTCTTTCCAATGTTTTGAGAAGTATGCGCTCGCCTGGCTCGCGATCTTCGAGTTCCATGCGGTCGCTCACGTCGCAAAGGAACTGCGTGCGCTTTTCTCGCGACCACCACGCCGGGTGTCTGAGAACCTCGCGCGCCGAAGGCCGGTCTTCCGGATTCGCTTCTAAACATTTTCTCACCAAATCTTTCGCTTCTGGGAGATGGTTCAACGCCGATAAGTTGTAATCGCCTCGCAATACGCGCGAGTCTCGCTCGAACTTTTCGCCAAACGGATGTTTGCCTTGCGTGAGAACAAAATGAATGATGCATCCAAGCGCGAAGATATCCACAGCGCGCGACTGACGGCCATTTGTGAGTCGTTCGGGCGCTTGCCAGCCGGCGGTACCGTCACCGCCACCACCACCGCCACTCCCACCGTTGTTATTGTTTAGTATCGCACGCGTTTCAAAACTCGTGCCATCGATCAAGTTCACTTTTTTCGCGACGCCCATATCGGCGAGTTTACCGCGTCCTTTCTCGGTGATGAGAATATTTGAAGGTTTCAAATCGCGATGGACGATACCTTGCGAGTGCAACTGCTTCAAGCCAGCGGCAACGTCACGAAGTATTCGAACGCCGTCGCTCGTTGGAAAGCCGGACGTGTCCAACAGAGGCACAGTGTTGCCAGTAGTCGTCGTCTCGGTCGCGCGCGCTTGTAACGTCGTTTCACACCGCTCCAACGCCACGTACACGAAATCTTTATCTTCTTCCATGGCAAAGCATCGCAAAATGTTCGGGTGTTCATCGCTTGCAATTAAAGCGGCGAGCTCTTTGCGAGCGAGCTCATGAAATTGCGCCAACAACCGCTTCACTGCGACCGAGCGACCGTCGAGTTCGCCGTCAAACACCACTGTCCCACAGGAACCGTACCCGAGAACCGTCGGTTTTACGAGTAAGCGTCCGACTTTCATGGCACTTCTAGATGCCTCTCCGTCTTCTGGGAATCCGATTATACTCTTCGATTCGTTTGCATTCTGCGCATACTCGAGCATCTCTTTTTCGCGTTGTTCTTTCATTTTTCTCTTAATTTTCTTCTTTTGCGAAGGAGTGAGCGCTGGTTGTTGTTGTTGTTGTTGTTGCTGCTGTTCACCCACGTTGGTATTAACGGCATCGCTGCTGTTCGCCCCTGGTGTGACTTTTTGTCTTTGAAGAAGAAACTTCAACATCACAGTTCCACCCACCACGACGACAAGCGTGCCTGCCATCGCGACAAACGAAAACTGTGTGAAAGTAACCTTCGATCCGAATGAGGAGTCATTCTCCTCATCTTTCTTCTTTCCACCAGGTAATAAGCTTCGTTCAATCTTGCCTTTTTCCGCTTGCATTTCGACAATACTCTTCAGTTCCATCGGCATGCACGCCCAATCGTCCTCGGTTGGATTATCGCCGACAACAAAGTTCGTCAACGCGCTCGATTCGCCGTATTTCGGCACGACTAAAGCACCACTACTCCCATCACGGACGGGATCACCTACTCCACCACCGTTTGGTAAAGCAAAGTAACCACCCGCGTGTGCACCTACAGTGACTTCGTTATTGTTGTTGTTGCCGTCACCATCGTCAGTATTTCTGCCACTGCTACCTGTTCCTAGTACATTTTCTCCTCTTTCATTAATCACCGAGAGCGGCATCGAAGACGTTCGCGTCGTCCAAACGATATTTCCAGATTCATCCACTCGACTCAACGCATTATTCGCCCCGATTTGTAATTTATCGCCATTCCTGGCGTCGCTACCTCCTAGGTATCCCACGTTGTTGCTGTCGCTATTGTCCCCCGCTCCTCCTCCTCCGACTGGGCGCAAGTCCCCGTGCGTGACGTTCCATCTCACCTTTCCCGTCACCGCATCGATGGATTTTACCGCGTAATCCGTTCTCCCGAGTAACACAATCGTCCTGCCGCCATTCTCTCCGTCCTCGTCATTTTCACTTCCTCTCAACGCCGAGTCATCATCTAAATCATCCGTCTCCGGATCGAACGTTCTCACAATCTCACCGCTTTCCGCATCCACCGCGAAAACAGTCGTCTTCCTCGTGCCGACGATCACCGCCCCGTCGTTGGTCACAGACGGACTCGCTTCGACTAAATCTCTCGTCGTCACCGGAAGACGAGAAATAGAAAACTCCGTCTTGCTACCAGCACCGCTGAAAATATCCGCCGCGGAAGAGGACGACCGACCGCGTCGAGCCACGTATAACGATCCGTCCAAGCCGGGGAAGACGCTGCTGCTCGAACTTCCGCGCGCGCCGTCCCCTCCTCTCCCTTCTCCACTCTCGTCCTCTCCTCCATCACCTCCGCTCGAAGACGACGACGACGAAGAAGAAGACGCGTGCACTAACGCGCTCCCAGTATCGAACGACCACAAAAACTTCCCGGTCTTTGCATCCACCGCGGATACCGAACCGTCCAAAGTGGCCACGAGCAACGGTTGTTCTCCGTTCTTCTTCTTCTCATTATTAGTAGCAGCATCATCGTTCGCAATCGTCGACAGTTCCGCGTTGTTATTCGTGTCGTCCGCGTTGATGCCGCCGCGGGGCTCGATCGCAAGAACGACACTCGTCCTCGTCCTCGCGAGGAAGAAATGCGAGGAGGAGAAAAGGAACGACGCGAAGAAGAGAAGGAAGAGAAGGAGCGCCAAACGCGATTCGATTTTCCTCCTCCGTCTTCCAATTTTGCGTGCCTTTGCACCGCTTTCGCGCATGATTCTTTTTTGTTCTTCTTTCTTATCGATGCGCTCCGGTCTCAGAACGATGTCATCGTTGCTCTGCTTCAGTCGCGCTTCTTCTTCTCTCTCAGGACGACGAGAAGAGAAAAAACAGAGAGAGAGAGTGAGAGAGGGCAGAGTGTGTGTGGAAATCGCGCTTTATTATAACGGGAAGTTCAGGAGAACTTTTCGGGAAACGAACAACTCTCTGCGGGTCTCTTTCAATGAATTAAATTCGTCTTCTACGCGCTACTTTCAAAACTCTCTATCTATTCTTCTAAAAAACTATAAACACTATTCAAAGGCTTTATTTGAAGTCATACTTAACGCGTCGACTATTCCTCGATTTCCATGATCGCTAAGGCTTTCAAAATCTCGCCTAACCGTTTCGATGCTTTGGAGAGCGTCGTCAACTCGCTTCGCGCGTTCGATGCGGGCGCCGCGGTTGAGGAAACGCGTTCGCCGAGGACGCGAGAACACCGGCGCAAGCGGTCCTCGCGGTCGCCTCGACGAAGCGCGGCTAAGACTCGTGCGCCTCGTCTCGCGAGGGAGAGGAGGGTGGCGGCACCGAGCAGCGCGGAGTGTGGGTCGTAACTACAATTTTCGATGCTTTCGATGAGCACGTCGATTGATCTGGCTTTCGCGCAGAAGTGCGCTTTGGCGACGTCGCCGGCGAAGGAGAGGTTGTGGAGGAGAAGGAGGAGTTTACGTTTGGTGAGGAGAAAGGAATGGGATGATGGCGTTTCTTTTTCGTAGTCGCTGTCGTCGTCGAGTCCATTCTCGTCGTGCACGGTTTCATCGAAGATGTTGTCCGCATATTCGTAACAGTCCACGAGGAGGCCCACTATGTTGATTTTGCACGATCGTAAGAAGAGTCTCGCGCCGTCTTCGTCGGATCCGGAAAGGACGCACAGCGCATCAATGGCTGCGTCGCACTCGATTTTCAAATCAAACTGTGAACGGTTCTTTGCATTCGCCGCTCCCGACATGGAGAAACGAGCAATCATTTCGCAACACTTCTCGATGAACACGGAGCGAGATAGTTGCGCTCGAGTCAGTGAAAACGTGGAAAGCGAGGAGAGAAGCTTCACGCCGCGCGCCATTGTAGTCGAAGGAATGAACTTTTCCTCGGCAAAGCTCAAAGGATCCCGAAGTCGGGTTGTTTTCTCCTTTTCGCGGAAGAGGAAAGAACTGAGGCGATTGAACAAGGACGTTTCGCCGCTATTCTTCGTCGCATTGCAAATGCCCCGCTTAAACTCATCTGACTCGAGGATAAAATTGGTCACCATGGCGAGGTACGCGTCGCGAAGTTCCGTTCTGACGCGCTTTGAGAGCGGCGTCAATGCGACGGTGGTGGTTCGACCAGGAGTAAAAAGAAGAGAAAAGAGCTTCTCAAAGACCAAAACGCCGTTGTAGTTCATCAACGTTGTGTTTTTCACCAACGAAGCTGCTTCTCGAAGTTTCATTGATGACGCGTGCTCTTCTCCTCCTCCTTCGTCATCGTCGTCGTTTTCTTCATCAAACGTTGGAGTCGAGAAGCTCGCGTGTTGCAAAACACGCAAACAAAATGAGATGCCGCGCGTGTCGATATTTTCACTCACAACTCTCTTCAACACGAGATCGAGAGAACCAGAACGAATCATTTCAAATTTTGCGCTCGCGCAGTGGGCGAGTACGTTTTGAAATGCAGACGCGACGGTTCCATACGAATCATCATCCTCTCTCGCGTCATCAATGGCGATACCTCGACCAGTGATGCGGGGTACGAACGCTCTCGAGAGAATGCGAGATAGTCTCGCACCAAGAGGTAAATAAGTGTCTTCTTTCGTAGCGTTTCCTGCTCCAAACACTTCATCGCCATCATTTTCAATGTCGATAAGCGGCGGTGTTTTCGGCCGCACTTCATCAGCGTCCTCGTCCTCGTCTTCGTCTTCCTCAGGATCAAAGGTCAAGGCATCTCTGCTCGCTCGTTCGCAACTAAACATCGTTGCAATCAATGCAAAAAGACCTTGCGACAACGGTGACACGGTAGAGGTAGCCGCGAGCGACATTTCGAGCAACGAGCAAGTCGTCTCGCACAAATCTCCTCGCGCGTTATCGTCTCCATGAGTATCCCTCTTCGCAAAACCATCACCTGCAGATGACAAACCATTGCTATACTCTCCGTCGAGCATAGCAGCAATGGCTAACGCAGCTGATGACGCTGCTCGTATTTCGACTAAAGAAAGCATAGCGCGCTCGCCCTTCAATTGCGCAGATTTCAGAACATCGAACAACGCATAGTAAACAGGACTGTTTGGTCGCGCTTTCAACGCATAATCGCTCTCGTAATCGTCCGCGTTCAGACGCTCGCCGACGATGAACAAACCGAGTAATTTTGAAACATTTGCAGACGTTGCACATCTGTGCATGTGGATCTCACCTTCTGCTGCCGTCTTTGTCTTTCTTGGTCGCAGCCAATTCTTTAAACACATATTGAATTCCGAAAAGGCTTCCTTTGCAGTGACAACGTCGACACGCGCGCACGCGACCATGGCGCTTGCAACGCCTCTTGCGACGAGAGGATCCGTGCCTGTGGGTTCTTCGAGAAGCCGTGCAAACGTTATCCATAGCTTTCGTCGTGAAAGTAATGAAATCATTGAGACTCGACCGCCGTTGTGATTGGAACCTGGATCTAAACCAGGCGCCTCGTGGTCAAAGAGCGACGTTTCATCTTTCGCCACGCTCGAGAGAATCTGCGCTACGCATACCGCGGCACGATAACGAGATATAGATGCATTACTCTTATCTATGGCGTGCAAACTTGCGCAATCGAACCAGGTTGATGCGAATACGAATTCTCGGACGCGCTGACACGAAGCGATGTCTTTGACTGCATTTTGACCGTCATCGAGAAATGCCGCCGATAGCATGGCGACCAAATCAAAAATCAGAGCCACGCATCGCGGTGATTTCGAGGACGCTAATGAATCAGCCGAACTCGTTCGCGCGACGAGACTAAGTAAAATGTTTGAAGTGTTTTCAAATGATGCGCCAAACTTTTCTGTCCATATTACAGGCGAAGACGTATTTTCGCACACTTCGATAATCGCGAGAAGGGCGGATTCCAACAACGCTTCTCCACCGCACACATCGTCGAAAGTATTGCTCGAACGAAATTTGTCGAAATGAATCACGATGCTCGTCGCCGTGCGCTCAACGACGCACAGTAATTCTGGAAGACACGACTCGCAAAGCGCATCGGTGTGCAGCATTTTACGCTTCCTCGTTCGTTTCGCCATTGTTGCCAACGCATAGATGGAATCGCAGCACGCAACCAACGAGCCGTATTCAACTCTCCTCCTTGGATTTTTCAAGGCGGACGATAATGAGTTCGTAAACTCGACTGACTTTGCAAACACATTCACAACATTTAAAGACGTGTTCAATGAAACGCGCAGAAGCGCTTCTAAACAGTCACGGACATCTCTCAAAACTTCCTGAAACGTCAATCTCCGAACACCACTGGCATCGCCGCTCCTTTCTAGCTCGCGTTCGATCGCTATGGGATGCTTCAACCAGACTGGACGCGAATCTTCGATATTGCCGTTTTTTCTCTGTACGTTTGGATCGATATTCTCATCGCGGTCACACGTGCGACGATTTTTTGTCTCCAGAAGTGCTTGACGACACGCGTGCGCGCCTACTTTTGCAATTGCGTATGCTAAAAATCGAACCGCGTGCTCTCTCTCCTCGCCTACTGCTCCCGAATTAGAACTACTACCCAAACACCCACTCAGCAGTCTCAACATGTGCGACCAGAGCGCCGTGTCTTTCACCGTTTTTGGTTTGACAAGTAAAAACCGTTCCCAAATACCAGATACGGTTTGAGTTGAACTCGATAGCGATTTGAGCAAACAATCACCTCCGCCGAGCGCTCGCATGATAAACATGGCATCCAGCAAACTGTGCGCCTCTTCGTGCGAATCCGATTGGTCGAGTCTTTCCACGCAGCTCTTAATCAATGTATCGTCGACGCGCAAAATTGCACCTTCTTCCTCCTCGTCGGCATCGTCGTATATGTCATCAATGCTGTTGAACTTCTTTGAATTTTCAACGACGTCCAAGCCTTTGGCGAATCTGGCGAGCTTCTCAGACGTGATGAAACACAAAGCATTCGCGCCAAAGTCACCGACTGACCTCGCACCCGATACGTTCCACGCGCGTAAATATCCTTTCAAGCGGACGAGTGAAGAAGGATGCGCTCCATTCGTATTCGCGTCGATGTCAGTGAGCTCCAGCACATCGCATTCGAGAAAACATCGTTCAAAGAGTTCACACGTTTCCCCGCACAGAGACGGATATCTCGCGCACGAGATGAACGCTTCCGCGATGGCGTGCGCAATCGGCAACGCGTGCACGGAGTGATAATAATACATGTTGGTGACATCTTCATCAAGTATACCATCGTCACCTTCTTGTGCGTGATACGCTTCTCTCTGAGAGAAGATGACTTCCCGTCGCCGCGTGGACTCGGCGTAATCGTAACGCACATCGTCATCGTCGTAGATTTCTAACTCCTTGGTGCTAGTATTAGTACCTCCGCTTCTATTCTCGTATAGCTCGGACTTCAATCCCAACACCACGTCTGCTAAGAATATCATAGCTTCTCGCTTTAGCGAAACTACCGAGCGGTCTAAATGTAAGAAATCTTCCTCCCTTCCATCATCTTCGTCCCCGCTATTACTATTGCTATACGAAGACGACACTAAAATATCGCAGGCAACTCTCACAATCCCGCTTTCTGGATTTGCCAGCACGAACGCTTGCACGCCCCAGTCGCTCAAAACGTTCTCTCGCAATGCTCGCAAAACTCCAAGTAAAACATCGACGTTCATGGTCGTCTTCAACGTCCGTTCGTACTGCGTCAAATGTTTCCTTAAAATGTCATATTCGCTCTTCTTTTCCTCGTCCATACCTCGTCGTCGTCGTCGTCGCGACACCAGCTTCTTCCCGAATGACCCGTCTGAGCTCACGCACTTCATCATCCTTGGCACTTCAGGAATCCTAGTCACCGTCACCGTCCGCTCGCTCCTCGTTGACGTTCTCAATTCTTCGTCCTCGTATCTCTTCAACCGCCTCCGAATCTCCTCCTCCTTCGCGTTGAAACTTTCTGTTGGTGCTAAAGGAGCTTCTCCTTCCTCCTCGGCGACATAATCATTACCCACTTGCATAACCATCGCTCTTCTCTTCGCTTTAAAGTACGTGTCAATCTCGTCGCTCATCCACTCTTTCCCGACGGTCAGTTTACAATCCGCCGCGATCCGTCGCAGCACCGCGTCGCCTCGTATCTTTCTCATGGTTCTTTGGAACGCAACCAACTCTTGCTTCGTGGATTTTCGAACGAGCGTCAACAAAACAGCCACGACTGGACTGGACGTGCGTTCATTACTACCATCATCGACTTCGACGCGTTCAAAATCCAACGCATTCAGCAACGTCTCCAGCAACTCTTCGTTCGATGTCACGGAAGAAAGCGTCGGGAGCAAATTGAATTTGATTTTGAAATGTAACGATTCCAACGCGCGTTGGCGAATGGATGGGATCGAGTGGTTGAGTTTTTTCGTCGTCAGAGCGATGAAATCGACGTCATTGGTGTCGTCACGTCTTAAAGTGGCGTCCATCGTTGCCATCGTAAGGCGCGCACTAGCCCCCCGCGCACGAGAACTCCCTTTCCCTCGGAATGTGGAAAAGTCCTCCGTTGTGTGGGGAAGAATTCAAAAAAAAAGAGAGAAAAGAGAAAGGAAAAAAGAGAAAGAAAACCAATTACTCGGAGTGCTACTCTATGCGCATTATCTACCTATTTTACATAATCAACGGCTAAACGGCACGCTCGCGACGACTAAAGGAACCGCGAAACCTAACGCGACTCTAAAAAGTATCCTCCGCAGGGTGGACTTTAAAACTTCCCGACCGATGTGCTCGGCGGATTCGTTCGCGAGAAACACGACGAAGACGTACGCGGACCATAAATAGAGAAAAGCAGTCTCGTCGCCGTGTAAATATCGGACGAATTTGTGACCGAGGTAGCCTCCGCCAACGCCTAAAGTTAACGCTATGGAAGAAAGCGGAGAGACGGTGGAGTTTGTTCCGGAAAGGAGACCAAATTTGACGACTACTTTGGAACAGTACAAACTCGCGACCGACGTGAAGGCTGCTTTGGCGAACGTTTTGGAGACGCACCACAGTTTCTCTAAGCGAGTGGTAAGCGTGGAAAAAAAGACACCAACATTCGAAGGTTTAAACCAGAACGAGGAGAAGGCGGAAGAGGACGAGGAAGAGGACGAGGACGGCGAGAAACAAATCTCGCTCTCGTTCAACCACGCGTCTCGAATGACGTTCCACCCGAAATAAACGAGCGCTCCGCAAACGACAATCAATCCCGTTCTCAACGCGTCCGCCACGTCCTCCCTAAAAACTTTCTCCCTGCTCAGTTTCATCTTAAGCTCTAAACTCTCCCTCTTCATATCGTTCGAAGTTTTCATCGTCTCGTTCGATTCTTTCTTCAAATCCAAACCGGCTAATTTCGCTTCCAACTGTTTTCGCTCCACCGAGAGCCGCGCCTCGCTCAACGCGTTGCTCTTCTCTTTGCTCAAAACGTCTCGCATTTTCACCGAAAGCTCGAGCACTCGCAGCTCTTCTTCGGACATATTCTGTATGTTTTCTAAAGTCGTGGTCTCCGTCGTCTGAGTCGTCGTCATCACTTTCTGTTCTTCTTCTCTTTCTTCTTCTTCTTCGTTAACTGCCAACGCCGTCCTCTTCTCCTCCTCCTCTGCTTCTTCTCCTTCTCGTTTCATCCGGTCGAACGCGGCCAGAGCGAACAGCGCGACGACCACCGCGAACAGCGCGAACAAACATCTCAGAATAACGCTCAAAATCTCCATCCATTTCTCGTCCGTCCACGCGCTCGTGAGCGAGGAGGACAAATACCGACCGGCGTCGGTGCTGCGTTTCAGAAACTCAAATTGTTGTTGTTGTTCTTCTCGTTCCCGCTCGCGAGCGGCTTGGAAACCTCTCGGCGAAGAAGAAGAAGAAGAAGAAGAAGAAGATAAAGGAACAGACATCACCACCCTCTGCTTTTTTCTCTCTTTCTTCCAATCTCTCTCGTGCACGCACACGCACGCACTCGCGGCGTCCCACGAAAGCGCGATGTAGTGGGGAAAAAACGAACAGCTCTCACTCTCCGTAACGCGTTGAATTTTTAGAACTTTGTCATTTAGGGTTTTGATTCAAAAAATGAAACCCTAAACCTCCAGCGTGGCAAAAAGGATAGGCCAACGTCACCACTAATCCACACGCATTAAAAGCTCGCACGTCCGTCCGAGCGAGAGACAAACACGCCCTCGCGCAAAAAAACGCACCGACGAACAACGAAAATCTCCCGAGCGTCATGTTTTCCATCGCGCAACAACAGCAAACCTCGCTCTCGTTCAGACCGTTAAACTCCGTCTCTTCGACCATGAAAGCGTCGACGTCGAGATCTTCGTCGATGCGTTTTTCCCGAGCTTCGGCCGCGACGACGCCGACGACGACGACGGTGCGAGTCTCCGCGGACGCCTCCGCCGGCGGTAGTAAAAAAGACACCACCGTCGAATACCAGCGCGTGAAAGCGAAAGAGATGGTGAAATACTTCAAAGAGCAGCAGTATCAGCAATTAGTGGAAGACTCGACGGTGTTTGGGTTTACGAAGAAGAATGAAATCAACAACGGGAGATGGACCATGTTCGGCCTGTTAGTCGGCATGATGACGGAATATGCGACGGGCGTTGATTTCATCGACCAGATTAAGCTTTTGGTGAACGTGTTGGGCATCGCGGATTTGGATTAATATGTTCTGGGTCCACCGATGTCCATGTTTGGCTTCTTCTACGTTTGTGAGGCTGAGAACACGCGCTCGCGCGTCCGTCGCCTACAATCAATCACACGTGAGTTTTTAATACAAGTAACATACTAGCAGCAAAAGATACACTCGCACACGCATTTCACGCGCTTCCAGTTCTTCTTCTCTTTTTTTCGTTCGTTTCGATTAATCCCGAGTGCCCGTCGCGGCGGCGAAACAAGCGCAAGTTTCTCCTCTCTTTCAACTCTTCAAACTTTTTCCCCGCGACACACTTGCAGCAGCGCAGAGAGAAAAGAGAGACGCCCGTCGAGAAGACAGCAATCTCTCTCTCTCGCACACGATGCCGTCCTCCTCGAACGTCGTCTCCGAAGAAGAAGCGGAGATGTGGCGTCGATGGGACCATCGAAAACGGTTTCGGAAGGCGCATCGAACCGAACGGTTCGCGGTGAAATTCTTTCTGTTGGCGATTGGAGTGTCGATGGCGTTTTGGTTTCCACGCGGCGACGACGTGAGAGATAATAGGAGCGTTCGTTCGGAGAGCGACAACGACGATGGTATTGCGTTCGAGCATCGCGCGAGCTGGAGGCGTTCGATGCTCGGCGAAGAAGAAGACGCGACAACGAAGACGACGACGAGTTACTGCACTCCGTATGCCATCAACCAAAGCGTGGACAAGTGCTTGCACGTGCAAAAATACGAATGCAACTCGGACACGGAATCGGCAATCACGAATTACCTCTATTTCCACCACTGCACGATGCAAGAGTACCAGACGTTGTCCGTGGTGACGCTGATAGGCGTCGTGATCCTTTCTTTTTACGTTTTAGGGGACACGGCGGAGGAATTTTTCTGCCCGGTGGTTCGCAAAGTGGCGAAGGTGTTGCAGCTGTCGCCGAATACCGCCGGGGTGACTTTGTTGGCGTTAGGAAACGGAGCGCCGGATGTGTTTGCGTCTTTAGCGGCTTTTTCTAGCGGAGATGGTGGGAGCGGAGAGATTGGGGCTGGGATGATTGGTGCTATCGTCAGCGCGGGGATGTTTGTGAGCGGAGGGGTGGTTGGCGCCGTGGCCGTGGTCGCCGCGCCGTTTGAAGTACCGAGAGGCGCGTTCTTGAGAGACGCGTGGTTTTATTTCTTTGGCGCGGTTTTAGTATGTTACGTGGTAACGAGTGGGGAGGTGTATCCGAGACACGCGATTGGGTTTATTATGTATTATTTAGCGTTTGTGTGTTTGGTGATTGTTTCGGACGTGAGAGAGAGAAGGAAAAGGCTGATGCGGGACGGAGGAGGAGAATCGATGAGCGACGTGGTGGGGGGTAATCATAGCGGCGCAGATGTCAAGGAACAACAACTAGTAGGTACAGTAGACAGAGAGATGGGTGTCGTCGATTGGATGGACGAACCGCCGGCGCACGAAGTTCTCGGGGAAAACATCGTCAGATGGTGTCAAGCGCGCGGAAATACAAAGTACGGTTTCTTTAAAGCGCTCGCGCACGCGCCGTTAGACGTGTGCAGACGAATGACGATACCTTCCGCGGAGCCAGAACGATGGAATCGATTTTACGCGTTATCTTCCGTCGCGCTTGGGCCTTTGTTATTATTGCATCAGGTCAAAGACGTCGTGGACGCGCAGGCGTTAATCGGGAACGATTTCGTGGGTTTTTTACCGCTGTGGATGTGCGTTTTGATACCGTCGACATTGGTCGGGTGCGCGGTTTTCGTCGCGTCGAATCACTCGTACCAACCGGAATATTGGCCGTTAGCGCTCGCATTAGCGTTTGGAACGTCTATAGTTTGGATTTCTTTAGCGGCGACGGAGTTGCTCGAATGTTTGACAGTTCTAGGACACATTTCCGGGATATCTCCGGCTGTTTTAGGGGTGACTGTCTTGGCGTGGGGGAACTCTGTTGGCGATTTAGTCGCCGACGTTGTCATAGCAAAAAGTGGCCAACCAACCATGGCGGTTGCGGCGTGTTATTCAGGTCCAATGTTCAACATGTGCATCGGTTTGGGTTTAGCGTTTGCGTTGCAAGCTATGGAGCTATCACCGGCGCCGTTGACGCTACTGACGCACGCAAACATTCCGATTAGCTTCATGTTTTTGTTCGCGAGTTTGCTTTTAAGCTTGACGTATGTTCCAGCAAAACGGTTTCGGGTGACGAAGCCTTTCGGCGTGACGTTGATTTTGTTATACGCGTTGTCGAATATGATTATGATTGGCATCGAAGTTGGCAACAACTTATAGTTAGATATATGCAATGTATTGCTACAAGAATAATTAGTTTCAAGTCTAAAAAAATCTGAACTAACCTAATCTACCGACTGTATGCGTTCTAACGATGTCGCACCGCCTGATAATATGCGCGTAGATCGATCGACGCGTAATCCCGTGACGCTCACCAATTTCGCGCTATTTCTTACGTCAATTTCCACCATCGTTCCCACGCCAGCGGCGTGTTGTCGCTTTGCATTCACTCGAATATCTTTTAAATACCGGCAATTTCTCGCTCTTAGCAACTTCAAGTTTGGCGAGTTCAAGAGTATGCACTGGATCTGTTTGCATCCGCTCATTTCAACGGAAACCAAAGACGTGCTCGGTATGCGCACTTCTCGCATACTCTCACTATGTAATCCTTCGCAACGGTAGTGCTCGAGATTTACTGCCGATTGTAACAACTGCCGATGCACGTTCTCACTAAGTGCGTCGCATTGGTTCATCGAAAGCTTTCGTAAACTTTCAATTTTACTCTCGATAGAACTCAAAGCTTCGAATATGACATCATCGCTGTGAATCTCTGAAGATTGATAAACTATATTCTCCAGTTTTTTGCAAATGTCGAGAGACAGCGTGTGCAACGATGGCAAGTAATATAACTTGAGAGTGTGTAACTCTTTGCAATTCACGAGATTTAGCACCTCTAAACTCGGCAAATACGTAAGATTAACAAATTTCAACGACTTCGATGCACTCAAGTTCAACTCTTTCAACTTCTTGAAGCTCGCGCAGGGATTAAACTGCATGTTTGGGGAGAAAAGGATACGCGTCGTTGCGCTGCCCGACAAGTTCAAATATTCAACCGAACAGTCTTCACCCACATGACCGTACTCGTCTCCGTCGTCATACGAGTGATAATGAGAAGGGTTATCTTCTAACATCCATGATTCGGGATAATTGATATTTAACTCGCTGTTTCTCGATGCGTCCAATCGCTTCAACCTTCGAAACGCTGCCATGTAAAAGAACAGATCGAAATAATGTTTTAATCCGCAATTTGAAACGTTCAACTCCACAACAGGTTTGGGTACCCATATCGGCATCGGTATACCACGTCTTTCAAGGAATTCCTTACACATTTTTCTCATCTCATCCTTGATGGACTTTCCATAAGCGAATTTTTGACACAACAGCTGTACAAATGGATTGAACGATGGGGGTACGCATTGCAAACTCGATTCTTCGACCCTGCGAAAGATTTCCTTACGAACCATGTAATCCAAAAGGGCTGAGGGGCGAAAACCGATACCGGACGTCGTTTCGCCGATTTCTTCGCCCGTATTGTTCCCGGAAAAATCAAAGGAATGACACTCCCGTGCACTTTCACACAAAATTCGCAAGAAGTCGCTAAAGTCCAATCCGCTATTCGTAAATCCTAATCGACTGACATTCTTGTGTGAATGAGTGAAGACGAGAATTTCTTTCATCATTTTAAGCGTGCGCTTTCTAGGAGACAGACGTTCAGTGTAATCTAAGCGTTCCAGCGGTGGTCGATGGTGATTCAATTTATCGACAGTCACGCCAGTCACGTTTGGATACGCCAGCAAAATGTACCTCACATCTTCTTCTCCTCTCACATCAGAGGATCGTAACTTAAAATTCCCAGTCGCCCGCTTCCTTTGTTCTTTCACGTCGTCTCTCAGCTCCTTACATGTGCACGCGACGGCCGCCGCCGTCCTCACGCCTACTTTTTTCAAGATGAGATCTCGCACGTGCGCCGGAATAACAATCAGAGGAGAAGAAGAAGACGGTTCGTCGTCGACATCGCCGCTCTCCTTTGAGCGCGCTTCATTGTCCCGTTTCTCGCATATCCTCCAATTTTTCTTCTCGAGTCTCTCCTTTTCCTCGATGCTCTTGATGCCCATATCTTTGACGAACTTTTGAAATTCTTTCTTCTTCAACCGGAACTTTTCTTCCTCGTCGAGCATGGAGTTGTTCCATTTGTCCAAACCAAAAACGTGTTCCAGAATCGCTTCTCCGAGCCCTTCGCTCGTCACAGACTCTTCCCCGTACGCCGAGCGCATCCACTCTTTGAATTCCGCTTTTTGTTTCTTTTCGTCTTCTTCGGCCACATTTCCCCGCACAAACTGAATCCCTCCTCGCATTTTATTCTTGTTGTGTTCGTGGTTCTTTTGTTTCGGTTTGCTCGAATTCGAGCGATTGTTGTTTTTATTAGAAGGGAACTTGAAGCCGTCCGGGTCGCGGTCCTCCAATTCCATGCGGGCGAAAAGTTTGCGAGGCATCTTTGCGCGAGTTCAAGGGACAGTTTTTGTAAAGATTTACGAGCGTAGGGCAGCTGTAGGGGTCGTTTTTTGTAACTAACTTTTGTTTAACTAACGAGAGATGAAAAATTTTACACGCACATACAAAAGCTCAAAATACAGGCATCTCTCGTTGTTCAAAAGCCCGAGCTCGGAGCCCGATGAACGAGAGACGATTTCCTGACGACGAATTGGTTGCCGTTTACCGATGCGGGCGGTATCGGGTGCGCCGTCGTTTCTTCCGCGGCCTCGCTATTTTGTCGTTCGCCCGGCGGCGACGTCGGCGGTCTTTCCCGTCTCTCTTCGGCGCGGCTTTCTTTGGTGTTCGCGTGACGGTGCGTCATTGACGACGGTTGCTCGTTAACGTGCTGGTCGGTGACTTCTGGGACGATCATGTTCATGCGACGCGCTTTCGCGGAAGGAGAATAATATCGGTTGAAAATGCCGATTGAGATGAATGAAGCGACGAAAAGCACGGAGAAAGCGATGAGGAGTTTCTTCGCGCGATTGTTGAAGCCTTCGGGAGGTCTCGAGGTGCTTTGTTGTTTCGCCGCTGAAGGAGGATATATGATTCTATCTTTGAGTCGTCCTGCGTTTGAAAACTCATCGCCACCCATTTCTCGAACTTGATCGTCGTCGGTGTTTGTATTCGCGATGTTGGCTGATCGAAAGGCCTCGAGAAGTTGTTGCGCTCGGCGCAGAGTGTCGGATTCGCGATCATCGTCGTCGTAGGTGTTCGTTTCGGCGGCATCAGCGAGGACTTGCGTGAAGATATTGCGAGAGGAAGACATTATACCGATGACCCTGTCGTATAACGCCATGACTTCGTCGGTATTTGCAGATGACGAGTTTCGTCCGGCGTTCATGAACAAAATATCCGAAGCAAAACGCACCGCAGAGTCGATGGCGCCTTGTATAGAGTCGTGCACCAACACATTTAAATCGGTGTTTGATGCGCCAGCAATGTTTGCTTGTTCCGATGAGGAGGCATTCGTGACATCTTCGCCAGCGTTGTTTGCCTGTTCCGTAGTACTCGTTGTTGTAGTGTTTACCACGGACCGTAGCGAAGTCGAGAAAAAGCTCAAAAATACTTCTCTCAAGTGGGGCGCAAAGTTGGACTCGAACGATACCGAGGTACTTTCGCCGTCGCTTTTGGATGACAAAATGGCATCTTCTATTATTTTCTCGCCCAATAAGCGCACCTCTTCGCTGGTAAAGTTGCCACTCTCACTCACAGTGAAATTTAGCCTTGATGCGGCGAGGTGCAATCGCCTCGAAATCTCCGACTGAATTTCATCCGTCAGCGGCAACGACGAAGTCCCGATTCCAGAGAGTGATTGCACGATGTTATCATCTCCTGATGATGACGTCTGAATAGCCTCGATCAAGGACCTCAACGCATCTCTCGGTTCAACCGCGTTTAGATTTTCAATCACCCGATTTGCAAAGGTCCCGTCGCCGAGAACGGCGCCTTCTTCGCCGGACTGAATGACATCTTGCAACATCCTCGTTAAGAACGCCTCTCTTCCGCTAAAAAAATCATCCTCACCTCCGAAGGATTCCACTAAGCTCCCATCGCCAAAACTTCCATCCGCGACGCTTTGCATCAACCGGCTCAGAAACGCGTCCCGACTCGTCGTCGCGCTCGTCGCGCTCGTACTTGAACTCGTCGATCTACCATCATCTTCGCTGCTGCCACCACTCAACCGTTCGTAGGCTTCTTTCAAAACCGCCCACGACACGCCGTCTCCGCCTCTGCTCTCTCCGAACGCTCTCACGACGTTCCAAATCGCGCTCTGATCGGTCTGCTCTTCGGCGAACGCGCTCAGCAACGCCTCTCGTAAAAAATCAAACGCCAAAGGTGAAGAAGAGGAGGAAGAAAAAGCGGGGTAGTTCGTTTGCTCTTGTCCGCGCGCGCCCTCGAGAAGAAACGGTACAAAAACCGCGACGAGAAAAAAAGCAAACGCGCGGAAGAGCACCCGGTGCTTCCAGCGCGCGAGAGAGGGACTTCGTCTCGTCATTTACTTTTTTTCTGTGCGCGCGCGCGGGGTTCTTCTTCTTCTTTCTCGGGAACGACGAAATGGGAGATGCGGATCTCGAAAATATTTTTGGAGCGTTTTTTTCTCCGGTTGAAACCCTAAACATGTGTACTTGAATTTACTCCAAAGCGCTCTCGACTCGAAAGCGAGAGAGAAAAGAGCGCGCGCGAGAGAGAGAGAGATCGACCCCGCTTTATTCGCCCCTTCGAGCGCCAACGAGAGAAAGAGAGGAGAAATCAGCGCGAAACAACAAAAAAAGAATCATGGGCGTGGCGGAGAAGCGCCGGTTAAAAAAGAAGCTCGCGAAAGCGAGACTTCTGGAGGAGAAGAAGAAGAACTCGGCGCCGGCGAAATCATCATCGACTCCCATCATCGATGGAAAGAAGAACAAAAAGAACGAAGAAACGGCAAAGAAGCGGGAGCAAAAGAGCACGGTGGAGGTGGAGTACGTCGCGGCGCCGCTGGAGACGTTGGACGCGGACATGCCGGAAGAGATGCGGCGAGTGTTCGAGGCGTTCGTGGAGAAGCCGGCGAATCACGGGGAGAAGGTTTTGACCAAGGAGGAAGAGGACGATCGAATCGCCAGAGAGGAAGAAAAGAAGAAGAGGAAAAAGGAGAAGAAGAAGAAGAACGGCGGAGAGGACGACGGAGAGGAGTTTTCTTCTTCCGACGACGACGACGACGAAGAAGAAGAAGAGAAAAACCGCAACGACGGGTTAACCCGAAAGCAACGAAAAGAGATGAAAAAGTTACAAATTGCAGACTTGAAGCGCGTGTGCGCGAAGCCGGAGGTGGTCGAAATATGGGACACGACGGCGCGGGATCCGGAATTTTTAGTGTACATTAAAGCGAGTAGAAACGCGGTGCCAGTGCCGAGACATTGGAGTCAAAAAAGAGCGTTTTTAGCCGGGAAGAGAGGGATAGAGAAGCCGCCGTTCAAGTTGCCGGCGTTTATCGAGGCGACGGGAATTGCGAAGTTACGCGATTCGTACGCGGAGCGAGAGGAGCAGAAATCATTGAAATCGAAAGTAAAAGACACGAAAACCGCAAAGTTAGGTCGGATAGACATCGACTATCAAGTCATGCACGATGCATTTTTCAAGTTTCAGACGAAACCGAAGATGACGAGGATGGGAGACTTGTATTTCGAAGGCAAAGAGTACGAGATTTCCTTAGGAGATAGGAAACCGGGTAATTTATCGGATGAGTTAAAAGCGGCGTTAGGGATTGATGGGAACAACGGGCCTCCGCCGTGGTTGATTAATATGCAGCGTTACGGGCCACCACCAGCGTACCCAAAATTACCGATTCCCGGGTTATCCGCGCCTATTCCGGAAGGCGCGCAGTTCGGATACCACCCGGGGGGATGGGGTAAACCGCCCGTGGACGAATACGGGAGAGCTTTGTACGGCGATGTGTTTGGCATAAACGCGGCGAAGCAGACGGCTAGGACAAAGTACGACGAACCAATCATGAAAGGTGATCACTTTTTTGGCGAGCTTGGTTCGGACGACGAGGAGAGCGAATCCGAGGACGATTCCGAGGAAGAGGAAGAAGAGGGAGTCGAGGAGGAAGAAGAAGTAGAAGAGGAGGAAGAAGTAGCAGTAGAAGAAGAGGAAGACGAAGACGAAGACGCGGGTGAACCAGAATCGATCGATTTGCGCAAGCGCTCGTCCAAAACCGCCACCACCGCGGGCGAAGAAGACGAACCAAAAGAACTCTACAAAGTCATCGGCGAAAAGGCCAAAATCGGCACCGCGCTCATGGGTTCCGAACGCGTCTACGACATCTCCGGAACGTCCTCAAAAAAAACCATCGGTTCCGGCGTCGACGTCGCCATCGCCCCAGAAGACCTCGAAAACCTCGACGAAGAAGGTTTGCGCAAAGCCTTCGAGAAGCAAAAAGAGAAGGACGCCTCCGAGCGTCGCGGCGAGGACTTTTCCGACATGGTCAAGGACCACGCGCGCGCGCAGAAACGGAAAACGGACAGCAAAAAAGACGACGGTAATAAGAGCAGCGCCAAAAAGTTCAAGTTTTAATCATCAAAAATCGCGCGTTGTTGTTGTAAACGAAGAGCAGTAGTTGTAGTATTTTTTATCGCGCTTTGTGTATTTTGTTTTTCCTCTTCGTTTAAAAAAGGCACCCTCTTCGTGTTTTATGCCAGTTTGAAAAACGCTTTCGATAGGTTAAAATTGGTGAATTCCGGATAAATTCGCACCGCGCGGCGCGCACGTTTAATACATATATATTGAACGCATTTCTTCGCGCACACACACGCATTTTTAAAAGAAGATGACGCGGGTCGTCGTCGTCGCTGGGTCCTGCTGCGCGCAGCAGCACTTTGCGCGGATGCGCGCGTCGGCGTCGTGTTCTTCTTCGTCTTCATCTCAAAGTTCCCGCAACACCCCAACGAACACGAGCAGCGGCGCGGGGAAAAAACCGGTACGCCGGAAGCCGCCGACGACTAACGACCTCTCTTCGCGAGGGAGGAGGAGGAGGAAACCGCGAGCGGTCGCGGAGGAAGAGCAGCAAAAGGTACCACCAGCGAACGAGAAGAAGAAGGAGAAGACCACCGACGACGATGAGAACAAAGACATAGAAGATAAATACAACGAAGCCATGAAAGCGTACTCTGCCTCGCCGTTTGAATACCAACACGAGAAAGGGTTGTACTACCACCAAATCACGGATTCGATTTTAGTCGGAACGCAACCGTGGGAGAAAGGATCCATCGGGTACCTGAAGGAGAAAGAAAACGTGACGGTTTTATTCAACACGCAAGAAGATGGCAACTTTGCGTATTGGAAGGTGGACATTGGCGAACGCGAGGCGGAAGCGAGGGAGGCGAACGTTTTGTTGCATCGACAACCCATCGTCGATTTTAGCTTTGACTCTCTGCGAGAGCAGTTACCGGAAGCGGCGAGCGAGTTCGACCGGTTGATGCATCGGTCGGAGGAAGAGGTGATTTATTGTCACTGCACGGCTGGTATGGGGAGGAGTCCAGCCGTGGTTATTGCGTATTTGTATTGGACGGACGATAGATTTGAGAGTTTAGACGCGGCGTACGAGTTTTTGACGAGTAAACGGCCGTGCGGTCCAAAGAAAGAGGCGATTCGACAGGCGACGGTAGATATTCTGGAATCAGAAGGTGATTCGTTGCCCACGAGAGATGGAAAAATGAAAGTCAACGCGGGGAGGTATTACGGGGACGATAGCAAGAAGTTGAAGGATGAAGAGAAGAATTTAGACTCGAGAGGAACGACGTTGACGAAAGCGCAGAGAGAGACGATAAAGAAAAAGTTGCGAGTAAAATCTGGGTTGAAAAAGAAAGGTGGCGTGCTGGAGATTTTGAAGCGTTTTTTCTTGAGCGCCGGGCCGACCGACGATTGATCGAGGGAAGAAGAGAGAGAGAAAAGTCAGAGTTTATTTATACCATGGTGCGTACACTTGGTACCGGTACATACATACATACATGTACAAACTTTACCTACTATTTTTATGCGCATATCACTTGCGTTCTTGTTCGCGCGCGCGCATTTACATGATCGATTCTGCGACCATATTCGCGATATCAGCCATTCTCGCGGAATATCCGTACTCGTTATCGTACCAAGCGTACATCTTCAAGTGTCTCTTATCTACAACCTTAGTCGATAACGCGTCAATAATTGAACTTCTCGTATCGTTGATGTAATCCGTGCTCACCAACGGTTGCATCTCGAAACCCAAAATGTCCTTCAATTCGTTCTCGCTCGCTTCCTTCAAATACCCGTTCACTTCTTCCACAGTCACATCTCTCGGTAAATCCAACACGATATCCGTCAAAGACCCGTTAATCAAAGGCACTCTGACCGCTAACCCGTCCAACTTCCCTTTAAGTTCCGGGAAAATCAGAGCGATTGCTGTTGCGCTCCCGGTACTCGTCGGCGCCAAGTTGACCAATCCACTCCTCGCTCTTCGCAAATCTGATTTCTTACTATTTGGCGCGTCCACGATCGTTTGTGTGTTCGTGACGTTATGAATGGTCGTAATTGACCCTCTCACGATCCCAATCTTCTTCAAAATAACTTGAATCACTGGCGCTAAGCAGTTGGTTGTGCACGACGCCGCGGTGACGATGTGGTCCACACTTTTATCGTACTCCGAGTGGTTCACGCCGTAGACGATGTTCAACACCGGATTCTTCGCGTCTTTCACCGGCGCGCTGACGACGACTTTCTTCACGCCTTGGTCGAAATACGCCTGCAACTTCTCCCTCGTCAAAAACTCCCCCGAACACTCTAAAACCATATCGATTTCCTTCGATTTCCAATCCACCTCTCCCGGGGTCCTCTTTTGCGAATACGTCATGACGCCCGCTTTACCATCGTCCACTCGCATCGTCTGCGTCGCATCGTCAAACTCCATCGAGTGTCCCTGCCACTTCCCGTGGACGCTGTCCCAATTCGCGAGATACGCGGAGGACTCTCCGCTCCCCACGCCTTCGTTCACGTGCACAAATTCGAGATTCGGATTGTCAAACGCCAATCGGAACGCGAGTCGGCCGATGCGGCCAAAACCGTTCACGCCGACGCGAATTTTCTTGTTGTTTTCGGTGGACATTCTTCTTTTATCTGTTCTTCTCACTTTCTCTCTCTCTCTCTCTGCTGCTCCGACGGGGGGATCGATCGAGTAAGAGCGTATAGAATTTGATTTTGGTGCTCAAAAAGGAATATTTTTTGTTTCTTTTTGCCACAAGCACAGTTTAGGGCTTTGTGTAAACCCTAAACGGTCGTGGGCGGGAAGGGCCTTGCACAGCCGCCGACAAATTTTTACGGCGGCTTCACACGTTGAAAGCGCAGCTTTGATCGAAGCCGAGGCGCACGAGAAACGCGAGCATCGCTGGGAGTTCCTCAAACAGAGAGAGAGAGAGTTTGATTCACCATGCAGTACAATTTCAAAAAGATCGCGACGGTCCCGACCGCGAAAGATTTCATCGATATCGTCCTCTCCAAAACGCAACGGCAAACGCCGACGGTCATCCACCGAGGGTACGCCATCACGCGCATTCGCCAGTTTTACATGAGGAAAGTGAAGTACACGCAGCAAAGTTGGCACGAGAAATTATCGAGAATATTGGAGGATTTCCCTCGAGTGGACGACGTGCATCCGTTTTATTCGGATTTGCTGAACGTTTTGTACGATAAGGATCACTACAAGTTAGCGCTCGGGCAGTTGAACACGGCGAGAAATATTATCGATAAAATCAGTAAAGACTACGTGAAGCTTTTGAAGTACGGGGATTCGTTGTACAGATGCAAACAACTTAAGAGAGCCGCGATGGGGAGAATGTGCACCATGATGAAGAAACACGCGGCGAGTTTAGCGTATTTGGAACAAGTCAGACAGCACATGTCGAGATTGCCGTCCATCGATCCAAACACGCGGACGATTTTGGTGTGCGGCTATCCGAACGTCGGCAAGTCGTCGTTTATGAATAAAGTGACCAGAGCGGACGTGGAGGTGCAGCCGTACGCGTTCACGACGAAGAGCATATACGTTGGCCACACAGATTACAAGTATTTGAGGTGGCAGGTTTTGGACACGCCTGGGATTTTAGATCGACCTTTGGACGAGAGGAACACGATTGAGATGCAATCCATTACCGCTTTGGCGCATTTACGCGCGGTAGTTTTGTACGTCGTAGATATTTCCGAGCAGTGCGGGTTCACTATTAAACAACAGTCGGATTTATTTCACTCCATCGCGCCTTTATTCGCGAACAAACCGTTGGTGGTGGCTTTGAATAAAACAGACGTTGTGAAAGTAGAGGAATTGAAAGAGTCGGACAGAGAATTGTTAGAGGACATGAGGAAGTTTGTCGCTGGTCCCTCGACGTTGCAGCTAGGCGAGGACGACGGCGAGCACCAACAGTTACCGACGATGTCCACGTTGAGCGAAGAAGGCGTCGCGGACGTAAAAAATTTGTGCTGCGATAGATTGTTGGCGATGCGTGTGGAGCAAAAGTTAGCCGGTCGAAGAGCCGGGGATATTTTGAATCGATTGCATGTGGCGCAACCGAAAGCGAGAGATTCCAAGTCTAGACCGCCGTCGATACCAGCGAGTCTGGAGGAAACGAGAGCGAGAAAAGCGAGAGGTGAGAAAATCATCACGGAAAAAGACTTACAAGAGCAAAACGGCGGCGCGGGCGTCTACTCCGCCGATTTCAACAAGCACTATTTGTTAGCCAACGACGAGTGGAAGTACGACGTCGTTCCGGAAATTTACAACGGGAAAAACGTGGCCGATTTCGTCGACCCGGAAATCGATGCCAAATTAGCCGAGTTGGAACGCGAAGAGGAGGAGTTGGAGAAACAGTGGGAAGCCGAAGCGCATTTGAGAGAACCAAAGGAAGCGCCGTTGACGGAGGAGGAGAAACAATTGTTGGGAGAAATCAAACTGAGAAAGAAAAAGTTAGTAGCGGAACATCGACGGAAGAAAGCCGTCGCGGGGAACTCGTCGAAGATTCCAGCCTCGAAAGCGGATCCGGAAGGCAAACGCACGACGAAAAATATGAAAGAATCTTTAGAGAGCATGGGATTAGACGCAGACAAGGCGGTGGAAAGAGCGCGAAGTCAATCGAGAGGCCGAAAACGCGAACGGTCCTTATCTCGATTCCAAGAAGGAGACAACGATATGGACGAAGATATGGAAGGCGTGGAGAAGAAGCGAACTCACTCTTCTCGTTCGCGTTCCAAGTCCGTCGCCAAAAGAGTCGCACAAACGCCCGCGAGTGGTTCCGGTCTCAAAAATACCGAGGCAAACATCAAAGCGCAACGGTTGGCCGATTTGGCGCAAAGGAAATCCAGCAAAAAAGCGCGTTCCGGCGAAGGCGACAGAGTCATCGTCACGAAAATGCCCAAGCACTTGTTCTCTGGCAAGAGAGGAAACGGGAAAACCGACCGACGTTAATCGGGGAAAAAGAAGAAGAAGAAGAAGAAGAAGAAGAGAGATTGTCATCGCTGACATTTTTTTCACATGCCGTCCCGTTCATACTAGTTTTTGTTGTATATCTAAAAGAAGAGTTTATCGCGTGAGAAAAAATCCATGCCCTCTCCAGAGGACGACGTGCCAATCCTAGACTTCTCCTCCTCCTCCTTGTCGTCGTCTGACCTCTCCCTAGCGGACAAACTGCGTCGCTGCTGCACTTCATCCGGTTTCTTCTACGCGACGGGTATCACAAAGGTTCTTGACGATGCGCTCCGGGTTCGCGAAAAGTGTTCAGAGTTCTTCTCTCTTCCGTTGGAAACGAAGATGCGTTCGTTCTCGCTTAAAAAGGGATACATACCGATAAACGGCGCGGAAAACGCCGTTCGAAAACCAGAATTTCACGAAAAGTTTAGCTGCGGGAGGTTGACTGGGAGTTACCGTCCGGAGGATCCGTATTACGATCCAGAACGGTCGTTATTTTTTGATTGCAAGAATCAGTTTCCTTCGGAAGAGGAAGTCGCCGGTTTCGAACGCGCGTATTCGAGCTTATACAAATCAATGGAAGAGTTTTCTGAGCACTTGCTCAAATTATTCGCGTTGAGTTTGAACCTGAGAGATGATGAGTTGGAGTATTTCGTCGAGCGATCGAGGAAGCACGTGACGAATTTAGTCGCTTTGCAATACGACGTGAGCGAAGCGAGAAGAACGAAGATAGAGAAGAAGAAGAAGAAGGACGACGACAATGAGCATGATGACGATGAGGATGATGATGATGATTTACTCGTTCGACCTCACACAGACCCGACGGATTTTACGTGCTTATTTTTTGATGAAGACGATGGTCCGAACGGATTACAGATATTAACAGAAGAAGGTCGTTGGATTGATGTTCCTAGAGTTCCGAACGCGATGCTGGTCAACGTTGGGGACGTGCTCATGGCGTGGACAAACGGAGAGTATAAGAGTTCAAGACACAGAGTCGTTCTTCGTGATATCACGAGCAAAGATAAAAAAGAAAGGTTGAGTCTCGTGTGGTTCCACTGTCCAAATTACGACGCGCTGATCGACTCTCAAGACGTGACCGCGAGAAAGAAAAAGAGCTCTTTGTCGAACGCTCCGCAAAAATACGCGCCGTTTTTGTGTAAAGACCGGACACACTTTCAACAAACGGAACGAACGAAACGCGGGTTGAAAGATCGACAGTTGACGTCGGATCTAGATTCGAGCGTCAGAGGGTTAGACGTGGAAAATAATAGTCATCAGATGTAGAAAGAAAAAGTCAACCGTCGGGAGTCGCGGTTGACCGAGCGCGTGCGAGCAGCCAGCGGGCGACGCATGTATTCATAAATGTAAAAATAGCAATAGTGTACAAGCAAATAGTAATGGTTACAAATCCTACGCCGCGTCTCCTTCATCCTTCTCTTTCTTTTCCTCTCCTTCTTCTCTTTCTTCCACTCCGGTCGCTTTATCGTTCCTAACGTTATTCTCCGCCGCTCTAATCCCGCTACTATTATTACCCACGCCGCTGCTACTTTTACTCGTCGTCGTCGTCGTCGTCTGATTTGGACTGTGCTTCATCAAATACTTGGCTAAAAACTCGTGCGGATCCTCCGGTCGAACTTTCACCAGCTCTTTCATCGCCTCTCGCAGCGTGGGGACGACGGATTCGTCCAGGTATTGTCGCACCGGGACGACTTTCTTCTTAGCGGCACTCATCGTCGTCGTCGTTACGGTTTGTCTGTTGATGTTGTTGTTGTTGTTTGCGTCAAAAGAGAGAGAGAGAATAACGCGCGAGTGAGCGAGAGAGAGAGAAAGTAAGAAAGTAAGAAAGCACGATAAAGAAAAAGAAACGAGCGAAGAAGAAGATTCTGACGACGACGATGTCAAAGCGCGCACGCACCGACGACGCCGCCACGCGTTCGTGGTCACGCTCGCGAGAAATGAAGTCAAACTCCCCCCAAGGCCCAAACTTTTGAAGACGGTTTGAAACCCTAAATAAAATGCAGTTTTGAGTTTTTCTTCGTTTCAAAAAAAAAAACGTCGGTTTCGTCTTTCGAGACGCACTTGCATCTCTGCTCTCGTACCTCCCCACCGCCCTCTCTCTTTGGAACGAACGTTTTTTTTCCTCTCCATCTGTCGCTCGAGTCTACATCTCACGTCTTTGCGTGTGTGTGTGTGTGTTCTCATAAAAC
>Ga0181599_1000189_pt1 | contig 63008 bp, 45 predicted proteins | sample 041ome_3_FD_148658 | JGI IMG/M metagenome (GOLD analysis project Ga0181599, IMG submission 148658) | Coastal salt marsh microbial communities from the Groves Creek Marsh, Skidaway Island, Georgia - 041405US metaG (spades assembly) | ecosystem: Environmental > Aquatic > Marine > Intertidal zone >...
TCGGTGTTCCATCGCACGCGCTTCCGTTGCGCATCGCTGAACAAAATGTTTCCCGATATTCCGGTCGTCGTCTTTGTCTTTGTCTTTATCGTCGATGACGACGACGACGACGACGGCGTTTCGAGTTCGCCCAACTGAAACCGCACGTCTCTTTCGAGCAAAATCGCATCGTCGTCGTCATCGTCTTCATCACCATCCGCGCGTCGTCGTCGGCGGTCTCTTCCGTTCGACCACACGAAGCGATCGAAATCGCGACGACAAACTCCACCCGTGTATTCTTCTTCGTCTCTTTTCCGTTTCGCGTTTTCTCGTCGTCGTCGTCTCAAAACGAACGCGTCTTCTTCTTCTTCCTCTTCAACAACGGTTTTCCATTCGTCCAAAATCTTCTTCGCGTATATCCGGTGCGCGTTGCCTTCGCCGAGAACGCGCCATCCGTTTTTTTCTTCGTCGTCGTCGTCGTCTTCGTCCTTTTCTGTTTCTTCTTCTTCTTCTTCTTCTTCTCTCGCTGCCATTCTCGAGAACGAGACTAAGACGAGAGAAGGAGAACTCTGACTGAGGAGCGTCGAAGAGAAAGAAAACACTTCTCATTTAGGGTCTCAAACCACCGAGAACCCTAAACCCTAAACATGTCGCAAAAAGTAGAGAAAAAAGAAAGGAACGCGTTTCTTTCACAAAATCAACCTTTTCGGGTCGGGGATAAAACTACTATTCAAGAATGGGCGCAAAAGCGAGCACTCCGAACGACGACGCGGCAGCTCCTCCTCCTCGAGCTGCTGCTGCTACTGCTGCTGTAGCGGCGACGACAAACGCGACGAAAAAAGAAGCGACGGCGAAGAATTCTTCTTCATCATCGAAGATTAGCGTCGCGGCGGCGAAGAAGAACACCGACGACGAGGAGGTGAAGAAGAAAGCTTCTTCTGCCGTCGCGCCGACGGCTGCTGCTGCGCTTTCGAAAGAACAAGAGACGCTCGTGAAGCAGTTTTTGTCGGAAGCGGAAGAAATCGCGATCGCGTCGAGGAATAACGACGCGAAGACGTGCGAGAAGCAGTTGAAATCGATCGATGCGTTTTTGCAGACGAGGACGTATTTCGTGACGGACGCCGCGCAGACGACGGCGGACGTGGCGATGTGCAAAGCTCTGAACGGGGTGAAAAGTGGCGTGGAGAAGTTTCCGGAGATTAAGAGATTCGTGGAATTGATGACGCAAACGAACGAGGCGGGTGTTTTGGCGCCGGCTTCTTCCTCCGACGCTGACGCGGTGGAAGCTTTGGGGAAGCAGGTTGGGAAAATGGCCGTCGGCGAAGGCGGCGAGACGGGGAAGATTTCGAAAGGTCAAGCGAAGAAAGATGCGGCAAAAGCGGCAAAGAAAGCAGCGAAAGAGGCTAATAAAAATAACGGCGGTGGCGGTGGCAGTGGCGGGAAGAAACCAACGTCCGGCTCGTTTGAGATTGACTTGAAAGACGCCGAGGACGGCAAAGTGTGCACGAGATTTCCTCCGGAACCGTCGGGATATTTACACATCGGACACGCAAAAGCAGCCTTGTTGAACCATTACTTCGCGAGGAGGTACAAGGGAACACTCATTTTGAGGTTTGATGATACCAATCCAGACAAGGAAAAACAAGATTTTGTCGATAACATTTTGAAGGATTGCGCCACCTTGGGATTGGATTACGACAAGTTGACGTATACCTCGGATTCGTTTCCGCAAATTTTGAAGTTGGGAGATAAGATGATGAAAGAGGGTAAGTTGTACGTGGATACAACGCCGGTGGACAAAATGCGCGAAGAACGCATGAGCAAGACTGATTCCGCGTGTCGCACGCAATCGGTGGAAGAAAACATGAAACTTTGGGAAGAGATGAAGAAAGGCTCGGAGGTCGGTGTAGACTGTTGCGTTCGTATCAAAATTGACATGCAATCGGACAACGGATGCATGAGAGATCCCGTGTGTTTCAGGTGTAACATCGAGACCCCGCATCATAGAACAGGGGATAAGTACAAGGTGTACCCGACGTACGATTTCGCGTGTCCGTTTGTGGATGCTATTGAGGGCGTCACGCACGCGTTGAGAACGTCTGAATACAAAGATCGAGAAGAACAGTACCAGTTTATTCAAAAAGCGCAAGGACAACGTGAAGTGAATCTGTGGGATTACTCGAGAATGAACTTTACGTACACGACGTTGAGTAAGCGGAAGTTGCAATGGTTCGTCGATAACAAACACGCGGAGGGTTGGACGGATCCAAGGTTCCCAACCGTCCAAGGCGTTGTTCGAAGAGGCATGCGCATTGAAGCGTTAAAAGAGTTCATTTTGTCGCAAGGCGCGTCTAAGAATATGAACACCATGGAATGGGACAAAATTTGGGCGGTGAACAAGAAACTCATCGCCCCGGAAACGCCCATGCACGTTGCGGTCAAAGACGAAGGACGCGTGAAAGTGATTTTCGACAACTGCGACGACGGAGACAAGTGGGTCACTAAACCGAAAAACCCAAAGAATAAAGAGCTCGGTGTTAACGTTGTTCTGCGAAAGAAAGAAGTTTGGGTGGAACAAGAAGAAGCTCTGAAACTCAAAGAAGGCGAAGAGGCGACGTTTACCATGTGGGGTAACGCCATTCCTAAGAAGATTCACATGGCGAAAGACGGGAAAACTATCGAGACTATCGACGCCACTTTGAACCCAGACGGTGATGTGAAAAGTACGAAAGTGAAAGTGAACTGGCTTCCAGCATACGACGAGCTTGTTGAGCTCGAGTTGCACGATTTCGGGTACTTGATAACGAAGAAACAACCGGAAGACGGCGACGATTTCAAAGATCTCGTGAACTTGGACTCGGACAAAGTGACCAGATGCCATGGCGACTGCAACTTGCGCACGTACCAGTTAGGCCAAGTCGTTGAGTTGAAAAACAAAGGATTCTACATCATCGATAAGATCGGCGTGGAAGACAGCACTCCTTACGTGCTTTTCAACGTGCCCGGCACCGGTGGGAAAGTTGCGTAAAACATGTCGAGAAGAAGAAGAACGTCACTTTGAACTACCTAGGTACATCATTATTCTTGCTACAATTCTACATATCATACATTACTACGCATCATCTTGATTGATTCCCTCTGTCCATCTTTTATTTAATCGCATCCTTCAATTCACCTTTCTCGAACATCTTCACGATGATATCGTGGCCTCCCAAAAATTCCTTGTTCGCGTACACTTGTGGGATCGTCGGCCAATCGCTAAACTCTTTCATCACGTACAACAAGTTTGGATTATACTTATCGTCCAACACATTCACAGTCTCAAAATCCACTAGTAAAGAATTTAACGCGTTGACTACTCTGTGCGAGTATCCACACTCCGGTTCCTCTCTCGTCCCTTTAATAAAAGCCACAATTTTGTGCGCGTCAATCGCCTCTTGAATCTTTGGTTTCAACGCGTCGAACGACATGTCCGGAGTCATACCATTCGTCAATCGCAAGCTCGGTTTCGAAGGTCCGCGTTTCTTTCTATCCGCCCACAACTCATTTTTCGGCGTATTTCCTGGTGGTAAACTTCCTCCGCTCTCTGTGACGTGAGACATCACCCATCGCTTCCATCCGTCTTGCAAATCCATTTTCGTCGCCTCTTCCATGGGCAAAACCTTTGCAAAACCGCACTCCGCCGGTAGCTCAAAGCAATGCATCTTAATCGAGGCGGATATTTTACGAGATAAACCGATGTATTGAAGTTCTTTTTTGTCGTTGTAGATGGCGTAGATCCCTGGCGTCGATGGAATGTCCGGGGAGTTGAACCCTTCGAATTGGATATCGATGAGTGGGAGGTTGGACAACTCGTCGCTGCTATTCGCCGCGCGAGGCGCAGAGAAGCGAGCGGCGGAGCGGTGTTTCCCCGGTCGCGCCGAACGCGCGCTCGCGATGTTTGACGACGCGATGCATCGCTGCGCAGAAAGCAGGAGTGCTTGTCGCATGACGATGGCGTTCGGTTTGATGTTGCGTTTTGGGGAATACTCGGTGTGGTGAGTGAGAAGACGTACACTTCCTCTCTCTCTCTCGAAAAAAGAAAGCGTAAACGGGGAGGTTCGAATACCTACACGAGAGAAATCGAAATTGTCGTGCCAAAAATAGCACACACACACACGTCTTTTGGGTCGCCTTTACTTTACGGGGCCTTTTCCCCTCTCCGAGAGAGAGACTTTTCTTTCTCTCTCCTTTTTTTCGGTCTTCACTTTTTTTTCTCCTTCCCCAAAAGAGAGCTTTTCTCTTCGCGAGCGGCGACACAAGAAAACACCACACGGATTACACTCTATCTCTCTCCTTCACTCGAACACAGACAGATACATTAAAAGCAGACATCAATCATGCGGTGAGTAGTTGTATTTTTCGTCTCTCGTTTTCGCTCGTTCGGTCTGCGCTTTTGTTTTTGGAGCGCACGAACGCGCGCCGGTTTCGGTTTTTGGTCAACTGCAAAAATGTCGCTCATTGCGCATTTCACATGCGGACTTTCCCGAACGCGCACTGACTTTATGTATCTCTCTTCTCTCTTTGAATAACAGTGAAATCGTCCACATCCAAGCCGGTCAGTGCGGTAACCAAATCGGCGCTAAGTTTTGGGAGGTGCGACGATTGTTTCGGCCACAGAGATGACCGCGTCTCTTGTTCCCTTTTTTAGATTTTTTTCTCTCTCTCTTTCACCCGGTCAACTGTGTCTTTTTCTTGCTCGTTCGACGGAACATCTTCAGCACGCGCACTGACACGACGTTTCTTCTCTCCAATCTCAGGTTATTTGCGATGAACACGGTATCGATCCAACTGGATCTTACTCCGGCGATTCCGACTTGCAACTCGAACGCGTCAACGTTTACTTTAACGAGGCCTCCGGCGGTCGATACGTTCCGAGAGCGTGTTTGGTCGATTTAGAACCTGGGACAATGGACTCCGTCAGATCGGGTCCTTACGGTCAGATCTTCCGTCCAGATAACTTCACGTTTGGTCAAACTGGCGCTGGTAACAACTGGGCCAAAGGTCACTACACGGAAGGCGCGGAATTGATTGACTCTGTGTTGGACGTCGTGCGTAAAGAAGCCGAATCGTGCGATTGCTTGCAAGGCTTCCAAGTGTGTCACTCCTTGGGTGGTGGTACTGGTTCGGGCATGGGGACGCTCATGATTTCTAAGATTCGCGAAGAATATCCGGACCGCATGATGATGACGTTTTCCGTCGTTCCATCGCCGAAGGTTTCCGATACCGTCGTTGAGCCGTACAACGCGACGTTGTCCGTGCACCAGTTGGTCGAAAACGCCGACGAGTGCATGGTTTTAGACAACGAAGCGTTGTACGACATTTGCTTCAGAACGTTGAAGTTAACAACGCCGACATTTGGCGACTTGAACCACTTGATTTCTGCGGTCATGAGTGGCATCACTTGCTGCTTGAGATTCCCGGGTCAATTGAACGCGGATTTGAGAAAGTTGGCGGTGAACTTGGTGCCGTTCCCGAGGTTGCACTTTTTCATGGTTGGTTTCACGCCGCTCACCTCTCGAGGCTCGCAGCAATACCGCGCGTTAACCGTCCCAGAACTCACGCAACAAATGTGGGACGCGAAGAACATGATGTGCGCCGCGGACCCGAGACACGGTCGTTACCTTACCGCCTCGGCTTTGTTCCGCGGTCGCATGTCAACCAAAGAAGTCGACGAACAACTCTTGAACGTCCAGAACAAAAACTCGTCGTACTTTGTCGAATGGATCCCGAACAACGTCAAATCATCCGTTTGCGACATTCCCCCGAAAGGTTTGAAAATGTCCGCGACGTTCATTGGCAACTCCACCGCGGTTCAAGAAATGTTCAAGCGCGTCTCCGAACAGTTCACCTCCATGTTCCGGCGCAAAGCGTTTTTGCACTGGTACACGGGCGAAGGCATGGACGAGATGGAGTTCACCGAAGCGGAGTCGAACATGAACGACTTGGTCAGCGAGTACCAGCAGTACCAAGACGCCACGGCCGAAGAAGAGGCGGAGTACGACGACGAGGAGAAGGAAGATGGCGAAGTCGCTTTCTAAAAAACTCTTCTCAATCGTAAAAACAAACAGAAGAGGAGAAAGAAAAAGAGGGCGCGCGCGTTTATTTAAAATATATAGGGGGTTTTATAGTAGAAGCTGAGTGGTGTGCTCTTTGAAATGCCGTTTCCATTCTCAATCAGAGAGAGAGAAAGAGAGAGAAAAGAAGAGGTAGATAGAGCGTGCACATCGTCTTCGCGTGACGACGCGTCGTATGCGTGTGCCTCTCTCTCTCTCTCTCTCTCTCTCTTCTCTTCCTCGCCGTCTCTAGTTGTTTTTCAAGCGGAAGCGAGACGGATAGATTTGAGGAGAAGAAACGCGCGATCAAAGAAACACAACCGCCGCAAACACACAAACTCGCGGAACAAAAAACATCGTCCTCGCGCATCCGTTTTATTATTATTATCATCGTCGTCATTATTATTATTATTATTATTATTATTATTGTTACCGCAGTACCAGTATTTCATTTCTTGTATAAAATATCTTCTCTTCTTGCTTGCTTTACTCACTGTATTTTTTGACTTTTTCCCGTAAAACCCCTTCAAAAAAAAAATCTCGTTCGACGCGAGTGCGTGTCTCTCATCGCGCCAAGCGAATTACCCTTCACCCGAAGAATCGGTCTTCTTCTGAACAAGAGGAAGACTCGAGCGCGTGTGCTTTTCGCGCGCGCGCGCGTGTATATATAATAGTAAATTGAAAGGGGCAATTTTATTAAACACCAAAAAATGGTAAAGTTTGGCCGTCGTTTAGTCGAGGAACGTTACCCGGAGTGGCGAGAGTTTTACATTCGGTACAAAGAGTTGAAGAACGCGCTGTACGCGGAAAGAGAGGACATCGCGGGAGGCGAGAAGAGTGGGCTGTTCATGAAGACGCTGGATGAGGAAATCAAAAAGGTAAGAAAAAAACCTGGGACGTGATAACCACACACATCCGCCTTCTTCTTTTTTTCTCCGAGGGAATAAATCTGGTGACTCGGATTCTTTTTTTATTCCAATTTTTACCCCGACACGAAGAAGAACGCGGGATGCGCGTCGCGAGGTGGCATCGGTCGTTTCAAATTCCACTCCCGCGCACGACTGACCCCTCCCCGACTTTATAATTTTATTTCGTTTATTTACGCGCAGGCGAACGCTTTCTACGTCAAAACCGAAACGAGACTTCGGGAGCAGTTGGATATCCTCGAGGAGGAGATAAAACACGAAAAAACGGACGTCGAGCGGTTCAAGTTGGCGAAGAAGCAAATCGTGAAACACTTCGCGCCTGAGTTGAGCGAACTGAGATCGTTTGTTATTTTGAATTATACCGCGGTGGTGAAAGCGGTGAAGAAGTATAACAAGAATTGTAACCAAAGAGAGAACGCGGTGGAGATTATTCGCGACGTGCCGATGTTCGTGGATACGTCGTTAGCAGAGGTGGTCACAAGGACGGAGCTGCTAGCCGCGAGAGTGGCACCGGCAGAAGCGAGGCAAATTGAGGACAGGATTTGTCCGGTGTGCGACGATGTCATGACGAACCCGGTGAGGTTAGCGTGCAGACATCGGTTTTGTTTTAAGTGCATCGTTTCGTCAGACGCTAGGCAGCCAGAGTCGTTCAATCACGGGTTGACGACGAAAGAGTCCTCGAATACTCTGAGTGCATTAACGAGCGCGTATAAAGCGACACAAAGAGTGTGCTTTGTGCCGGATGCATGTCCGTTATGTAAGGCGAGAAACGCGAAGAAGGCAAATTTGATAAACGTCGATTCGTATTTGGATGATTTCATAGCGATGAATTTCCCGGATGAGGAAGACGGGTCGCCGTTTGCTACGATTGTTGACGGAGAGAGTCAAGATAGAAATTTCGATGGCGATAATTCAGTAGAATCTATATCAGCCGCGGTTGCTGAGAATTTGACAGCACAAGCAACATCAACAACAAATAAGAATTCTCCTTCCTCGGATGAAGATTCGAAGAGAAATTCGAGCGAGTACTCGGAACTCGCACCGAATCGGTATTCTATGAGCGATGAAGGTGGCGATGTGTTGAGATCAGAAATACCGACAACAAGTTCGACATCTCCGCAGCAGAGACCGTTCGTAGCGCGCTCGAGTCCGAACAAAAAAGCTGGCCTTTTCCGTCGTGTGGATTCCTGGGAATCGGATCGTTTCAAGTTGGAAAGCGAGTCCATGTCAACGTCTCTGTCCAATGGAAACGGGCGACCATCATCGCGCATGCATAAGCACAGCACTAACGGGCACCATCGACACCATCGGCATCACCACGACTCCGATAGTGTGCAGATGCCGAAGAGAAAGAAGCTTCTGCGTAAAGTGCTCGTGATTGCTATCGCAGGATGTCGCTCCGACGCCATGATGATTGCAAATACTCCGACGTTGAAATCATTTATTCGCGGGAATAAAAACGGTTGCTTTTCGCTCAACATGACTGTATCTGCAATGCGCGCGTCCAAGTCGCCGTCATCTGCGATGTTACCTGCTTTGACCGGCCAATCCGTTTCTGTTTTGAAGGATATCGTTGAAGATCAGGATGCCACGCTAACAGGCGTATTTGCGCGATTACATCTCGCCCGTCCGTGGGCAAACTGTGCTTCTGCAGTGGGTGGTGCGAAAGATTTACACAAAATCATAGCAAAAGAAGCCACCGCGCTCGTCTCCGCAGGCGCTACGGATTCGGAAGCGACGAGAGCGATCATTCAAAAACTTGCAGTCCCGGAAAAAGCGCTCGATGAAGGTAAAGACGAAACTACTCCCGATGCACTATTTCTGCACATGGCAGATGTTCAAACCGCTGGTCACGTGTACGGGTTTGGCCCACACGTAGAAGAATATCTTCATGCTATTGAAAATGCGGATAAACGCGTCTCAGCTGTCCTCGAGGCTTTGCGAAAGCGTCAAGAGACGATGAAAAACGAGGATTGGCTCGTCATGGTAACGTCGCCATCTGGCGGCACGTGTCGGAACGATATGCCGGCTTCGATGCAGGCTATGCACGATGCGAGCGATTGGAGTCAAGGCGGCGGGAGACAGTTGCGTGCGAACGGCGTTTCAGGAATGCAGGAGATCTCTCAACACGCCAATGGATGGGTTTTGATAGAATCTGGCATAGAGTGCAAGTTGACGGGCGAGATCTTACCGTCACCTCAAGATACGGATATTTCACCAACTATTCTTGAACACTTCGGTGTCGTCTCTCGAAAAGAGTGGAAAATGGACGGAGGTGATATGTTGAATATTCGTCGCGCTGAGTTCGTCACAAACATGATGCGAGACGCGGAACAACTCTCGGAGAACGGCGACGAACCTGATGAAGATTTTGGTGCTCGGCATCCGCGTGCGCGCACCAGGGCATCTCCAGGCCATGGGCATCACAATAGCAACAAATCGAAATCACGTTCGAGAACGCAATCGCCGAAACCTTTCGTTGAGAATATCCCTGGTTTGTACGATCCAATCGGTTGCGCAGTGATTGGACATCGCGGTGTCGCCATGAATGGCGCTTCAGGTCCAGGTATTCGTGAAAACACGCTTTTGAGTTTCACTCAAGCACACAAAGACGGCGCAGAATGGTGCGAGTTTGACGTGCAAGTGACTTCGGACGGTGTTCCTGTCGTTTGGCACGATGATGTCGTGCTCGTAAAACGCGGGGATGGACCGATAGATTCCTTTTCCGTGCGTGAAATCGAATGGGCGGATCTCAAGGAACTTTCCATTGCGGCAAAGATAACCTCCGAGCGTTTGACAGGTAAGTTGCCGATGCCCAGACCTAGGAAGAAAAGTGCAGAGTTGGAAGACGACGAGACATACGACGAGCTAGATGACGACGAAGATGACGATGAGGATGATTTAATTCCAGTTGTCTTTTACAGAGTCTTTGATCATGCGCATCCCATCGACGACATCTCCAAAGCGTTGCCTTGGATCATGGAAGACGAAGACGTTATACCAACGTTATCGGAAGTGCTGGCGAATACTCCTGAAGAACTTGGGTTCAACATCGAGCTTAAGTACGACGAACACAATTCGTGTGAGGCTCCGAGACTCGTAGCTGAGCTGCGATCTATTCTCGCGGCGTGCTCTGAGCACGGCGATAGACGCATTGTTTTTTCGTCATTCGATCCAGACGCGGCTACTCTCATGCGCGCCTTACAGGGCACGTATCCGGTGATGATTTTAACGGACGGCGATGAAAACCACGACGATCCTCGACGACGTTCTGTTGAAGCTGCAATGAAAGTTGCTTTGAAAGGAGGGCTGTGCGGCGTCGTCGCTGATGTGGCCAGGCTCGTTGAAAACCCACAATCCGCCGAGTTAGTGAAAGATTCTGGGTTATTGCTCGCATCGTACGGTTCTGCAAACGACGAATCTTTAGTAGGTCGTCAAGTCGAATGGGGCGCGAGTGGAATCATAACCGATCGCGTTGGAGGTGTATATGGCGAAAGAAATGATGAGAAAACGCGCAACTTGACGAGACGACAACCAAAATTAAAACTGTCTGAGACTGTTCTCGATGAGAAAGGAAACGTTGTAGCTACCTTTCCGCCGAGCAGCGGATCCTCGCAAACGTTCCAAGGCGTCCCAACTATAATCGAGGAAGGCCAAGATGGCTTAAAGCGCGTCCATTCCACCTTAGACGCCGCCTCTGCCGCAGAAATGCTCCAGAAGCTCGAGCTTGATACCGTTATGCTTTCCGAGTGGTACAAACTCTCTGACGATCAAGGTAGAAAGAACTTTGAAAACTCGAAGGCGAATAAACGCGACATGGACGACTTTTCGGATTTGAGCACGCAAGATGCTATCAACGGAAGGCAACAGCGACATCGTTTCCGCGGCGACGACGGTCAAACCATGCACGCGCCTCGAAAGTCAATCAGCGACCAAGACATCAACGTCCGGGTGTATTCCCCGAGCCCATCTCCGGAATTGAACATTAACGCAGACGGCTCTACGACTTACAACGCTGAGAATTTCGAAAGCTACCTGGTCGGCGTTTCGTACACGGAGGCGCAAGAGAAAAAGAGAAAAGAGAAAGAAAGATGGAGTCAGTATCCTCAGTACACGAAAAAAGGCGCCGGAAAGAACGGCGCTAAGTACCAAAACGGAGATAAGCCTAAAGAGGAAACGAATAAAGTGTTGAATGGATTTCAACCGGCGAATAAAATCGTTCCAAGAGTTGTGTGATTGATAGAAAACGGGAAGAGAGATAAAGAGAGAGATAAAGAGAAGAGAAAGTATATGTGCATGAGAGGAATTTGAGAAATTGTATAGTGTAACAACATCATATTTACGTAGCGAGAACATCGTGAATCGTTCTGTAACGTGAAACAAAATCCTATTCGCGTCGTCGCGAGAATATCGCCAGTAGCTTCGCGTTCTTTTTCCACACACCTCACGAATTTTCGTCAGTCCATTCCTCCTCACTTAAAACTAATAAAAAAGAGCGCGCGGACAAAAAGCACAAGAAGAGCTTCTCGCGTTCACCCCGTGCGGCGTTCGCAGTCGCGTCCTTTCGCGATGGTGAAACTGTACACGTTTCACATGTTTAACAAGAAGGTATCGCACATAAAGCAAAACAGACATCACGCACGACTTTAAACGAAGCTAACCGAAATTTCTCCTTCCCGAAAATAACACAGGGCGAAATAGTCTACTACCACGAGTGGTCGCGACCGTACCCGCGAAACGCGGACGTCCGCGAAGAGACGAAAACGTTGTTTGGATTATTCTTCACGATGAAACAATTCGCGATGAAGATGGACCCGATGAAGTGCGTTTACAATTTAGATTTTACATTTGTAGTACTCACCACCGTTTGTTTCGTTTTTGTCTCTCTCTCAAAACAGAGGCGCGCTCGGCGACAACCACTTCCACTGCTTCCGCACGAACAACTACAAGTTTCACTTTTACGAGACGAAAACAGGATTACGTTTGCTGCTCACGACCGAGCCCGGGTGTTCGGATTTGCACGAACACTTGCGGATAAAAATCCACCAGAGTTTATACGTCGACGGCGTGTTGAAGCGCTCCGCGGCGGAGGCGAACGCGCCTTTCGAAAGCGACGCGTTTCGAGAAGGGTTAATCGAGTGGGGGAAGAGGTTAGAGTACAGTTAGAAAGAAACGGCGGATGTGCGTGAGAGGATAAGTGAATGCTCTCGGTTTGTGCGCGTACTAGCGCGGCAGAGAGAGAGAGAGAGAGAGAGAGAGAGAGAGAGAGAGAGAGAATCTTTTATTAGAGTTTTAGCACGTAGCGTATTAGAGTGTTGTAGCATAAAATCAGAGACACGATTCCTCACTTTTTGATTCAAATGGGGGAAACGAAAGACAATCCACCCGCGGAGGAGGCGAAACCGGAGGCGGCGACGACGACGCTCACCACCGCCGCGTCGTCCGTCGTCGCGTCCAACACCACCGCCGCTCCTCCGGCGATCACGAGCGCGAAAAACAACACCAACAACGCGGGAGGAGGAGGAGGAGGCGCAAAAGCGGCCAACGATGCTCCTCTTACGTCGTCGAAGCATCCCCCGAAACAAACCGAAGAAGACATGAAACGGGTGGCTGAAATTGCCAAGAAAAAGAAAGAGGAGTGGTTGAAAACGAACAAAGACCGCGAGTTCGCGCACCGGTCGAGGACGAGGAGCGTCGAGGCGTACGAGAAGTTAGAGCAGGTGCGTGTTATTCTTCAAAGCGCGCGGTTTTCTCAAAAGTCGATCCATTTTTTTTTCGTTTGCGGCTCTCGTCTCGTTTCCTTTTTTTCCAATTTGAAAAGAGCGTCGTTTTGTTTTTGCGCGCGATAGGGAAAGGGACGCGTTCTTTGCGCTGACGCAACTCTCTTTCTTTGTCTCTCTCTCTTTTTGTTCACGTTCCGCGCAGGTTGGAGAAGGCACGTACGGCATGGTGTTCATGGCGAAGGAAAGAAAGACGCAAGAAATCGTCGCTCTGAAAAAAGTACGCATGGACAACGAAAAGGAAGGTTTTCCCATCACGGCGATTCGAGAGATTAAGATTTTACAAAAGTTGAAGCATAAAAACGTGGTGAATTTGAAGGAAATCGTGACGTCGAAAGCGCAGAAAGCGAACGATATGAAAGGGTCGATATATTTGGTGTTTGAGTACATGGACCACGATTTAGCCGGTCTCGCGGACAGACCGGGGATGAAATTTAGCGAAGAGCAAATCAAATGCTACATGAAACAGTTGTTTCAAGGATTGCATTACTGTCACACGAATAATATTTTGCATCGAGATATCAAAGGATCGAATTTGTTGATTAATAACCGAGGTATTTTGAAGCTAGCGGATTTTGGTTTGGCCCGGTCGTATACGGCGGAAGGAGCCAATCCGCTGACGAATAGAGTGATTACGTTGTGGTATCGTCCGCCGGAGTTGTTGTTGGGTGCGAGAAAGTACACACCAGCTGTGGACATGTGGTCTGCGGGCTGCATCTTCGCAGAGTTAGTCCACGGAAGACCGATCATGCCCGGGAAGAACGAGATGGACCAGTTGAAGTTGATTTTTGAGTTGTGCGGAACGCCGACGCCGGAGACATGGCCGGATTGCAAAAATTTACCGGGGTCGAAAGTGGTTGAGTTCAACAAACACCCGAGACGTTTGAGAGAGTTTTTTAGGCACGCGTCTCCGAACGCGTTGAAGTTAATAGAGCAATTATTGACGCTGGATCCGGAGAAGCGGTTGACGGCGGAAAAAGCGATGGATTCGGATTACATGTGGGATAAACCGTTGCCGTGCGACCCGGCGAAACTGCCGCAGTACGAGCCGTCGCACGAGTTTCAAACGAAGAAGAGAAGAGAAGAGGCGAAACAAGAAGAAGTTAGAAAGAGACAAAGAATGGAGAGTGGAACGACGGCGAACGTGGCGAGACCGCAGCCGTTGAGTAAGCAAGCGAGAATGCCTGGGCAAGCGAGCGTTGGCGGTGGGGGCCCCGGTATGCCAAAAACTGCGTTCCCATCGTCGCATCCTCACGGTGGCGGTAGAGGTAGTGGACACCCCATGTCCATGGGATTCAATCGGTCTGCTCCACACCAAGGATCTTATTCAAGCGGGAGTAGCGGGAGTCACGGTGGGTACCGCGGCGGGTCGATGGGATCCATGGGTGGCGGCGGAGGCCATCGCGGCGGATACGGCGGCGGCGGTGGATACATTGGTGGTGGTTCGGGTAGAAGTTTTGGTGGTGGTAAATACGGGGGCACGCAGCGCGCCGCATGGGCGGCAGCGCCGGCGCCACCGAAGAATCCGCCACCGGCGGACCAAGAAAAGAAATAAAATAGAAAATAAAACGAAACAAAAAAAATTGTAATTAGCTATGCAACAGTACCTCGGTTCCAATGGTACCAATTTCTTTTATGTACACTTGGACTATCTAACAGCTCGCGGCGACTGGGACTTCATCCGCGTCTCCCCCACCGCAAGTAACGCGCTCGTTTAACCAATCTTCAATCTTTGCTCGCACGAGCAAAAGTACGTGCGTCCCCAATCCAAAAACAAAACCCACCCAAGTTGATTTCGCCGCCACCGTGACACTCGCGGTAACTAATAAAACAAACTTCTCGCTCGCCTCGGTCGCTTGTTTCGGTGAACCTCTCAAACCGGTAGCCATTAGTTCACAACTGGCAGCAAAAAGCATCACGCCGAGTACCGTTTCCGGGAAGCTTGCAAGAAGCTCGAGCAAACTGCTACCGAAGAGAATACCTAGTAAAACTTTCCAGCCACCGAGGAAACAAACTGCGCCGCCAGTTCTCGCTCCAAAGTGGTAGTGCGCGGCTAAACCGCCCGCACCGTGACAACTCGGCATCGCACCAAACCAGCAAGACATTAAATTCATCAAGCCGACCGATGTCGCGACATCTCTCGGCTTCGCCGGATGTTTCGGGAACAACTCTCTCGAGACGGCGCACACGGAGATGACTGAATTCAAAGTTGTCAGCGGCAATTGCGGAATACCGGCTCTGACAATCCCAGTCTTCGCTTCGGCCCAGTTTAGAGTCAATAGCTTTGGCGTGGACGGCCCAAACTTCAAACTTCTCGTCGCGTTCGGGACGCTCAGGGCGAGAATGAAACCTAGAACCACTAAAACTAAAGCCGCGGGGACGCGAGGTAAACTACGTTTTTTATTCATCGTCGCGACTACACTTTGCGGCTTTGGAGCGCTCGTCCACAACACAATCATTCCACTCGTAATCGCTAAAAGTAAACCATCTCGCTCAAACCAAGGCCGCAAACTCCCCATCGAGCTCGACGTATACGCTGCCAACGTAAATCCTTTCTTCGCTAAACTCAATCCAAGGCCGAGCTGCATGCCGCTAATAGTCGCCACTGGCGTCACGCGATTAAATTTGTCAATCATTCCAGTCGCACCAATTACAAACACACAAATCGATACAAATATTCCCGCCGCGATGACTTCATTCAGCGTCAACGGTTTTTCCGACAGCGCAACCGCCGCGATGGTCTTCATCGGTTGCAACGGCATCGGAATCCCAAACAGAAACCCCGTGCACACGTTATACGCGCCCGTAAAAATCAACGTCGTCCCTAAATCCAACCCTTGAGTGATCGAAAGACCTATCAAAAGAGGTAAAAACGTCCCCAAATCGCCGAGACTTCCGTTCGCCTCGCGCGTGCACCAGCTCTCTCGCATAGACGTCCAGTTGTTTCTAACTGTTTTCCCTAACGAAAGTCCCCTCGTTACAATCCTTTTCTCGTCCTCGGTAAAATCATCATCGTTATCGTTTTCTCTCCTAAACGTGACTAAATTCCTCTCGTTTTCGCGACGCTCCTCATCCTCCTCCTTCTCGTCCAACCCGACCGGTTCGTGTTCCGCGTTGACGATGACATCCATTCTCTCTCTCTCTCTCTCGTTGGGAAAAAAGTAGTGAAAAGCGTCGTTTTTGCAAGGGGTCTTTTTCCCTAAAAAAACCTAAAACCCTAAATATTCAGTTTTTGTACTAAAAATCGTTCGTCGCTGAAAATACGCGCGAGAAAAAACACACGCGAGAGAGACGCGCGCGAAGCAGCGCGTCGTCCCGCTAAGTTTTACAACCACCCGTCGCGAAAGAATCGAGCTCAGCGATGTTCAATTTAATCACTTCCGCGTCGAAAAGTGGCGGAAACGCGTCTTTTCGCGATCATCAACAACAACAGCGCGTCGCGCTCGTTACTTCTCAGCAACACAAAAAGGACGGAGACGACGTCGAGGTCGTGCCGAGAACGGCGAAGACGACAGCGACGACGAACGTGTTCGATTCCATCCGCGGCGACGTCAACTTGGAGCTTCGCACGACGCAAACTTGGGGTTTAGGGCTCTCGAGCAGGGGACCGCGCGGGACGTTTGGCGGTCAGAGCAGCTCGATGTGCTCGATCAAAGACGCGGCGGAGAAGCTCGAGCAGGACAGGAAGAAAGCGAGGCAAGAGTTACTTTTGATGTCGCAGAAGTTGGAGGAACACGAGAAGAAGGAGAAAACGACGACGAGGAGTTTGGAGAGCGAACGGGAGATGACGGCAAAGTTACGGGCGAGCTTGACGTCGGCGAACAGGAAGATTGGCGATTTGATGAAGAAAGTCGAAGACGTGGAAGACGCGCACGCGGAAATACGCGACAGATTATTTCGCGCGGAGAAGGCGGAGAAGACGTGCGACGAGAATTTAACGTTCGCGCAAGACGCGTTGACGGACCGGTTGGAGACCGACGATAAGTACATAAAGGCGCTCAAGGGCGCGGTGAAAGAACGGGACGAGTTATTCGCTTCGAACGAGGAGTTGGTGAAGCGTATCGAAACGCTCACGACGAGCGAAAAGCAGCTCTTCGAGACAATCGAAAGGAAAGAGGAAGAGATGAAGGAGATTTTCGAAGAAAAAGAAGGAGCGTTGGCGCATTTACGTAAAAAAGCGGAGCAGGAGAAAGGGTTGTTGCACCGCGCGACGAGCTGGGAGAAGAAATTCTTGGAGTTGAAAGACAGCTTTGCGGCGTTGTTGAAAGTAAACGTGGAGAACGAGGAGGCGCTCGGCACTTTGCGAAAGGAGAAGGAGAAAGCGACGACAAAATACGAAGGGGAGGTGAAGAAGCTGAGCGGCGAATTGACGAAATTGAAGGAAACATACGAGGCAGAGAAGTTAAGATTGTGCGAAGCCGCGGACGTGGAGCGTTTGGAGGTTCAAAAGACGAAAGACGCGTTGGAGAAGATTTCAAAGGCGTTGGAGACGGAGACGAAGCAGCTCGACGCGGTGAACGCGACGCTTCGCGAGAAAGAGGAGCAGTTGTTCGAGCTCGAGCTGGAACGAAACAAAGCGAAAGATGCGCTGGCAGAGCGGGAACAAGTTGTGAAACGCTTGGAAAAAGAGCACGCGGAGAAGTTGGAAGACTTGGAGGAAAAATACGAAAAGGAGAAGAGAGAGATCCGAGACGAACAAAATCGGAACGTCGAAAATACGAGGAAGCAGTTGACTGAGAAGAACGCGGAATACATAAGCACTAAAGCGGCGCAAAATCGCGAGGAGATTGAGAGAGTGAAAGAAAGCGCAAGAAAAGACATCGATCGCGTGAACGCAAATTTAATCGCGAAGGAAGAAGAGTGCGAAAAGCTAGAGTGCGAGATTGCCGAGTTGAAAAGAGACGCCAAGCTTCGTCAGACGGCGTACGAGGCGCAGCTTGAAAATTTGCAAAAGCAAAGCAATGCGACTGGTACTAAAGCAAGAGACGAAAGCAACGAAATCTCAGACGATGGTGAAAATAACGACGACGACGACGACGACGACGATGACGACGATCTGAGAAGGAAAGCGCCAGCTCCACCGCAAAAGAGCGCTCTCAAACAACGAGATCAACAAAAATCCACGTCGAAATCGACGAAATCGACCAAGTTTACTCTCGATCGCGCCGACGATTTTCAGGACGCGCCCTTTGGCGATAAAGAGACGGTTGAAAAGCCTCCAGCATCTAAAAGTACTCGCCATCGACGAGTCACTATTCAAAGTCGTGATATTGAAGAAGGTCACGCGAACGAAAACTACGTCAAGACTCGACCGACGGAGAAACCGACGCTTGAGAAGAAAAAGACGACTGCGGCTCCGAAGAAAAGAGAAGCTCTTACAAAGAGAAAACCATCAGCAGCAACATTAGGTGAACAAGCGACGCACGTTGCAAGAGGAGGCGTTCGAAAGACGACGACGACGGGAACATCTCGAAAAAAGAAACACGTTCCATCCGCGGCCACTCCGAAGGAGAAAACGCCGACGCCTCCGCCGGCGTCGTTATCGCAACAGCAACGCAAGGCTACGCTCAAGACGAAAAAGTCACCCGCGAAAAACGCACTTTTACGCGCAAAAATTCTAAAAAACGCGCACAAAGACGACACATCTAGCGACGAGGACGACGACGGTTTCGAAGGCCTCGATCCCTTCGCGTTCGCGGATGATTAAACGAAAAATTGATCACAATCGATGCGATATTTTGAAACGAGTACTCACTTTACATGGTAACCATCTGAACATGATTGTTATTAAACTACTAACATATATTAATCTACTAACACTACTGCGCTATGCATTATCAACCACTCCGTTAAATCTATATACACACAAATACCTCTACAGTTTATATCCGTTATGAATCGCCACGATGCCGCCGGTTATGTTCTCAAAATCCACGCTCGAAAATCCCTCCCCTCTCATGATATCGCACAATCGCTCTTGTTTCGGAAACTTTCTAATCGATTCCACTAAATACTGATACGATTTTCGATCGTTGGCGACGATCTGGCCCATCGTCGGGATCGCCGCAAAAGAGTAAAAGTTATAGAGCGATTTCAAAGGCTCTTCTTGCACGTGCGAAAACTCTAAAATCGAAATCCTCCCGCCTTTCTTCAACACCCGATGCGCTTCTCTCAACGCGATGTCAATGTTCGTCACGTTCCGCAAACCAAACGCAATCGTGTACTGATCCACGCTCTCGTCTTCAAACGGCAACTTCTCCGCGTTCGCTTCCACAAACTCCAACTCCGCATCCGTCTTCGTATCAAAACCCGGGTTTTTCAATCCTTTCTGCTCCGCTCGCTTCTCGCCGACTTTCAACATCGCCGGATTAATATCGCTCACAATCACCCGACTCTTCGCCTCTTTCCCGGTCCCTTCTCTGTCCACCTTCCGTAACTTTTTCAAAACTCGAAACGACACGTCCCCGGTCCCTCCGGCGACGTCTAAATGCGTCATCCCGGGAAAAATCGCCAGCTTATGCACGAAATAATCCTTCCAAAGTCGGTGCATTCCGACCGACATCAAATCATTCATGACGTCGTAACTCGGCGCCACGGACGCGAACACCTCCCGAACCAAACTTTCCTTCTTCGTTTTCGGCACCGAGGCGTACCCGAACGACGTCGTCTGTTGCTCCTCCTCCTCGTCTTCGTCTTTATTCTTCTTTTTTGCATCGCCGCTGGTGCTTTTTTCCTCGCCGCTGCGCTTTGTCGTCGTCGACGCTTCGCGCGAAGACGACGACGACGAACTCCACGAAGGAGGTCGAGAATACCAAAGCGTTCGATCATTATTCAGCGTCGTCGAAACCATCATCGCAGAGCTGCTGCCACCACCATCGCTGAGACGACGAAGAAGAAGACGCCGCAACGACGACGACGACATGGCTCGTTGCGACATATCGTGATACTGCTTATTTATTCGTCGACGTGGCTTCTGGCGTTCGACTCTCGACGAGTTAGTTCTCACGCTTATTTTGTTTTTTTCCCGAAGAAGAAGAAGAAGAAAGATACGCGCGAAGAGACTTTTATCCGAATCTCTTCACTTCTGTCCGACGCCGCCGCGCGCGCGCACAAATAACCACACACAGGCGTAAAAGTAAGGAATGCTGAACACCGTGCGCCGTCGCTTGGTGACCGCCGCTTTTGCTCGCGCGACGAATTCTTCTTCGACTTTGACGAGAGGCACCCCCAACAATAATTTTCTTCCGTCGAATAATGGTCTTCTTTCCTCCCGGGGAGTCGTCGTTTCCAAAAGTTACGCGACGAGCGCAACGACGACAACGACGGTTCCGTTGATATCCACCGCGGTCGGGACGCAAAAAACCTCTCTCGCGGAGTGCTTCGCGAAGCTCTCGCAAATCAACGCGGAGATTAAAGAGTCTCGTCAGCTTCGTTTGGGAGGGAAAGAGGTGAAGATGTTTTTGACGGTGGGCGCGACCGAGTCGGATTTGAAGAAGTGCTTCGAGTCCATGGAGTTTACGTACGTGGACGTGGAGAAGGCGAGGGATACGACGCAGGATATCAAAGGCCCGTACTGCGAGACGTCGCCGCTGTTACCATTCGTCAGGAGAATTCAACTCCGCGCGCCGTACACGAAATCTATCGAGATGAAGATCACCGATTTAATGTGCCGACAAGGCGTGACGATATCGCACTTGGACCAGTATCGCTCGGGAAAAGATATCATCATGGAAGGCATCGCGCACATGCCAACGGGCGTGGCCGAGTTCCCGAAGCTCGACGAGACGTCTTTCGTGCAAACTTTGGAGAAAGAAGGCATTTTGGTGAAGGAGTTCTCGAAGATTATCGGAAATCCGGCGCCGATTGGTAAGTAAAACTCTCTCTCTCGCGCGGCGTCCGAGAGAGAAAGAGAGAGAGAGCGTTTGTGAAAAAATACGCGAGAAAAGAAAAGGACGACAAACAAAAAGAATATGTAGATAGCAGCGAAAACGCATTGCAAGATATAAAAAAGTGAAAAAGGATCCTATCCGCGTCCAAACGTGCGAGAACGCGAGCGCGCGTTTGTGTGCGTGTGTGCGTTTGCGAGAGGAGATAAGAGATTGATAAAGAGAGAGTGCGCTTTTATGACAATTTTCAACATGTAAAGGAAAAAGCAGCCCATTTTGAATACGAAAAAATTCTCCAAAACTCTCCAAAACACATTCGCAAACAACAACATGGATGGATTCTTTTCCCGTCTCCTTTCGAACAACAAACCACCGCCACCGCCGGATTCTTTTTCTTTCTTCTTTTCGTTGAACGACGCGCTCTCTTCTTCCGTTTTGCGTTTTGTCGATGATGTTCGGCAGAGAGAGACGATGGTGATTGCGCTCGCGATTGTCTTCGTCTCGTTGCTGTTGGTGTTCGTCTTCTGGCCGAAACCGGCGAAGCGATTACCGCGGTCGTATTTGAACGAGACGGGGATGAAATGGCAGCCGAAACCGAGATTTGTAAAGCCGAAGAAGTTTTCGAAAGAGTCGGAGGAGTTTGGCGAGATGTACGCGGGTGATTTATCGTCCGACGACGAGGAAGGCGACAGGAAGCGAATCGTCGTCGGTCCGAAGGAGATTCCGGCGGTCGTGAAGGAGATGAAGGAGAAAGTGAAACGACACGCTTGCGTTCCGATTGAGAAAAGAATCGAACAGCTAATGCAGTTGAAACGAATGGTGAAAGAAAACGAAGAGGCGATATGCGACGCGTTGTATTACGATATGGGTAGACCTCGATTGGAAGCGTTTATTTACGACGTGTTCATACCGTTGCGTTCAATCGAGCAGAGTTTGAAATATTGTCGCAAGTGGAATCCAAAGTATAAGAAGGCAAACGAGCACTCGTTCATTCAAATCAGTCAACCGAGCACGCAATGGTTGGAACCGCAGCCGTACGGGTTGGCGTTGGTTATCGCGCCTTGGAATTTTCCGTTTTTGCTGGCGTTGGGACCGGTCGTGTCGGCGATTACGGCTGGGTGTTCGGTCGTCGTGAGACCGAGCAACGACGCAAAGTATTGCGCAAAGTTATTGCAAGATTTGATCACGCAGTACATGGATCCAGACGTGTGCAGAGTTGTTGGCGCAGGACACCCAGGAGATGGAATCGATACCATGAACGCAGTACTCGACCAAAAAGAGTTCGACGTGGTTTTCTTCACCGGGTCGAGCAAAGTTGGACGAATCGTTGCGAAGAAATGCGCGGAACATTTGACGCCGTGCGTTTTAGAATTGGGTGGGAAGAACCCAGTCATTGTGGCTGAAGATTGCGGGGACGTTGATTTAGCTGCCAAACAGTGCGTCTGGGGAAGAATGTTAAATTGTGGACAGCAGTGCGTTTCGCCGGATTACGTGTTGGTGCACGAATCCATCGAGAAGGAATTTACGGAGAAGTGTGAAAAGTGGGTGAAGACGTTTTTCCCGAGGTATGAAGTTCCTGAGGCCATGGGAAGACTCGGCGGCCCGGAAGCGAGAATCAAAATGATGGCAAAGGAAGCCGAGGAAATGCGAAATTCGAAAGCGGAGAAGATCGTGTGCGGCGGCAAAGTGGTGGAGGTGTTGAAAATGGCCGAACCGACGATAGTGAAAGTTTTAGACGTGGATGAAGCAGTTTGTATGCGCAAAGAAGCGTTCGCGCCAATCTTGTCGATTATATCTGTAAAATCTACGGAAGAAGCGATCGAGTTTATCAACGATAAGTATCCGAACCCGTTGAGTTTGTACATCTTTTCAAAATCGGCGAAAACGCAAAGGTTGATTTTAGACAACACGAAATCCGGCGGCGTGTGCATCAACTCAGTAATTTATCAAGCCGGTCACGAAGGGTTACCGTTTGGTGGTGTCGGTGAAAGTGGGTACGGCAGTCACCACGGGTTAGCCGGCGTGGAATCATTTCGAAGATGGAAGCCGGTGTTACAGAAAATGAGATGGTTGAGTTGGTTCGATTTCGGTTTACTTTCCGACACTAACATCGTGTATCCGCCATACGGCATGAAGTTGCACTTGGTGAAACGGTTGTTAAGTTTTGCGCGTCTGTTTTGATCATGTAACATTATATAATATTATCGCTATCTTTTGCTACGCGCGCGCGGATTCAGAAAGACTTGAACACATTAGTGAGAATGATATATGACATAAATAATAATAATAATGATAATAATAGTGTATACTTTCTTTTCATTAAAAGCTCTAATTTAAATTGAGCTCGCATGATAGGCTTTCCCCGTTGTAGTGCGTCCGTCTCTCGTTTTCATCAAAAGCTTATTATCAGTCGCAAAACCGCGTCATCGAATGACGTTCAAGTTTTGCGTCGTCACGAGAGCGCAAACAAATTTTCAAATTTGCACTCGAATTGAATCGTTTTGATTTCCTCTGCACGCACCACAGCCTTTTATATTTCATTTCACGCGAACACAAAAATCTGCGCGTCGCCGCTCGAGCATGTAAAAATCTCGAGAACAGGCGACGCGCTTATCCTCAGCAACCTTTAGACTGCGGATCTTCTCCGCTACTACGCGTAATAGTCATGGTCGTGAACTGTTCAGAGACCGTCGGGTGAATCCCAACCGTATCATCCAAATCCTGTTTCGTCATGTTCATTTTCATCGCCACCGCGTAGCCTTGCGTCACCTCACCGGCGTTTGGTCCGAGGTAATGCAAACCAACAACTCTTTCGCTGTCCGCTTTATTCACGATAACTTTCGCGAAACACGCGTTGTCCTCTCTGTGCATGGTTCCATTATCGTGCGCCGAGTGGTTAACAGTCCATTCGAGCGGTTTGAAGTAAGACAAGTACGACTCAATGTTCTCCTCGCCGTACGTCTCCTTCGCCAACTCTTCGGACATACCGACACAACCGTACTCCAACGGTGTAAACACCGTCGTCGGCACTAAATCGTAGTTCATTTTCAGTTTCGGTTTTCCGTCGTCGCCATAGATTCTGTGCGCCAATCGAACGCCAGCTTTAATAGCGACCGGAGTCAATTCTTGTCTCGTATCGAGCACATCGCCGATGGCGTAAATGTGCGGGACGTTCGTTTGTTCATCCACGCACGGGATTTTCCCATTCTTCGGGTTGAATTCCACGCCAGCCGCGGGTAAGTTCAACCCTTCGGTCACCGCGTCTCTACCGACCGCTAAGACTACCGTGTCGAACTCTTCCTTGAACTTGTTTCCAAACATGGTGTTTTTAAACTCCACTTTGATTTTACCGTCTTCGGTCTTTTCAAACTTTTGCGGCGTCGTGTCTCGAATCATTCGCGTCCCGTGGCGTTCCATGTGACCGACGATTTGCGCCGCAATTTCCGTATCGAAGCCTCTCAGAAACACAGATCTCACGACGACGCTCGTGTCGTAACCGAGAGCGTTCAAAAAACCAGCAGTTTCCAACGAGATGTAACTCGCTCCGACGCACAACGTCTTTCCCGGCGGATTCTCCAACGAGAAGACGTCGTCCGAAGTAATGCACAATTCTCGAGCACCCGGGGCATCCAAGTAACTCGGTCGTCCACCAACCGCGATGATGCACTTATCAAACGTGTATTGCTTCTCCACGCCTCTTTTGTTCACCCCTTTGACGGTGTTTGCGTCCACGAAGGAGCAATATTCGTTCTTGTAATCCACCTTCTTCTCTCTCAACGCCGTTCGGTACCCAAAGTTCAAGGACCCGATGTGATCTTGAATCCCACTGACCATCTTCCCCCAATCGTGCTTCTGCTTCTCCTCCACGGTCCAACCAAACGCGTTCGCATCGGAAAATGACTCTCCCAAAATACCCGCCTGGTGCATCAACTTCTTCGGAATGCAACCGACGTTCACGCACGTCCCGCCGAGACCCCACGTGGTCCCTTTCTCGCTCGGTTTCACAAAGTCAAAGCACGCGACTTTCGCGCCGTGCCTCGCCGCCTCCTTCGCGGCCGCTAAACCGCCCGAACCGCCGCCAATGACGACCAAATCGTAATCTTTCCCGTGCGCCAACGGCGACGTCGGCGACTCCGAGCCTTCAACCATGTTGTTGTTTTCTTCGTCCAAAAGTGCCTTTGATAAATCTTTCGGTATATCGAGCGCGCGAAATAAATCTCCGGGCGAGCGACTGTGATTCTCGCGTCTCTGAAACTTTTCTCTTCTCGACAAAGGCGGCGTTTGTTTCCTTCGTCCGGGCGTTACTAACGACGACGACCGCTGTTCGCGAGTAGTACCAGTAGCAGTAGCACTTGTCCTCGTTTCAAAGATAAACGTTGACGCCGATCTTTGTCCCCAAAAAGCGTTCTTCCAACGAAGAAGAGCTTGCTGTTGCTGCGCGAGAGAACACCGCGACAACGCGCGACGGGAAGCGATGGTGAACTTCTATTTCTCTCGACCCAGAAGAACTTTTGAGCGCGAGTAGTCTCTCTCGAAAACGTCGCTCGAGCGTGCGCAAGCGATGAGAGAGTTTAGAATAGAAAAGTGACGTTTTTCTATACCGAGAGAGAGTGGAAAAATTCAAAAAAAATGAAAGGGGTGCCCTTTTCTCCTCTTTTTTTTCTCTTCCGCGCGCGGGTGTACGAGTATGTTACAAGAATATGACGCTAATGTAATGCGCGCGCGTGTACACGGCTGCGACTTTCTTTCACTCTCTCTTTCTGACTCTCTCTCTCTCTCTCTCTCTCTCTCTCGAGAAGAGATGGATTGGATGCGGTGCGGCTTTCTTTTTCTTTCCCTCCGAAAAGCCGCGACGCTCTCTGACTAATAGACTGGAAACAAGACCAAAAGATTGGCGAGCGCGATGGATAAGGCGGTTTTTTTGGATACTCCGGCGAATTTGCTCTCCTCCGCGAAACCTTTTATCGCTCGAATCCATCCCCAGATGTCGCCGTTTAAGTTTAAGGACCAACCGCCGAAGAGGGTGAGCGCCGTTGTCGGCCAGGCGAGGAAGAAACCAAACGCCTCCACGCACTTGGCTAAGTCGGAGTTGTCGTTGGAGGCCCAGAAGAGACTTCGGTTAAAGTATACCGAGAGCTCGAGTTGAAGGATCGATAACGCCGTCGTGTCGTGGTTCATTAATCCGATGATTCGTTTATATCGCATGTTTGCGTCGATTAAATGCGCCAACGAACTGACCACTATTGTCACCAAAGGCAACTTGTCGCCGGAACACTGTATTAAATCCGCGCTCACTTTCAACCACTTGAAAAACGCGTACCCATAAAACCATCTCCTCTTGTGCAAGTGCACGTAAACGTACCTCACCACGCGCTTCCAAAACGGATCTTTCGGTTTGTCGAACTTTTTCTTACACACCGAACACTCCTCGCCGTTGCGGTCGCAGCCGTTTTTCAGCGAAAGCAGTTGCCAACGGTTCAAACAGTTCACGTGGACGAATCGTTGCGATCCTTTACAGTCGCACGGGGAGATTAACTTCGAGCTCTTCGTCTCGTCTTCTAAACAAAAACGACAGATTGGGGGCGGAGAGGCGTAACCGTTCTCGCTTTTCTCCTCCGCCTTATCTTCTTCTGCGGCGAATTCGCCTTCTTTCTCTTCTTCTTCTCTGTCGGTAGCGATGGACACAAAGCCAACTCCGGCGAGGCCACCATTGCTACTTACGCTCGAAAAAAGCAACCGCTTCGCGTCGTTCGTTCGCGTCGTTTGCACGCGTTCTTCGAGGATCGCCAGCGTTTGATTCTTCTTCATCGTCGTCGTCATCAAAACAGTAGTCGTTCGTTGGGGAAAAACGAGCGGAAGCGTTGATAAACGCTCGCGGTCAAAGTGTGATTGTTGTTCGGGTTCTGCCGCTTCGCCAAACGCGCCGAGGGCAAAATTAGAAAAGCGCACGCGCGCAGAACGACGACGGGAAAAGTCTCGTCGCATCTTTGCGCGTCGTTCGTTTGATTATTCGAGCGCGCAGTGCGCTTAGAAGCGTATTCTGTTTATGAGGTTTCTTCCGTTTAATTAAACTATGTACGAGTAGTGTGTCGACCAAAGTTCAAAAAAAAGAGAAGTGTCTTCTTCCTCACATTTCATGTCGTTTCGCGCGACAGCTCTGCTTTCAAAAACATTCATCGCGGGACGACGATCGACCAGGATGACAGCGGCATCGGCAACTACGACGACGACGAGTGGTGCAAAAAAACAACACACCATCTTCTTCGACCTGGACGATTGCTTGTACAAGAACGATTGGAAAGTTGCGAACTTACTCACGGAAAGGATCGAGAAGTACACGGTCGGTAAGCTCGGGTTGAAACCCGGGTACGCGTACGAGTTGTATAAGAAGTACGGCACGTGCTTGAAAGGGATGATGGTGGAGAAGATTTTGGACGAAGACTCGGTGGATGATTATCTGTTGTGGGCGCACGATGTGCCTTTGGAGGAACACATTTCAAAAGATGTAAAATTGAGAGATATGCTGACGAAAGTGAAAGAGGAAGGGTATCCGATGTACATATTCACGGCGTCGGCGCGTCACCACGCGGAGAAATGCTTGCAGCTGTTAGGAATTTCAGATTTGTTCATAGATATTATCGATGTGAGAGCGGTTGAGTGGGCGACGAAACACGACGAGGAGGCGTATGAGAGAGCGATGCGAATCGCGGGCGTTGAAGAGAGGGAGAGATGCGTGTTCATCGATGATTCGACGAGCAACATAAAAACAGCGAAGAAAATGGGATGGCATACGATTTTATGTGGAACCAAAGGACGGGATTGTGGTTCTGTTTTGGTGTGCGCGGAAGCTAATCATATCATCGAAACTGCGCACGAATTTTCCACGGAGAAGCACGTGCCCCCTTCCGTGTTAGCCGACGATCAACCGAGTAAGTAAATAGCAGTTTCTTTTAGGATTGTCAAATAGTATTAGAAGTTAATGAGAGTCTATCTATCATCATATTGTCTACCCGTCCTCGCTTGCGGTGCGGAGCCTCTGCCGAATTGATTCGGTAAAATGCCCTGCGACGGCATCTCTCTCTGAAATTCCTCGTTCTTGCCGAATTGCGTTTTATGCGCGTCGTGCATTTGTGGAGGCTGTTGTTGTTGGTACATTTGTGGAGGCTGCTGTTGTTGGTACATTTGTGATGGCACTGATTGTTGATGTTGTTGTTGCGATTGAAACATCTGCGGAATCGGTGGCATCCCAAAATTCGAACTTCCCGGACCAAAGCCGCCCGCCGGACCGACGTTCCTGACTGACTCGTATTTCCCTTGATATTCAAATCCTTGACTCCTCCCTCCCTCAACTAAATCTCCACTAGTCGTTGCAAAATAACCTTGCACCGCGTGAACTTGCATCCACGCGCACATACACAAAACAATAACCTCTATAAACGTCAACCACGCCGTTCTCAACGCGTTCGAGTCCACCGTTTGCTTATGCCTTTTCGTCCTCCACTTCAAATAATGAATCTCCCCTCGTATTCTTTGAACATCGTCCATCAACGACTCCGCGAGCGCGATCGAATCGTGCAACTGATCCGCGTGTAACCCTTTACTCTGACCAGGTATGTGGTGTCTTTTTAACACCTTCAACTCTTTTTCCAACTCCTCGTCCGAGATGGCGTGGTGCGGCTGAAAAAAATGAACCTGCACGACTACGTGTCCGCCGTCCTTTTCGTTGACACCTTTATTCGTAAAGCACGCGGAATACAAACCAAACCCGACGCCTTCGACGGTTTCCTCCACGTGTCCAGCCGCGGACGCGTACTCTTTCTTCACCCCGTGCGGATCGGAGATTTTCACTTCCACTATCGGCTTCCCGCTCGGAATCGTGAAATGGTTGAAGATGGCAACTTTCATCGTCGATGCATTTTCCGTGCTCAACGCGTGCGATTTGTCGTACGTCTGTTTTTGTGTGCGCGCGTCATTTTTCGCGCATCGCATTTGCGAAACGAAGAAGAAGAAGAAAGAACGAAGAGCGGTCAGCGACGACGACACGCGGAGAAGAAAAGAAGATGCGAACGGAGAGAGAGAGAGAGAGACGAGAGATTTGATTTTCCCCTAAAATCTCGATCTCTCTCCCCGGGGAAAAGTCGCGCGCATAAACACATCGTCAACAACAACAACAACAACAACAACAACAAAAACGCACCTTAAACACGCACTCGGTCTTGTTAAACCCGACGTCCAGCGCGAACGCGTTCACCCGGCGCGCGTTGAACAGCGCCACGAAGAGCGAAAAGACGACGCTCAGCGCGAAAAGACGTCCCGTAGAAAAAGACATCTTCGAAAGAAAAAAGTGAGGAATTATTCTTCTTCAGACTTTTGCGTTCGTTCGTTCCTTCGTTCTCTCGGTCGGCAGAGAGACGACGACGAAGAAGAAAAAATAATGTCGTCCTCGTCGTCGACGACGACTTCCACGTTCCGCCAGGTTTTATATTTGTGGCACTCGTTCGTGCGATGCGTCGGCGTATACGCGTTCCTGCAAGTCGGGAAAACGATTTACATCTACAAGAAGAGGTACCCGTACACGAAGCGCATTCGCGCGTGGGTGCCGTACTCGAAGAACGAGGAAAACGAGGAAGTTTTGGTCGTCGATTGCACGCACCCGAAGAATAAAACGATCACGCACCATAAGGGGTCGTCGACGCCGAGAGAGGTGAAAGTCGGGGACACGAGCACGGAGAATGTTTTGCGCGCGATAAAGACGAGGCATAAATTTACGACCAAGAGAGGGAAGGCGACGCGAGTTACGTGCGACCATTTCGACATCGACGGGTTGATTTCCGTGTTTAGCTTGTTGTATCCGAACGATGCGGTGAAGTACGAGGATGTGTTGGTGGAAGCGGCGAGGATTGGAGACTTTAGAGAGTTTGAACACGTGAATGTGATGGCGCCGACGAGCGTGAAAGCGTTGCGGTTGTGCTCGTACGTCAATCAAGTGGAGAGAGAGAACTTTAATTTACCGTTCGTTGGAGACGAAAGAGAAAACTGTTTGTTGAAGTACAAACACTTTCTGCAGCATTTTAAAGGGTACGTGGTCGCGTGCGGAACGTGCGACGTGGATAGAATCCACGAGGAGTTTGAGTTGACGATGGAAGGCGAGGAGGAGTTTTTAAAGGTACTGAGAGATGCAAAATTGGTTCGGGAACACAAGAGTGGCATCAAGAAATGGTTAGAAGTTTCGACGACTGTGGTGAAGTTACCGAAGCCGGTGCATTATTACGCGTTGTTTGGAGCTACGGTTGGGACGGACACGTGCGTCGCAATCTACGACGGCAACCGGTACGAAGTCGAGCACAAGTACACGACGTTTGTGGACATTCAAAGCCGAGAGACGCAACCGAGACTCGATTTAACGCATTTGGCAAAAACTCTCAACGCGTTAGAGGAAGACGATGCGATCAAGAACGATTACAAGTGGGAAGTCGCTGGCGTCACCGACACCGGTCCGCTCTTGCGTCTCCACGACCTCTCCGCGTCCGCCCGCTTAACGAAAGCGGAACGATACCAACACCCGGACCAACGCAAAATCAACCCGTCTTCGATACCTGAATCCGTCTTTCTCGAAACCGTGAGAAGTTACTTGATCTTTGGCCAAAAAGAAATGGCGCAATACGCGAAGATCAATCCTCTGGAAGGTCGCGAAGTCGATTGCATCGGCGACGGAAGCGGTTACCTGCGAGGCAAAAATTGGACTTGGAAAGAGACGCAAAAGTTAAACGCGAACGTGGATTGGAGCAATTGGGACCGAAAAAGAGCCGAAACATAGAATTTATGATGAAATAGTGTAACGTTTTAATTGTAGCGCGCGCTTATAGCCAGAGCGGCGCGCAAAATATATCGTGTAGATTTCGAGTTTTGGACGGATCGACGCACGCGTATTTGCGAGAAAGCTTTCTTCTTCTTCAACCAGTTCGCCACACAACTTTTCCTCCCACACGATTCTTCTGAAAAGAAACAATGTCAGGGCGACCATCTGCAGGAGGTAAGTCAATTATATCGCGAAACCCGCGACCATTCATCGTCGACGCGCAAAAAGAGCGTGCGCACCTTTCGCGCGCCGAGCTTTTTCGCGTTTTAGCTCGGACGATACGTTTTCATCTTCATTTTTACTTTTGAACGCGCGCGGCGCCATAAACGCGTGCGAATCCCCCCGATCGAATTTTGTTTCTCTGTTTGCGTCCTGTTTTCCCGTCCGCTAACGCGCGTTTCTCTCTCCTTCCACGCGCGACGCAGGTTTACGCAAACGACCAGGCACCGGGTCTGGGGCCAACATCGCCGCGAGAGGCGGCGGCTCGAACAATTCCATCCTCAAGTTTTACACGGACGATTCTCCTGGGCTGAAAATCACCCCTGTGGTGGTTCTCGTCATGTCGGTGTGCTTCATCGGTTTCGTGACCATCCTCCACGCGATGTCGAAAATCTATAAATACAAAATGGGTTAAAGAGACGACGACGACGACGACGACGAGTTTCGCGTCGCTATCGTTTCGTGTTGAAGAAGAGTATTTAGCAGAACGTTTAGTGAATTTACAATAGTAGTTTTTAATAATAATACAATCGACATCGACCACACACACACACACACACACACATTGTTCGTAACTTTTTTATTAATCGTAGACTCGTCAGGTGAAGGGAAACTTGGTTCCTTCTCCATTCGGTCGGTGCTTATTTCCGTACGCTCTTTGATTCGAGCGTTCTTCTTCTTTCACGTCTACTTCCCGGAAAAGGTTGTCGGGGAACAATCGCGCTCGCCTCGAATCCATCTTTGGTCCTTCGCCGTCGCGTTTATTTACGTGCAGTAAAAGTTCTGCGACGTTTGGGAATCCAGGGCCGTATTTTGCGTTCCAAGCTGTCGTGGATAATTCGGAAAACTTTAAGATGGCGCGCTCAAATTCGGAACGAACGTGCGAAGAGAAGGTTTGAACGCCTCGGCCGCACACGGCGAGCTCGATGAAGCCATCCCGAGGTCTGCGGTATCCGTCGATGCATTCGATTTCAGGCGTTTCCGCACGAGTGGTGCTTACTTTTGAAACGGTTAAAGTAGACGATGTTTCATCGAAAGATGCGTCCCAAAAGTGCACGCGTTGGTCGAGACCTGTCGAGACAATGTTCTTACCGTCGGACCAAAGGGAGCGAATGGCAGATTCGTGCGCAAGCGTAATTTCGCAGCGTTTCGCAACTTCCATTGGGTTGATTTTGATTATTGAAACCGTCACTTTCTGGTCATCACCACCAGTAACAAGTGAAAGCAGATTCAGCTTTTCATCGTAAACGTTTAAAGAAATGCCGTTCACTCCAGATTGATGCGTTTCCTTCAGAACAAGTAAAGGCTCGCTTAAATTATTCGCGTCCCAAACCGCAACCGTTCCATCTGTACTTCCCGTCGCAAGAAATGTCGTCGTTGTCATTGAGGACGAATAATTCGCGATAGTCACGGTTGATACCGAAAGAACGGGCTTATCGTTTATGCACGTAGCATGTACCTTTTCAAACTTGCGCGACACTTCATCGAGCTCAATTATCGCAATTTCACCGTCGCTACCACTGGTTGCGCATCGAACGACTTCGCTATCGTCCCCTCTTTTATGCGTAAAAGCGGATATATCCATCACGCGCTTATCAGCAGTATTCTTTGGTTCAACGAATCCGACACCTTTTGACCATGTTCTTCCGTGCGCGTAATCTACATATTTTTGCGAGACCAGTCGCTTCGTCGATATTCGCCAATCGTTTTCGTTTTCGTTGTTTTTGTGTTTAATCCATTCGAATGAGAACGCAGCTAGCATGTTTTTTGCGCCTCCAGTTACAACGATGTGTTTATTCCGCGATTTTTGTATCGTGGATATGCACTTGACGGCAGCACCGGCGCCTAGCGTACCTACAACGGAAGCATCGTAAAGGCGTGCGCCGATTGGGCGATAACGGTCCCACAAAAGACGATGAATAGCGCCGCTTTCTGAACCTGTTATCAGACACAATGGATTATGCGAATCCTTATACATGCGATAATCAAAATCATCTTCTTCTTTATCTGCTGCGTTTGAACTTGTGCCGTCATTGTCGTTACTCTCCAAATCAGACTCTGCGGGTGGAAGTATCGTCACCGCATGCGCTTCGCGACCATGTGACCACGTGTGCAGTGATTTCGCGACGCCGTCTTCATGTTTTGAATCTTCTACATTTACACTCATAATACCAGGCTTTGAAACTTTGACAGCGACTATTCCAGCTTTAGCGCAGTGCGCGAATACGGCATTTCTACCCGTTTTGGTCGCTATGAAATGATGCGCTGTTTTCCAAGCGCCGACGTTGAAGCTAAAAAGCTCTCGATCTAATACTAATGAATACATTGCAAAAGACGAGAGCCGAAAACCACCGACATGCGTGACATGCTTGAGATCGTTTTCTGCGATGGATGTCGTAGTGAGAACAAACTGCGACGCGTTCTTTGATGGTGATGTCCACTTGGTATCCTCGCGCAAACGCACGTCTCCATTTTCAGCGACAGCAAGAGTCCAACGACGAATAACACCATCTCTCCCTCCAGTGATAAACTGAACCGTGTCATCACGATTTGAAAACGCTGGATGAACATCAACATAGGTTACCGCATTGTTTCCGTGCGCTGACATTTCGTACGCAACTTTAGAGAGCGTTTTCGAGTCGTATACCCATACACCGCCTCTCTGGTCGCCGACCACGAGAAAACCAAACCCGTCTTCTAAACTCACGACTCGACGATTGTCGTACATCGTGACCTCAATTTCCGTTCTAGCTGTTATCAAGTCCCATCGTTTCAAAGTTCCGTCAGCTTCGTGCGTGTACAACTTCTCGCATCGGTAGAAAACTTGTAAAAGTAAACGCGGTTTTGCAACAGGAAAATCAAACACGAGTTTCTCGGCGACGCTGAATGAGTTTTCCGAACAACGAAATGCTCGACGCAAGTATCCCGTCGCGTCACCAAAGATAAACTCGTCTTTGTTTAACTCTCGCAAACATTCAATGGTTATAATCTTCGAGCGTCGCTCAGGTTTGTACAAGACTGTAAGCCTTGCGTTCTTTTTACTCGTCTCCTGATGCAAGTTTAACGATTCCACCTGAAAGAGGTACAACACACCGTGATTCGTACCCACAACGACAGACACGGTGCCATCCATTCCGTTCTCTATAACGCGAACTATTGTGGCATAATCTTCGCGCTCACTATCTTTTTTCAGTTTAATGTAGTTTGGATTGTCTGAATCAATATCGTCTGGGGCGACCCCTGAATCCGGCGGAATGACTGTCTCAAAATCCTCAAACATTCTATCTCCGTGTGCGTGGTCTGCTTTTGAATCAGTCTTTTCTATCGTTCTAACCGCGCTATCATCATCTATGACGGTATCAACTTGACTACAATCGTACATTTTGATACCTCCGTCTGAACCTCCAGCGATGAGCCAAAGCGTATTTTTTTCGTCTCGCATCCAACATGTGCGCCACGCGCCTTTCCCGCGAAACCCTTTGAAACACATCGACGCTTTCATATCTTCGCCGGTTATTCCCGTTCCGTTCGTGGCTATTGCTATTTTCTCTTTTCTTATGTTTACATCGTTTTCGTTATACGCTTCTAACGTGTAGTTATCTCTACCGTTCACGAGAACTGATTGGAAACCATTCTTGTCCTTTGGCGCTTCGAAAACGCGCACGTTTCTATCCTCGCACGTCGTCGCGATAACGTCTAGACTACCTCTTCCGTATTTATTCAACGATAACGGCTCGCAATCCCAACATCTCGCGCTGTGACCGAACAGAACTTCAGACGCGCGGACGCATTTCAAAAATACGACGTCGTATTCATCTTTTCCTCCTTTCCCATTTCTATTCGCGTTTGTACTCTCGCTCGACGAAATCCCCTCATTTTTCGTCTCTTTCGAAACATCCGGCAACGCGAAAACTCGAATCGTCCTGTCCTCGCTCGCGCTCACGACAAACTTTCCATCCTCCGAGAAACGACAACGCATGATACCACCGTTGTGTCCTTGCAAACTCGCGTACGGATACGTGCCTTGTTTATTCTCTCTTCCGCAAAACCACACCAACAATTCCCCAAACGCCGTCCCGGCGCACACGCGCATCCGCTTCCACGTCTCCCCTCTCAAAGCCGCGCAATACAGCAAACTCTCCGCCGCGCATCGAGAAACACCCAAACAGCGCGGCGCGCAATCCATCTCGCTCACGCTCCACGGCAACGTCCACCTCTCCACCGAGTTATCCGACAGCGCGACTGCTAAAGAATGGTGCCCGTACCCGTCCCCGCTCGCGTCCGGAGCGCACACTTTGCAATCGTGCACCCAATGCGAAAACGTTCCACCCACAGAAACTACGAATTCGCACTTATACGCGTCGACACCATCGCTCGAATCCGAAAATTCCGACTCGTTCTCTCCACTTCCGTTTTCCTGGTCGTTTTCATCTTCCCCGCGGTCTCCCAGTCGTCTCAAAGCCGTTGGCAACCGCAGCGCCACCGCGCTCGCGTAGTTCCCTCCCCAAACAACCACCCCGAAACCGTTTCCATCCGCATCGTCCAGCGACGGTTCGCGTCGCATCCCGTGCACCCTCGCGCCGTCCGGCAACGCCACCGCGCAAGACGCGAGCAAGCACTCCTCTTTATACGCCATCATGGTGATGCGCGATGATGACGATGCCGCCGCCGCCGCCGACGACGACGCGTCTCTCTTCTTTTCGTTTCCGCCGGCGCCGTCGCCGACATCATCATCATCATCATCACCCGTTTTGAAAAATGGATCGTACCACAGCACCGAGCTCCCGACGCCAACCAAAAGCGTCTCTCGTCTCAACGACGGCAGCGGGTCGATTTTTAACAGCGCGGTCGCGTCGCCGACGTACGAGTCCCTGGAGATGATGATGGTTCTCTTCGCCTCGTCGTCGTCGTCTCTCATTTTTTTTCCTACGATTTTTTTTCCATTTTTATTTTCTAAAAATGAAGTTTTTTGCTGAGGTGATGAGTTTTGGGGAAAAAACTGGATCGATTTCCTCAAAGCAAGCCTCCCGAGACGACGACAGAGATGAACAACCGTCTCGTTGGATTCTCCTCCTCCAACCGACAACGACAGCGACGGAAGAAGAACGGCGGGTTCTTCTCGTTGTTGCACTCGTCGTCGCTGATGATATTCGTGGCGTCGCTCCTCGCGTGGACGACGACGACGACGACGCTTTTGCAGTTGGGCTTTTTTGTCTCTTCTTTTTTGCCGATCGTTGTTGGGGAAACGGATTTGATGAGCGCTAAACCGTCGCTACCGCCGACGCCGATATTTATACCGCCGTCGGGGTCGTTCGCGAACCCGCTGGTCGTGCGGATCGATGGGACGGTTCGGAGCGAGACGAGTGCGGCGGAGTGTGAGAAGATATTAGTCACGATCGATGGACGCGCGGAGGAGAGCGAGAACAACAACGACAACATCGGAGGAGGAGGAGGAGGAGGAGAGGAAGGAAACGTGAAGACGATCGTTCTAGAGCGCGAAGGCGTGCACGTGGTGAAGGCTTTGTGCACGAGCGGGACGCTCTTTGGGGAACAGAATCAAGCCACGTACGTGATCGGTGAAGGTGATGGCGGAGCGTCGATGATGGGCGAGAATAGTTTGATCGATAGCGGGAACGTCGCCGAGGATGCTACCAACAATAATAGCGCGAAAAGGATAGCGGGAGTTATTTTCTTAGGGATGTTTTTAATCATCGCGATGTTTGCGACGGTTGGCGTGTGTGGTGCGGCGTTTCAAAGCTTCCGGGGAGAGTTTGGACGCGGCGCGCAGAGGTTCGTAGGACCGGGCGTAGGGAACGCGAGACGTAGTAGATTGGTTGGCGTGGGGAGCAATAGCGCGGCAGATTTTGTGAATTGGTTCGAGAGGAATAGAGAGCGAGCGGTAGCGAGTGGGAGTCGTTTATTGAGCGATTTGGAGATGAGTTCGAGCGGAGTAGATTTACCGAGGACAGGGAGCAACAACGCCGGCGCCGCGAGTGTTTCTAGCGACGCGAACGAGGCGTTCACTTTGGACGATCCCGACGAGGCGAACAAGCGCGATTGATTCTTATATGATAAATGTAAATGTGAAATAACTTTGTTGAAATAAAACACGCTTTGCTACTAGTACTTTATACATGTATGTGTTGACTTGTTTACGTTCTCCAGGCGTCGCTCTTTTCGGCGTCGTCTTCCTCCTCCCACCACGTGTTTACGACTAAGCCGCTTCTGGCAGTTTTCATAAAACTCCCCTCCGGATCGCTCAACCCGAGCGCAATCAACATCTCCTCCTTCGCCTCGCCTAAAGTAAATCTGTCCTCGTCCTCTGCAATGCACGCCAAAACACCGTTTGATTGTTTAATCATCACTTGCCACGGCGCCGGATACTCTCGAAACACCGCGCCGGAATAGTTCACCACAAACGGCGACACGGTGATCGATCTCGAATACGCTCTCGATCGTAAATAAAACACTGGTTTAAAATAGCTCAAGAAATCATAGTGTAAACTTTTCGGAGGAAACGAAAACAACCCCAAATCCGCTCTCAACGTGTCCAACTGATTGTTCAACAAAATAACTGGCCTTCCGGCCGCCCTCGTCTTTACGAATTGCTCCACGTCCGGCAACTCCCCACAACTCACGTTCACGATGATAAACGCGTCCGCATTCTCAAAATCATCGTCCATCTCATCATCCGTGCTCCCAGATCTCAAACCTTTGCCCGCACTCATCTTTTGAAACATTCCCGTGATCGACGCGTCTTGCTTCTTCCCGTCCAACGTATTCAGCGAAACGCCTTCGGACATCATCAAAGAATTCGCAAACACCTTCTTCGCTCTGCGAAACTCCACCCCATCCGGTAAACAAATCTGCACGCGCTTTCCTAACTTCTCGTACAAGCTCGACCCAATCACGAGCGCGTATTGCACGTTCGCGTCGATGTACACGTCCGACGCCGCTTTGTAATCCGCATCTTCCCCAGGGACGGCTGGGAACTCCACCTCCAAAAGTTTCTCGCCGTCGTTCAGAGCGTCTTGCACGGCGCCGAACGCGTCCATGCACATGGCCGCGTACGAAGGCGGACAATACGTCGGTCGACCGTCGTTGCGTCCGGTGCGCGGGTTTTTCGGGTCCTCCGGAGTGCCCCCAGGGATTGGGCGGAACGACGAGGAAGACGACGTCGACGTCTCGCCATTTTCGGAGTCTGAAATCTTCGTCGCCGCTAATCTGGTCCACGTCGCGCGTTGTTTTTGTCGCCGCAGCAGCTGCTTTTTCAGCGCGCGAGCGGCGTTTTTCTTACTTCTGACGAAGTGTTGGTGCTGCGCGGTTGTTGTTGTTGCAAAAGACATCTCTTTTATATTGCGTGTGTCTCTTTGCTGCGCGATGTTTTTTCTGGGGAAGAGCGATATCTATCCAAACACACACGAACCATCTCTCGCGGTTCTTCGCGAAGCGCAACGAGCGCTCTCCGCGGAGGGGGGTTGCTTTCCTCGGAGAGACAAAAAAACACAAAAAAGGAGTTGTGGTCACGAAAGACGAGACCCCTACGTAAAAATGAGAAAGAGAACGACGGGGGCGTTCTTAGGGGAAATCAATCGCGTTTGTGTTTTGCGTGTGCTCTCTCTTTCTCTCTCTTCTCTGAACGCGCACATGTCACCAAAGGCTAAACCATCAATCTACTCTACACCGCTATTATTACGACTAAAACGTAACACTACTCTCTCTCCTACATGAACGTCACCGGAATCCTCTCCCCGTTCTCCGTCCCAACTCTCGGTTTCCCGGCTTTAATCCACTTCCTCTTCGCCTCGTTCAACTTCTCCTCGCTCGTTTCCTCGTGCAAACACTCGTTCAACTTTTTCCCGGATTCTCGACAGGCCCAGGCGATGGACAACGTCCGTCCTTTCACGCACTCGTAGTATTCTTTTTGCGCGAGTTTACAACGGACCAAGGCTTTTTCTTTCAGAATCGTAATCAGAGCTTCCTCTTCTTTCTTGAGGAGGCCGGACCAGTCGTCGGAAGGCACGTGTCTCGCGTTCATATTTGTAGAGCATATAGAGCGAATTTGGATTCGAATTTCCCCAAAAAAGAGAGACGTTTTTCATCACTTTTGTCGTTGTTGTTGCGATAAAAAGGGAGCCGAAGAAGGACCGCGAACGAACGCGCGAAACTCAAAATAACGCCGTCGTTTGCTCGCCGCACCGCGTCCTCTCCGTGTCTCTCGCGTCTGCGTCGTCATGTCTCTCTCTCCCAAAAAAGAGAAAGAGAAGAACGCCGTCGCCAGAGCGATTCTCGCCTCTCGAGGAGACGAGGAACGGGAGAGCGAGTTGAATGTGCAACTCTTGATGCATTTGCGCTCGCGACCGGAGTTTGCGAAGAGCGCGGAGATGTTTTTGAGAGAGGCGCGGGGGGAGGAAGAAAAGGAGGAGGAGGAAGAGGACGCGGAAAAGAAGAAGAAAAAGAAGATTCCGACGCGAATGGACTTGAACGGATTCGAGCGAGAGATGAGCGTGAAGGAGTTGGAGGGGAAATTTTTCGGTGGGGATTTGTACGGGAACACGAAGAAGCGAGGCGGTGCGTCTGGTGACGGGATAATTCAGGGATACGGCGCGACCGAGCGAGGACGAGCTGCGCTGAGGAACTTGTACAGTCGTAAATGCAAGGAGATCGAGATAACGAGAGGTAAGAAAAATCCGCTAGCCATGGTAGCGAGAGGAGGACGGCGATTTGAGAAGAAGCGGCGGTCGGATTTTTATTACAGTTTTGAGTGCGGGGAAACCGCGTTTACGGGGAAATGTGCGAACAAGTATTTTGGCGATAGATTTGAGTGCCAGAGGGCGCTTCACGCGCACAGAGACACGTGTTATTGCGCGGTATATAATAGAACAGGGGATAAGTTAGTGACTGGAGCTGATGATTGGTTGGTCAAAATATGGAACGCGAGGAACGGGCGATTACTTGCGAGTTGTCGAGGACACACAGAACCTATAACGATAGTTGAAATTTGTCCAAGAGATTACTTGATCGCGTCTGGATCTATAGATAAGGATGTGAGAACGTGGAAACTAGAGACTGGAGAACCGGTGTCCGTTTTGAGAGGGCATTTCATGCCGATTACGGTGGTGCTGTTCAATCCGGCGAAACCTTGGATTCTTGCATCAGCGAGCGAAGATGGAACGGTGAGGTTTTGGCACGCGTATAAGCACTCTGGTGAGCAAAGTGCGGCCGTGTTAGATGTGCACAGTATAGTTTCGGGACCTCAAGTGGCGGCAGAAAACAACATCGAGGGAAATGGGAACGAGAATAATAACAATGGCAATAATATCAATCCTGAGGAACAACAACAACAACAACAACAACAACAACAACAACAACGACAAGCGCGCGTTAGGGGCAGACCAAGGACACAGCTTACACGCGTAGTTACTCTTTCCTTCAATTGTGATGGTACGGCTCTGTGTGGCGGAACGGATACGTGTCACGTTATGTCTTCTCGACTGTTTTGTTATGGCTTTGATTTGAGTAAAGTAAATGAAGAAAGTGCCGGCGAAGCCCCGTCGCTTAGCGTGCTGTGTGCTTACGATATGCCAAGCAACTACGATATGCCAAGCGACCAATACCCAACTCATACGCACACTGGTGATGTTGATGTGACAAAATTCAGTAACGCAGACCCGAGAACCTTCATATCGGGTAGCTCGGATGGGTCAGTATTATGTTGGCAAATACCGCTCAAGCTTAAGGGCAATGATGGCATCAAGCTGACAGAAAAAAGTACACGCGCCGATAGACGCGTGCATAAAGTCTGGCACAACAAAGCTTTCCTTCATTATCGCACTGAAGTTTATCAAGCGGTGTGGACAAAGGACGATAGGTACGTTATCGCTACGTATGCAGTTGAAGATCCAGATGTCACATACAGATGTAGACAAGATCCAGAGGTGAGGCTTATTGACTCGCGTTCTGGAAAGCAGGTTTGGCAACATAAATGCCATTCAAGACCAGCTGCCACTCTCGAGCCGCATCCCTTTTATCCAGAAATATACTTAACTGGAGGCCATGACGGGTGTATAAAGATGTGGCATATCAATGCCGAACGTGAAGATGGACTCATTAGAGACTTCAAGCCAGCATTTCCAGGCATCCAAATCGTCGAGATGCACTGGAACCCGGATGGTTTGTCCTTTGTAGCTTCAGATGCTATTGGAAATTGCTATTTTTTTGGTGTCGGTGACAACAAACGCTACTTGAGGCAGAAAAGGGAGCAATTTTTTAGCGTCGAGTTTATTCCGGAATCTAACATCGCGCGAGACGAGCACGGTGTCGCCAGAGTATATCAGGACCCTCCCGCGAATCTGGTTTATGGTGAAACTCTTTTTGAACGCTATAGTTTCGAATCAGAAGTCTTGTGCGATCAAATGGGCGATCCATACTCAGTTGCTTTCGTAGATTCGTTCAAGAAGGATGAAAATCTTGAGAAGTATTTTTCAGCTATTCCTTCGAATCCATCTGAGCGCGAATTTGAAGGCATTTGGCTAAGAAAAGACGTTTGTTTTGAAATCGCATCGTGGAAACAATTGATGATATCGCATCGTTACAATAATCCACAACAACCTGAATTTATTTTGGGGGACGACCCAATATTAGATAACGACGACGACGAAGCGAACGATCCAGACGACGTAGAGAGAGATCCAGACATTGTAATATCGGATGATGATGATGACGACGACGACGACGATGAAGAAAACGACGCGAATGTTTTGGGGGAATTAGAAGACTCGGATAACGTGAATAACAACGCCTCCTCCTCTGATGATGACGACTGGGCGGTAAACAATCGGCGCAGAACCCGTAGGCGCCGCGCCGAGAACAGAGCTCGCGTCGAGGCAGCTGCAAACAGACGCCGTCTGAGGAGAGCAACGCGAAGATCGTACGCCGAGTCCGAAACTGATACCGAGGAAGAAGAAGAGTACGAAAGTGATGGAGACGAAGAAGAAGAGGCGCGACCGCGAACAAGACGACGTCGGAGCAGCCAACAACTTAATTCCGAGTCAGAGGAAGATGAACCAGAAGAAGAAGAAGAAGAAGAAAACCGCCGTCCAGCACGACTTACATTTGTGATGGGTCCCGCTAAACGTTCCGAGCAGTGTTTCAGCTGGTTGTTGCGTGAATTCCAGGGATATGGCTGTTATGTGCCACAACTCGGTGACTCGGTCATGTACATCCCCCAAGGCCACGAAGAGTTCCTCGATGCCATGAATGATACGCTTTCATCGCGCGTTTGGGAAGTGAAAGAAGACGTTCGATTTTGTGAACCGTGTGTCGTCTCAGATTTGAAGTACATTATTAATTCGGGAAGTGGAAGCAGTGTAACGGATGCCCCATACGAGACGATTTGTGAGCTGACGTTGCGATTTGCTGACCCGCGAAGCGCAAACTTCGGCGAAACGTTCTCACTGAAGCTTCCGAGGTTGTCCGTCCCGGACTTCATCGTTTGTATGGACAGATTTATAGCCGCTCGCGAGAAGAAATGGAAAGCAAACGATCAGAACGTTTTCTGTCTTTGGGATTGGGAACTCGAAGACGAGCAACATCCAGGTCATTTCGGCACGTGGTGGCACGGTGAAATCTCCTCGGTTGTAAAAAATGAGGGCCGATGGCGTGGCTCACCTTGGAACAATTTGCGCATCACGTATTCCAATCAAGCAAACGAAACCGTCACTCACTGTTTTTGGGAACTTTTTGACGCGGACGATAAGGTGCGTTGGCGTCGGGCAACAGAAGCGAGACATCGCAATCGAGCCAGCGATTGTCTTCTTGGACCGGCTTTAACCACCGAAGTCACTCGCGCGCTCACGCAGAAAGTAGAGAAACTCATCGCCGACGATAGGTTCCTCGCGTACGTTACAGACGCGTCATGCGATGACGTCTACCTTCGCGAAGCATTGAACTTGAGTGCAAACTATTGCAAGATTGTTCCGCTTCCAATGTCTCTTGAGCGGATAAAACATCGTCTCAAAGGTCGGTACTATCGTCAGCTCGATGCGTTTAAATCCGATGTCGACTTGATTTGGAGTAACGCCGCGTTATTCCACGGTCCAGACTCGAGCTTTGAAGCAGTTGCAAAAGAAATCAGAGACGAGTTGTTGCGAGACATCGAAGAAAACGACTTTGTCGCGGACACTCATGAAATTCATCTCAACTTTCCGAGCTATGGCAAGATTGTAAAAGAGAATGAAAACGAAGAGAAAAAAGATGAAACAAGAATGGTCACAGAAGAAGAATCGAAAGAAGAGGATGAGGAGGAAAAGAAGAACGAAGAAGATGAACAAGAAGAAGAAGAAGAAGAAGATGACGATGATGACGAAGTTAAAGAACGAAGACTTCCACCTCCTCGTTCAACTCGATCTCGTCGCGGCTTTGCAGCAGCAACGGAACAACCGACGATGCGGCGAGCGACTCGAGCCACGCCTGCCGTTGCGGACCCGCCGCCTCGCACCACGAGGCAAAGATCCTCCTCACGAAGAAGTGCAAACAACCGATGAAAGAAGCAGAGGAAAAGAAACTGTAAACCAGCGAAACGCGTGTATGCTAGTAGAAACGTAGCGGCGTCTCTCCATGTGTGTATTAGTATTAGTAGTGATAGTAATAATAACAATGTTCTGATATACAATTTGGACTCTGTGCAAATCTTATGCTCGTATGTCAGTACGTCCTCCCTCCTCCGCCCGTGATTTCCCCGGCGGCTTTCTTGTGGTAAAACAAATCCGTCTTTGCGCTCCCTAAGTTTATAATCTTCGGACACCCGTCCCTATCCTTCTCCGTCAGCACGCACCCTTGACAATAATACGCGTCCGAAACTCCAACCGCGCTGCATATCACGCACCTCCCCTGATTGCTCCCGTAATTACACTCGTCGCACACGCGAACGAGCGTCGACGGACGAACGTACGAATCGCAAATCACGCATCTCCCGTCGCACTTTTCGCAAAGTCTACCGATGGCTATGCCCGGCATTTTCCGACACATGATGAGGTCCGGATGGTGTTTTGCCATCGCTCGCTTTTACGATGATGATTACGCTGCTCGCAAAAACGTCACGATAACACCGCTTTAAAGTTTGTTTTATACGCGGCGGATTTTCAGGGGAATTTGCAAATTGGAAAAAGAAGAAGAGACGAGAAAACTTCAAATCTTCACTCGGTGAACATGCAAACATCGACGCCTCTCCGCGTCGTTCGCGCGGTTCCTCCCGCTCGACGATTCGTAGTCGCGAGCGACAGAAACTCGCGAAACAAAAGAAGAACGAAAAATGGGCAATTTTGTGCGAGAGCGAGCGCGCGCGACGCCGAAAACGACGACGACGCGAGAGATACTTTCACCGCTGACAACAACAACGATATCAACAACACGAATGCTACCACGAAACGACGCTCGGTGGTGTTTGGAACCGCCGCCGCCGCGATGATGGCGGCGTTTGCAGAGGAAACGAGCGCGTACGAGGACGAGAAAACGGTTCCGGCGCACCAAACGGAGGAAATGCCGCCGGTCGTGTATAAGGACTACGTGGATTACGACCGTGGATTTACGATGCGAGTGCCACGAGATTGGCAGATGGATACGCCAAACGGCGTCTTGGAGAGAGAGTTTCATCCGAGATCGGAGTACGGGGGAAGACGGTGCACGGTTATCGTGACGCCGGTTGGGAAAGTAGAGAGCGGTGCGAGTGGTGGCGCGTTGCCTAAGCTTCGAGATTTAGAGAAGGATGAATACAAATCGGCGGAGAAGTTGGGCAAGACGAGAGCGAACGAGTTCGCGCCTTTGGACGGCGCGACGGGAGGCGCGAAAGCGGCGACATTTTTAGTGAATTCGGAAGAGAAAGAGGACGGGGCTTTGTATTTTTACGAGTGGAGGAGTCAAGCTATGTTGAACTTTCACTTTTGGGAGGTGGCGGTGTTAGGTCCGGGATCGAAAGGGTCCGGGAGGAAGTTAGGAAGGAGAGACGTCGTTTCGGTCAAGTGTCAAATGCCCGAAGACGGGATGACGAAAGGGGATATTGAAATTTTCGAGACCATCACGCAGAGTCTGAAATTATTGCCGCTGGAAGAAAATAACGTCAGCGACGAGTTTTGATGCGCTTGTTTAGTAGTTGCTTGCAAAGTAGTAGTTTTAAATTGCCGCCTAAATTATTATGATTTACATTATTATGCTAACGCGTGCGCACATTCACCTAATCTTTTCTACCGTTCTTCTCTCGCGGTTCCGAATCAACTCCGCATCCTTCTCTATACCTTCTAGCCTAAGAACCTCGACCATTTTCAACGCATCCTCGAGTTTTTCTCTCAACTTTGTTTCTCGCACGATCATCTTTTCCCTCAGCAATTCGTACCTCTCTCCGTTCCGTAGCATTCTGTTTTCTTTTTCGAGCGCTTCGCACCTCGCGCGAAGCGCATCCCGCTGCTCCTCCATCTCCGTCGCCTTTCGCATCGCATCCTCCACGTGCTTATACACTTGTCTCACGTACTCCTCGTTCTGTTCCGTTCTGTTCGATATGTCCTGCATCGCGCGTTCCTTCTCCTTCTTCGCTCTGTTCAATTCGCATCGCAACTGTTTTTGAACTCGATGCTCTTGAATCAGTCTGCCCCTCGACTCCGCCAACGACGCGTTCTCTTCCGCCTCAAACACGTCTCGCGCGGAAATCGCGCTCGCAATAACAGGACTAGATTCATCGCCACTCGCGTCTGCGCTTCTCTCAAAATACCTCTCGACGTTTTCCACGAGCTTTGCCACGTCCACGCGTCGTTCGTCTCGCGAGGAGCAACTTTCCAAAAGCAAACGCGTCGTCTCGGCAAAGGACACTTCGCGCTCGCTAAAGGGCCAGAGTTTCCGGATTTCGTACCTCGAATAGGAGCAACACTTTTTCGAAGAGGAGGAAGAAGAAGACTCGTTTACGTTTCCCAGGTGCGCTTCGGCGATGGCATCCCGGAGCCGTCTCAGTTTCCGGTCGACGTCGTCGTTCTTTCCCGGCGCGTTCATTTTCCTTTTGAAAAGTAACGATATTTTCCCCACTTTGTGAGCGCGCTTTGCGAGATACAAAAATGTATGTCTCCGTTTCGACGAGCGCGCTCGTCGTCGTCGTCCTCTTCTTCTTCTTCGCGACGTTCGCACTTCCTTCGTCGTCGTCCTTCTCGAACGATGAAATTCCCGAAGACGCGCGCGCGGACGAATTCATCATGCGTAATCAACGCGCGCTCGGCGCGAGAATAACAACGCACGACTTGCGGTGGAACTCGAGAAGTGCCACGGCGAAACAAATCTGTTCGCGCAACAGACACGGCGCGGAATGGAGCGGGTTATTGACTCGATCGTCGATGTTTATGGATGAGGTAAACAGAGAGTTGGACGGAGGGGGCGGGCACGTTTCTTTTTACGATTCGGCGATGCATCGACCGGTTTTTAGAGTAACCACGCGACCTTTGTTTCAGTTTCTGGACGAGAGCATAAAGCACGGTTGGCCGTCTTTTCGGGTCGAAGACGTCGTGTGGGAGAACGTGAGGATTTTAGAGGACGGGGAGGTCGTGACGATCGATGGATTGCATTTAGGACACAACATTCCAGACGAGAAGGGACCGAGATTTTGCATCAACCTCGTGTGCGTGTCTGGGTTTCCGGCGGAGGAGAGAGCGTCCTCGGTCGTCGACGGCGACGAAGAAGGCACGTTGCGATAATAGATGATAGATAGCTTTAATAATAGTAATAATAGTAATAATAACAATGACCGTGTTATGTGTATTTGTTAGCAGCCTCTCTGGTTTGTGTTCGACGCAATTATCCGCTCGTGACCGCTTGGCAATCCGGTTGGCCGCCTTCGGTTTTGCACGAACACTCGGCTTCGACTTTACACTCACACGCGGCGTCGCACACCATCAAGTTATTCTCCACCATGTACTCGTTGAACCCGTGACTGGGCAACAACGCCATGAACGTAAACTCGTTTCCTCTGACGTACTTTGCAAACGCTCCGTTGGCGGACCATTCCCCGTCGATTCTCAAAAACACCGCCTCTCTTCCTCTTTGGTCTCTGTCGCCGACCAAATACACGTAAAAGCCTAAATCTTCAAACCTTTTTGCGATTTGAAACGTGCCATCAAACACCAAGCTCGCAATCTTATTCGTCTTTAACATCGTCTTCCCACCTTCGAGCATGATATCTGCCGCAGCTTTATCCACGTGCACTAAACTAATTGCGTGATTGATGCAAAAGCCTAACTTCAATCCGACTTCGCTGGAGCACCACTCGCCGTCCGGCGTTTTCGTCTCCAAATCGATGAACTCCGTCACCTTTGCCCCGTACGCGTGCATCTGTTTCTTCCCCACATCTACCGTTTCTTTCTTCTTTTTCTTTCCAATCAAAACGCCCATGTGATTGTACGCCGCCTTCGTCTTACGATTATCGATCAACATCTGCTTGTCCGTTTCGTACAGCCTCACGTCACAATTCTCCTTCCTATTACTCGCCAACATCTCGTTGTGCACTCTCCCTGCAAACGCTCTCCCTTCCGGCGTTGTCCCAACCAAACTGATAATTCTACACTCCCCTTCAATCGTGTTACTCTTCGCGAACGCTTGCACCGCTAAATCCGCCGGTACTTTCTTCGTCCCGAACGTAATCCTCCCTTTCTTATTTGCCTTCGATACTACCCCAGATTCTTTCGCAAACGACGGCAAAAAGTCGCAATGTTTATTCCTCGAATACTCCAACTGCGCGTGTTTCATGCTCGCGTCGCACGTTGGACTCGGCGGCGCCGTCGGCGGCATCGGCGGCGCGATTTTCCCAAACAATGGCGAATTCCCCGCATCCAACTTGTGTGCCATACGTATCGCATCGTACACCCTCTTCGCCGGTTTATCCGGATACTTCTCCGCCAACGCGTAGCACTTCGGTAAAACCTTGTGCATGGCTTCCTCCGTGATGTGTCCCGACATTTGCGCCGCGATCAGCCCGGTTTCGCACTGCGCGACTGGTTCCGCGACGTTGCCTTGTTTGTCCGTGAGATGCAATCGCGGGTTGAGTTGTAAGTCATCTTTTCTCCAGAAGATGTGGACGCACGCGAGCAACAAAAGCGGGATCCAAAACGGTCGCAACGTGTCGTAAAAGAAATCTTTCGCGCGGAAACCGAGGACGGCCATGGTGTTTAAAAGAGAGAGAGAGAGAGGTTGGGAATAATATGTGTATGTATAACGAGCGCTCCTCCGTCCTTTTTCTGGCGCGAAAATGGATTATCGTTCTCTCGCGGGTTTAAAACACACACGTTAAACGGTGTCACTCGAAGAGTGCGAAAACAACGAGGCGAAAGAATAGTTTTTCGCGGGGAAGAACGCATTCGTCGCGACAGACACACGCGCGCGCAGAACAAAAAAAGTATCGCGCGAGAGATGGTTTACTTTATGTTTTGAATTCAATTCTACACGTATGCTTTACTACATCAAATTACTTAGCTAAGAGCGGGTAGCGTTTTCTATTCATCGGTCTTCGTTGCAATCGCATGTTGTCGGTGCGCTTGTTATTTCTCGTCCGCTTACCTTTGGTGTTTACGCCCCACGGCGAGACAGATTGGTTGTTACCTTTCGATCGGCCTTCGCCACCACCGTGAGGATGGTCGATCGGGTTCATCGCGGTACCGCGGACGGTTGGGCGCACGCCTTTCCATCTTTTCGCGCCGGCTTTCCCCATGTTGGTGTTTTGGTGCTCGCGGTTGGAGAGTACGCCGACAGTGGCGACGCATTTAGACAGAACGAGGCGAAGTTCACCGGAAGGGAGCTTAATGGCGCTGTAACCGTCGGCACCTTTCTTAACCAATGTGGCTGAGGCCCCGGCAGAACGCGCTAAAGCGCCCCCTCGACCGGGGACAAGTTCCACGTTGTGCACGATGGTGCCGATGGGCATGTCCGAGAGAGGCATGGCGTTACCTGGACGAACGTCAACTACGACAGATGTCTCAGCGCCGTCTGAGGGTTGACCACCTTTGGAGGACACCACATCCCCAGCTTTCGCTCCATCTGGAGCTAAAATATACCTCGGCTTAATCCCGTCCGGATAATCTACCAACGCAATTCTCGTCGTCCTGTTGGGATCGTATTCAATTCTTCTGATCACTCCACTCACGCCATACAAATCTCTCTTAAAATCGATTATGCGATATAAACGTTTATGTCCACCACCTTTATGCCACACCGTAATTCGTCCTTGATTGTTTCTCCCGCCACTCTTCGTCAAACCTTTCGTCAGCGCTTTCAAAGGTCTGCCTTTCCATAACTTCGATCGATCGGTGATGACGCGACCGCGGAAGCCAGGCGTGGTTGGTTTATACGCTTTCAAACCGGCTTCTTTCATTTGCGAGAGCGATTTCGCGTACGCGCGGACTTGATTGAAGTACATCGTCCGCCCGATAGTCGATCGCCGTTTCACCGCCGCGCCGCGACTCCCGTTCCTCCCTACTACTACTGCGAGACCCCCACCACACCTGCTCCCATACCGCTGCGCGACAGACGCGGAAGTGGCGAACGCACCGTTCGCGGACCGCGCGAACGCCTCCACCGAAAAGCATCTACCAACCGCGCGTTGCGTTTCGTGCAATCTCTCGAACGGTTTCGACATCGATCGAGCGATGTTGTTACTCGCGTTCAATAAACTCCCACCGCTGCTGCACGACGCGAACGCGTTCGATGCGGCGCGAGATCGATGACCTTCAGACGCCGTCGTCGTCGTCGTCGTCGTCGTCGTCATCTTCGACCACCACGAGGCGACCGCTCTCCTCGCGGCGCGCGTTCCTTTAGACATTTCTTCAAAACGTTCTCTCTTCTTTTGCGCGTGCGATGATGAGCGCGCGCGCGTGTGATGCGCTAAAGAAATGAGGTTTTGAGAGAACTTTCGCCGGGAACAATTTTGAAAGGAAAGATTTGCAAAACACAACACGTATACAACAGCGCATAAATATTATTAAACGGTGGTCATTATTAAATCTATCTCTCCTCTTCCCCGAGCAACTCTCTGTCGCTCTTCACGCTCGCGTAGACGTGCTGACAGACCCTCAAAAACTGAAAGGAAACCATGAGAACCCATACGTGATTGAGCGTCATGCCTCCGCTTCCGGCGAGTTTTTTCATCCAAGCGGCTAAACCGGCGGTGAGGAGGAGATTGAACAGTTGCGTTTGGCCGACGTATTTGGCACCGCCCATGCCTATGCGAATGCCGTCGGCGGCGTATGCAAAAGAGCTCACGCCTACGGAGGCGACAACGTATGGCTTCACCGCAGTCAAGGATTTTACCAGTTCGAGCTCGATGAGGTTGAGATAACCGGCGGCGGAGATGGCGACGGAGGCTGCACAGCACAGGATAATCGCGGCAAGGATGGCTAAGCAGAAGAGAATGCGACGTATCCACCAAGCTTCAATTTTGTTTGTTTTCAACTTTTTCGGTAGTAGTACTGTGCCGAGCGTGAACAGCGGCTCGATGAGGTAGCAGACGAAGAAGTAGATGTCGAGCGCGTATTTGTTGCTCGCAGCTGGTATTACGCCCATTTGCGTAGCTAACGCCGTGCATAAAGTGTAAACGAGCATTCGCGAGGCGGAGCCGCAAAATAGCCACACGGTAGAATCGGTTACGTCAGATTTGTTTAGGAGACTTATCGTTTTTCTCAATAGTTTCGGTAAGTCCTTCGAACTTCGACGAACGGTTTGAGAGATGTTGAAGAAGCCTCGTTTGTTCGCACTCACCAAGAGAAATCCAGCGGCTACGAATTGTCCGATGCTCATGGCTGTACCAGCACCAATTACGGAAGGTAGGCCACCGTAAACGGGATGAATCAACGCGACTTGAAGTATAACTGTCGTTAACATAGCTAATCCAAACGCACATAAAGGCGTCATCGCGTCTCGTTCACCCATGTATGCGCCTTCAAAAGTTACGCCTACGGCGAAGAAAGGCAAACCGAAACATCGAATGGCGGTGTACAATCGTCCGAGTTTCAAAGCTTCACCGGAAACGCCTAAAATTCGCATTGCCGGCGCATACATAAGCTGCATCATCAATGCGAACGCGATACCTAAACCAAACGCGGCTAACACGCTCGCTTGAACAATCTCTCTCGTCTCCTCGGTGACTTTGAACTCTTTACCCCCTTGTTGCCGTCGTCGTTGACTCATACCCTCCTCGTCGTCGTCCAACTCATCCAACGAGATCAAACTCCTCGCAGCGCTCGCTTCGCTCACCGCCGTCGTCACTCCGACGCTCAGTGCAAAACAAACTTCCTCAATCAACCAAAACATGACGGAAGAAGGCGCGATAGCTGCCAAGTACAACGCGCCGACGCGTCCGACTAATAAGCTTTCCGTGCAACCAATCGCGGGTTCGCACAGGACGCTCAGTAAAGATGGAACGCCGAGCACGGCGACTGAGCTTATAATTTTCATCAGAGTTGGTTTACCGAGCGTCAACCAGACGTTTTCTTTATTCTCTTCGTCTCGCCAATCCGACGCCGTCAGCGCGTGCGACGAAAACGACGCCGAAAGCGCACGCTTCTTCTTCTCGACGACATCGAAGACGCCAACGGTTCCTCTCGACGGCGGAGTCCGATTCCAATTTTGCAAAGACGACGATGATGATGCGAGAGCAACGCCGCCGCGGGGACGACGACCCGAAGAACAATACTCGCACCTTCTTCTGCGAGCATCGCTGCGTTTCCTCCTTTCGCTGTTTGACCTTTGCCGGGGGAACGCGACGCTACCACGCGCGAGGAGCGCAGGGGGTGACATATCCAAAAATCCCCCTTTTTTATGTGAAGATACACGCACGAGACGACGAGGTTTTTGAAGCGCACGCGAAACATTCAAACTATGACTCTATAACTATTCAAGCTCTACTTCTAATCCTTCCTCTTGCTCTTGCTCTTCTTCTTCTCCTTGTTCTTCTCCTTCTTCTTTTTCTTCTCTTTTTTCCTTCGTTTATTCTTTTTCGCCTCGCGTTCCAACGACGCGAGCGCCTTCTTCAGTATCCTCTTCTCGTCGTCGGCGGCGGCGCGCCGGCCCGCTCTCGTCGTCGTCGGCGTCTCGACGACGTCGTCCATCCGAGCGCCGATTAAACCTCTCCCGCGCTTCGATTTGCTCAGAAGCAGCAGTTTTTGTATTTTATCCTCGATGTCGTCGTCTTCTGTTCCGTCGCTCTCTTCGCCGCTCGAAGACGAAGACGAAGACGAAGACGACGCGTATCTTCTCTCGTATCTTCTCTCTTCTCCTTCTTCTCTCCATCTCTTATTCGTCCCGGGCGTTTTCATCGTCCTTGCCTTCGTCGTTTTCGACAGTGACGATCCACTCCTTCTCCTCTCTTCCAACTCTTCTCTCTTCTTCTTCGCTCGGTGCATCGCGTTCGAATCGCGGTACCGGTTCCCTTGCAACGCGTTCACCACCGTCGAGTTTAAGAAACGTTTGTTCACTTCCAACGCGCTTCGTTGTTGACGTGCGTTTTCTCGAATTTGCGCGTCTTTGAGAAGTTTAAGATCGATTTTATGGTTGGCATTCGCGATAGATCTCGAGGAAAGAAGAGGTTGAGAAACATCCGTTCTGTCGCCGTCGTCGCTGTTCAAATACCGAGCGGTCGCGGCGAAGAGTTTACGAGTCGCCATGTGCGTTCGTTGGTCTTTGTGTCGCCTGCGTTTTCCCGAGAGAGAAAGAAGCGCTTGAAAACAAATTGAAACCCTAAATAACGGTATAAAGAAAGTGCAAAAGAGAGAGTTTTGCGGCGTCTCCAGAACGTCAACGAAAGAAGAAGAGCGTCGCTGTTGACCGCGCGCGGTGTTTACGCGGTTAATATGTCGAGCTCTCTGCCATCCTTTTCCGATTTTGCGGGCAAGTTTACCGAGAAGACCGGGGAGGCGAAGAACACCGTGGTCCAAAATTTCTCGAAATACATCCAAGGGAAACGATGCGACGCGTCCGTCGAAGGCAAATGGACGCAAGTTTTCCCGAAGAATCCTCCGTACCAAACGGATTCGCTGTGCCCTTTGCTCGAAGGCTTAGGAGCGCCGTCGTTCGTGTGCGGCATCGTGGATAAGCTGACGACGCACTTGACGATTTCGTGCGAAGAAAATGGAACGAAGCTGAGAGTGGTCGATAAGACGATGCTCACAAAGGAAAACGTGACGGAAACCGCGCTGCGAGGCTTTGGAAAAGAAGAGAAGAGGTGCACGACGAAAGGAGGGAGGAAAGAGTACATGCTTTCGGGGAACGTGAAGATGGATGGAACGAACCAGTTCGTGTGCAGGCTGATATCGAGAGGACCGGGGTGGTGGACTATTTCGGAGCGGACGTTGGTGCGAGACGGGACGTTGCTGCGAGAGCGAAACATATTGAGAGCGCCGGGGAAGAGAGACGTCGTCGTCGATCGCTATTTCGAGAGAAGCAAGGAGAAGTAGAGAGAGAGAGAGAATTGAGAGTTGAGAGTTGAATTGGTTTTATATTATAGCGCGCGCGTTAGCATGCGGATGGGGAAGCGTTCGGGAACTATCCTCCTCAGGGCAAATAGTCTTTTATGTGTTTTCCTTTTCATTATATACATTACTGGTATATGTACAATAGTTTCACATGGAAATCTCCTTCGTGAACACTCTTTTACAGCAGCATGGCGACCATCGTCGTCGCCAAAAAGAACCCAACCGCCGTCGCGCTTGGAGACGCCGACGAAGACGAAGACGAAGACGACGCGGAACACGTCACTTTTCCCTCGTCGCTCTTTATTTGACCATTCAATGGATCAACAACTTTCTCCAAGTTCGCGCACGTGTTCATCACGGCTTCCGTCGGCCAGCACACTTGGCCGCCGGTGTTGCTGTAACACTTCGTGCATCCAGCGATAGTATAATAGGTACTACCAGTCACACCCAGAACTGCGTCGCAGCCTTCGTTCGTGGCGCACCGGGCATCGATGATCGCCTCGTCTCCGGCGGTGCCAAAGCACATGCACGTCGTGTCAGCGCCAGAGACTGACACTGCCTTTCCGGCGGTGCACGACGGGCATCCTTCCTCTCCGTTCACCGTACAGCATCCATTTGCGCTGGGCGTTGAACCGTCGTTACAAACGTACGCGTTGGCGGAAAGCATCAGAGATGACGCGCACGCGATGAGCGCGAAACACAGAAAGAGGAAGGGCGTTTTCATAAACGCACCGCCTCTCGAGCTTTTGGTGGTTTTGGCAAACATCTCCGTCTCTTCTCGTTTCTTTTGCGGTCTGATCGACAAAAGTTCGTTTAAACTTCTCGCGCGCTACTATTTTTATCCCTTTTTGAGTTTGTGGCGCGAAGGACACGGGAAAAGGAATATTTTAGAAGAAAACAAAACAGAACACAGAAATTATAATAACGACATCACGAACGCAACGGCACGCAGTCTTTCCTCTGCGCGCGTACCTTATTACATCTATTGCATCATCAACGTTCTAAGACTAAAACGGCTTCGCAATGTGCGGTGTGCGGGAACAGATCCACCGCGGCGGCGCTTCGCGGGCGGAACGGCGGACCAAACTGTTTCGCCCTCAAGGCGCAGAGTTCGACGCAGTTTTGCGCCATAGACTCGGGGTTACACGAGACGTAGACTATTTTTCGGAGTCTGGTTTCCGCGCGGAGGGCGTTGAGGACTCTTTTGTGTAAACCGCATCGAGGCGGGTCGACGATGGCCACGACGTCGTCGTAGAGAAACTCTCGTTTTTGTTGTCGTTCTTCTTCTTTGTTCCCGCCTTCTTCCTTGGTATTTTCTGCAACGGTTTTCACGTGCTCGCCGTACTTTTTCAACACGTCGTCTAAAGTATCCTCTGCTTTTCCCGCAATCCATTCGCAATTCACTTTTTCGTTTAATTTTGAGTTTTTCTCCGCGTCGCGAATGGCGTCTTCGACAATGTCTAATCCAACAACCTTCCCGACCGAACTAGCAAGGGTCAAACCAATCGTCCCAGTCCCGCAACACACGTCGAGTAGCAGCGACTTTCCATTAGGTGAAGCCCACTCGCCCGCTAAGGCGTAAAGCAATTCCGCGGCGGCGGTGTTCACTTGAAAGAACGCAGAGTGCGACAAGGAAAACTTCAATCCGCACATGCGTTCGCAAATAACCATCGGCTTGTTGTTCGCATTATTTTCATCACTGACGACGAGATCGGACGTGTGCGCATCTGCAGCTGCCATGTTTGACACGGATTCGTTGTGCTGGCGTAATTGAACGGTAATTGAAAACGGTTTCGGTTCGAACACCGCCGCCGCAGATTCCATGGCGTCCCTAATGCCTTTCAACGCTTTCTCCATTTTTGCCGAGTCGAATTCCTTTCCTGGATTAATTTGTACAACGACCATAACCTCTGAGCTGCCGTTTGGCATCGGAGGCTCTAACGATAACGCGTTTTCAGCGTCATCGTCCACGTTATCATTCGTGGATCTTTTATCGTCACCAGTCTTTTTTGCATCTCCTCCATCCTCGTCACATTCGCCTTCTAATCGAAGCCATTTGCGCCACGCCGGAGCGGCGCTATCGTTATCATTGCTATTTCTACTTCTACCGCTATCATCGAACATGGACGGAGCGCAACCACCCTCGCGAACAATCAACAATCGCCAAAAACCACTACCGTTTCGCTTATCCCAACACGGCAACGCATCCTCCGTTCCAGCGACGTTCCTAAGATACTTCTGAGCCGCTTCTTGCAGGCATATCGCCACCTTTGAAATGTTCCTACATCCGACGGGTTCCCCAATCGCTACGTTTCCTTCCCTAAACAAGCCGACGTTAAACCCAATCGTCGGTTGACCTTGACTGTCATTTCCAATCGTAAACTCCGATTTGTTTCTGTATCCCTCGAGAACCGGCGAACGGACGATGCCGACTAAATCGCAACACCGTTTACTTTTCCTCCCGTTTGCCTCCTTCAACCATCGCTCAGTTTCCTCCGCGTCTCCATCAGCAGTAACACCACCCTTCCCGTAATTATTTCTCTTAAACTTCCCATTTGCTTTTCCGACTAACTCGGTCACCATAGCTAACGCCTTCCTCACCTTCTCTTTCTTCGCTTTCAACTGTTCGGAATACTTCACGTTCCACAACGGACACACCGCGTCTCGCGCCTCCGTCACAGCTTTCTTCTCCTTCTTCCCTTGCTTCGCGTTACCGCTACCGTTACCGCCACTCTTATCTCTCGCATCGTGCATGGTCACTTTCTTCCCGAATTTCCGTCCTTTCGCCAGGCTTTTCCCCTCCTCTTCTTGCGCCTTCGCGCTCTCCCGCAACTTCCTCAAGCACTCCTCTCTTTCTCTCGGAAAGTTAAAAGTCACAAACGCGTGCGTCCAACCGGAGCGTTTCTTAATCGACGTGTGTCCCGTCGCCGACATCTCGTCCAACCGCTTCCGAAACTCTCTCTCGTCCCACGCCGACGGAAGGCCTCGAATAAGCGCGGTCCCGCCAGAACGCATCGCGTCTTCTCCTCCTCCTTTAACGTCATCGTCACCCGCCGCCACCGTCGCCGCGTCGTTCTCGATTCGCTCATCTCTCAAAGCCCGCTGTTGTTGTTTCTTCTTCTCGCCAACGCCGCCTATTTCCTCCTGGTCACCGTCCTTTTCTCTTTCCTCCCTCGGTCGCTTTCTCCTTCCTCCCTCCTCCAGAGGAGGGGTCGTTTCCGGCATATGTTTACTCTTTACTTTATTTGTAGAGAAAACGAATTGGAAAAATTTTTGTGCTCCACTTTTGACGATGATGCTGCGCGAGATATTTTCATCCTCAGATATGCTGACGACGACGTCCTCTCGTTGTTGTTCTTTTTCTCGACGGCGGCAGCAGCAGCTCTGTCATCAGCGACGACGCGAGTCGTTGAACGTCGTCTCTTCTTCTTCCGCGTCGAGAAGAAGAGCTTCGACGAAGAGTGCGACGAGTTTTCTTCGCGTAACGACCATCGACAAAAATCGGTCCGAAGAAACACCCTTTGCGCGATTGAAACGACGACGGAGAGACTCATCGGTTTTAGCGACGAGAAGCGGCGAGAGTCGCGACGATGATGGTAACGTTATTAATTCGTCGTCTTCGGAAGACGCTTTGTCGAGCTTAGAGGCGCTCGGCATCGTCGGCAGCGAGAAGAGGAGAGATGAAGACGAAAAAGAAGACAAAGAAGACGAAAAAGAAGAAGAAGACGCGAAGAAGAACGCGACGACGACGACGAGCGAGAGGGAAGAAGTAAAGAAAGCAGAAGCGACCGAGGATGAGAACGATGGCGATGAGAAACTTCCGGTTCTTTTTCGGATGATTAAGAAAGCGGCGCGACCGCCGCCGCGAGCGACGAGCGATAAGCAGAGCAACCCGCTCAATCGACCGAAATATCAACAAGCCGAAGGTGTGACGAAGTACTGGAGTCCGTTGTTTTCTCCGCTATCGAACATATACAACGTACCGACGGAAGAGCCGACAGCGGCGGAGAGGTTGGCTGTTTTGCACTTGTTTTTCTTCGCGGCGGATTTCGTCGCGGTGAAAAGTGGAGCGAATACGGAAGGCGGTTTTTTCTTTAGTAACTTTGCGTTGTTTGCCGACGCGGTGAAGACGCAAAACGAGTGGTGGCGACTTCCGTCTACCGCTTTGGCGGATTTTGGTTTAGAACATGTGTTGGCAACGAACGTGTCGTTGTGGCTGATTGGAAGAGAAATAGAAACGTTGCTCGGGACGACTTCCTTTTTAGGCGTGTACTTCCTCGGAGGCACGGCTGGTGCCATCGCAACTTTAGCCTTCGACGACAACTCCAAGGTCATCGCGGGTAGCTCCGGTGCCGTGTTCGCGCTCTACGGTGCCATTTTGACGTACACAATTCTTAACCTCGAGTCCGGGTGGAACCAACGCGGCTTTACCACGCGCCTGTTTCGAATCGGCGCTTCCGCAATAGCGCTCTGCTACATAGCCTCTGAAACCGCCTCGGACGGCGCCACCCACGTCGTCAACAACTGGGACCATCTCGGTGGATTTCTCTCCGGCATCCTCCTCGCCTACTACGGCCTGTGCCCGCTCTTCTCCTCCATCCAATTCAAACCGGGAGAGGAAAAAAATCGAGCGCAAAGACTGAATTTAGAAGATAAAACGTTAGAAGAACCTTTCGCGAAAACGAGCGCGATTCTATACGGCGTCTGCGCGAATCTCGTCGCCGCGAGCCTCGTCGTCGCTTTCAAGCGCATGTCTGGAATCGATGATTTTTGAAAACTTTTTGTGTGTTTTAATATCATACATTGCGAGTACTTTATTGATTAGAGAGCGCGAGAAGTGAAGCGGCGCGCGCGGGGAAGGATTCGCGTATTTTAACACCATCAATCTTAAAATGGATAAAGAGTTTCACGCGTTAATATTCCACATAAAAAAAACGCGCGCCCGCACTCTACCCGCCATGTTCGCGCACTCTCGATGCACAAACAAATCGTCACCTCTCGCGTCTCTGAAGAAGAACGTCAAACATCGTAGCAGCCTCCGAAGCGCCGCCGCTCGCGATGGAAAGAAACGCGCGACGACGAATGCAAAAACAACGACGTCTTTCCCCAACAACAACAACAACTTTGACGACGACGACGAAGAACGCTTCGCGCAAAAGCAGCACCAACGACGCGTCGACGGAGAAGAAGACGCCGTCGAGAAGAGCACGAGAAGAGCTTTTTTTAAAGCCACGACTTCGTCCGCGGCGTTCGCCGCGTTCGTCTTGGCCTCGGGTGATGTCGTCGCGTTCCCTCCGTCGGCCTCGGCGATTGGCTTTCAGAAGGAGCTCAAGCCGAAGCGCGTCGCGCTGAACGATTTGAACTTACAAACGTCCCAACCGTTTCAGTTTCGAGGGGAAGAACACGCGGGCGTTCAGTACGGTGATGCACGAGTAGGAGATGGGAAAGAGTTAAAACCCGGGGCTTTGGCGACTATTCACTTTGACGTGAAGTTGAGAGGTTTGACGGTTCTTTCGACGAGGACGGCGAGAACGTTGGGCGGGAACAGGACGGTATCGGAACCGATGCAATTTTCGTACGGAAAGTTACCGACGGAGTATTCGAAGCCATTGAAGAGGAAAACGGTGAACGGTATCGGGGCGGAGGTGAGAATTGATCCGGAACTTGGGGAATTGTACGTGGTGAAAGTTTCGCCGGACGGGCCCGCGGCCAAGGCTGGATTTAAAGCGAACGACGTGATTTTAGAGATTGATGGGACGAAGAATTTAGCAAACTTACCGATTCAAGAGATTGGTGCGCTGTTGCTAGGACCGGTGGAAACTACTGTTGATGTGACGGTTCAAAAAGGTGGGTCGCGCGCCGGACCGGACGCGCCGGTGGAGAAGTACACGTTAACGAGAGAAGCGACGGTGATTGTTCCAAAAAAACAGAACGCGAACGCGAACATCGAAGGTGGCGGAGGTCTGTTCAACGGCGAGACCGGACCGGCGATACCGCCGGTGGTATATGTCCCTGGCGCGTTGGAAGGCATGAAAGTTGGCGGTCGTAGAATTCTCAAAACGCCCGCGGATTTAGGTTACGCCGACCAAGGCGAAGGCGAAATCCCGCCCGGAAGCGAGATCGTCGTCGAAGTTGAGTTGTTAGAAGTGAAAGATGCCTGAGCGCGCGTGGAAAAGTTTTAAACGAATACGGTGTAAAATTACTACGAAGAACCAATCGCGAACGAATGCGCTCGCTCGTGCGGATATTCATTTTTTTTACGTTGACCTTTTTTTTTAAATCCAAAAATAGACGCACACACACACGCGCGCGAAGAACGCGCCAACAAAACCATCCGTCGGTTGATTCAGCGACAGAATCAAAAGCGCGTCGACGCGCGATCTGCGCATTCAAAGGAAAACGTTTTTTTCAGCGAGAGGAAGAAGACGAACGGCATCGCTTCGACGGCGCCATGCCTGCCACGACGGCGGCGTCGACGTCGAAGAAGACGAAGAGTTCCGAAAATACGCGCTCTGCTACTAAAAGCGCCGCGACGACGAAGAAAGCGAAAGGCAACGCTTCAAACGGAAAGAAAGAGCGCGCCTCCTCCTCATCATCGTCATCGTCGTCGTCGTCTCCGTCGACGTCGGATGGTTCGTTCGTCGTCGCCGAACTTCAAACGAAAATCCACCGGTTGGAAACCGAACTCGCGAAAGAAGCGGCGTATCGAAACCACGCGCAACTGGAACGAGACAAAATCAACGCGTTTTGGGAGATTTCGAAAAGAGCGTTAGAACAGAGCGAATCGCGCGCGAGAGAATACGAGAGAAGAATCGAAGACGTGGAAGACGACGCGGACGTGAGGGTACGCGCGAAAGTGCAGCAGATAAAACACGAGCAGAAAGAGAACGAAAGGGAGGTTGACCTTTCGCGGGCGGAAAGCGCCGAGCGGGCGAGGGAGGCGAAGAACGCGTTCGAGAAGAGAATGGAAGAAATGAGAGAAAAGATGCGCGACGGAGAGAAGAAAATCGCAGAGAGGGAGGTGAAGTGTCAAGAAATGGTGAGGAAGAGCGAGATTGAGCGGATGAAGGAGATTGCGAAGTTACGCGTGGAATTCGAGGAGAAAAGGGAGAAGGAACGCGAAGTGGCCGCGAGGAGGGAGAGGATGCATTTCGAAAAATCAGAGCAGATTTTGGCGGAAACCGTGGAGCGACTTACGAAAAGCAAAGAAAAACAGTTGGAAGTTCTCGAGAAGGAAACTGAAGAGCACATGAAGAAGACTGAACTGTATTATCGGGGGTTGAAGGAATCCGCGGACGAGAAGACCATGGAGTTATCTGCTAAAGTCGCAGAGTTGGAAAGGAGAGTGTACCACGCGGAAACAGAAGCAAAACGAGCAAAAGCACAAGTGGAGGCTTCGGAAACGCCGGCAAAGCTCGCCGAGGCAAAGGCAGAAAGCGAAGAAAAGAAGCGAATTCGCGCCGAGAGGAAAGTCCAACGCCTCGCTTTCCTCGAAAGGTCGATTAAAACGTGCGAGAAGAAGCGAGAGGAAGCGGAAAAGAACCTTGAAAGAGCGATACAACAGTTCGAAACGGTCGCCATGGAGAATGCAGAGTTGAAATCAGCGCTATTTCTTCACGAACGAGCAACGACAGCAACAATAAAAACAAGTGGTGTCGATGTCGAGAGAAGTAGAGCGACGAGGATCGCCGCTGCGTAGTGCTTCGAGACGTGCGCATAAAGTCGACGCTTCATACCTATGATAAATACCCTACGTTGTATCAGTCAATCACACTCGTGTAAAACACACAACTCTTTAATTACCAACCACAACCATCCACGGTCGAATCGTATACTTTGGAACCAATCCCGCTTTATAATACGCGTCGTTCTTTACAAAGTTCTCAACGAACTCCTTATCCACGTTCTTAAACACAAACACCCCGGTATCGACCGGATCGGTCAACGCGCCCGCCATCGCGCACTTCCCTTCCTCGAACGCTTTCTTCGCGCCGTTGATGTGCTCTTCGCGGTACGGGCCTCGCTTTTCGAGCATGTTTTCCACGTAGTCCAAGGTTAACAAGATGTACGTGTTTTCGGAAGCCATGACGGTAACTGTTCGGGTTGATGAAACTTTTGATGACGATGATGAATACGATCGCCTGAGTAGTTTTCCTTTATCTCGAGCGGTGAACTGAGATGAAGACGCCGCGAAGGATTGCACCGCTCGGCAAAGTGACATGCGTTTGTTGTGTGCGGAGTTCTCTGGAATAGAGTCGAACTGTGGGGGATGCGCAGCTTCTCTCTCTTTTTCTGGAGCGCGTGTGAACTGCGAAACGCGTGTGAAACAATATTGATTACTGTAGTATTATAAAAACCGAATTATTAAAGCTTTCTCTCTCTCACACTCACTCACTCACTCACTCATATCTTCTCTTCTTCTGTTTCTCTGTTCTTTCTTGTTCTTCTCCTTTTTTCTCGCTCTATACTAGATTGCTTAGTGTTATATCATTACGCTGCGTCCATGGGTTCCGCCTCGTCGCCGTCCTTCTTCTCTTCCGCCGTTTCTTTCTTCTCTTCGACTTTGGCGTCTTTCTTCTTATCTTCTTCCTCGTCGTCGGTCGCTTCGGCAGTTTTCTTCTCGATCCACGCTCGGAATTTCTCAATTTGAGCTTTGGATTTAGCGCTCTTTGCTTTGAGTTTCTCTTTGCGGGAGAGCGGTCTTGCCGCCGGTTGCGGCACTGCGACGGCCTTGTCTTTGCTGCTACCCTTCTTCGCTTTCTTCGCCGGAGGCGCCACGGACTTCGCCGAGTAGCCTCCGGGCGGAACGCGAGAACGAAAGAAGACATCTTCCGTATCTAAAACGTACGATACTTTGGACGTGGAGCAGGAGATTTTGCACTCCAACGCGTTTTGGATGCTCGCGTTGGTCATCGCAGTTTGGTAACTGAGCTGCGAATCCGTTTCACCTGAGGCGGAATGGACGACGAAGCCGGCGCTCTTCTTCGCGCGGCGCAAAAACACTGGCGCTCGTTCCTTTTCATCCGTCTCTTTGTCACCAGTTTCCACGATCGTTGTGTCTTCGTGCGCGGCAACGTGCAAGAACCCCTCTAAGTGCGTCGCAAAGTGACCGTCCATTGCTCCAGCTTTGACGTCGATCTTATCTAAAGACGGTTCGCAGAGTTGAATTTGGAGCGTCTTGCCGTTGTTTTCGCTGCCAATTCTATACACAGACTCGTCGCCTAATATGACACAAGCGTTGGCGTGGTATACACCTTCGTGAAACGGCGCATCGCGCGTGGATTCGTACTCCGCGAGGTGTAAGAGCTTTGAGTCGATGTCCTCCGCTAACAAAGCTTGCACTTGTTTGATCAGCTTGTAAACAAGTTTATCAAGCGTAAAGAGCAAGTACGAGTTCGCACCCAAGAGCAAACGACAATCGTCTTCAAAATGCGACTGGTCCGTCGATCCGTTCAATAAATTAAACAAAAGAGTCAAGAACTCTTTGTGGACGTCTTCGGCTTTCTTGCCTTTGGCTTTCTTCGCCATGGCTGTCGCAGAAGCCCGGGCCGTTTGAAGACGGTCGTACAAGTGTTGGTGCAAGCGCATAAGATGATAAAAGCCTTCGTCACCGTAGAATACTTTACCAGGTAATTCGAAGTATCGAGTTTTTAAGTTTGAGCTACCATCGACAACGAATCCAGAAACCGGCTTGCACGATTTGTACCTGGCGTCCTGGTCGTCTTCTGAATCAGAAGAATCGTTCTCGTCGCCGTCGCTTTCGCTGGAATCTTTCGT
>Ga0181599_1000193_pt1 | contig 62439 bp, 35 predicted proteins | sample 041ome_3_FD_148658 | JGI IMG/M metagenome (GOLD analysis project Ga0181599, IMG submission 148658) | Coastal salt marsh microbial communities from the Groves Creek Marsh, Skidaway Island, Georgia - 041405US metaG (spades assembly) | ecosystem: Environmental > Aquatic > Marine > Intertidal zone >...
GCGCGGTCGTCATCGCGCGCGCGCTGTGTACCGCACACGCGAGGCGCGCGGCGGCGTGCGAACACGCCATCGCGTCGCGAAGTGGCACTTCGCTTTTTTCACTTCGCGCGGACGACGCGGGCGCCTCACTCGTCGATCAAAAAAAGACGCGCCCTGGGGGGCGACGCGGGACGACGACGGCGACGTGGGTGAATCGTTTTTGCATTCCTATTTCTTCTATTTTTAGCCCGCGATCGTTCATTTGCGATCCCCGTGTGGTTCACACATCTCGCGCGTTTCCGCGGCCTCTCAATGTTTCCTCGGTCGCGTTACGATCATCGTCGGCGTAAGTCGGCGACTCGGTCGGGAGCGATCCACGTCGTCGGACTCTTGTCCGCGATCGCCTTGCTCCGGCGCTTGAGCTCGGCGCACAGAGGGTGCTCGCTCGCGGGTCGGTACTTTTCCGCATCCTTGCCCGCGGCGAGCGCGTGCTTGCCGGGGACGACGTGCTGCCACCAAAATTCGCTGCAGCATTCGTACAGTAGATTCCAATAATCGTGATCGCGCTCGACGCGGTAAATTGCGACACCACCGTTGACGGTGTACGAAACTAAATCGCACCACGGACGATCGAAAACAGCCATCAATCCTTGCACTTGAGGGACGTAGTACCACGGCACCTTGGCGTACGGCGACGCCGTCGTCGGCGAGCCTTTGTTGAAAGGACACTTTATTTCGAGCACGCCGCCGATTTCACCGTCCACGTCCGCGGCGTTCGTGCCGATCAACCCGTCGGGGGAAGCCCCGATCCACAGTTCGGCGTCGTCGGCGCTCAAAACGTTGAATAAAAGATGCGAAACTTTTCTCCCGGCGAAGGCTTCGTACACGCGCACGGCTTCGTCCTCCTTGGACGATCCCCACTCGGTGGCCTCGTTCCCGGCGAATCCCTCGCGAAGTCCTAGCTTTTCTTCCCAAAGCTCGTTACGACCTTCGCGCCAAAATCCAATCGCGTTCCCGAACGCCGATGCCGTCAACCTGGACGCGCGAAGCTGAAACCACGCGTTGGTGCCTTGTTCTTGCGACGCGTCGTCGTCGCCGTTCGCTTTGTTTCGCATCACGGCTTCAACCTCTCGTTGACGAATGTGACCTTGTTCCAGCGCGTGTTTCCAAGCGTCGCCCTCGATGATGCTCTGCTTGCCCGCCGGCTTCGTCGTCGGCGTCTCCGTCGGCGTCTTCGTCGGCGTCTCCGTCGTCCCGTTCAACAAATCTCTCGCCGCGTGCAGCGCGCGTTCGCGTTGCCGCGCGTTTAACCCCTCGTACTTGGCGAACGCGCTCGCGCACTCCTCGTCCCACTTCGCCCGTCGCGCATCGTCCACCGCACCGATCTCTTCCCCCATCGTCACTAATTCGTTCCTCGCAAACTCACTAAACGTCGACGTCTTCCCTCGCACGTCCACGCACCCGCTCGCGAGTTCGAATCGCAACGCCTTCAACGCGCGTTCGACGCGAGGCGACGCGATCGCGTCATCGCCCGAACGCGTCGAACTCGCTCGCGCGTCATCCATCACCGACCGCGTCGTCGTCGTCGCGTCGATCGACGCTCGCCACCCCCGTCGCGCGCGCGCGCGCGCGTCGCGACACATTCGTATTCGTCGCGACGCCTCGCGCATCGTCGTCGTCGTCGTCGTCGTCGTCGTTCGATGCGCGCGCGCGCTGCAAGACGGTGCGAGCGCGCGCGTCGCCCCTCTCGCGCGCATGCGCCGTCGCCGATTCGCGTCGCCGATCGACGCGCGCCGATCGATGCCGCGCCGAACGAACGAACGAACGAACGAACGAACGAACGAACGAACGAACGACATCGCGTCGCGTCGTCGCACCGCGTCACATTGCGATGTCGCGAGACGCGGTCGACGGCGTCGCGACGCCCGTGCGCTTCGCCTCGCTCACGGACGCCACCGAGCGCGACCTGCGCGCGCTCAACGCCGTCCTGTTCCCGGTGCGATACGGCGATGGGTTTTACGACGATTGCAGACGCGCGGGGGGGTGCACGCAGCTCGCGTACGCGATGGACGAGCGCGGATCCGGATCCGCGACGACGACGGCGATGACGCTCGCGGGCGCGATCGCGTGTCGGTTGGAGATGAACGTTGCGAGCGACGGGGCGAAGTTGTACATCATGACGCTCGGCGTCTACGCGGGACGGAGGGACGGGAAGATTGGGTCGAGGCTTTTGACGCACGCGCTGAATGTGGCGTCTCGAGACGCGTTCGTGAAGGAGGCGTACTTGCACGTGCAAACGAATAATTTTCAAGCGTTCGAGTTTTACGAGCGGTTCGGGTTCGAAAAGGGCGAGGTGGTGAAGAATTATTACAAGCGCATCGAACCGCCAGACGCGGTGATTTTGAGACGCGATTTAGGGGCGAGTTGGACGGAACGAGAGTTGGAGGGGGTGACGTTCGATGAGGACGCGGCGTAGCGTAGGGTAGCGTAGAGGTGAAGAGCGACGATGTTTGCGTTGATCGATCGATGTGATTGTGATTGTGATTGATTTACATTTCGTTTGCGACGCTAAGCCATCGCGTATAAATATTTCGCAAAGAATTCGTCGCGCCGTCGAACCCGAAGTCAATCACGAAGACGCTTCCCAATCGAGCGCTTGGCGATAGACTTCGTCGTACGTCGAGACAAAGTGCGCGTCCAAACCTTCACGAATGTCTTCGGAAAGCTCGTCGTAATCCTTCTTGTTTCCTTCGGGGAAAATGATGGTTTTCACCCCGCTTCGACGCGCGGCGATCGTCTTCTCCTTGACGCCGCCGATCGGTAACACCCTACCGGTGAGCGTGAGCTCGCCCGTCATGGCTAAATTAGGCTTTACCGGTTTGTTCATGGCGAGCGATAACAGGCTCGTCGTGATCGTGATTCCCGCCGACGGTCCATCTTTCGGCGTCGCCCCGGCGGGGACGTGAACGTGAAGCGACGTGTCGGCGAGATACTTGTTGCCGGGATCCTTCAATTCCAAAAACCCTCGCGTGAACGTGTGCGCAATCGTGCTCGATTCCTTCATGACGTCGCCGAGTTGACCGGTCGTCTTTAACGCGCCCTTGCCGTCGCCGGAATCGATAGCCGTGCACTCGATGTAAAGCGTGGATCCGCCCATCGCCGTCCAAGCCAAGCCGGTGACGACTCCGGGCGGGGTGACGTCGTAGATTCGGTCGGTCGCGAACGGTGGTTGACCGACGTAATCGACCAAGTCATCGACATCGACGACGATAGAGTCGAGCTTTTCGTCCGCACTCTTCGCCCGAGCCACCTTGAGGGCAATCTTGCGATAGACCTTTTCGAGATGCTTTTGCAAGTTCCGCACGCCGGCTTCGCGGCAGTAGTCGCCGATGAGTTTCGCCATCGCCGCGTCGGTGATGCTCGCGTCGACGTCGGACAGCCCACTCTTTTCTCGCGCCGCTTTCTCCAAATACGTTCGAGCGATTTGCACTTTTTCGTCGGTGATGTATCCAGACAACCGCACGACTTCCATGCGATCGAGCAAAGGCCCGGGAATCGTGTCGAGCACGTTGGCGGTGCACACGAATAAAACCTTGCTCAAGTCGACGGGGACGTCGAGGTAGTGATCAAGAAACGTGCCGTTTTGCTCGGGATCGAGTAGTTCGAGCAGCGCGCTCGCGGGATCGCCCTGATAACCGCGTCCGAGCTTGTCGATTTCGTCAATCAAAACCACCGGATTGCACACACCCGTGGATTTCAAGCACTGAATCAGCTTGCCCGGCATCGCGCCAACGTACGTCCGTCGATGGCCCTTGATCTCCGCCACGTCGCTCATACCGCCAACGGAAAAGCGATAGAATTTACGCCCGAGCGCCTTGGCGATCGATTGCCCGATGGATGTCTTCCCCACCCCAGGCGGACCGACCATGGTGATGATTTTTCCTTGCGTCGTCCCCAAAAGTTGCCCGACGGCGATGAATTCCAAGATGCGATCTTTGACGTCCTCCAGGCCGTAATGATCGCTATCTAACACTTCTTGTGCGTGAGATATGTCCAATTTTTCGTCGCCGCACACGCCCCACGGCAGTGACGTGAGCCACTCGAGATAGTTGCGAGTGACGTTGAATTCGCTCGACGACGGTTCGAGGCCGCCGAGCTTTTGAAGCTCTTCATCGATAACCTTGGCGGTGTCTTCCGGCACGCTCGCGCGCTTGGGCTCGAAACGTTTCGTAAACTTTTCGATGAGCGCGGTTTTGTCGTCACGCTCCATACCGAGCTCTTTCTTGATCGATTTCAACTGCTCCATCAAAAAGTAACGCCTCTGGTCGCCTGAAATTTTCTCCTCAACTTTTTTCCCGATGTCGGCTTGGAGCTTGCCGATTTCCACCTCCTTCTTCAACAACTCGAGCGTCGCGTCGAGGCGTTCTTTCACCGATAATAGCTCCAACACGTGTTGCAACTGCGCGTCGTCGGCACTGCACATCGACGCCCCCAAATCCGCGAGCTTTGGCGGATCTTGAAAGTCGTTGAAATTTTGAGCGAAATACTGCAGGGTCTCCTTGTGCAAAGGATTCGTCTTGAGCAAATCTTTGATCGTCGCCACCACCTCATTCGTCGTGGCTTTAATGATGTCATCGTTGGCGTCGAATTTCTCATCCTTGAGGTGTTCCACCTTGACCACCATCGGATCCCGCTTCATCGTCCCGAGCTTTCGCAAACGCCGGTGGCCGAGGAGCAACAGCGTCGCCGATTCTTCACCCGTGGTCGAATCCGTCGGCAGGCGCACGATGTTATGCACCTGCGCAAACGTACCTATGTCGTGCATGTGATCCGCGGGATCAGCCTCGTCTTCGTCTACCATTTCCTCGCCGTCTAAACCCACCGACGTCGTCGTGCGCTTCATCGCCGAGAGCGCGTCGAAGACGTCTTCGCCCTCCCCCTTGGACGCCGACGACGCGGCGTCCGTTCGCTGCAAGAACGCCCCCACGTACGCTTGACCACGATTTCGCATGTCCTCAAGCTCGGCTATGAGCTTTTCGTCCGTCACTTTGACCGGCATGATGATCCCCGGCATGAGCGGCCGCCTCGGCAAAGGCACCGCGAGCACTTGCGGGTGCGAACTCGGGTGCGACGCGCTCACCATGATCCCCCCCGACGACGCCGAATCACCGAACGCGCTCGACGACGACGACGACGACGATCCCGTCGATCCCGTCGACCCATCGCCGTCGACGCTCGACACGAACGCATTCCTCGTCCGTCTCGTCCTCGTCCCGAACGCGTCCGCGTCGCCCCTCCCCGCCCCGAGCGCGTCCAACAGCGCCCTCGGCGCGGACGTCGTTCGCGCTCTCGCCCCTCGCACCGCGCGCGCGACGTGTGCGCCTTTACATCGCGCCGCGTGTCGTTCGAGTCTCCGCGCGATCGCTCGCGTCGCGTACATGTTCACGACGAACGCGACGAATGCGATGACGAATGCGATGCGATGCGACGCGATGCGACGCGACGCGCTCGGTCGCGATGTATCGCGCGCCGCTCGCGATTCGCGTTCGGCGCGCCGAGACCGCGGTCCGATCGATTCCCGTCGCGCGCGCTCGTCGCGTGCGCGCGTCGACGCGCGACACCGAGTGACGACGCGGCCGCGCCGATCGACGTCGTCGGTCGGTGACGCGCGTCGACGCGGACGTTCGCACTCGCGCGCGCGTCACCGACCGACCGACGCGACGCGCGCGCGCGGCGGCGTCATGACGACGCCCGCGCGCGCGCGTCGCGAGCGCGCGTCGACGCCGCGCCTGGACGTCCTGCGCGTGTCCCAAGTCGACGCCGGTCGTTTGGACGGCGAACTCGCGAACGTCCTGAATGCACAGCTCGAACGCGTGATGGAGGCGACGTCGGCGTGCGGAAGAGCGACGACGACGACGACGACGACGACGACGACGCGCGCGAGCAAGGCGAACGAGATGCGGCTGCTGTTAGATTGCGCGATGTTCGCGTGCACGACGGGGGTGAACAGACCGACGCCGGGAATGGAGCTCATGAATTTGCGCCTGAGAGACGAGCGCGGCGACCATGGCGCGGCGACGACGACGATGAAGACCGGAGTCGAGGGACCGGGGCTGTCCATCGCGCAACGAATCGCGTATGGACTCGCGACGTGCGTCGTCGGCTACGGGTGGGGATTGTGGCAAAGGAAGATGTTGCGCGAGCGATACGACGAAGACGACGAAGACGACGAGGGCGGCGGCGGTTGGAAGTATCGGGCGTGGAAGCTGTCGCAAACGGTCGAAAATTGCTACACGATGGCGAATTTCGTCAACTTTTGCGTGTTTCTACGCAACGGTCGTTACCCAACGCTCTTGGAGCGCGCGCTGCGCGCGCGATTAGTGTATCAGCGACCGACGATGGCTCGCGTCGTCGATTTCGAGTACTTGAACCAACAGTTGGCGTGGCGAGAGCTTTCCGAGCTCGTGCTCTTCACGCTCCCATATTTGTACTCGACGCGCGTGCGGTCGACGCTCGGTGCGCTGACATCACGCGTGGGTAGAGGTGAAGCCTCGCCGCCGACGAACGTCGCGGACGCGCCGCAAAGGAGCAGAGTCGCCGTGCAGGCGTACCGGTGCGTCGCGTGTGGGTGCCGAGAGCCGATTCATCCGTTCGTCGCCGAGCCGTGCGGTCATCCGTACTGTTATTACTGTCTTCGCGCTCGATTGGTCGAGCAACCGACTAGTTGTGCGTGCGTCAAGTGCGGTAAACGCGTCGCGGAGATGCGGCGGCTCGCGACGACGACGTCCTAGCAAGTTTTAGAAATACAGTAGTGCGTGAAATGTGTTTTACGCTGCACGTAGCCTAACAAACTCTGTAAAGTATTACACGGATCTCAGGATCAAAGCCCGAGCTTGGCGCGCTCGAGTTCGAGCACCTTTTGCACTCGCTCCAGCGCTCCCGGCGTCTGTCCCGACCCGCTCGCCGCGTCGTACTTGGGTCCGACGACGTCGACCTCATCCATGACGACGATGACGTCCTTATTCCACTTGCACGGCAACGTTCGAGCTAAAGCGTCAAACACGTCCTGCGCCAAAGCGCTGACGTTTTCGCCGATGTTGTCGCCCGCGGTTTTCGCCGCTCGGCACGCCGCCTCGAAGCGGCGCTCGCGTCGAGGATCGTCCACGGTTGGCAACGCCTCGGGATCCTTCGCCGTCGACGCGTCGATCTCGATGTCTTTCGCGCCCGCGACGTTGACGAACTTCAAATCGTACGAGTTCGATATCTCACCGGGCGTGCGCACGACGAGCAACTTTGCGCCATCGTCGTACGCGAAGATTTCACCGCGAAAGCTTTCACCGCTCGCCGTCGTCCCTTTCGTCACCGTGGCGCCGTGCGCGTACGAGGTCGACATGATCGCGATGTACTCTCAGCGCTCGCGCGTCGCGGGCCTCGACGACGACGACGACGACGACGACGCCTTGTGCGGCCGCACCCGTGGGACGGGACCTTCGCGGCCGCACCCGTCCCACCTCGTGCGTCAGTGCGCGACGCGTGATGACGTCGAACGGCGCATCGCATCGCGGGATGCACTACCGCGCGCAACGACTGAGCGAGCGCCTGGCGCTCGTGGCGCTGTCGACATCGGCGATCGTCGCGTTCGCGTGCGGCTGGTTCGCGAGTGATTACGACCTCTTGAAACGCATATACTTTGGGGGAGTGTGCGGAACGGTTGCGATCGTCGTGCCGCATTGGGAGTGGATTTACGGCTCGAAGGACGGGATGAAGTGGCGCGCGAGCACGGGGCGATTGAAAGCGCGCGAGGGAACGCCGGAACCTTTGGCCGCGGAGACGAAAAAGAAGCCGAAGCGTCGCGCGGCGCAACGCAAGGCTGGGACGAAGACGGTTATTTGACGACGCGATCGCGTCGCGCGGGCGTAGACGTGATTGTTATTAGAGACATAGATTGTTCAGATTCTTTGACAGCGACTAGGTAATTATAAAGCTAATGTGAGGCGACGAATTCGGCTCTGCGGCGCGCGCCGCAAATCTAACCGATGAGCATTTTGTCGCCGTCCAAAAACTTGTATTCGGGAATCTCGAGGTTCTCCGGCGCCGGTCCCTTACGAATGCGACCACTTGCGTCGTAATGACTGCCGTGGCACGGGCAAAACCAACCGTTGTAATCACCCGCGTTTGCGATCGGGACGCAACCGAGGTGCGTGCACACGCCGACGGCTACGAGCCACTCTTGATTGGGCGCGCGCTCGGAGTCGGCTTGCGGATCGCGCAGCGAAGCGACGTCCACGGATTCCTCTTTCGCGATTTCAGCCGGTGTGCGTCGTCGGATGAACACCGGTTTCCCTCTCCACTTCACCGTCACGGTGCTCCCGAGCTCAACCTTGCTCAAGTCAACTTCGAGCGAGGCGAGCGCGAGAACGTCGGCGGTCGCGCTCATCGAGAGCAAAAACTTCAACACCGCCAACCGCAACGCGCTGGCGTAAATCATGCGACCGCCCGTCATGACGAAGTACGTGAACGCGCGCTTATCCGGGTCCCCCGCTCGCGCCACGGTGTGATTCGACACGTCGTAGTCGATCGTGTGCGCCGGCGTCTTCACCGCCCGCGCGATCGATCCCGAGTTCACCGCAGTCGTGGCGTAACCTGTCGTGGTCCGCGATGCGCGCGCGCGTCCGTCAGTCTGCGTTCGCGGCGTTCGCCGATCGCTCGATCGAGTCGATCTTACAGGCGTGGAGACGTTCGCGATCGAAACAACGCGCTCGCGTGCAACGCGACGCGCCGGCGCGAGACGTCCGCGCCCGCGAACGAGCGATACGAATTTCGCGCACCTCTTTCCCGCGAATCGATCGCGCTCGACGCGAACGACGCGGACGCGTGCGCCCTGTCGATCGTCGCGCGCGCGGCGAACCCCCGGCTCGTCGCCGGTCGGAACAACGGCGTCGTCGCGCTCGTCGTCGCGCTCGACGCGATCGAGGACGACGCGGCGCTGAGCTTGGAAATAGCCCGCGCGAGGTGCGCGCGCGCGCGATGCGTCGCACCGCTCGACGACATCGTGCGTCGGTCGCGATGTGACGATCGAACGCGCGCGCGGCGCGCGCGGCGACGACGTCGTATGGGTAAACAGTTAGAAATCGTAAACCCTAGGTCATCCTCAAAACAAAATCGTGCCGCGCTGAAATTTCGCGCGACACCGACAGACGGCTGGTTCGGCGACGGGCGCGCGACGCGGCCGCACTCGGCGTCGCGACGCCTCGCGCGTGTCGATCGACGACGATGACGACGACAAAGTACGAACGCGAAGTGGTTTGGGTCAAGGTGCGACGACAGCGCGCGCTCGCACGACCGCGCGCGAGTGAAAACGGTGATTTCCACGAGTTCAAAAATCAACGACGGGCGAGACCGACGTTGAATCGATGCTGAATCGATGCGACGCGTAGAGGCGAAAGACTGACCGAGGGACGACGACCGACTCTCGACGCGTCGGCGCAGTACGGGAAAGGGGAGCGGTTTTGGCCCGCGCACGTGGTGGGACGAGACGCGGCGCGCGCGCGCGTGCCGGGCGCGGCGGCGGTCTTTGAAAAGCATCCAGGCGCGCGCGCGTTTCAGTACTTTGGCTACGGCGGGTATTACCAGCTCGAGAAACCGAACGCGCCGGCTGCGATAGCGTGGGCGGAAGGGTTAGCGCGACGGTTGGATGAAAAAGGGGTGGCCAAGGCGCACAAGACGGCTGTGACAAACGCGCGGGCGTACGTAGAGCGAGGCGATTTGACGAGCGAAGTCGCGGCGGGCGCGCTTTGGTGGAGCATGCCGCTTCCAGCACCGCGCGAAGAGCCGGCGAAGAGAATTCACGATTCGGCGGGGACGTTGTCTGAGAAGAATAAGAAGCCGCGACGCGGCGACGCGGCCAAAGATACATTCGACGAGCGTGAGGAAGTCAAAGACGCCGGCGCCGACGAGTTTGAGTTTCCTCGCATGTCCAAAACGTTCGTCGGCGGCGAACGCAAGGAATACACGCCCACGTTGAGCGTGCTTTCGCTCGGAAAACCACCTCCTTTTGAGCGCATCCATCGCAGCGTTTTCGTCAGCAGACCGCCGCCGGTGAAACTGCACAAGTCTGAAACCGCGGTGTGCGACTGCCATCCGCCGCCGTCGCGCGGCGACAGCGAGACGATTCGCGACGGATGCGGGCAAGAGTGCTTGAATAGAAAATTGCGATTTAGTTGCGACAGCCGAACGTGTCCGTGTGGGGACGCGTGCAGTAATCGCCCGTTGAGTCAGTTACCGGCGCCAAAGACGAAGATTATTCGCACAGAAAACAGAGGTTGGGGATTGACTTTGCAAGAGCCCGTGCGCGCGGGAACCTTCATCGTTGAGTACGCGGGTGAGATTTTAGACGAGCACGAATGCGCCGAACGGCTTTGGTACGACAAGCAGTCGGGGGAAGAGAACTTTTACTTGATGGAAATATCCGCAAACTACGTCATCGACGCCAAGTTTAAGGGCTCGATCGCGAGATTTATCAATAGCAGCTGTCACCCAAACTGCGAAACGCAGCGGTGGGTCGACGCTTCGACGAACGAGACGAGAGTCGGTATCTTTGCCACCGAAGACATCGCGAGTGGGACCGAGCTGACGTACGATTACAACTTTGCGCACTTTGGCGATGAAAAGGGGACGTCGTTCGTGTGCATGTGTGGGCATCCCAAGTGTCGAGGCACGCTCGACGCGGCGAAGACGTCGAAAAAGAATTTGCATCGCCGACTTCGCGTGGAAATCATGGTGAATGGGAAAGTCGTTAAGTCGCGCAAGAAGAAACAAAAAGTCAAGGCCACTGTGGTGGACTATGATGCCGCGAAGAATAGATACAAAGTACAAGTCGAAGGTGACGAGAAGGAAACCTTCGCGTGGGTGCGTCTCGATGGCGAAGGCGCAGCGAAACACTCGTGGCTGAGCAAATAGGCATCGCCGAAGCACACCGTAGCTTTTTATGTGATACGTAAGTAGTACGTGCGCGGGGATCGTTTTCTACGTTCTAATCTACGTGGCTATCGTTATCCGTCAGCGTGACGGCGTCAAACAATTCCCAAAACGCTTTAGCGTCGCTCTCCGCTGCGCCGGCACCAATGAGCAAATCGATAGTCGCATTTCGGTCGGTTTCAGTCGCTCTGAATATTTCCGCAACCTGTCTCGCGCGCTCGATGTCGGGGAAAAATATTTCGCCGAGACGCGCGTTCACCCACTCCGTCTTTGTCGGCATTGGCAAAGCAGCCTCGCTCGTCGTCTCTTCCTGCGACATGCGAACGACGAGGGCGACGATTTCTTCCTCCGTCATGTCGCCGAAGAGCTCATCGCACTCGATGTGCATGGCCCGCGCCGAGTTGTGCTCGCGCGATTGCTTTTTAAACTCGAGCTTCGATAAGCGTATCGCCTCGGCGATTTGCTCATCTTCTGCGTTGTCGTTTGTCTCCGGCTGTAGTTGTGGCCAACGCTCGATGTCAGCGCGAAAGTCGTCCTCGTGATTCCGACTTTGGGCTACGTGGACTTGCGGCTCAAATGCGACGCGCGTCTGCGTTCGATCCTCTCCGCCAAATGTAAACTTTCCGCTCGCCGTGCGCCTGAAACCAACGTCGAAGTCTCGGCGCCTGCGCGCCGGCACAATGTCGTCATCGGACTCGGACGATGGAACACGTGCGAGCCTCGACACCGACGTCGAAGCACCGTGCTTCCGTGCATTCGTGTAAGAACCTCCAGTTGGTCTTCGCGCGGGCTTCGCCGTCCTCATCGACGGCGGTGGACTACTTGCGCCGGCGGGCTTTGACGAAACGCGCGCCGGCGCAAACCCACGATCGTGCTGCAAGTATTCAGCAAACGGATCAATGTCGACAACCGCGGAAGACGTTTTGGGCCCACTCGACACACGTGCGACGCTTTCTTTCCTCTTCGCGGCTTCGCGCTGTCGTTCGAGCCGCGATTGACGAAACTCGCTTGGCATAGCTAACATGCCAAGCGTCCGAAGCGCATCCTCCGTCGAAGCGCATTGCGCCGCGCGGTCGAAGTCGCTCATCGCGTTCGTGTCCGTCGCACTGGATTGCAGAATCGAGTCTACATCGAGCGACATCACCACATCGTCATTAAGCCTTCGATGTCTGTGATACATGTCGTACATTCTCGAAACGTCGCCGTCCCAGTACGGCCACCTGCTCAAGAGCAAGCGATATCCGTCGATGGACTGTTTAGCGCTCTCATGCGCGCCTCGCTTCGTTATGACGATCGGTTCGGCACGCCCCGCAGCACCACTCACACCTTTCCCACTCCCCGTCGCACCGTGTCGCGGCTTTGTCCTCGGCTCTCTCGTCGGCGCGCTCGCGCTCGCTCTCGAGACGGGAACGCTCGTCTCGGCACCGCGCACGCCGCGTACGCACCGCGGGTCGAACGACTTCAGTACTTTCACGATGCGATCGAAAGATTCGTCGAACGCGATGACGACGGATTTCTTATCATCGCACACGCTTCCACCACATCCGAGCGCGCGCGTGAGCGTCGACAATAGCAGCGAAACATCGCCCGAGCAGTTGTCAATTCTCGTGTGCGTCTTGCCGTATTTCGTCTTCACGCGCGCGAACGGCACCGAACCTTTCTTCGTGCCGCACACCACGAACGGTACCAGCGGTGGCGACATCGCTCGCGTCGCGCGACGTCGGTGTTGATTCACGTCGTCGCCGTCATCGCGAGTGGCGAAAAGTGAAGACTCTCTGACCCCGAAAGGCCGAGCGCCATTCCACGACGACGACGTCGCGTGAGCGCCGCGCGTGTGTCGCACATCGCTCCGTCGCGTCGTGGTTTCGTCCGTACGCTCCTTCGTCGCGACTGGGTCCCGTCCGATGTCGTCGACAGCGACGGCGGTGCGCAAGATGATGCGAAGCGCCGCCGCGACTGTGCTCACGCGACACGCGACGACGCAGACGTTGGTTCGAGACTGCGTCTACGCGCGATCGTGGAGACGGCGCGCGTCGACGACATCATCGTCGACGCGAAACGTGGCAATCATCGCCCACGTCGACCATGGAAAGACAACTTTGTTGGACCAGCTCATTCGCTCGACGTCCGAGGCGAGAGTGGAGGAGCGCGCCATGGACAACATGCAGCTCGAAAAGGAGCGAGGAATCACGATAGCCGCCAAGTATACCGCCGTGTCGTACAAAAACGCGACATTTCATATCGTCGATACCCCAGGTCACGCCGATTTCGGCGGTGAAGTCGAGCGTGCGCTCGAGCTCGTGGACGGCGCGCTTCTAGTCGTCGACCCGTTCGAAGGCGTCATGACGCAGACGAAATTCGTCGTCCGTAAAGCGTTACAGAAGGGACTGAAACCGCTCGTCGTGCTGAACAAGGTCGATCGCGATGGTGTCACGCGAGCGTTGTGCGATGCGGTGGAGTCTGACCTCTTTGATTTATTCGCGGCGATGGGCGCTGACGATGCGCAGTTGGATTTCACCGTCGTCTACGCGAGCGCGCGTGCGGGCGTCGCGAGCACGTCGCTTGAAGAAGCACAAAAACAAATAGTCGAAGGGAACGGGTCGGTGGACGCTATATTACAGGGTATTCTCGATCACGTTCCTGCACCGCGCGGCTGTACTCAACAGCCGTTCGCCTTGCTGGTATCGATGATTGAACGCGATCCGTTCTTCGGGCGGCTCGTCACCGGACGAGTCTTCGATGGCGCGCTCGGTATCGGAGACACGCTCAAGGTTCTCACGCTTGGGGATGGCGTCGTTCGCGAAACAGTCCGCGTACAAAAGATTTTTACATCCAGGAATTTAGAACGCGTCGCCGTGAAGGAAGCCAAGGCTGGAGACATCGTGACGATTGCCGCTGGTTTTGGCGACGCGACGGTGGCGGATACGCTTTGCTCGCCAGAGAGGCGCGAGCCGTTGCCGTCGACGCCCGTTGATCCACCCACGCTGAGTATGACATTTGGTGTAAACACGTCGAGTTTGGCCGGTAAGGAAGGGAATCAACTGACGGAACGACAAATTGAAGAGCGACTCCGCGCCGAGGCGGACACCGATGTTTCGCTGCGAGTCAGCGATTCATCCGATGAGGACGGGATCCCGGGACTGCAAGTCAGCGGGCGCGGCGAACTGCATCTTGGCATCATCATTGAAAAACTACGACGAGAAGGTTTTGAGCTTTCCGTTTCGCCGCCTCGCGTCATCCAAGGCATTGATGATGAAGGCCGTCGAACTGAACCCTTCGAAAACGTGTTGCTGGAGTGCGACGCGAACGACTGCGGTGGCGTCATAGACGCCGTGACACAGCGAAAAGGAGATCTTCTCGATATGGATACGAACGCTGGCGAAGACGGCCGCACGCGCTTGACGTTTTACGTGCCGAGTCGAGGTCTCATAGGCTTTCGACAAGAGTTCATCAACGCGACGCGCGGCAATGGAGTCATGCAACGAGCGTTCGACTCGTACGGACCCTCACGAGGCGCAATTGGCAAGGCAAAAAAGGGCAAACTAATTAGCACGACATCGGGGGTGACGACGACGTACTCGCTCGGCGCGCTCGAGCCTCGCGGTACGCTCTTCGTCGGCCCCGCGTCTGAAGTGTACGCCGGGATGATCATCGGCGAGCACACTCGCGAGAACGATCTCGAGGTCAACCCGACGAAGGAGAAGAAATTAACAAATATGCGTGCAAGCGGCAACGACGAAACGATTCGATTGACGCCACCGAAGGTAATAGATCTCGAGAGCGCTATCGGATACGTAGGTACAGATGAACTCATAGAAGTGACACCGAAAGCGATTCGCTTGCGCAAAGCGGAGCTCGCGTCGTCCATGCGACGGCGCGCGTCGCGACAGGCGGACTCTTAGACACGTAGTAACGATAGAATTCGACGTATTGTTTTCCGGCCGCGCGTTGGATCCAATCCAACGCGTCGAACACGCGCATCGTCTCCGAGGCGCCCGCGTCGTCCGCGCGAAGTGAAAAAAGCGAAGTGCCACTTCGCGACGCGATGGCGTGTTCGCACGCCGCCGCGCGCCTCGCGTGTGCGGTACACAGCGCGCGCGCGATGACGACCGCGCGACCGGCGGCGCGCGCGACGATGCGCGACGCCGTCCGCGTCCTCGCGTCGCGCGCCCTCGCGTCGCGCGCGCGCGCGGGGGCGTCGTCGCGCACCGCCGCCGCCGCGTCGTCGAATGGGCGCGCGAACGATGGGTCGTTGGGGCGCGAACGCGCGGCGGATCTCGCGCGGGCGAACGAGGAAGAGGCGTACGACGACGATCCCTTGGTACACATGGGACGAATTAATAAGTCGGCGCTGAAGCGATTAGGTGCGAGCTCTCGAGAGACGCAGACGAGACCGCGCTCGAGGGGCGCGAGACGCAGACGAGACGCGCGACTGACGATGGCGCGTGACGACGATCGATATCGCGACGACAGCGCACGAAAAGAAAACAATGGCGAAAACCTTGCTGGCGCTGCCGAAATCGCAAATCGCGACGATGGAAGAGTTGAACGCCGAAGTCAAGGCGCTCGTGGCGGAGGGCAAAAAGTTGAAGGGAAATCACGGCGCGGCGAAGCGGCACGAGGGTGCTTTAGCGGGTGCTTTACGAAGAATGACGGAGAGCGAGATGGATGCGCTCGTGTCTAAAGTGACGGCGATCGAGAACGGCACGACGGGGGCGATCGATTCTAACGTGGACGCCCTCGCGATGAGTTGGCGAGCGCGTCTGTTGTCGGGAACCGAAGCGACGACGGCTTCGTCCGACGACGCCACGGCGTGTCTCGGGGAGATTTTCGATGCCCTGGCGACAGCGGAGGCAAACGAAACGTCCGCGCCCTTGAGTTTCACGCGCCAGGAATTAAAAGTCGCCCTTGACGCGGCGACAAAAGAATCGCGCGCTCGCGCGCTCGCCATCGCCGAATTCAACGCCTCCATCGACAAAGAGATGGAAGTGTTGGCGTACGGCGAAACGAACGAAGAAGTCTTGCGAGAGACTCGTGCGTTTATCGCACAAAAGCTAAAGAGCGGTGGTGGCGCGAGCGCGACGCCCTCGCGCTCGCCTCCTCGCGCAAAGTCTTCCAAGCGTTTGCTCGGCATGCTTCGAGACGTCGCCGCCGTCGTCGTCGCCGCCTAATCTGCGTCGTCCGAGCGCGCATCATCCCGCGCGCGTCGACGCGATCGATGTCCACGCTATCACCATTAGTTGTATTATCATATTTTCCCATCCTACTCGTGCGGACATCGCGCGATTCCGTAGCGCTTCCGAATCGCTCTCCTCGCGCCGCCGCGACGTTCGGACGCGCCGCCCGCGCCAGATCGTCACTCCGCGACGCACCTCGATCGCGCGTCCGCGCCCGCACGACCACGCGCGATGATGCAACAGGGCGGTCAAGGGCAACAAATCATGGTGATGAACACCAACGCCAAGCGCGAGACGGGTTCGATCGCGCGCGCGAACAACATCGCGGCGGCCAAGGCGGTGAGCGACATCATCCGCACGACGCTCGGGCCGAGGTCGATGTTGAAGATGATTTTAGACGCTTCGGGAGGTACGACGACGACGACGACGACGACGACGACGCATATCGCGTCTTCGCGCGAGTCCACGCGTCTCGCGCGCGGCGCGCGCGCGATCGATGAAACGCGGAGCGACAGAGTCAACGCGGCGAAAAGTCAACGCGAGCGAACGAACGAACGAACGCGGTTCGACGGTGACGGGACGCTCGAACGCGGCTGAACGAGGACGCGAGCGTTGACGCGAGCGTGATCAGCGCTCGCTGATGGTCGAACGTCCGAGCGCGATGGCGATCGGCGTCGGATGGTGATTGGATGTTTTGGACGGGTGACTGACCTCGCGCGCGTTTTGCTCAAACGCAGGCATCGTGTTGACGAATGACGGGAATGCGATTTTGAGAGAGATCGACGTCACGCATCCGGCGGCGAAGAGTATGATTGAACTGTCGCGCACGCAAGACGAAGAAACCGGGGACGGGACGACGTCGGTGATTATTCTGGCTGGTGAAATCCTTCATCTGTCGCAACAGTTTTTGGAAAAGAACATTCACCCGACAGTCATCGTGAGGGCGTACATGAAGGCGTTGGACGCCGCATTGAAAGTGATTGATTCAATTAGTTTTCCCATCGATGTCACGAATCGTGATGAGATGATGAAGATCGTCAAGAGCTCTGTCGGCACCAAGTTTACCGCGCGCATGGGCGAACTCATTCCAAACTTGGCGCTCGACGCGGTCATGTGCGTGGCTCGCAAAAACGCCGACGGCACGAACGACATAGACATTAAAAAGTACGCCAAGGTGGAGAAGATTGCGGGTGGTTCTATCGATGACTGCACGGTGCTACGAGGAGTGATGATGAACAAAGACGTCGTCGCGCCTGGACGAATGAAGCGACGAATTGAAAACCCGAGAATCATGCTTCTCGACTGCCCATTGGAGTACAAAAAGGGCGAGAACCAAACCAATGTGGAAATCACCAAGGAAGAAGATTGGGCGGTGTTGCTGAAGATGGAGGAGGATTGGATCAAAGAGACGTGCGCGAAGATCGCGGCTTTCAAGCCCGATGTCGTCGTCACCGAAAAGGGATGCAGTGATTTGGCTTGCCACTACCTTTCCAAGGCGGGCATCACCGCGTTGCGACGCGTCCGCAAGACCGATAATAATCGCATCGCGCGAGCCGCGGGGGCCACCGTCGTTTCTCGCGTGGATGAGCTTCGTGAATCAGACATCGGCACCGGTGCTGGTTTGTTCAACGTCGAGAAAATCGGTGACGAATATTTCACCTTCATCGTCGACTGCAAAGAGCCCAAGGCGTGCACCGTCGTCCTTCGCGGCGCGAGCAAGGATATTTTGAATGAAATTGAACGCAACTTGATTGACGCGATGGGCGTAGCGAGGAATGTCGTCCAAGACCCGCGACTGTTGCCCGGTGGCGGTGCGGTCGAAATGGCTGTCTCTCGCGCGATCGCGGAAGAAGCGACGAAGATCGAGGGTGTGGAGCAATGGCCGTTCCGCGCCATCGGCGCGGCACTCGAGGTCATTCCGCGAACGCTCGCGCAAAACTGCGGCGCCAACGTCATTCGCACTCTCACCAAACTTCGCGCCAAACACGCCGAGGGCGAAGAAGCGCGAACGTTCGGTATTGATGGCGATAAGGGCACGATCGTAGACATGAAAGAGCTCGGTGTGTGGGATCCGTACGCGGTCAAGGTGCAATCCATCAAAACCGCCGTCGAGAGCGCCACGATGCTATTGCGCATTGATGACATCGTCTCCGGGCTTTCCCAAAAGAACTCCGACGCGGCGGGCACGGGCACGGGCGTCAGCGCGGGCGACGACGACTAATCGTCGAGCGTAGTACACTGCGGCGGATAGCGCTGATCGAATACATGCATAGACTTTTGCCACTCATTCGCAAGCCTCGCTGTGCAAAGCCTTCGCGGCGAATGCGTTTTGAACGTGATTCAATCGCGCGCGTCTCGCACTGACCGTCGCGTTTCGTCGTCGTCATCGTTCGTCATGGACGCTCGCGCGATGGCGCGCAAAACGCTCGATCGCGCGCGCGCGGCCGGCACTCTCATCGCGTGCGCGCCGCGCGTGGTGTCGCCGAAAACGTGCGATTTAATCGAGTCAACTTTTCCCGCGTCTTCGCACGACCGCGCCGAGCTGCTGTCGCGCCTGATCGCTCTGGGTCTGCTGCAGTACGCCCAACACATGGCGAGCTACCGCGCGTGGCGACACAGCGCGCGAGCGTGGGGGGAGATCGCACGAGGTGACGCGAAGGGGACGTTTTGGGCGATCGCTCGCGCCTTTGGCACTTTCGCGCTCGTGGCGGAACCGTTGCGGTTGTCGCGTCGTACGTACAGGGCACTGTTGCGACGAGAGCTGGCGACGCGGTTCGAGGGCGACGTAGTGAACGCCATGCTCACCGACGAGGCGCTGGCGAGCGCGAAAGATGAGCCGATCGAGAGCGCACGCGAGGCGGCGGCTTCGGCGGCGGTTGGAGCGCCGGCGTTTGCGCGCGCGGCGCTCGATGCTGCGGCAGATGGGATCGAGGCGTGCGTGGCGATGGTATATCACGCGCAGTGTCTGTTTCAAAGCTCGTTCTGGAGCGCGCCAGTCTTGATTGGGAGCGCGTTGATCGGGCAAGTTGCGCAGAATGCGCGGACCTTTGACGGATATGAGGCGAAGAAGGAGGCGCATCGAGCGGAAACCGCGACGGCCCGACTTCGAGAACTGCTGGCGCACGCAAGGACAGATGGCGAAGCGATCGCACTTGCGAACGGGGCGATCACCGAAGCAGAAGAAGCGATGGCCACATTGGAAGCGGGGCAAGAGTTTGTGTATAGACGGGAAGTTTTGAACGCTCGAGCGAGTTTCCCGTCCGACGTGTACGATGCTGCGGCTAACTTGTTGCCCGTGGCGACCGTGCTTCCGCGTCTCGTACGAGGAGTCTCGGTGAACGCATGGGATATTCAAGTCGCGATGTCATCTTTTAACGGCATTCGCGCCGCACTCGCCGTGCTCGTACAGAACATGTCTACTCTGCGAACGGCGGAGCTGCACGCGGGGCACGTTTCCAATTTGTACGACGCCCTCGACGTATCCACAGTGCGTGGGCTCGCGGGTGACAACGAAAGCGGCGGCGCAAGCGTGCGTGTCGACACTCCGGAAGATGACATGTCGCTCGTCGAAGTGGATTCGTTGAGTTTGCGCGGATACGATGGGCAAGAAATCATTCGAGGGCTCGACTTCGTGTTGTGTCGCGGCGACTCGCTTGCCGTCGTCGGTCCTGCAGGGTGCGGTAAGACAATGCTCGTGAAAGCACTTGTGGGTCTATGGAGCTATGGTTCAGGTAGTGCGCGAGTCATTCATCGATCTCGCGTGTGTGTGCTATCGAGGAAACCTTACTTCCCCAAAGGTTCTCTCCTCGATGTGTGCTTGTATCCGACATCCTCTGCGGATATTGGAACCGACACTCGTGAACTGCTCACTGACGCCATGGTAGCCCTCGGGCTCGGAAGACACATCGATTACTTGGACGCGATTGCGCCTTGGGGCGACAATCTTAGTCCAAGTGAGCAGCAGCGCTTTGCGGTTTGTCGAGCAGTCGTGAATAGAGTCGACTTATGCGTGCTCGATGACGCCACTTGTGCGATGGATCCAAAAGATAGAGCCGCATCGTATGACGTTCTCAAGAAACATGTAAGCGGTATTTTGAGCCTCGGTGACGAAGTGTCGCTGCCGAAGCATCACTCTAGGACACTTCGCGTTCGTTCTGACGGGACGTTGGGCGATTTTGAGGAGATGGCATCGCCGGTAACGTCATCTCGCATCAACGTTAGAGATGTGGCTCGAGAAGCCATAGGAGAACCCCTCGTCGATGTCGCCTCCGAAGAAAGCGATTCGAGCGCTTCAGGTTTCAATCCGCTTCAGATGGAGGCAAACCGCAGAGAGAACCAGTTTATTCGTCGACAGAAGAAAAATGTCGCTCGTGCGCTCGGCGTGAATCCCCAAAAATTCGGTGTGGTTCCGACTCCTACCAAATCGACGAAAGGAAAGCCCCTCGCGTTCGACCCACTCGCGTAGAGAGTTGAAATTCCATGTTTAGTGTTGTTACATTCTATGTTAATCGCTAATCTAAATGAAGCCAAAGCCTTCACAACCTTCAACAATCGCGTACAGCAGCCTGTCGCGTAAGATTTGCTTTGAGCTGTATTCGTGCAAATCGAGTTGATTGAAGCACGTGTGTGCGGATGGCAACTTTGAATCATCCGCGTGCTGCCGATGGATTTGAAAACGTTGCGGGCCTTGCATGCCTTGCAAAGCACCGAATCCATCCAAAGGAACCTTAGAGGTACCGGTACAAAACATCAATAAGCGCGCCAAGTCTTCCTTGTTCATTTCCCTCACGACGTCCCAAAACCATTGAATTTGTTTTGACCCGACGGTGAAGCCGGTGTATTCAGTATTGGCGCGTAAATCCTCGACGTCGATGTCCGGGGTACCACTTATGAGCAGTTCCAATTCAGACGCATTCAGGATGGAAATCGTTTCTCTAGGGACAACTTCTTCAAACCCCTTCACGAGAGCAGCGAGTTGCTCCTTCACCGCATTCGTCATTCGGTGCGCGGTTATCAGGTTGACGTATTCAAACTTGTTTGCATCTGTCACTGCGATATTTCGTCCGTTTTCGGTCAAATCGTGAACTTGAGTTTCACCAAAATAAGACGTTGTGTCGCTGAATGTGTATTCCATGACACCCTCCACAGAGTTCTCCAGCATCCATTTCAAGCTCTTGTAATAATCTGGATCTACACCTTCCATGTCTTCGTATGTGAGCTGCTGACCGAGAAGGTGCTTGTAAATCGGACGCGTGAAGTATGCGTTGAGGAGAATGTCGTCGAACAAAGCCTTACCGACGAGTCTACCGACGAATCTAAAATAGCTGAGATAATCCGGATGGACCACACTGTTTTGATTCGGCTGATAGCATCCCTTGTCGTGAGACAACTCGAAGAGAGCGATGTTTGGATTGAAAACTTCTCGTGCCAAGATGGTGAACCACTCCTTTATCAAACCGCCACCGTCCATGCCTTCTTCGCCCACGAAAACGATGCTGATTTTGCCTCGAATTTCTTCGATACTCCGGCTGTTGAGTTGTCTAAACGAGTCTTCGAGTATTCGATCACGCCTAATGTGTAACGTTCGCGCCTCTGGACGATTATGTCCTAGGCGTTCGCGAAGTTTCTTGATTCGTGTCCGAATCTCCGCACGTTTGACGGAGAAGTCCAGCAAGCGTGGATTGCTCAACAGGATTTTCATGGGTCCGGAAAGCAACAGCGGGCGTTGCTTCAGCATGTCGTTGAGCATGTTTCTGTGTTGCTCGACAAACGCCCAAATGTCGCTCAATATGGCGGCGACTTTCGCATTTTTCCCTCCAGAATTTGAAAGTGCGTCGAGCATGTGACTCGACGTACGATGCAAAGACCCATGCGATGCATGCGACGCTCGCATACCCATCGCAGGCGAGGGTGCTCTCATCGAACCAGCGAGAGCAGGGAGCTGAAACGCACCGGATTCTCGTCTGCTCTTCGAAACTTCACCTTCGACGTATGGATAGAGGCTCGTTCCAATCATCAAGTACGTCGTTATACCCTCAGTCAGCGCGGCGCTAGCGTGCGAGCGTTCGCACAGGATCGATGCATCACCGCTTTCATCGCTAGTAATGTCTTGCATGAGACTTGCATAGACGTTCATCATCTGCCAAAACGGACGGAGCGCATCATGATATCGTATCAACTCTTCCTTCGCTTTATCCTTGAAAGCTTTTTGGAAACGGCTGTCTTTTCCATCCAAGTACGTCAGAACCTGAACAAAACAATCCGTCAGGCGACGCAAATAAGGAATATGCGTTTTCAGGGATTGACGCGAGTCGGCGTACTCAACGTGTCGTGCGGATGGTTCATCGACATTTGGTCTGTACTTGATCGACGACGCCTTCGACAAGCACGCGATGGCTTCAACCGAGCACTGCAGGGCATCGGCATGGAATCGATTCAGTATGACTGCGTCGCATCCCTCTTCAAAGAAGTCGCCTAAAACTTTTTGTAGTATAGTGTTGATTTTCTCGTACGCACTCGGGGCGAGATATGGAACCTTGAGAAAGCTTGCTATACTCGCCAAAAGTTCAGGGGTGGCGGCGGTTGCCAAGCCTTTGGGCCCGATGTTGGGTTTGGGCGTAGCCGCAAGAAACTTTGTGAGGTAAGCGTCAGTGCACGTCGCGCACAGCTCAATATTCTTTTGGTCATGAAATTGCGATGCGTGTGCGAGAAGTCCGACCAGGAAAGAAAGGAGTGGTATATCCACGGTGCTCACGCCAGCGTCAGATCGCAACACAGCTTCGCCATTCTCCTTCTGATTTGTGAGAAAGTTTACCATACTTGCGTCCTCATCCTTCGCAAAGAAAAGTTTCACGCACGTCAAATTAACGCCACGAACGCGATATGTCCCATGTACGTGCCTGTTTCGACTAATGAGTTGCGACAGAAGCGTCAAAAGTCGTCTCGTCACCATCTCCTTGCGTGCTCCGTTACGCTCGCTCAGATTCGCGCACAGCGAGCGCGCCATGGCTACTTCCATCGCCGCGCTTGGCTCAAGACCCTTGGCGTTAGGAGAACTCAAAGTGGACTCGATGAAACGAGGATCAGCACGATCCATCGTGTTCATGATCACAGTTTCGATAATCTGGCGCAAAATTGACTCGCGGTTTTGGTCCACCACGCACAAGTTTACACATATTTTGTTCACAGTATCCTTTAAGTCGATAGTCTGAACAAAGAACAAAAGCAACAACGTTCGAATATGCTGATGGCGCAATTCGACGTTCACTTTTAACGGCTTGAAATCTTCTGGAGCGACTGCGTCGCGCGTTGACGACTGACGGATTCGCTCGATGTCATTCCATGACATTTGCTCGTGACGGTCTAGACGGCCATCCCAGCCTTCACCAAACATCATATTTCCAATCTCCAACGGCGCAGTGTCTGTCACTGTAGTTGCTGGGCTATTTGCACGAGGCCGAGGCGCGGATACCGAAGGACTGGCTTCGGTATGCTGAATCCTCGTCAACAATCTGTTTGCTCCGGAGGTAGTGCGTTGTATCAACTCGCGCTGAATATCGGCTGGCATGGCGCTAAGAAACTCAGCGCCGATCAAGTTGAGGTCGCTAGCAGCTTCCGGTGCTTGCTCGCGCGCACGAGCAACTAGTCTATTCGCATTCAAAAATCCATCTCGTAAATCTTCTGTAACCATGGAGAGCTCATTTGCGCTTATGTCCAGTGCCGCCGCTTCTCGGCGTTGTCGCGCTGTCCGCTCTTCGGGCGATTCGTCCACGATTTCTGCCAGATTTCCGTTGACGTTTTCCTTGTCTCGCTCACTGGAAACCAATGACGATGTCGCGAGTTCCGCGGTGTCCAAATGGGACAAAAAAGTACCAGAAGTCGCCAAAGACTCGCCGATACTCATGCACACTGCGTTTGACCAGAAACTTGCTCGGGCATTCCTTCCATCAAGGCTCCAAATTGTTTGATTCCGAACGCTGAATTCAGCCGGTGCTGTTGCCTGAAAGGATCCATCCCCGAGCCACAGGATTGCTTTTGCCGACGATAAAGGATCCAAAATTTCTAAATGCGATGGACGAACGGCCAAGCGAGCCATTTCCCCGCTGATAGAATTGAGCACGTCGTGCAACGAGCGAGATCTCGAACTAAAATCCATGGGTGTCGAGAGAGTGATATTTAAACTCGTGCCGACTCTTTGCACGTTAATGCCTTCGTGGTTCAACGCAGGCGGAACGCCCGTTTCGGATTGCGACCACGTGTGCCAGGGACTGCCATGCACCGGAGGATTTCCTCTCGCAAGAAGTGAAGGGTCACCCAGGGTCGCGCGAGCAATTCTTTGTGTTTGTTCACGAAGAGACGAAGTAAAAGGCACATCTCTACGATTGAAGAGTTCGGAAGCATTCACAGAAGAAGAACGAGGAGAGTGCTCGCGATTATGTCCCCGTAGTTGTCCCTCAGAACGAGATTCGCTGAGTGTCTGCTGTCTTTCGTCCTCTGTGGAAACTTCTGCTCGTTGCCCTCCTGCAATCTGCAGTTCGCCAACTGTCTGTGCCTCGACTCTCGGATCGGCACCTGACATGACGGTAGAGTAATCTGTGGCGAACCATGCTTCAACCTGGGCTCTCGAGACAGAAATGTGATCCCTCGAACCAAGATTGGATGTGCGTTCAACATGACTGCCTGAATGTGTAGCGCGAGGCAGCACGCGTACCCCAGACGGCGACGTATATGATGACTGTGGCGAGCTAGGTTCTTCAAAATCGCCTTCCTCTTCATCGTCGTCATCGTCATCATCGGAACCACCGCCGTCATCATAATCGAACTCCTCACCATCTTCGTCATACAAAGCATCGTCAGACATTTCCAAGACATCGTTTCCAGGATCAGGATCGATGTGATCCATGTCGCTTCCGTAAAAGTCATCTGCCATGGCTTCTTCGCCTTCTTCGCCTTCTTCATCATCTTCTTCTTCTTCCTCTTCAGAGTCCTCTTCGCTTGAGTCGCTCGTTCCACTTGATTCACCTGATTCGCCCGATTCGCTCAATTGTTCTTCGTCTGAGGATTCGTGCATTCCTTCTTCGTTGGCTTCATCGGAATCGTGGTCGTGGTCGTCGTCAACCTCCATCTCAGAATCATCGTCCGAGTTCTCGTGACCATCATCTGCATCGATGCCGTCGGCATCGCCATCGTCTCCTCCGAATACAGGATGAACACCTTCGATTTCTGGCATTCCGTCGAGGTCATCTTCGAGTCGAGCGACTTGAATGTTTCCTCCTGCAGCGTGTTCAAGCAAATTCTGGAGCATCTGCTCGGTTAGTGCGCGTCTCTCTTCAACTTCCTCACCGCTGGGTACCCGTGCAGCGTTTACCGCACGAACCATGTTACCGATGCGAGTAAGCCTGCTTTCGCGTTTGCTCTTAGTAGATCGAACAACTAGAGCTTCGAGTACTGCGAGCGTTACTCGAAGAAATCCTGGATTGCCACGTTTTTCGCGCGCAGCGCCAACGACGTTTGTCTCTTCAATGAGTTCAATGATCCGCTCTGGGACTTTTAGACTGTACATCGTCTTAAGAACTCCTTGTTGGAGATTAAAGACTACCCGATTGCGAATGCGTTCACCGCTCTGATAGCCACGCGCCAAACCGTAATCCATAAGAGAGTGCAATAAATCCACAAATGCGTGCTTTGGAACTAGAGAATCACCTTTATCGGCGCAAGTTGAAGCTGTTTCTTGCGTTAAGTCCGGCTCCTTCAGAAGCACAAGCATTTTCTCAATTATTTTCGTTCGCGCTTTTTGGCTGTTGACGCATAAAGTTGCGAGGAAGAACGCCGCGTTTTCGCACCCGCACCAAACTCCCGTCTGTTCACTTGAGGAACTTCTTCTGCTCGACGGCAGTTGATAACGAAGAATGTTGCGGAAAATGTCAGTCTGGTCGTCCATATCCATCAAAGCCTTCACACTTGATGGATATACCTCAACCAATTCGGTGAGCAGACGGAAAGCTGCGGCTTGTCGCTCGAGCTTCGTCAATGGGGCTTGATGAATCGGCTCTGTCGCTACTGCAACAAGTACTTCCACGACCATTCTTAAGTTCTTTGTCAATCGAACGGTTGGAAGCGACTGCATTGCTTTCACTTCAGCCGTCGGGATGACGTACTCCCGAGGTGTACTCAGCGGTGTATCCGCCATAGTTCTGATTTCGGCGACGTTTGCGAATGCCGCTTCAAAGCAATCAAAATCTCGCTCAATTATATTTTTCATGGCGACGCAGAATGTCTTGAGTGCAACCTTGGAGTCTCTACCCATCGGAGGCTTGGTGATGCTCTTGACAATTTCAAGCTCCATGGCGGATTGTAATGTCCGGGGATCGTTCACCATGTGCCTCAAAATGACCGAAACACTGTCGTTGGTGTTGTTCCAAAAGCATGTAAAGAGCGTGTGTGCAAAACTTCTCTTAGATATTGCGGCTCCATCCTTGCTGTCGGCGAATGAATTCGAAGCGATGCGATCCGCAATCACGTTGTCACGTGATAGATTTGCTAGCAGATCAAGAATCACGGCTTGGACGGAGTGCGATTCATAATCACTCGCGAGTTCGCCTGAATTTTTAACGATTGCTATCAAGCACTCGACGCACGCATCGGCCAACGCAATCTTATGACCGTCGTTCAGAAAACCGAACTTGGAGTAATTTCTGGCACTGGCGTCGGAGTCACGATGCTTTTGCAGGCATGCCGCAGCATTGATGCAGTTTGCCAAAGGCACAAACGACAACGGCACATCTTTTAAAAACGTCTCCAATGAGGCCGTCTTTTGTGCAGCGCAGATTTTGTCGACCTCGGCGATAAATGTTTCGACTTGTGAATCAATTACCGAACCCTTTATCCATAGCGCTCTTCTTAACACTTCATCACCTCGCCTAGCGAGCGCCTCAACGAACGCATAGTGCTTGATCGCATACACCTCATCTCTACCGATCTTCGGCGTACGCGTGCGCACGACTTCGTCCGTGAGAGCGTATATGCACTCATCACGACTGAGGCCGCTCATGAGCTCATGTTTCTCAATAACCTTGAGCAAAAGCGTCGCACCTTTCTCTGCACTGATGTGGAAATTGGCGTACAGCGCGGCAACTAGCTCGTTTATGGCAGGCAGTCGACCTTGGACTGCGTGCGTGTGATTGAAAGCAACAGGAGCTGTTTCCATAGCGTCCGCCGTCTCCTCTAGCGCAGTAGACTCTGACGGTGCAGGTTCTGAAGGCGCCGTCGGTGCTTCGTCGGGCACATCTTCCATTGGTCGAGTTAGCATGTACTCGAGCGCTCTCTCCACACTCTGTCCATTCACAGCTGCGAGTGCGTGATGCGCGTGACCTCTGCTGAATCCCATCTCAACGATGGAATCTATCATCGTCTCTGATGGAACAAACTGCCGTGGCGGCGGGCGCGGTGGAGCACGCGGTACCGACGCGGCACGACGTTGCTCGGACATGACGGCTTGTTCGGTTCCACTAATGATGTTGAGTAGACACTGCACTAGTGCGTCGGAATCCACATGACCTGCCGCTACGGACGCAAAAATGTCCGTTTCTGGCCGCCAAATACATTTCAACGCTTCATTTAGAGAGCAATGAATCCAGTCCATGGCAGATCTTGAGTTAGTGAACGCGTCAGAAATATGTGTGTACTTTGTCATCTTGTCGTAGATAGGATCATCTTCTACGCGTTCGGGAAGACGTGTACCAAGCGCGAGCTTATTCGAGTTGTTCGATGCCATCAATTTGACGTCGGATATAGAGACGAAAATGCGCACAAAGCAGCTCAACGTCCTGTAACATTCCGCTGCGACATGTCCTTGCTCAGCCTTTTCCCCGGTGCACGTTTCTAATATACTCTGTGTCAGAGCCACCGTGCCTTGAAAATGGGTGTAAAGTTGCTCGAATAACCCACATCGAGCGGCGTAGTTGATCATGACCCCGTTCGGTGAATTTCTCTTGTCATCGAAGAATGATTCGTAAATCAACGCAAGGAAATTGTGCGAGCAGCGCTGTTCAAAATCCATCTTAGCATTCGATGCGTGACTCGGCGGAAGTAGCTCAGCCTGTGCGGTGACACGAGACGTAAACGCTTTGGTCATCTCGCGCGCAACTGCAATTATTGCTTCTCCGCTAAGCTTGATGAAATTTTGAGCTTCTGGACCCAAGTCTTTACGTCGCCGCATCGTTGTCGAAAGTTTTGCCACCGCGGCAAACAAACCACTTGTAACTCGTACAAAAAGATCCGCTCGAGTGTACAGCCACCAAACCGGTGAATACGGCATTTCATCCGCTTGAATTTCCACTGCGAGTGAACGAAGCTTCGCTTCAATCTTTACCGCTTCATTGAACGCCGCCAACGCTGCGTTGAACAAGCTTTCGGCCATCATCGGGCCGTGAGGATCGTCACGTCGCTTATTCATGATAGCAGCAGACATCACCGGAACTTGCTGCACGAGAGTCGCGAGAAGTTCACACAACCTTTCGTGCGCAGCCATGCGCTGGCACAGTGATTTTGTCTGTCGACAGAACCGAACTTCGCGGTCCAACGCTGCTTTGTCACCTTTGTGCTTTTCGCTCAATGTCTTGCTGTAAATATCGTACGTCGCTAATTTATCGATGTCATCACCTGTCTTGTCGAGCTCGTGGACGTAAAACTCTTCAATCTGCACACCGATATCAACAGCAGAGGCCATATACTTTTCAACGACGGTAGTGCACGCGAGAATCACGTCGTCTGACAGATTCGGCGTGTTCGCGCCGGCATACGAGTTGCTGGGATCCGGCGGGTTAATGAGCGATTTGCACGCGACACTGATGGAGTTGTAGCTTGCACATGTCGAAAATTCAACCGGAAGAGGGCATGTCAACATATTGAGCATGGAATCCAGAGCCCCAGCTTGAACCAGCGGCGCGCACATATGCGAAGTCTGCAAAATACCATCCATGAACCTCGCCACATTTTGAAGCGTTTTCGATATTGGCATTTGCTCGACGACTGCCTTGTTGACGAACGCGTGCTCAAGATTCGTCTCCGAATCTGATATCTTTCGAAGTTGTATCGTGAGATCGGACAATATGTCGTTCAAGACTTCGACACTGACGTCTTTTAGTGCTGGAATGTGGCGCAGCGTCTCGTTGATCCCAGTTCCGACGATTCTCGACGTATCGGCGTTCAACGGGAAAGAACTATCTTGAAACATTTTTCGAAAGCAGACCAACGCCGAAGACTTCAACACTTTTTCCTGCCCTTTCTCGTTCAAACATATCGCGTTAAGTGTCGTCGGTATCGCGCAAAGTACTTTAGCCATACCCTTACTACGGCCGAGTGGCCACATGGTTTCAGTGATAAACTTCAGGAATGCGTCCACAATACCGGCTTCGTCTAGCGTGGCGTAACACGTCGGCTCGTTATGAATGACGTCGCACACTAAATTCGCGGTGAGCGACGACACCCCAGGACCAAACTTGAGAGGGTATTTCAATACACTTCCCAAGATATCAGTCAACGTCCCATCCGAAAGTCCGGGAACTCGCATGCGTGCTCCTCCGTACGCAAAACTCGTGTACGCCAATGTTCGCATCAGAACCTTGATCAAAACTCTTCGATAAAAGTTCACGTACTTTGGTGCCTTTTTCATCGCTGCGAGCGATGTTTCGGCGTCCTCTAAACTAGAAAGACTATCTATTTTTCGTTTTCTATCCGCCACGTCATCGAGATGTCCCGACGCCCGCAGCTCCTCGATCGCCGTAACGGACTCGTATCGCATGCGCTTCAAAAGCAAATCCGTTCCGTTCAACTCTCTAAACGCTACGACCGCGTTGGGTTGAAAGTCCAGATACGATTCCACGGTATGCACCACGTCCACGACCACCGGGATCGCTTCGAGGCGCTCCAGCTTGAAAATTGACATCAAAAGCGGAAGGAGCTCAGCCTCTCTTATCGCCGTGCACCCAGGCGTTGTTGTGCTCAAAATCCCGACAAGATGCATCAAACACCTCGCGTCGCGAACGACGTCGAAATCGATTTCCGCATCACTTGATGACAGCGGCGCAAGCAACGCCGCCGTCATCGTTGATACGCATTGACTAAGCGCTCCTCGACCGGCTGGCCGTCTCATGATTTGACAAACTTGAAAGCCGCTCGCGCGTTCGTTTGTGTACGCGCTCAGCAAAGTTGTCGCGTCTCGTCGTAGGAGCAACGACGGCGTGACTCCTAAATCTACCTGCATCAAGTCCAACAGCTTGATTGCGGTCGTCTGCGCGTCTTCAACGTAAAGCTCGAAATCGCTCGGTTCCGCCCCTTTCCCTAGATGGACGTTGATTTGCTGCGCGAGGATCGAAAGACGCGCCGCCTTCTCGCGACCCGCCCGCGTCCTTTGCAGCGATTTGCTCCACAACTGTGCCAACACACCAAAATACGCCGCGGAGATGTCTTTGAGAGAGTCCATTTCTTTGCCCGGATCGAACATTTGAGGTCGTGAAAAGTCATCGATTAAGCACTCAAGGCTCGAGGCGCGATTATACGGCCGGTGCATCTCGGACGGGTCGAGCCCCCGTCGGCCAGACGCCTTGAAGACTATTTCATCGCTACCACTCGACGTCGTGTCGACTGTAAACTCGTATCGCGTGCAATCTAACGGACCACTTCCCTCTTCGCGGTCTTCGGCAACGAATAACTCGTGCGCAACGACTTCACAGGCTTTCGACTCGTTCTCGTCGGCGTCGTTCAAGTGCGCCGCGCTCAACGGCATGTGCGCGTGAATCTTCGAAAGCATGAATCGCACTCTCCGCTGAAACACGTCCGACGAAAAGTACGCGTTACGCGGCGTTCGCCCAACCACGGATCGCCTCGTCGCCGCCGCTAATAACCGCAACGCGCTCTCGCACGTTTCAAAGAACTCCAAAAACAACGCCGTAGCCTCGCCGTGCGCAAACGACGGCAATTCGCCGCAATTTTCTACAATCTCTCGCATGAACTCCATGATCCAATTCACCGCCGCAAACGCCTCGATTCGCTCCGACGCATCGTCGCCGCGATCGCGAATCCATCGATTTTCGATCGCGCGCACACCCTCGCGCGTCAAGTACTCCGCGAATCGAGCGAACACGTCGCCCCAGTGTCGTTCCTCGCACTTCCCGTACCTCCACTCAAATCTCGCGCGCGTCGTCACCCCACCGGGCAGCGAGCACGCGAGCAACTCTTCCGCCACCGCCACAACCGCCGGGCTCTGCCTCGTTCGAAACCACCGTATCGTCAGTCATACAAACTCGTCTCCACCCTCGTTTCCACCCTCGTCTCGTCTCGTCTCGTCTCCATCCTCGTCTCGTCTCGTCTCGTCTCGTCTCGTCGATGTCGTCTCTCGGCGCGCGCGTCCACCCTTCCTCGCGCTCGCACGCACCGCATCCCGTCTCGCATCGCTCCCGCGTCCATCATCGTCGTCCGTCCACGCCGCGGAATCCCGCGTCGTCGACGCCGTCCCTCGCATCGCGCGCGCTCGCGTTCGCGTCCCGCGCCGTCGTCGTCGTCGTCGTCGTCGTCGTCGTCGGTCGTTCGTGCCGCCGCCTCAATCTCTCGACCGTTCACGCCGTGCGCGCGCGTCCAGACGTCCGCGCGTCCACGCGTCGCGCGCGACGTTCGCTCTCGAACCCTCGTCGATTCGTCGCCGCGCTCGCGCGACGTCCCGCGCGCGCGTCTGCGGGCGGCGCGTCGTCGCGCGCGCGCGGGGTCGTATTGGTCCGTGTGGGCTTGACCGAGCCCCCACACACGCGGGTGTTTTCGGTTACCCGCGACGCGCGACGCGCGCGGCGCGCGAGAGCGCGACGCGAGCGACGCGCGACGCGAGCGATGCGCGGTGACGTCGCGCGAGCGATCGCGCGGGCGTCGAGACGCGCGATGACGACGCAGACGCACGCGCGAGGCGAAAGAATGGCGATGGCGAAAACGATCGCGGCGGCGACGACGACGACGACGACGACGAGGACGACGCGCGCGAGCGCGAGCGCGCGACGGATGATGAGCGCGAACGCGTCGAAGATCACGGCGGCGCCGATGGTGTACGTGCGGGGAGAGGAGATGACGGCGTACGTCATGGATTTGATTCGCGCGAAGTGGATCGAGCCGCGCGTGGACACGACGGCGTGGCGAGAGTTTGATTTGCGAGCGAAGAATCGAGACGATACCGAAGATCAGGTGCTGCGAGACGTGATCGAGGCCGGGAAGGCGGTGAAGGCGATATTTAAGGAACCGACGGTGACGCCGACGGCGGATCAAGTGAAACGATTGGGGTTGCGAAAGAGCTGGGGGTCGCCGAACGGCGCGATGCGACGCGGATGGAACGGGATTACCATTTCTCGAGACACCATTCACATCGATGGCGTGGAATTGGGATATAAGAAACCGGTGTTCTTCGAGCGACACGCCGTGGGCGGGGAGTACGCGGCAGGGTACAAGAATGTGGGCAAAGGGACTTTGGTCACGACGTTTACGCCGAGCGAAGGCCCAGACGCGGGGAAACCTGTCGAGGTCGATTCGCGCACGATCACCGACAACGAAGCGGCGGTGGTGACGTACCACAATCCGTACGATAACGTGCACGAGCTCGCGCGTTTCTTCTTCGGTCGATGCCTCGAAGCGAAGATTACGCCGTACGTCGTGACGAAGAAGACGGTGTTCAAATGGCAAGAGCCGTTTTGGCAAATCATGAAGAAAGTTTTCGACGAAGAGTACAAGTCCAAGTTCGTCGACGCTGGGGTGATGAAGTCCGGTGACGAGCTCGTGCACTTACTGTCCGACGCGGCGACGATGAAGCTCGTGCAATGGCGCCAAGGCGGATTCGGCATGGCGGCGCACAACTACGACGGCGACGTTTTGACGGATGAGTTAGCCCAGATCCACAAGTCCCCGGGTTTCATCACGAGTAACTTGGTCGGCGTCGATGAAAACGGTACGCTTATCAAAGAATTTGAAGCCTCGCACGGCACCGTCGCCGACATGGACGAAGCGCGTCTGCGCGGCGAAGAGACCTCTCTCAATCCTCTCGGCATGGTTGAAGGTTTAATCGGCGCCATGAACCACGCCGCCGACGTTCACAACGTCGACAAAGAGCGTACGTTAGCGTTTACCGCTAAAATGCGCGCCGTGATTCACCAACTCTTCCGCGAAGGCAAAGGCACGCGCGATTTGAGCGGCCCCTCTGGTTTAACCACCGAACAATTCGTCGACGCCGTCGCCGAACGTCTTTGATTTCGATGGCGTCTCTCACACCCTTGTCATACTAGTGCCGCGTCATTATTACATCACATCACCACCATTAGGCTCGCGCTTTCGATCGCGTCGCGTTTCCCATCGAACGAGCGCGCGGCGAGACGTTTTCGTCCCCGAACCGCGCTCTCGACGACGTCCTAACCCTGGAGATTAACGTCGTCGTTTGACCCTAACGCTGGCGTCACATCGCCGTCGAACGACGCCCGCGTCGTCTGCAATCGCGCATCGCTCGACGAATCGCACGAACGATGAGCTTTGCCACCCAAGCGGCCGCGTCCGACGGCGCTAAGAAGCCGCAAGAGCCCAAGGCGCCGGTAAAAGCCGTCGAACTCGACGGCGGCGCCGCGCTCAAGATCATGAAACATTGCGCCGACGCCGCGCCCGGGAGCGCGACCGGACAGCTGTTGGGGCTGGATATCGGCGCGAGCCTCGACGTGACGGCGTGCTTTCCGTTTCCCAAGGTGACCGCGGACGATCAGTACGATCCGGACGGCTCGTTCGCCGCGGAGGAGGGCGCGGCGTATCAACTCGACATGATGCGGTGCTTGCGAGAGATTAATGTGGATTCGAACATCGTTGGATGGTATCAGAGCACGTATCTCGGGACGTTTTATAACGAGGAGCTCATCGCGACGTTTTTGTCCTACTCCGAGAGCTTGCAGCGCTGCGTGTGCGTGGCGTACGATCCGACGTACGCGGAGCAAGGCGTGTGCGCGTTGAAGGCGTTGAAACTGAGTGAAAAGTTTATCGAGGCGTATAAGAATGGCAACGGAGAGTTGACCGTGGAACAGATTCATGAGAAAGGGTTGAAGTGGAATGATGTCGTGGTGGAGGTGCCGCTGACGATTAGGAATAGCGCGCTCGCCACGGCGGTGATGGGCGAGTTGATGCGAGACAAGGATGTGACGCTCAACGACACCGATTACGAGAGATTGGATTTGAGCACGGCGCCGTTCGTGGAGGAGAACATGAAGTTGCTCGGCGAGTGCATGGAGGATTTCGCGAACGAGCAGCAGCGTGTGGCGTATTACCAGCGCAACATGCAGCGGTACCAGTCGCAACACGCCCACTGGTTGCACAAGCGTCGTCAAGAAAACGCGCGTCGACGCGCCGCAGGGGAGGACTTGCTTCCGGAAGAAGATCCCAACTACAAAGCTCCGCAACCGCCGAGTCGCTTGGAGAACTTTTTGATCACCAACCAAGTCGCTGAGCACGTGACTCACCTCGAAAATTTCACCAAGAAGACGGCGGCCAAGCTCGATTTGGTCACCGCGCTGGGGAAGTAAAGTCGTAGCATATCACTCATCTTGTTGCAACAACACACGAAGACGCTAGCAGTTTTGGCACTTCCTGACGTCTCCACGCGTCTACCGTTCACGCATCGAACTGTCGGCGTCCCGAGCGCGCGCCGAGGCGTTGACTCGCGTCTCGCGCGTCCGCCGCGGCGCCTCCCTCACACACCGACTCCGCGCGTCCCTCGACGGCGCGCGCTCGACGCGAACGCATCACGGTCGCGATGATGGTGGCCATCCCGCCCGCCCTCGCGCGCGCGCACGACGCGTTCGCGACGCTGGAACCGTTCCTCGCGCCCCTGGGCGAGTGGACCGCGAAAGTCGTCACCGGAAACCCCGCGCACGACGTCGCTCGCGCGCTATTCACGTACTACTTCATGTCCATCGCGTGTAACGCGTTCATCATGCTCGTGTCCCTGTGTTTCAGCCGCAGAGTCGTCGGGGCGAAGCGTTTCGACGCGATGAAGCCGCACGAGCGAACGACTTGGCACACGAATTTGTGCACGTTTTGGCCCGCGTTCGCGGTCACGGCGTACGCGCTGCCGGCGATCGCGACATTTTCGGGGAAGAGCGATTCGTTCGTGAGCGATGTGAGCGCGCTGACGTCGAAGGCGTGTGGGTTGTCGATCGGTTACATGACGTGGGACTTGGGAGTGATTTTAGCGCGTTGGGACGATCAAGTCGTGGCGTATGGAGGGAAAGGCGCGCTGTACTTGTTCATCGTGCATCACGTGTTTTCCATCGTGCTGTGGCCGTACGCGCTGATGCGACACTTGTGCGCGTATCACATAAACTATTTTCTCGTGAGCGAGGTGACGAATTTTAACATGTCGCTTCGATGGATTTTAGCGGCTCTAAACATGTCCAACACGAAACTGTATTTGATCAACGGCTTGGCGTGGATTCCATTGTTTTTGGGCGTCCGCGTGGTTGTCATACCGCAACTTTTCGCGGCGTACATGAACTCGGATTGGGGAGTATTGACGACGCCACAATACTACGCCGCGCTTTTGACGCTTCCCATTCCGTCGCTCTTAAACTTGTATTGGGCGCAACAAATCGTCGTCGGAGCGGCGAAATTCTTAATCACGGGCGAGGACGTGCTGAAACAAGATTAGTTCTCGTGTAGCAAACAGGTTGTAAACGAGGGCAAAGTTAAGAAATGCTTTGTGCGTAAAAAATACATGGTCTAAAACGGCGCCGTCACGCCTCTCGCGGACAACTCCGCGTACACCTCGTAAGCGATAGCTAACATCGCTAATCGTCCATGAATCATCTCCTTACGCGCGGTGAAGATTCCGACATCCTTCTTACTTTTGGGATCGCCGCCGTACGTCTTCCCCAAAAAGCTCGGCGCCGCCGACGCCGCGGCGACCACCGCCAACACCGCCGCGAACAACAACACGTGATCGTGCGCTTGCGTCACGAACCCCGTTCCCGTGGTGTACTGCCGCCACAGTCCGCACACGATCCCAATCTGCGCCGCTCGTCCGTTTACCGTCTCGGGCGCCCAACCCGAGAACGCCAGCGCGTCGAACGCGCTTCTTCCCTCCACGCGTCCTCCTCGCGCGTCTCGCGTCGCCTTCGCGCGCTCAAGGGCCTCACTCACGGGCACCATGACGTTATCGTTCGCTTTCGGCGCCTCCACCGCGCTCGATCGCACCGCTCGACGTCGCTGTTCGTTCGGTGGCGGAGTCGACGTCGACGAACTCGCCGCCGCCGCCGCGTCTTTTCGACGGAACGGACACGCCGACCCGAGCGCGCACGAGCGCACGGCGGTGTACATTTTCGCGCGCGCGACTTTTCGGGGCGAGCGTCGCGGAGTGCGGCGGTGGCGACGCGCCACTGAAAAGTGTGCGGCGCGTGGACAGACTTTGCGTCGCGTCGCGTCGAGGGTCGCAAAATTTTAATTCGTTTTACATGATTAGCGTCGACGCCGACGCGGGCCGACGTCGCGATGATGAACATTGATGCGCGCGATCGCGATCACGGCCCCGAGGCGCAGAGCTTGGCGCCGAAAGCCACGCACGAAAAGAATTTCGCCTTGACGAGGACGAAGAGCCAGTGCAGCGAACCGTTTGGCTGAATGCTCGTCGTGAAACTCACGAGGACGCTGACTATGGTGAACAGAAGACCGTACGTCGCGATGCGTTCGTTGATGCGCTGTAAGCGCACTTCCACGGATGCTTGGACGAGGGAAGTGGTGCGCTCGAGGGCGTCGCTGAGAATTTTCGCTTGCTCGGCGACGGCGTAGATGGTGCTCACCGCCGGGTCGATGCGCTTCTTGACGAAGAGCGGTAAGAAGCGAATCTCGTACCCGAGACGCGTGAAACTGGCTTCTGCTAGGCGAAGCTCGATGATCTCGAGATACGACGCCGTCGTGAGGGCGACGAGCTTCGTTCGCGTCACGAGCTGCGTGATGGCTTGCTCGAGTTCGGTGATTTGCGTCACAAACTCTTGCTGGTCTTTGTGCCCGCGCGCAGTGGCTTTCGATCGGCGCAGCTCGCGCGATAGCATTTCGTACCGCTCGTTCAAGCCGGCTAGAAGTGGGAACTTGGACTTGGCCATGGGTAAACGTTGCAGAATCATGAGTCGATATTGCTCGAGGGCGAAGAAGCGTTGCAACTGTCGCCCCGCGCGAATAAACGTGCTGTCTCCCGGGGGCACGACCACGAGCGTGGTCATCGCGCCCGAATCATCGAGCTCATAGTTGGCAAACATGCGACTCCCATCGCCTATGCCACATCCCACGAGCGAGCCGGCGTCCCATTCCAATACCGCGTCTTCCTCGTCCATCGACGCGTTGACCTTGTCCTCGTACAGCGTCGATCCGAGCGCTTTGCGAATGGCGTTCAATTCTTTCAGCGTCGGCTCTTCGCTTCGCGATGGCTGCGAAAGCTGTCTAAATACCGCGTGATTCACCAAGAAAACCTTGCCCGGAATGTCAGCCAACCAATCGTGCGGTAACAACCACTGCCACGGCGTGATGCGCGTTCCGAGCGACGCCTTCATGTTCCCCGGACCGCTCAGCGTGATCGTCTCGAATTCCGTGTGCCTTTGCATGCGTAAGTTGAACCCAGAGCCAAGATTCAGCGTGACGTCGGACCAACCGCGTTCGATACCGTCGAGCGTTTCTTCCACGAGCTCCTTCGGCATGGTGTAGTGCGCCAAGAGTTGCTCGATGCACTCGCGATACGCCAACCCTTCCTCGCGCGTGAACTTCCCGGTTTCATCGTACTCGCGATACCACGCTATGTGTAGAACTTCACCCTTCAACGGCACAAACGGTCGCGACCGCGTCTCCGCGCTCAACGCTCGCCTTTGTCCGAGCCCGCGGTCCGCCGTCGACTTCTTCGCCTCTCGTCCCTCCGCGTCCTCGTCCACCGACTCGCTCGTCGACGCCTCGCTCGCGCCGGCGTCACCGTTCGCACCATCATCCACCACCACCGCGGACGCGTCCTCGCCCTCCATCGCTTCGACGTCCTCGTTCCGAACGCTCGTCGTTCGCGCGTCGCTCGCGCGCGTCCTCGTCCCGCGCGTCGTCGCGCTCGACCCGTCCCGCGCGTTCCAAGCGTCGAGCCATCGCGATGCGCGCGTCGCGCGCGCCGCGCGCATCGCGTCTTCAACGCGCGCGCGCGCCGCGTCGTCGCCGATCGTCGCGCGTCGCGTCGCGCGCGCGTCGAAACCGCTTTCCGAACGCCCCCTCTCGAGCGCGCGTCGCGCCTTCGTCCGTCGCGCGCGTCGCGCGTCGCGCGCGACGACGCGCGCCGTCGCGCGCGCGGGCGCGACGCGCATGTTCGCGGCGACGCGCGTCGAGCGCGCGATCGCGCGTCGCGAATTGACGCGCGGCGCGGCGTCGCCGCGTCTTATCCGTCCCGCACTCACGCGCGCGCGACGGCGACGCGCGCGCGCGAGCGACGCGCGCGGGCGGCGACATGCGGTGGGTTCGCGCGGAGCGCGACGCGCGCGCGCGCGCGTCGAACGCGGCGCGCGGGGAGGCGCAATCGCGCGATGAAGACGCGCGCGCGTCGACGTCGGCGGATGCCGAAGCGGCGCGGGCGGCGTCGCTGCGCCCGGCGACGCGGGCGAACGTTCGACGGGAGATCATGACGATGAACGACGGCACCGAACGCGAGATCACGGTGGACGCGCGGTTTAAGTGCGCGAAGTGCGCGCGCGGGAGCTCGTGCTTCGCCGTGCACCGAGCGACGAGCGCGGTGAGCGGGATGCGAGCGAAACGGCGGTATAACGAACGGAAAAAGGCGAAAAAGACGAAGAGTAAATACGCGTCGGACGTCGAGGGCGGCGGGCGAGGGTCGAGGGCGCGCGCGGACGCGGATCCGGTCGGGGCGACGCTGGCGCTGATACGAGACGGACACAGGCCGACGGCGAAGACGTTTACGGCGGTGATTAGCACGCTAGGCGCGATGGGACGCGCGAAAGAGGCTTTGGACGATGTGTTGCCGATGATCGAGGAGTATGGCGATGACGTCGATGTGGCGGTGTGGAACGCCGTGGCGCACGCGTTTTGCGCCGGCGGAGACCCGGCGGGGGCGGAGAAAATCGTGGATAGAATGGTCGGCGAAGACGGCGTGGGCGTGAACGGGGCGACGCATCCGGAGATCATATACACGTACGCGAAGCGTGGAGAGGCAAATAGAGTGTATAGGTTGATCAGACGAATGTCGAGCGAGCACGGAATAATCCCAGACGAACGCGCGTATAACGCGTTTTTGCGAGGCTTGTGCGAGCGGGACGATCTCGAGGACGCCGAGGAAGTGCTCAGACGATGGAACAACGAAAAGTTCGACTTGGAGCGACAGAGTGACCGCGGTGGGCGAGTGTCGAAGCCGAGCGCGGCGTCATACGGGTTACTCATCGACGCGTGGACGCGTCGCGGAAACATGCTCGCCGCGCGCAAGCTTTTACAACAGATGCAATGGGAGCGCATCGCGCCCTCACTGCCGCTGTTTAACATGCTCATAGACGGATACCTCAAGCAAGAAAACATGCGCGCTGCGGAAGGGCTGTTTCGCGAGCTCGAATCGAGTGGAACGTGGGATATGGAGTCGTTGGGGATCAAACCAGACAACGTGACGTACACGTTGTTTTTAGATTATTGGGCGAATCAAGGCCAAGTCGACGCGTGCGAGCGAATCTTCAATCGCATGCATCGCAAGGAAGTCGCGCCAGACGTCACAGCTTACGGGACGTTGGTAAAGGCGTACGCGCGCGCGCGCGATTCCGACGGCGCTGAGGCGGTTTTGGATCGACTCGCCGAGGCAAAGGTGGCTCCGTCGGTGGCTATTTACAGCGCCGTCGTCGCCGCACATTGTACGATTGGTAACATGTCGCGCGCGCGCGACGTACTCGAGCGCATGTTCGACGCGGGCTTGCGCCCGAACGAGCGTACGTTCGCTCATTTCGCGTGGGGATACGGCCAACTGGAAGACATCAACGGTATTGCCGAGGTGGCGAAGTTAATGCTCGCGAGCGGGCTCAAACTCAAGGGTGCGAACCGCACCGCCATCGTGCGCGCGTGCGAAGAGTGCGGAATGAGCATGAGCGCCGTACAAGCGCTGCTGGATCGAATCAATCCCGAAATGACGCAGCGCAAGGGCGTGTGGAAACGAGACGGCGGCGAGCCGAAACCCAAATCCAATCGAGCCGCCGCCGCCGCCGCCGACGAGGACCTCGAACCGTCAACGCTCGAACCGACGAAGACGAAAGAAATCTGCGGAGGTCCGGAGTCCACCGCGCGTCGCGTGTCGCTTTCCCAGCGTATAGAGTCCCTCGACGAAGACGACGACGACGGCGATACGGGCGCCGTGGACGCGCCGCCGGCGAGCTCGGATTGGCCTCGCAAAGTCTCCACTCGCGCCGTCGCCATCGCGCACCGCGCGTCCTCGCGCGCGCGCCCTATCCGTCGCACATTTACACGAACGAACGCGCGCGCGTTCGCGATCACGCGAGCCCTCGGCGCTGCTTCGATGTAATGTCAAACCGCTTCGCTTAGCTTCGCTCGCGTTCTCGCGCTTCGCCTCGCCGCGCGCCTCACCGCATTCATCGTCGCACCACCGTCGTCCGCGCGGGACGCGGCGCGCGCGCTCGCGCGATGGCACCACCGCACACCGACCTCCCGATCCGCGTGCTCGCGTGCGACGAGCTCGGATACGTCCGCGCGTTCGCCACGGACCCCGCCGCCGGCGGCGACGCGGCCGAAGACTTGACGCTGATTGGGAAATTCGGCGCGCTCGACCGCGCGCGACGCGCGGTGCGCGCGCGCGCGGTGTGCGAATTGCGCGGCGCGAGCGATGCGAGCGGACCGCGGGTGGTGTGCGCGCGAAAAGACGGCGCGGTGGAGGTGATGGAGGCGAGGAGCGGGACGCGCTCGACGGCGACGTTGACGCTGTCGAAAGAAATCGTCGACGCGCACGCGTGGTGCGAGGGAGACGAGCGTGGAACGTCGTGGGAACGCATGCACGTCGTCGCCGTGCACGACGACGGTGAGGTTGGGGTGCATGGAATCGTGAATGAATACGGCGACGAAACGTGGCGAGAAACCGGGACGTTTCGAGCGTGCGGCGACGCGACGAGCTCCGATCTCGACGCAAGATTGGGGAGATTGGTGCTGGGAGGTAAGGGCCAAGGGAACGATGTCGTGGTGTACGACGTACACGAACAGAAACGGACGTATAAGGCGAAACCACCTCCGCCAAATTGGTTGGGGTACCGAGCGCCGCCGTGGGTGAGCGCGACGTGTTTCGCGTCGACGAGCGAATGCGCGCGCTTCTTCGTCGGCACGGGAGAGCATAGATTTAGACACTACGATACGCGCGCGGATAAGCGCGCGGTGCTGGACTTGGACGTCGGTAAGGGCGTGATCACGAGCGTGGCGAGCTCGGCGGATGGTTACGAGGCGTACGTCGCCAACGCTCGCGGGATGTTTGAAATCGTCGATCTTCGCGCGGGAAAAACGCGAGGGAAGTTTAAGGGAAACTCCGGGAGCATTCGTCAAGTCGCGGTCCATCCCGACGGCGCGCACGTGGCGTGCGCGGGTTTGGATCAATACGTGCGCGTCTACGACACCGCGACGCGCAAGTGCGTCGCCTCTGCGTACGCCAAGCAACCGCTCACGGCCATCGTCTTCGACGCCCACACGCCAGCGTTTGAGGCGGCGAGCGTCAAAAAATCGTCAAAAAAGAAGAAACGAGCGCCCGACGTCGACGACGACGACGCTCGCGCGGAAAAGAAAGCCAAGAAGAAGAAGAAGAAGATTCGCGAGCGCGCCGTCGCCGTCGACGACGCCGCGCCGAAGAAGAAGAAGAAGAAGAAATCCAAAGAATGACGCCACACGACGTTCAATTCCGTACGTTCAAGTTTAATTCTCTACGCTAGCGTTACACATTACTCGATACAACTCACGCGCGTCGCTTCGACCGCGACTTCGCGCGTCTCGCGCTCTCAGTGCACGATTTTCGCCCCCCCCCCGAACGCCCCCTTTCTCGCGAACCGCACCGCCATCGGCTCGACGACCCCTTCCCCTCGCGCCCACGCGCCCTCGCGCGCCTGTCTCGCCCCCTGCAGCGCCCACAGCACGACGCTCGCGATCGCCAACACGACGAGTTTCCACAGTTTGTTTCGCAACCGCTGCTTCATGACGCTCGGCGTCGGCGCGCCCACGCGCACGACGTCGCCGTGCAGCAGATCGCGCACGCGCGGATGGAGCACGTCTTCGGGATCGACGCCGAGCGTCGACGGCGTCGCGCGCGCGCCCGCCCGCGTCAGCGACGTCGGCATGGCGCCATTGAGTGACGCGGGCGTCTCGACGCGTCGCGATGTCCCGGCGCGCGTTCGGCGCGCTCGCGCGCGCGTGGCGCGCCGCGCGCGACGCGGACGTCGACCGGCGATGCGCCGCGACGCTCGCCGCGCGCGCGACGACGACGACGACGACGACGACGACGACGACGACGAAAACGCACCGCGGCGAACGACCCTACGGCGCGACGGGACCGTCGCGCGTCGCGAAACCGCCGAAACCGCCCACGAAGCGGTCGACGATCGAACTGACGATCGACGTGACGCCCGCGGACGCGCGCGACGGGCGAGACGCGAGGGAAGAGGACGGACGCGGTGGGTTGACGCCCGAACGCGCGACGGCGCTGCTGGACAAGCACATCGTCGGACAGACGGAGGCGAAGCGGGCGTGCGCGGTGGCGCTTCGGAATCGATGGCGGCGACACAGGATCGGGAAACCGATGCGAGACGAAATCGTGCCGAAAAATATCCTGATGATCGGCCCGACGGGGTGCGGGAAGACGGAAATCGCGCGACGATTGGCGAAGATTACGGATTCGCCCTTCGTAAAGGTGGAGGCGACGAAATTTACAGAGGTTGGATTTCACGGGCGAGACGTCGATCAGATCATTCGAGATTTGGTGGATAATGGGATCGCGGTGACGAAACAAAAGATGCGCGCGAAGTTTGAGAAGTTTGTGGAGGAGTTGATCGAGAATAAAATTTTAGATTTTGTGTGCGGGGAGGGGGCCAACGACGAGACGCGCGAGGCGTTTCGGACGTTGTATCGAGACGGTACTTTGGACGATCGCACGATCGAGGTTGAGTTGCCGGATTCGGGTGGGCAAAACATGAAGATCGACCCGAGCGGGGGACCGATTCCCATTCACGAATTAGTCATCAAGGTTGATAAATTGTTCGGAAACCGCAAGAGCACGTCCAAGCGTAAAATGACGGTGGCCGAGTGCAAACCTTTGATCGAAGAGATGGAGTTTGACAACTTGTTGTCCGCGGAGACGATCGCGAAAGAGGCGATCACGGCGGTGGAGAACGATGGGATCGTGTTCATAGATGAGATTGATAAGATTGTGTCGTCGAGCGATTACCGTCACGGCGCCGACGCGAGCTCCGAGGGCGTGCAGCGCGACTTGTTGCCGATCATCGAAGGCTCCGTCGTGAGCACGAAGCACGGCAACGTCAACACCGACCACATCTTGTTCATAGCCTCCGGAGCGTTCCACAGCGCGAAACCGAGCGACATGCTCGCCGAGTTACAGGGACGATTGCCCATTCGCGTCGAGCTCAAAGGTTTGACCGAGCGCGACTTGTACCGAATTTTAACCGAACCGGAGATGAACATGATCGCGCAACAAAAGGCGCTCATGAAGACGGAAGGGATCGATTTAGAGTTCACGAACGAAGCGATCGAGCACATCGCGAGCATCGCGGCCAAGGTGAACAAAACGGTCGACAACATCGGCGCCAGACGACTGCACACCGTGCTCGAACGCATCGTCGAGGATTTGTCGTTTGACGCGCCCGAGAGATATGCGAAATTCGTCGCGGCGGGCGGCAAAGGCGAGCTGCAGGTCAAGATTGGCGTCAAAGATATCGACGACGCGATCGGCAACATGCTCAAGCAAGAGGACTTGAGTCGATTTGTACTTTAGGGAAACGTTTCATCGTCATCGCTTGTTTTTTAATCACAACAATCATCAGTCATCCATTTTACTACCATCGTCTGGATCGTTGCCCGTCGGCGACGGCGGCTTCGCGCCTTCGTCCATCGCTCGCGTCGGTCGCACGTAGCTGCTCTTATACCGGCGACCGCGTCGCGCGACGCATTCGTACAATCGCGTTTGGTACGAATCCGCGTCCTCTCGTTCGTCGCGCAGCAACTTGGTCGAGGCGGCGTACGCGCCGCCTGCCCGGCATTCAAAGCACACGATGCGCGTCGAACACCCCGCGTTCTTGCCCTCCCCGTGGATCGGAGGAAACACCTCGGGCGGTTGGCACCGTCCGTGAAACATTCTTTCGCACCCGACGCACTCGTGCAGCAAATCCGCCACCGTTCCGATGGACGTTTGAATCCCCCCCCCGCAGTTCCCGCACGTCCCGCGCGTCAAATCCTCCTCGTGCGCCGCCTCGTACTCCAAAAAATAATTCTCATACGCCGTCAGCATGCGATTCCCGCAATCCGTCATCGTGTGATTTTCGTAGTGATTAAACATGTTTCTGAAAATCTCCGCCGCCTTGATTCGCTCCTTCGCGCTCGTCCTCGACGCGAACCCCCCCAGCGAGCACACCTGTCGGTACAGGTGCAAGCAATCCAGCGGCGCACCCGTGCGCCCGACGACTCGATCCAAATTCGCCCAGCACTGCTCCCAATCCCGTCCTCGCTCCTGATGAAACCGCATCAAATCAAACGTGAAATCCTCCAGCGAGCACGCCGCCAGCGCCGGTCGTCGCCACGCCGCGCTCGCGATCGTCCCGCGTCCACGGCGCGTCCACGCCGGGCAAAACCCATCGTCGCCGTCGTCCCGTCCCGTCGGCGTCTTCACCGCCGCCGTCGTCGTCGTCGTCGTCGTCGTCGTCGTCGTCGCGCGCGTCCCGTCGTCGTCGTCGTCGCCGTCGATCGCGGTCGTCGTCGCGCCCGCGCGTCGCGCGTCGTCGTCGCGCGTCGCGGCGTCCATCATCGTCGTCGTCGCCGACGCGACGCGCGACAAAGGGTCGTCGTCGCGCGATGGCGTCGCGATTCGACGCGCGCGCGCGTCACATCGGCGCGCCGATCGAGGCGTCGAATCCGATGTTCGGCACGCTCGGAAGCCTGTTCGCGAGCGGACCGAGGCTGAAGTACGACCTCGGGCGCGAGTTCGCGTGTCGCGCGTTCGGCGTGTGGACGCACCGACGCGGGACGTGCCAGGTGCGACGAACGAACGCGACGCGACGCGAAGGATGAGTGAATGAATGAATGAATGAATGAATGAATGAATGAATGCGTCTGATGACGATGATTGACGAAAGGAAACGCGCGCAGGAGACGGGAGAGGAACACTCGATATTCACGTTTCACGCGGACGTGAATCGCGATCAACAGCGGGTGCGGCTGGCGAAGAACGGGGCGCGACGGATGAAGACGCTTCGACACCCAAACGTGCTGCTGGTGAAGGACGTGATCGAGATCGAGAGCGGGAACGAGCTGACGATACACGTCGTGACGGAGGCGGTGACGCCGCTGGAGGCGCACCTGCGGGAGGCGCCGATCGGGGGGGGGGGGACGGGGCGGGGGGGGGGGAACGGGCAGAGGGATGATTATTTTTCGCTCGGGGTGCGGGAAATCGCGACGGCGGTGGCGTTCTTGAGCAACGATTGTAAGCTCGTGCACGGGGGGGTCGGGCTGAGCGCGGTGGTGGTGACGGAGCGGTTAGACTGGAAGTTACACGGGTTCGATCTGTGCAGCGAGCTGGAGAGCATCGGACACGGGGTGAACGGGGACGCGGCGCTCATTCGCGGGGCGTATCTGGTGCCGGATCAATACAAGCCGGAGGAGTACAGAAGGGGAGACTGGGTGATCATTCCCGAAGGGCCGCCGTGGGCGATCGACGCGTGGGGGTTGGGATGCTTGATTCAGGAGGTGTACAGCGGCGGCGCTCTGCGCGGGACGGACCAGTTGCGCGAGATTGATCAAATCCCAAAGTCGCTGCTGAAGGATTATCAGCGTCTTCTCGGCTCGCAACCTGCGCGACGGTACAACCCGAAGAAGCTCATCGAGAACAAAGAGGCGTTTTCGAACAAGCTCGTGGAGACGATCACGTTCATCAACAACTTGGCGTTGAAGGATTCGATTGAAAAGGAACGATTCTTCGGCCACCTGCCGCGCGTGTTGGAGCAACTCGCCCAGGCGCCCGTGCAAAAGAAAATCTTACCCATGTTGTGCGACGCGCTGTCGTTTAATCAAGCGCCGCATCAAGCCATCTTACCCATGCTCCTCGCCGCAGAGGAGGTTCCGCGCGATCAGTATCAAAAACTCGTCATCCCGACGGTCATGAAGCTTTACGAGGCGCCGGATAAGATGATTCGACTGGATTTGTTGGAAAATTTGACGCGATATGCCGACCACGTGCCGGATGCCATGATGGATGATCCGTTGTACGAACGTCTACAGACCGGCTTCGCGCACAACGACTCCAACGTGCGCGAGATGACGCTGAAGGGGGCGCTGACGTTGGTGCCGCGACTCTCCGAGCGCGTCATCACGGCGTCGCTTTTGAGGCATTTGAGCAAGTTGCAGATTGATGAAGATCCGGCGATTCGCGCCAACACGACGATTTGCCTAGGAAACATCGCAAAGTATTTGAGTCAAGCGACGGCGAAGCGGGTGTTGCTGAACGCGTTCACAAGATCGCTCAAGGATGGATTTCCGCCCGCGCGACTGGCGGGTCTCATGGCGCTCGAGCACACGACGCAATATTATGAACCGTTAGAAGTGAGCCAGCGGTTGATCCCAGCGCTCGCGCCGCTCATGACGGACATCGAAAAAGACGTGCGAACGCGCGCGTTCACCGTACTTGAGTTGTACGTGCAAGGGTTAAAAGGGCACTCAGAGGCGCTCGAACTCGGCCCCGAAGCGGCGGCGGCGCACGTCGAGGCGCAACAACAGAAAGGGCACGCGAACGCGGCTAAACGCGCGGCAAACATGCTTTCGTGGGCTGTGAACATGGCAGCGACGAAAATAGGCGGACCAGATGACGCGCACGAACCGGTTGATCTTCAGAATGAACGATTGATGGCGAAATCATTCAGTTCGGCGGCGCCGCCGCCGAAGTTGTACGGCGAGAGCCCGCGAACTTCGACGCAAAACACGCCGGCGACGTCTCTTGGACCATCGCCTGCGAAAGCCATGACATCAAACGCGTACGACTCGAGTCGCCGAACGATCGAGGCGGCGGCGCAAAAGGTGAGCGCGCTGTCCATGGGGAACGAAGACTTGGAGGACGACGACGACGACGGATGGGGCGATTTAGACGTCGTCGATCCCGCGGAAGAAGCCGCCCGCGCGCGATTGAACTCACGCGCGGGTTCGAGCGCGCGAGCGCCGATGAAAACATCCATACCTAAAGTGGCCAGTCACGAGAGCGATGGTTGGGGTGACGACGACCTGTTCGAGGACATGAGCGCTCCGGCGCCGCCGAAACCGTCGGCGAAGCCGCCGTCCCAGGCGCCGCGCGCGTCGTCGGGATTCAGCGGTGCGCGGTCGATGGGGGCGACCGGCCACGCTAGTATCGGTGGTGTGCGCCGTCCACCGTCGAGTGGATCGCTCGGGGGCGGCGTGCGCTCGATGGGAGGCGCCAAACCGCCGCCGATGAAGCTCGGCGGCGCCAAGACGTTGTCGAAGAACGACATCGATCTCGAGGCCATGCTCAACGGATAGTTTTAGTTAGACCCTACGTTCTGTTTCGATGATGTACAACAGCAAACTACTAACGTCTATATTCTTGATCCCATCGTCAGTGACGCTGTTGTTGGTAGTCCCCTTCGATGAGCGCTCCGTACATGGACAAATCGGTGTCGATGGCGCGTTTGAAGACTTCGGCGATGACGCCCTTCTCCGCGCGCTCGAGGTCGCGCTTGATCCAGTCACCACCGTCATCGATAGTGTTACCACCAGCGTCGACTTGCGAGTACAGATAAATATCCTCAAGCCTATGCGCCAGCAAACGAGCGCGCGCGATTTCCCAGGAAACCACGTACGGGTTCGCCTGCGGACGCGACGTGCGCACGGCGTGCAGCGCCGCTTCCAAATCAAACATCTTGACAAAGGTCAAATAACCGACCACGGTGAGCGATGCGCGATTGATCCCCGCCGTGCAGTGCACGTACGTGCGCTTACCCATCGCTTGAAACGCCGCCAACTTCCGCACCGCCTCGGGTAACATCTTCGCCTGGTCCAGTCGATCGAAATCGCGCACGTTCACCTGCACGATCATCACTCCTCGTTCGATCGCTCGCCTTCGCACGCTCTGCCAATCGATCTCCATCGCCGCGTGACACAACGAGCACTGCAAGCACACGATCGCCTCCACTCCCGCTTCGTCGACCAACCGGTCCACGTCCTCCGCGTTTCGCGGGCACGACCCGATGAGCACCCGCGCGCGCGCCATGTCCTCCTTCGTCGGTTCCTCGATCACCCTTCCCCGCGCATCGAACATCACGTGATCCCAATTCAGCGTCCACGACCACGATCCCGGCGCCGGGGCGTCCCCGCCTCGCGGCGGTCGTTTCTCCTCCACGCCCGCCGCCGCGCTCTCCGCCGCGCGCTTCTCGTACCCGCTCGCCTCGTCCCTCATCGCGTCGTCGCTCGCCTCGCTCGCGCGCGTCACCGCGACGCGTCGCCGCGCGATCGCCCGCGCCTGTCGCCTCGCGTTCGTCGCGCGCGTCGCCCCGCGCGCGACGCGCGCCGTCGATCGTCGCGCGGCCGTTCGCGCCATCATCGCCGTCGCGATCGCCTCGCGCGTCCGAGCGTCGCCGCCGACGCGCGCGGTGACGCGCGCGAGGCGCGCGCGGCGTCTCGCGCGCGCTCGAGCGTCGACGCGCGGCGTCGAGGCGCGCGCAGGGCGTCGTTCGTCGCGGAATGCGGCCGACGAACGTTCGTGAAATGCGGCGACGAACGAGACATCGAGGCGCGCGCGACGCGACGCGCGACCCTCGCGCGCGCGCGACGCGAGCGACGGTCGATGGTTGTCTCGAACGACGCGCGCGCGCGCGAGGAGGACGTCGTCGCGCGCGCGCGCAGAGAAAATCGCGACACGGCGACGGCGCTGGTGACGATTTGGAAATCGCGATGCGAGGCGCTCACGCGCGATCTCGAGCACGCGCACGGAACGTACGAGGAGATAAAGAGAGAATTGTTTCGAGCGCGCGAGGACGCGCGGGAGGCGGCGGCGGTGCGAGAGGAGATGGAAAATGAGTTGACGAGGACGCGGCGGCTGTCAGAGTTGAATTCAAACGCGAACGCGAGCGCGGAGGCGGAGATTCGGTCGTTACGACGCGCGGTGGAGGAGGGAAATCGCGAAAGAGACGCGCTGGATGTGGAATGTCGCGCGTTTCGAGGAGAGTTGGCGGCGAACGCGGAGAACGCGGAGATTGAACGTGCGGCGGCGCGAGGCGCGCTGGACGGCGAGCGACGCAAGCGAGAGAGCGCGGAGAAGCGGGCGTCGAAGATGGAGCGAGCGGTGAAGGCGATGCGGGATGAATACGAGGCGAAGGAGAGACAGTTTTTGAATGAGCTCGAGCGCGAGCGAGCGGTGCGGGCGCGGTTGGAGGAGGAGCGCGTCGAGCTCGAAGCGGACAGACGGCGGTTTCGCGACTTTGAATCCATGTTGGCGGCGGAACGCGTCAAAGTGGTGGAAGCGCACAGCGCTGGGAAAATCGCGCAGGATGCGCTCAGAGAGCAATTGACGAAGAGTGAAAATGAGACCATGGCTCTGCGGCGAATGATGGAGACGAGGTCGACGGAGATGGCGAACGCGGTGCGGCAGCTCAACGAAGAGCTCGCGGCGCAGCACGAAATCGTTGAACGCGGGATGGCGAGTCGCGTCGATGCTTTACGAGAGACGTTTGATGATGAACTAGCTCGCGCGCGAGAGCGTGCGAATGAGATGATTGAATCGGCTAGGAAAAGTGTGAAGGAGGCGAACGAGCGCGTGGCTCGCATGGAGTCCACGGCGACGAGAGCCGAGAACGTTTCTCGCAACGCGCTGATGAAATTGAAAGAAATCGCCGCGGCGTCGGCCGATACCGAACGCGAGTGCGCACAGCTACGCACAAATTTGCATGCCGTCGGGGAAATCAACGCAAAGCTCACGCGTCGCATCATAGACGGCGAACCTTTCGTGTTGGATGAGGAACTCGACGTCGTTCGCGAGCCCGGGGCGGAGATGAGCGTCAACACGCCGTCGCCCGCGAGCGAGAGATCGCGCGGTAAACCTGCAAAATTTGATACTCGCGACATCCAGCACATCCATCGCGAGTTACAAAACGAGCTCTCCGAGCTACGCGTCGAGCACGAATCCATCGCGCGAGAAATCGGCGGGAGCTCGGGCGCCGAGGGAGAATTTCTCGCCAAGGCGCTCGAGGACGCGCAAGAGCGCGTCGAGAGTAAAGCGCGCCAGGTGAAACTTCTCAACAAGACGATACGCAGCGCCACGCATTAGAATACGATTAGATGACTTAGAAGACGAAACACTGATGTGATGATGAGACCAATGACACAAAACATGACGACATTGACACGATCTACGCTAAGGCTACTGAAGTGAATCGAGACGAGACGCTTACTCGTCGAGCAAGTAGTAGCAGTTCGCCGCCTTTTGTTCGCTGTCGAGCTGGGACTGGTACTTGTTAATGCGCGGACGGTAGTTCGTGGGATCGCGTCGAAACGTAATCTCCAACGCCTTCAGGAACATGTTCATACCCGTCAACAAAGACTGCGGCGCGTGCGCCGTCGCTTCGATGGCGGGGACGCCAGAGTACACCACAACCTTGTCCGCGAGGTACGTGGCCATGATGAAATCGTGCTCCACGATAAAAGCCACCTTTTTGGCGTGCAAGATGAAGCGCTTGATAACCTTAGACGCCCACACACGTTGCTCGGAATCCAAATACGCCGACGGTTCGTCGATGAGGTAAATGTCCGCGGGCGTACCCATGCACATCGCCAACGCCACGCGTTGCAATTCACCACCGGAGAGGTTTTGCACCGCTTGGTCCATCAACGGATCGATGTTCATAGGCTTCATAACGTCCGAAACGAACTGAGGGTGCATGTAAGAGTCGCGAATCTTCTTGTGAAGCAACTCGCGCACGGTGCCCGGGAACTTCGGGGAAATCTTTTGAGGCTTGTACGACACGTTGAACTCCGGAAGTTCGAGTTCTTCGTCGTCCGGTTGAATCAAGCCGGCGATAAGGCGAATAAAAGTCGTCTTACCCGTACCGTTCTCCCCGAGCAACACGACAATTTCGCTATCGGTGAACTCACCGGACTCGACGTTGAGTTTGAAATCGCCCTGCGTCTTCACCAACGCCGGGTATTCGTATCGCGAAAAATGTTTGTCGGTAATCTCCATCCCACTATCCGCGCCCACGACTTTGAACGTGAGCGCCTCGTCGCGGAAACGCAAGTTCTCCGTCGGCACAAAACCGGCGAGGAAAATGTTGATGCCTTCGCGAACGGAGAAGGGCATGGTGACGACGCCGTACGCCCCGGGCTTCCCGTACAGGCAGCAAATGAAGTCGGACAAGTAATCGAGCACGGACAAATCGTGCTCGACGACGATGACGTACGTATCGTTCTTTAACAAAGAACGAATCACCCGAGACGCCTTCAAACGTTGCTTGACGTCTAAGTACGACGACGGCTCGTCAAACATATAAATGTCTGCCTTTTGGCACGCGATGATCGCGGTGGCGAACCGCTGAAGCTCCCCCCCAGATAACTGCGCCACCTGACGCTGCATGACATTCTCCAAGTCCAATTGGTCCTTGAGAAATTCCAAGTTGTCCAACTCGTTTCTATCGTTCAAGCATTGCTCGACTTCTCCCTTGACGGCTTTCGGAATGTTATCGACGTACTGCGGCTTAATCAACGCCTTCATGTCATCCTCCAAAATCTTCGTCAGATAGTTTTGCAACTCCGACCCGCGGAAGTGCGCGAGAATATCGCTCCACTCGGGCGGTTTCGTGAAATTCCCAAGATTCGGCTTCAATTTCCCCGCCAAAATTTTCAGCGCCGTCGACTTGCCGATCCCGTTTGTGCCCACCAACCCGAGCACCTGTCCCGCGCGCGGCGTCGGCAACCGATGCAACTTAAACGTGTTCGGCCCATATCTATGCGTCGTCTCTCGCTCCAAATTCTTCGGCAGATTGATGATCGTCAGCGCTTCAAACGGGCACTTCTTCACGCAAATCCCGCATCCGATGCACAACTCCTCGCTCAGAAACGCAATCTTATCCTTCGGTCCGACCTCGATGCACAACTTTCCGACCTTCACCACCGGGCACGATCGCTTACACTCTTGTTTGCATTTTTTCGGTCGGCACCGCTCGCCGTTGACGATGGCGATGCGATCGAGCTTTTCGTTCGGGTCCTCGTCTTTGTTCTTTTTGCCCATGGCGATCGTCGACGCGCCGTTCGTCGCGCGCCGTCGCGGTCGCGGTCGTCACGACGTCGTCGACGATGCCGTTCGTTTCCTGCGTGCGCTCGTGCGTGCGCGTGCGTTCGCGACGGCGTTCGCGACGCGCGCGCGAATGAGGTTCGACGATGACCTAGCACAGCCCTAGTGGTGCGCGGGCGCGAGCGTTACAAGGGCTAGTCGTCGTCTTGCGCGGCGCTGAGCATGATGAGTAAATCCTCGTCGCGAATCGCGCCGTGAACGTCCACGGCGACGTCGAAAGCGGTCTGACCGCGCCCGTTGAGGACGCGCGGGTCGGCACCGCGACGGAGTAGAACCTTGGCGAAGGCGTCTCGGCCTCTTCGTGCGGCGTAGTGGAGCGCGGTGTCCTCGGTGTACGGATTCTCTCGAGCGTTCACGTCGACGTTGTGGTGCAGCAGAGCTTCGAGGATGGCGATGGAAGCATCACCGCAGTCGCAAGCGGCGGTGAGCATGACCCAGTGCATCTTGATGTGCGGGCCTTTGAGGAGTAAATCCATGACGGCTGGTAGCGAGTTGGAGTTGATCGCCGTCAAGAGCTGCGACTCGGTCGGTTGCGCCTCGCGACGGCAAAACGCCTTGGCGACGTACTTTGAGAGTATGAAAGCCTTTCGAGATTCGAGCGACGAATTCTTGTTGGGTTTTTTCGCCTCGACTTCGGCTTTTTCGTACTCCCAACGCGCGTTCGATTGGGCGTTGCCCCAGCGCGAGAAAAATTCCAACACGCTTGGCTCCCACGCGCGCACGTCGAGCGTTGCGCTCCGAACTTTGCTCACCTGCACGCCCAACTGCCTATGAACGCCGCTGCATTGCAAGCAAAGCATGATACCGAGGTTAAGACTCGCCCAATCCGGCTCTGGCATGTCGCAATCGGCGCAGAATCCGTTGCCGGGCACGGCGCCGAGCACCGTCAAGGGTGGCGGACCGTCGTACGCGGAGACGCTCGAGATCGACGACATCGTCCGCGAATGCTTGCTCCCGTATTTGTTCACGCTCGCTTCGTGCTCTGCCAGGATTGTTTCGTTCACGCTCGAATTTAATAAACTCGCGATCGCGGTCGTGATAGCTTCCATCCATTTGCTTCGCTCCGCGTTGCTTTCGCAGCGTAAATAATACGTCTTTTCGGGAGAAACGATGCGAAACGCGAAACGCGCGTTCGAGTCGTCGTCCAAGTCGGGTTTAATCGTCGCCGTGAGCAAAGATACCGTCTCGCGTACCTCTCCTCCGCCAGTCGTCTGCGTCGAAGGCGCGTTTGACGACTTATTTCGCATCGACCCGAGCGATAACAACTTCCCGCCGAGCGCTTTCCTCGGATTGGACGAAAGCGATTTCGTGTACGTCAGCGATCCGCGCGCATCCAAAACGAAGAATCGCCGCTTCCAATCTTGAATTTTCCCGCTCGATCGCTTCAATAAATATCCTTGCATCAACGCTTCGTTTTGAGAGGACCCGTATCCCGCGGCGGACGACGCCATCTGCGCGCTCATCTCTCTCGCGCGGTCACTTACCATCGACAGCGCGTCCGATGTCGATTGCGCTTCGTCATCGCACCGCGCCATCAGCTTTTCCATTTCCTCGTTCAACGCCGCCTCTAAGTCCGCGCCCTCGGCCTCCGCCGCCGCGACGTCCTTTCTCAAAATATCCAGCGTGGGCGAGAGGCGAGTCAATATTTCCACCCCCCGACGAAAGTAATCCAACTGCGCGTCGATTAAGTCTACGGCGCACCGTTTCGTGCGCGTGTGCTTCGCCACATTCACTCGTTGCAGCGCTACGAGCAAATCCCGTCGCGCGCGCTCAAACGACAGTTTCGCCGCGCGCAACTCTTCCTCCCCTCCCGTCGTCTTCATATATCGCTGTCGCACCCCATCGTACTCCTTCTTCGCCGCATCCACCGCTTTACGACGTTCGCGCAGCTCCCCGACGTCCTTTTCCGTCGCTCTTCGCACGTTTTCGCTCGCCAGCGCGTTTCTCGTGAAATTCGCCAACCGCTCGCGTTCGCTCGACAGCGCCTCCATCGCCTCCCGCATCGCGTCCGCGCCCTCGCCGCTCCCGGTCGTCACGCACGTCGCCAACGCGCGCGTCTTGTGCGCGCACCCGACGTCGGCGTCGGACACCGACTCCAGCGCGTCCGCGAGCGCGTCGTACGTCCGGCGTCCTTCGTTCGTGAATTCTCGTTCGAGCTTCAACACGCGCTGTTTCAGCGCCGGCGAGTGCTCGAGCGCGCGACCGAACAGCGCGAGCGCATCGTTCGCGTCGCTCGACGGCACCGCGCGCGCGCACGCGTCGACGCGCGCGGCGATTTCGTCGTTCGTGTCCAACGCGTGCACGCGAGGCGGGATGATGCCCGCGCCGCGCCTGTGCGCCGTCGACGTCGAGCGCGCGAACATGCGCGACGGTCACCGCGCGTCGTCGCGTCGTCGCGTCGTCGTCGGCGCGGTCGCGCCGCGCGCGCGTCTCGCGTCGTCGTGTGCGGCGGCCGCGATGAAGCGCCGACCGCACTCGACGACGCCGCGCGGTCGCGCGACGCGCCGGCGATCGAGCGCCGCGCGCCATGGCGACGGACGCGATCGACTGCTCCGTCCCGGGCGTGCTCGCGCTGCTCGGCGACGCGCTGAGCGCGGACGCGCGGCGGCGCGAGCGCGGCGAGGCGGCGCTGCTGTCGGCGATGAAGCGCGCGGACGGCGCGCTCAAGTCGCTGCTCGCGATCGCGTGCGGAGGCTGGACGGAGACGGTGCCGACGATGTCGGCGAGCGACGCGGAGGCGGTGCGAACGCTGGCGTGCGTGACGGTGAAGCGAAGGTGCACGCCGAGGGCGTTCGCGTCGAGGTTGACGCGCGGCGAGAGGGACGAGGCGAAGCGAGCGCTTCTGGATCGAGCGATGACGGCGGAGAGCAAGGCGCTGAGGAATGCGGTGCTGGACGTTATCGCGAAAATCGCGCGTTGGACGGTGCCGCAGGGGGAGTGGAACGAGTTGTTGGAATTTTTGGGACAGTGCGCGAGCTCGCCCGAGACGGCGCATCGAGCGTTGGCGTTTAAGTTGTTCGAGAGCCTGACGGAGACGATCGTGAGCTCGCTGAGTCATCACTTTAAGACGTTGGCGGGATTGTTTGCGAACGGACTCGTGGACGCGCACGATGAGGTGCGGGTGAGCGCGCTTCGCGCCGTCGGGGCGTTGGTGGCGAACGCGTCGGGCGAGCCCGAGGAGGTGGCGGTGATAAAGTCGTTGGTGCCGCACGTGCTCGAGGCGGCGAAGACGGCGGTGTCGAACGAAGACGAAGAGTCGGCATCGATCGTGTTTGAGGTCCTAGATGCGCTCACGGAGAGTCGCACGAGCGCTTTGAGTGGACACGTGCCCGCCGTCGTCGGCTTTTGCATTCAAGTCGCCACGGCGGAACGCGAGCTCGGGACGAGCGCGCGACGACGCGCGTTAGACGTGCTGGCGTACATGGCGCGTCACAAACCAAAGGCACTGACAAAGTCTAAGCTTGTCGAGCCGATGCTGGCCGTGTTGTGCCCGCTGTGTGGTGAGCCCAAGGAAGCCGAGCTCGCGGGCGAGGACGATCTCGAAGACGAAGACGAGGTGCACATACAAACCGTAGCGAGTCAGCTCATTGATATTTTAGCGCTTAAAGTGCCGGCAAAGTATGTCCTTCCGACGGTTCTGTCATTCGCCGCGGCGAATATCAACAATGCATCGAACGACCGCTTGCGTCACGCCGCAGTCGCCGTGCTCGGCGTCGTCACCGAAGGGTGCGCCGAGGGCGTGCGCGCGCACGCGAGCACCATCGTGCCGAGTGTGGTCGGACGCTTGAGCGATCCAAATGGACCCGTGCGAGGCGCGGCGGCGTTTACGCTCGGACAGTTTGCCGAGCACCTTGGGTTGACGTTGGAAGACCCGGACATGCACAAGCAAGTGCTGCCGAGCTTATTCACCGCGCTTCCGGTTGAGCAAGTGAAGAGCGTGCAAGAGCGCATGATGTATGCAATGGATGCGTGGTTGGAAGACGTTCAAGACGAAGTCGGCGTGTACGTCAAACCTTTGCTCGACATAGTCTTCTTAGCTCTCGATAGCGGTGCCAAGCGCCACGTGCGCGAGATGTTACTTTCGGCGCTCGCGTCCGCGACGGCGTCGAGCGGGGACAAGGTGCATCCGTACTTGGGCGAACTCTTGCCTAGACTCGATCGTTGCTTGTCTCTGACGGCGGATGAAGAATTGAACGTTCGCGCGCGCGCGTTAGAAGTGCTGGGGATGTTGATTTCAGCCGAAGGTGGCAAGGAGGCCATGGGACCGCACGTGGAAAACGCCATGCAAGCCGGGCTCTCTGGGTTCGAGCTCGATTTTGCCGAGCTCCGGGAATACGCCCACGGCTTGTTTGGCGAAGTGGCGGAGGCGCTCAAGGAAGATTTCGATCGCTACCTCGCCGTGTGCGCGCAGAAAGCGTTCGAGTCGCTCGAACTGGACGATGGTATCATGTTTGACAGCGAGGACGAAGCCGATCGCGAAGAGTTGGATTCGGACGACGACGGCGACGGCGACGGTGCCGATGGTATGACGAGGAAGCCGGCGGGTTACTCCATTCGCTCCGGCGTCATGGACGAGAAAGCGTCGGCGTGCAAAGCGCTGAATTGTTATGCTTCGCATTGTCCTCGCGCATTCGCGCCGTACATCGCCAAGGCGTCCGAGCTACTCGGAGGCATGACGGATTATATGCACGAGATGGTGCGCGTGCAGGCGCACCTTGCGCTCGCGCAAACTACGATCGCGGCACTCAGCATCAACCCCGAAGGCGCGAAAGAACTGGTGCACGACTCACTCTCGGCCACGATTCGTTGTGTTTTAGAAGACGAAGATCGGGATGCGGTGGCCGCGTCCGTGGAAGCCGCGGCGCTTCTCGTAAACATTCTCAAAGAACATCGCGGGGTAGACGTCTCGCAGCACGTCATCGATCTCACCGCGGCAAGTTTGGAAATTCTAGAGGGCAACACGTTCTGTCAAGTCGAAGATGGGTATGACAGCGAAGAAGGCGACGAAGAAGGCGATGAAGACGAAGACGAAGACGTCGAAGCGGGCTTGGTTGTCATCGAAGCCGTCGCCGAGCTCTTACCTGCGCTCGCGATGTACATGGGAGAGACGTTCGCGACGCACTTTGTGCCGCACTTCAACGCTTTGATGAAGCGCACGGAAGAAAATCATACCGAAACCGAGCGTTCGCTGTGCTACGCGACGCTCGTCGAGGTGGTGCGCGCCGTCGGTGCGCCCGCTGCGGGATGCGCCGTCGTTGCGCTCCCGAGGTGTTTGCGTGACGTCGCGTCTCTGGACGTCGGTTTGAGGCGCAACAGTATTTATTGCATCGGTATACTGGCGCAAATAGGTGGTGCGAGCGCGATAGATTTCCACGGCGCCATCGCGGAGGCACTCGCGCCGATGACGCGAGCGGACCGAGAATCCGACGGCGGCGTTCGCGATAACGCTGTGGGCGCCATCGCGCGTTTGCTACAAGTCATCGACGGCGGTCATGCTCGCGAAAACGCATCCGCACTGCTTGATGTCGTTCTCAACGCGCTACCCTTGCGAAACGATTTAGAAGAAGGCCCGGACGTCTACCATTGGCTCGCGTCGACGATTACGGAAAATCCAACCTCGCTCGCCGACGCCGCGATGACTCGCATCGTCGGTATTTTAGCCGAAGTGGTCACCGATGGTGCGCTCGCACCGATAGACACGTCGCGAATATTAGGAATCGCGCTCTCGCGCGCCGAAGATCAGCGCGTGCGAGCTACGCTCTCCAGTCTGCCCGCGCAGAGTCAAGACGCGATTCGTCGAGCCGGGGCGTAGTCGAAACGTGCAGTACACAGGTGTTTGATAATACAACGCTATTAGTTCCTAGTTAAGCTCATCGGCTCATCGCTTGGACTTTCTCCCCGCCTTGACTGCCTTGCCTTTTTTCTTTGTCTTCTTCCCGGACGACTTCATCTGCGGCCGCCTGCCCTCGCCGCGCAGCATCGCCTTCGTGTCCACCAACTTGTCGTGATTCACCATGTCTCTCTTGTTCACCTTCATCACCCCGTTACTGGTACTAAACGTCGACGACCCCCACGCTAATCCGCGATCGCGCGCAGCATCGCTCGACTTCTTCGCCGCCTTCTTTTCGAGCTTATACCCAGCCGCGAACGCCTCCTGCCTCGCCGTCTCCGCGCGCTTTTCGTTCGCCTTGGCCAACCCGACGCCGATGGTCGGCGGAATCCTCGGTCCTTTCTTCGGCTTCATCCCGAGCTCGACCAATCGTTTCGTTTCCAGCGCCTGCCTATCCCACTTCGCCAATCCGCGCGCGCCGAACGCTTGCACCTCCTCCCGCAGCGCGCTAAATTTCCCGAACCTCGCCTCGCCGCCATCCTCCGCGTCCTTGTCGCGCTCGCTCGCCGCTCTCACCACGTCATCGTTCAGCACCTTCCCCGCCTCGGCGCTCATGAACGCCTTTCGCGCCTTTTTCGTATCGATCAGCCGTCCGCTCGGACTCGCGCTCGCCGCGCTCGCGTCCCGCGCCTTCGCCTTCGCCGCCGCCGAAACCGTCCGTCGTCCGTCGAACACCATCGTCTTCCCGTCGTCCGACGTCGACCCGTTCGCGGCGCGCGATGTCTTCGCGACCGCGTCCGTCGAGCGCGCGCGTCGCGTCGTCGTCGCGTCGTCGTCGTCGCGCGCGCGTTTCTTCGCCGCCGCCGGCGCCGACCCATCGCGCGCTTTCGCGCCGCGCGGCCCGCGTCGCCGTCGCGCGCCGTCGTCGTCGGCGTCGAACATCGCCATGAACGCCTCGCCGTGCCTCGCGAGCGCGTCGCGCGCGCGCGCGCCGGTTTCCGCGTCGTCGTCGCGCATGGTTGTGTCGTCGGCATTCGCGCGCGCGATGGCGCCGGCGCCGGCGCGCGCGGGCGCCGACGCGTCCGCGCGTCGCGCCATCGCGCGCTGGAGCGCGAGCGCGCCGCTCGTCGGCGCGTGGGGCGCGGCGTCGATCGCGCTCGTCGTCGCGGCGCCGCGCGCGCTGTACGTCGCGCTCGTGCCCGGCGTCCTCGGCGCGCTCGCGGCGACGACGTTCTTCGTCCCGAGCGCGCGCGGGCGGCGCGGCGTCCAGGGCGCGCTCGCGACGCTGCGCGTCGCGGGCGGCGCGAGCGCGGTGATCGACGCGTGCGCGAGCGCGGCGTGCGCGACGCTCGCGGTGGCTCGGCGCGGCGTCTCGCGGCGCGGCGTCGCGATCGGATTGGCGTACGCGACGCACGGCGCGGCGTCGATCGCGGTGTACGCGATGGCGGTGGACGTGCAGGGGGCGATCGAGGCGCGAGACGACGACGGCGACGATTCGCGGGATGGATTTTCGGCGTGACGCGCGTTCGGCGACGAATTTTCGGCGACGACGAACGACGCGGCGCGAGACGAGGCGTCGACGCGACGACGACGCGCCGTCGTCGAGCGATATTGTTGTATCATCATCACGCTGTGTTTTGCGTTCGCGAACCCGCGCGCCGTCGTTCGATCGCCGCGGCGCGTCTGAACGTCGCGTCCGAGCGTCGCGCGGAATTTAAAATTCCAAAGACAGCTCGCGATTCCAAAGCCGCACGTCGCGTCGTTCGTCCGTCGCCATGAGCGCGTACGAGTTAGAGCGCCTCGAGCGCATCGAGGCGAACAAACGACGCATGGCGCAGCTCGGCGTGCTGGAGCACGCGAAATCGCTCGCGCGCGACGCGCAAAAGAAGCGCAAAAAAACAAACTTTTCGAACGCCTTCGAGCGGACGTCGAACGAGGAGAATAAGGGCAGCGCCGCGCCCGTGCGCGCGTCGCGGCGCGTGCGCAACGAAGAACCGGAAGCGTTCGATCCGAACGACGCGTCGCGGGATTTGTTCGAGGTGCAGTACAACGAGGAGGTGTACGAAGCGCGGCACGCGGAGGCTCTGGGAAGCGCGGCCGAGCCGTGGACGCTGTTCGAGGACGGTTACGACGATAAAGGGCGCAGAATATACGACCCAGTGAATGGACAGTGCTGTCATCAGTGCCGACAGAAGACGAAAGGGCTGCGGACGTCGTGCGCGGGGTGCGAGATGATGCGCGGGGTGTATTGCGGCGACTGCCTCTACATGCGGCAGGGACTTAATATTCGGGAGGTCATCGCTCGCGGCGACGCGTGGCGGTGTCCGAGTTGCTTGGACATATGCAATTGCTCGTTTTGTAGAACGAAGAAGGGATACCCGCCGACCGGCACCATGTATCGCCGCAGTTTGGCGATGGGCTACGATTCCGTCGCGCACTACTTGGTGCTCACCGGGCAAAAAGACGAAGCCGCGCGCGCGCGTTACGAAGCCGAAGCGGCGGTCAAAGCCGAAGCGTACGCCAAGCGCGAGGCCGAGGCCGAGGCGCTGCGCGAGAGCGATGAGAATGCGCCGGATAGAAAGCCGCATTGGTTGAAGGAAAAAGTCATCGCGAGCGAATGACGACGAGAAACGAAACGACGAAACGAAACTGTATTAAAGAAACGAAACAAAATTGGATTATTAAAACGACAACCTTATTAAACGACGACGACTCACCACAGCAAGTGCGCGCGACACGCCAGCGTCGTCTGGCGATGTCCGCGATCATCCGTGGAGATTACGACGCCCGGAATCAACGTCGAGCCGGGTTCTTCGCCGTCGGAACCGATGCGCAAGAACGCCTCGGCTTGCACGCCGCCGCGATTGGCGGGCTTGCCGGCGACGATCCCCCATCCCGCGTTCTTCACCAGTCCCGCGCCTTTGGTCGGAGGCACGCTCGCGGCGATCCCCCACTCGGTTAAATCCTCGCGCGCGTTCGGTTGCCTGACGGCGACTTGCCCCCAGGCGTTACCGACGACGGCTCTCGTCGTCTTCGGCAGCGTCTTCGCCACCGTCAGCGCGACGCCCAGGATGGCTTCGCCGCTCTGACACCTCGACGCGTTCACCGCGAAGTTCACGTGGCGCGTGGACGTCGAGCTCTTCGCGCTCGCCTGCGCGAGCACCTTGCCCATGTTGTCCTCGGGTTGTCGGTTCCCGGTGAACACCCCCAAGTGCGCCGCGAACCTATCCTTGTACTCCACCGACACCGCCCCCATGCTGTCCTGTTCGCATCTTTCGATCAAGTTCGACCCGAGCGCGCCGAATCCCGTGAGTCTGTGCGACCGTCTCGCGCCGCCGACCCCTCCCGGGCACGCGTCCACGCCCTCCGCGCCGAACGGCGTCGCCCGCGCCCGCACCCGCATCCCGTTCGCCGTCTCCCGCACCGTCCGCGCGAACGTCACCTTCTCCAGCGTCACCACTCGCGCCTCGTACTCGTCCTCGTTCGCCAGATAATCCGCCCGCGCGCTCGCGAACCTCACCGTCGCCTCGCCCTCCGCGCCCGCGTCGCCGAACGTCGCCCGCGTCTCGCGCGTCGCCCGCATCGCTCGCCGCGCGTCGCTCTTCATCGCGCTCGGCGCGTCGTTCGCGCCTTGAGCGACGCCGATCTCGATCGCCGTCTCCGTCGCGACGCGCGCTGTCGTTCGCGCGCCGCGCAGGTCGTCGAGCGCCGACTCGGCGATTCGTAACCGTCGCGAGACGTCGTGCGTCTTCGCCGCGGCGTCGCGCGCGATGCGTCGCAGCCGCTCGACGTCGTCCGCGAGCGACGACGACGACGCTTGAGCGATCGTCGACGCGGTCATGGCGCGCGATTCGAAC
>Ga0181599_1000194_pt1 | contig 62305 bp, 48 predicted proteins | sample 041ome_3_FD_148658 | JGI IMG/M metagenome (GOLD analysis project Ga0181599, IMG submission 148658) | Coastal salt marsh microbial communities from the Groves Creek Marsh, Skidaway Island, Georgia - 041405US metaG (spades assembly) | ecosystem: Environmental > Aquatic > Marine > Intertidal zone >...
CGGCGTCGGTGTGACGTCCCGCGCGCGCGCGGTGGGCCTCGACCGTCGTCCACGCACGCCTCCATCGATCATCGATGTCGATCGCGCGTGCGATTGATCGATCGATGGTGTCGATCGAGTTCTCGATGGCGCATACGCCTCGATCGAGGGACGCGCGCGCGGGCGTCGGCGTGGGTGCGGATGGATGTGTGTACCCGCGTGTGTTTGATGGAGGTGTGATTGGTGACATACTGTGTGTGTACCCCTTCGTGCGCACACATCTGCGCCTGGGCACGCCGTCGTCGTGCACTCGGCAGTCGTCGGCGCGCGGGATGGCGACGGCGACGATGGCGACGACGACGACGACGACGACGAGTGCGAACACTGGGGACGGGGCGTCGCGTAAGCGACGACACGGCGAACGGGACGCGACGACGACGACGACGACGAGCGGCGCGGGTGGTGCGACGACGAGCGGCGCGGGTGGTGCGCACGGGACGGCGGTCACGGCGGCGACGACGACGACGACGACGACGAGCTACGGGGGGGATGCGCATGCGAGTGATGCGGATGATGTCAGTGAGCGCGAACGTAGCGGGTGTTCGACGCTGTATAAACGCAAGTGCGCTGGGGATCGATTCGCGCGGCGCTTGATTGATTTTCGAGGATTCGAGTTGAGCGATAGACAGGCGAATGAGATTGCGCGGTTTATTGATTTACTTCCGCCGGAGATGGAACCTTTAGTGCGAGAGACGTTGGATAATTGTGCGGATATTGATGACGCCATTGCAAAGTTGGCGAGCGTGAAGATGGTTGAACAAACCACGGCGTGCTCGGTGGGGGACTTTAGCGAACCGGCGATTTCAGAGGCGCACTCGGCAGGGGGGGATATGGGTGATTTAACGTCAAAGGCGCGATCGGAGCGCGAGGCAGCGGCAGAAGGAAACAGAATGGCGACGAGCGCTGCTCCAGTACTCACGGCGGAGTGGGTGAATGGTGTGGTGAATGAAATGGCGGCTTCAAAAGACGTGTCAGACGCGCAAAATCGCGCGTCGCGCGTATTGCAAGCGTTCGAAGGCGCCGTTCGCCATCGATGCGCCGAAATTAGTGATTATAGTAAAGTGATGAAGATGAAGCGAGAGAACGCTCTATTGAAGCGCGCGGTTGCGATCCAAAATTCTCGCATGCAAGAGCTCGCGCCGCTCCAAGCGCGCGTGCGAGAGCTCGAGGGGTTGTGCGCACACTACAGCGAACAACTTCAGGCGGAGCAGCGGCAAAATTACTCGCTGAGTGTTAACTTACGCTTAGCCATGGATCAGTCGCCGCTACCATCGAGGAATCATGATGTATTCTGAATACAAACACAGAGATAACTTGTTGTAAAACAAAGAAAAGTTGTATTGCAAGATTAAAAATACGCGCAAGCACTTATTCGTCGTCGTCGTCGTCACCCTCCCTCCACCCTGGTGGACCTTTAAGCAATCTGAATGTTATGTTGATTCTTTCCCCTTCGACTGGCACGTGATTCTTTGGAACTCCGTGGTAGTGCGTGTGCTGTAGCGCGCCATCCATCACCATGAGACTACCATTTTCTAGAAAGATTGACGTCTTTGACTTTGTCTTGTTCTTTATCTGCACGTCAAATCTCCTGGTATGACCTAAACTAATAGCTGCAATCGTCGCGTTACGACCGAGCTCGGGCTCATCGTCAGCGTGAAGCGCCATGGAATCCATTCCGTCTCTGTAGCGGTTTAACAATATGTGATTGAAACTGGCGCCACATTTTTCTTCGACGCGTGCCATGAGCGTGGCTAACACTGGCGATACTTGCACGGGATCAAGAGTCTGCCCAGAATATTTGTATGGAATATCTCCCGCCCACGACACTAAGCGTGGCTGAATAACTTCTTTCGTGACATTCTCTTCAGGTTGCCAGACAACAATGCTTCGCTGCGCCCATTCGACTGGGGGCGATTCTAGCAACGAACGCAAGAGCGAATCCGCCTCTTCGCCGCTTAAGAACCCTCGGCAATATCCTAGTCGACCATCTGATTCAGCTGGGTCGATTGTTTTATACACAAGCTCACCATCTCTGAGTTCGCGGTCACCTTCAACAAAGCCTTGGAAGCCGCGCTTCATGGATTCTTGAAACTGTTCTTCAACGCGGCGCTTTTGATCCTCGATGCTTATTCCCATGGCATCCAAAAGCACCTCCTCCATGTCGTCGTAGCTTTTTACTACAATTTCACCCTCGGCGATCGCCATCGCATCTGGCGTCGCTTGACGCTTCAAACGCTGCAAATTTTGAGATGCCTGGCGGCGAACTTCGCGCACCCACTCGAGCCGTTTCTTAATGTACAGTTTGACCAAATCAGACGATTGTTTCGACAACAGCGGGCCGATAATTTCATCGCGCATGCTCAGCGTCAGTTCACACGCGCCGCTACTGTTTCTATCTACGCACAAAATCACGTGCATCGTACCATTCTCCACGACCAAACTTTCGTTTGTAATTTCCCAACCATTCGCCGCACACCATCGACGCATTTGCGCGGCGTCTTTGGCTGGTGGATTCAAAACCAATCGCATCACCCCTTGTCGCGCGCCATCGAGCGCTAAACCACCATCAGTCAATATTCGAGTCATCGTATTTCCTCCCACACCAGCGATGACGACAATATCCACGCGTTCATTCGGCTCAATCGCCGCCAACCCGTCGCCTTCGCGCAACGCCACGCGCGCGCTCACCGCGTCTTCGCCAATCACCTCTCCACCTCGACGCACGTTTTGCCTCGCCACCACGAGCTCGAGTTCAGATCTATCAATAGCGATTACTTTTTCTACTTCCTCGCGCGCGCACATACCCAGCGCGAGCAACGCGTGTCCGCAACACACGTCGGCGACGACGACGCCTCCGCCCGTGCCTCCGCCCGCGAAGCCTCCACCGCCGACGCCTGCCAACGCAAATGTCGCCAGCGCATCGAACCGCGACGACCATGCCCACGACGCCGCGCGTGGAGCATCGCCAACCCCTGGTTTTACCGGCGCGTCGGGCGTACCGCGCACTTTAAACCACCGCCGCGTGTCGCGCTGCGGCGCTCGGCCAGGACGCAGCGGCGCGGCGCACGCGTGACGAGGACGCGCGGACGACGACGACGACGACGACGCGCGCGCGGCGGCGCATCGAGAGAACGCCATGCGGCGCGGCGCGACGTCGAATGACCTCGAGCGGTGACGACCGCGCGCGGTCGATGCGTTCGAAAGCGCATCGATATCGATGGCGAGCCACATTGATCGATCGCGGCATCGATCAATGTCAACTCGCGATCGATGGAACACGCGGGGATGGTTTTTTTTTCAAACCACCGATGACAGACGGCTCGGCGTTGAAGGATGCGCGTGTCTGCAGTGCGCGACGACGACGAGAGACGACGACGAGGGTCGACGAGGACGATGGCGACGGGCATGGCGCAGTCGTCGAAGAACGCGATCACGCTGAAAGGATCCACCGAGCTCGTGACTGAGTTTTTTGGCTACGCGGTGAACAACATTTTGTACCAACGCGGGGTGTACCCGCCCGAGGAGTTTGAACGAAAGCACAAATACGGACTAGGGTTGATGGTGACCACGGAGGAGAAGTTGAAGGAGTATTTGGTGCAAGTGCTTGAGCAAATTAATGCGTGGTTGATGAGTAAGGATTTGCAAAAGCTGGTGCTGGTGTTGACGAATGTTCAAACCAAGGAAACCGTCGAGCGCTGGGTATTTGACGTACAAACGGATGCTGGGATCACGGCCGAAAGTGAGGGTAAGGATAAGAGTGAGAAAGAAATTATGGGGGAGATCCAGGCAATCATTCGGCAAATCACGGCGTCGGTGACATTTTTGCCACTTTTAGAAGGCGAGTGCGCGTTTGAGTTGCTGGCATACACGGGTAAGGAGAGCGCCACGCCGAGCGAATGGGAAGAATCCGATCCAAAGTTCGTGCGTGATAGTGTAGAGATGAAGTTGCGTTCGTTTTCCACGAAGGTGCACTCAGTGGATGCTTCGGTGTCATACAAGACGGAGGGAGATGAATAGTGTGTTCTTTGTCATTGTCATATGAGATTAAAAGCTTGTTTTTATTAAATCAATACGCGCAGTGATACTAAGCAATGCGCCTAAGCAGACGTCGTCGCCGTTTCCTTGACATCGTTCGTCGCTTCAGGCGTGTTCGCTTCGGACGGCGGCACTAATTGCCAGAACTTGGGCAAGTACGTCGCCCAGTCAGCGAGGATGCGCTTCGCCTTGGGAGAACCCGTCTTCTCCGCGTGTGCGGTGATAAGACCCTTGAGCTGAGCCTCACCAGCTTGCGTGATCACGCGCTGCATGATCACAATTTCACCATTCACCTTGGACTCGAACGTGCCATCCTCGTCGAGGAAGTATCCGAGACCACCAGTCATACCCGCGCCGACGTTGCGGCCAACCTTGCCGAGAGCGACGACGCAACCACCAGTCATGTATTCACAGCAGTGGTCTCCCGTACCTTCCACAACCGCTTCTCCGAGCGAGTTACGCACCGCAAAACGCTCACCAGCCCGACCGCTGATGAACACTTGACCACCCGTAGCACCGTACAAGCACGCGTTACCCGCGATGCTCGCGCCTTCTGGCGCGAACGGAGAGTCGGGAGGAGGCATGATCGCAATTTCACCACCGCTCATGCTCTTTGCGACGTAATCGTTCGCCTCACCCACAAGTCTGACCTTCATGCCTCCAACAACGAAAGCTCCGAAGGATTGACCACTGGAACCCTCCAAGTCTAAGGTGAGGGAACCAGCGAAACCGCTGTCGCCATACTTCTTGGCGATTTGGCCAGCGACGCGAGCGCACGCGGCGCGGTCAATGTTGATAATTTCAGCCTTCTTGGTGAAAGTACCTTCATTTGCGATGCACTTTTGCACTTCAGGATCATCGAGGATTCTGTCATCGAGGACAACCCCATCGTTGTGCGTCGGCTGCGCGATGCGGTCGCTCGAAGCGCCAGCCTCACCAGAGGACGTGGTGAGGAAGGACAAGTCAAGGGAGCCGGTCTTCGACGGGCGCGCATCAATTTGAGAGAGCAAGTCGTTGCGCCCGATGATTTCGTCCATGGATCTGTAACCCATTTGGGCGAGGATCGATCGAACTTCTTCCGCAGCATACATGAAGAAGTTGACAAGGTCGCTCGGCGCACCCGGGAAACGAGCGCGAAGTTCTTCGCGCTGGGAAGCAACACCAACCGGGCAGTTGTTCGTGTGACAAATACGCGCCATGACGCAACCGGTCGCAATCATCGCAACAGTACCGAAGCCGTACTCGTCGGCACCCATGAGCGCCGTTTGCACAACATCCAAGCCAGAGCGGCAACCACCATCGGCGCGCAAGACGACGCGTTCCCGAAGGCCGTTCTCGACGAGAGTTCTGTGAGACTCGACGAGACCCATTTCCAACGGACCACCGCAGTGCTTGATAGAAGACAACGGAGAGGCACCGGTACCACCGTCACCACCAGAAATTTGGATGATGTCGGCGTTCGCCTTGGCGACGCCAGACGCGACCGTACCGATACCGGCTTGAGACACAAGCTTCACGGACACCTTGGAGTTCTTGTTGACCATGTGCAAGTCATAGATGAGCTGCGCAAGATCTTCAATCGAATAGATGTCGTGGTGCGGCGGCGGAGAAATGAGAGGCACACCCGCCTTGGAGCGTCGAAGCCATGCAATGTACGGGGAAACCTTCTTACCCGGCAATTGACCACCTTCACCCGGCTTGGCGCCTTGAGAAACCTTAATTTCGGTTTGGTTCGCGGACATCAAGAAAGACGTGGTGACACCGAAACGACCAGAAGCGACTTGCTTGATAGCAGACGACGCAACATCGCCATTTTGCATACCACGAAGGTACGGGAAAGTTTCGGACTTACCATCGGCATCGGCATCATCAATCGGGATGAAACGCTTCGGGTCCTCGCCACCTTCACCAGAGTTGGACTTGCCACCGATGCGATTCATCGCGACGGCGATAGACTCGTGACATTCTTGGGAAATAGCACCCAAAGACATACCACCAGTGCAGAAACGCGTGCAGATATCAGCGACCGATTCAACTTCATCAATGGAAATCGGCTGGCGGTCAGACTTGATTTCAAGCTGGTCGCGCAAGCAAGTGTACGGGCGGTTGTTGCGGTGTTCTTGGTATGCACCCCAGAACTCGTCATTCTTTTCACCACCGCCGAGGCCAACGGCCTTGTGGAGAAGCTTGGACATCTCTTGGTTGTTGCCGTGGTACTCCAAACCAGGCTTGACTTGGAACATACCGCGCGCTTCAACCTTAGCCATTTCTTCAGACTCACCCGGGAACGCCGATTGAACAAACATGTGCGTTTCAGCGGCAAGTTCATCCATGGTGAGACCACCGATGCGGGACACCGTACCCTTGAAAGCAGTACCGATGACTTCCGGACCAAGACCGTAGCATTCAAAAATTTGGGCACCTTGGTACGAAGTAATCATAGAAATACCCATCTTGGATAAAATCTTCTTGAGGCCCTTATTGAGCGCTCCCTTGAAGTTCAGTTGCACATCTTCAACGGTGATGGCACCCATCTTTCCGCGAGAAATAGCAGTCTCGATCTTTGGGGACATTCTCCACGAACGGCAAGTTTCAAGAGCCAACCAAGGGCACACCGCGTGCGCGCCGTAGCCAACCAACATGGCGACGTGGTGGGTGCTGAAGGCGGAAGCGGACTCAACCACAATAGATGCCCGGGTACGGAGACCTTGGGCAATCAAATAGTGGTGCAAGGCACCAACCGCGAGGAGAGACGGAATGGCTGGGGAGTCCGGACCTTGGTCCGGGCGGTCAGTGATGACTACGCACTCGCTGCCGTTGCGAATCGCATCGGCGGCTTCTGCGCACATCTTGTCAAGGCCGGCCTTAAGGGCACCAGACGCACCACCAGCGGCATAGCGCGCCGGAATGGTGGCAGTCTTGAGCTTCGGGTGGTTCTTCACGACTTCCAACTCAGAGTCAAAGAGGACCGGGGAGCTGAGCATGACCGGCGGCGATTCCTTACCTTGTGTGTCGAGCAAGTTACCCTTGGCACCGAGAGTCATCTCCAAAGACATGACGATACCTTCGCGAAGGGGATCGATCGCCGGGTTGGTGACTTGGGCAAATCGCTGCTTAAAATAGTCATAAAGCATACGAGGGCGGCTAGACAACACCGGCAACGGGGTGTCATCACCCATCGACCACGTCGGCTCAATGCCGTCAGACGCCATGGATTCGATGATCATCGTGATGTCTTCCGCGGCGAAACCGGCGCGGGCTTGAGATTCGATGAGTTGAATCGGATCCAACGTCGGCGCAGAAAGCGGAGCGACGCCCTTGATGGTCTCGATGGACTTCATGTATTGGCCGTACGGACGGGCCGCGGCGACCTCCTTGGCGATTTCCGTGTTCTCCTTGAACTCGCCAGTTTCCAAATCCGCCAAGATCATCATGCCCGGACCAAGACGGCCCTTGGCAACAACATTCTTGGAATTGGACATGACGTCACCGAGAACGCCGACTTCGGACGCAACATAGATGTAGTCGTCCGAGGTGCGCCAGAAGCGTGCCGGGCGCAAACCGTTACGGTCGAGGCGAGCGCCGAGTTGCTTACCGTCAGAAAAGACAAGCAACGCCGGACCATCCCACGCTTCTTGCATGCCAGCGTAGTAGTCGTAGAAATCATGAACTTCCGGAAAGGTCATGTCGAGTTCCGGATGGTTGCGGTGCGCTTCGGGCACAAGCAACATCATCGTCTCAGCCGGCGGGCGACCAGTTTGCACGAGAAGCTCGGCGACGCGATCGAGGTTGGCAGAGTCAGAGGCCGCAGGGTTGCAAATCGGGCGGAATTCCGGTTCGCGTCCGTTCCAGATCGGGTTTTGCATGTCGGCTTCCTTGGAAGCCATCCAGTTCAAGTTACCTTGGAGGGTGTTGATCTCACCGTTGTGACCCAAAAAGCGCATCGGCTGAGAGAGCGGCCACTTGGGCGTCGTGTTCGTGGAGAAACGACGGTGGTAAATGGAGAACTGAGTCTCGTAGTCCGGGTCTTCAAGATCCTTGTAGAACTTACCCAAGACCGCAGATCTAAGCATACCCTTGTACACAATAGTACGAGAGCTCAACGACGCAACGTAAAAGTTTTCAGCTAAGACGGCGTCGCCGAGCGTCTTCTTTTCGCACGTCTTGCGCGCAATGTACAACTTGCGCTCAAGCGCTTCGCGTTCAATGGCACCACCATCGACAAGAATTTGCTCCATCGCCGGTTGCGTCAACTTGGCAAGCGGACCAACAACTTTGTTGTCCACCGGCACCGGACGCCAGCCAAGAACCTTGAGGCCTTCGGCTTCACAGCTCGCCTCCAAGAGCTTCTTCGCCTCGGCAGCCTTGGCGCCATCCGTCGGCAAGAAGACTTGACCAACGGCAGAGGAGCCCTCAGAAAAGCCAGAAACACCGTTGGCGTCGCACCACTTGCCCAAAAGCTTCCAGGGAATGTGCGTCATCACCCCCACACCATCACCAGAGTCGTTATCAGCCGAGCACGCCCCGCGGTGCTCCATGCACCCCACGGCGGTTAACGAATCCTTGATTGTCTTGTGCGTGCGCTCCCCCTTGAGAGAAGCAATGAAACCCACACCACACGCATCATGCTCTTCCAATAACTGCGTGTTATCAACCGCACCACCCTCATACGTGGGCCATTCGCCATACACAGAGCCACGCTCCGCGAGGCACACCGTCGCCCGTCCCGCGCCCGGAGCGCGCGTCGACGTGCACCTCGGCAACGCCGCGGCTTTACGCAACCCAAAAAACAAAGGCGTGTGTGCCTGTGCGCGCGCGTCGAACACAAAACCCATTCGTCAGTCATCATCGCGTACATCACACCACAAAAATTGCGTGCCTGTGCGCACCAACGCGCTATACAATCGCACAACCCGCCCCGCGCGCGTCGACGATGCCCCCATCAATCAATCAATCAAATCAATCAAGGGGCTTAGGGTCGCGCCATCGTCATCGCGCGCGCGCACCGCATCGTGCACGCATACGTACCGTGTGCGCGTCCGATCGCGACGTCGCATCCATGCACGAAATAACTCGCGCGTGCGTACGTCTCGCGACGGTCGCGATCGCCGCCTTACGCGTCGTCATCCCACCGCGTCGCACGCCGCGCAGCGCGGGCGCCATCGTCGGCGTCGCCGTCATCGAAGCCATGATTGCGCGTCGGTTGCGGTGTGAAAACGACCGTGAAAACGTCCAGGTTTGGGTGATGAAAGAGTTGTGTTTTTGGACACACAAATTTCACGCCACCGTCGTCGTTTGGGTCGAGCACACCACTCGTCGTCGTCGCACGGGACGCGCGCGTTCGAATGACGACGTCCGCGCGGCGACGCCCGCGACGTCGCGACGCGTGGGTGTCGACGGCGTGTTTAGTGTGGACCATATTCGGACGTTTGACACGTACGATAAGACCAGAAAGTCTATGTGTATGTTACTTAAATCATTCATGGGTGCGTGTGTTTTATACCACAACTTCGGATGTCAATTATACATATACTACTAGATTTAAATGCTAGTCACGTGACACACAATGTGCCCTACGTACCCATATGCGCCAAACACCCGATTTATCCATTATTAAAAAAGTGCGCTGCGCTGTATGGGGGGGTGCGGGTCGTGGATGATGTTTACCGAGCGTTGGGATGCCGTGCGACATACATGAAAGGCAGAGTACATAGAGGGTTTATACGTATAATACACGGTACCCAGTGCACACCCGGGTGTGTCGGTTGCGCCGGTTCTCGTCGCACCGAGGGTGCGCGCGCGTGCCCACATGACGACGACGGACGACGGACGACGACGACGACGGACGACGACGGACGAAGATGTGGGGTCGGCATGGACGATGGATGACGACGTTGATGGTCGTGCTCGGGATGTGTATCGTCGGTGCGTGCGGGAACGCGCAGAGGGCGTTGGGGGATGATGCGAGAGAGGCGCGAGAGACGAGGACGATGATGCGACGAGGAACGACGGTGAAGGTGTATAAGACGACGCGACACGGCCGAGGGGCGTTGGATGTGTACTTTGAATATCACGGGGTGAATGTGAGCGGCGGCGTCGAATGGGCGAGGATGCCGACGGATGTTCGCGTAAACGGCGTTCGATGCGCGCGCGTCCAACGCGTGATGGATGAGGACGAGGACGAGGACGACGTGGAACGTAAAGGCGGGACGACGTGCGTGGCGATTATACCAAACGGTGACGTGAATGTCATGAAGCGGCGCGTGGAACGTGTCGTGGATTTTGAGCGGCGCGTCGTCGACGGGAGAGAATCCACGCAAGTGTGGCTGGCGACGACGCCGCCGATGTTGCTTGTGGACCAGACGCAAAATCATCGCCACGCGATTGCATTATTAGAGCGCTCAAAACAATCGACAGATGTGACGACGATACCAAACGATCGTCGGCTGGAGACGAAGGCGGTTCTTCGTGGCATTCTAGACAGATGCGTAAACGACCAAAGATACGAAGAGAGCGCGGATATGAAAGCATTCGTGATAGTGGACGACGACGACAAGATTTTTCGTGATGAAATTTTGGAAGAACCCGCGAGCGCACTCGTTGAGCCTCCTCGTGGTGGTGGCGCGCAACTGTTTCTTCTCGATGCCTCGGCGTCGCAGACTTGGGGAGATATCATCAAACGGCGCGCTCGCTTGTTTGTATCGCGGTGTTGCGTGGGCGTGTCTCGTTCTAGTTTTCGATTTTCGTCTCACGTGGACAACGCGCTAGAGAGCATGAGTTTGATTCGTTCGCCAGAACTTGAGCCGACGCGGCACATTCCGCCAGTTCTTTCGCGAAATTGTTCTGCCCGAGGATTTCCATACGCCGATGACGTCATCTTAGAATTCACGCGCGAACAGCGTCAAACTTTTGATGACTATCGATCATTCTACAAAGGATCTTACGAGGACATGATGCGTTCAAAAGTTGAATTTCCGCTAGCAGTATCGTTTGACGAGGGTAGACGTCTACGAGCGAAGGCCAAATTCAGAGGCGTTTCATCGTTTAGGGATTGTCAGCGACGTAAGAGTCTTTCGGTGACCTTGCGCGGCGATGGCGTGCGCTTGATGACTGGATCATTGGGTACAAAATTTTTGTTGGTATCGATGTGCTACGACGACAGGTACGTCAAAACGTTCTTGGTGCTCTCAATGGCAAAGAAACTTGGACTCTTTCCACTCGCGTTTCGATACGTACGGCTAAAAGTGCGCACCATCCCCGGAGGACAAACCGAACATGAAGGATTGTATTTGATTATGGATGATCCCAAGGCTAGCTTGCTCAGAGATCATAATGACCTGAACGCTGTCGTACGGCGACGGTTTGATCCAGCAAGGGGCACTAAAGATCCAAAGTATGTGCCTGATGTGAATGCGTTTCCAGACACAGAGTTCAACGGCATCGCCGCTCGCGTGCGGTACGAAAAGATTGTGTTGACCAGCGAAACGTGTGACGCATTAGGCACTGCTTGCTTCAATGCTTTGAACGAACTGTTTGACGTTGACGGCTACTTGCGGTGGTTGGCGCTGAATACGTGGGTGCACTCCGGTGATTATGTTGATGAACTATGGCTTCACGCGTCGAACGAAATTGGAAATCCGCGTTTCGAGTTGAATGCCTGGGATCCGGACGACGCATTCGAATCGTGCCATCACAATGGCGAAGACGCACTTATTTTTTCAGATTCAGATGCTAAATCTGATTTGTTATACTGCGCCGAAGGCGCAATCGACCGTGTTTTGTTGCGCTCGCCGTACATGTTTGAGCGATATCTCGAACAATTCAATTTTGTTCTTCGCGAAGGTATAAAGTCTGATGCGCTTCGTGCGATTGTGAAAAGGCAAGAAACCCAACTTCGCAACCTGCTTACAGACAAAGACGACGCGACAGCGCTCGCGTTGCTCGAATTGTTAAAAATCAATCCCTCCATATCAAGTGCTTCGGAAGCGTTGGACGAAATTCTAGGCTCGTTGAACTATTACGAAACATTGGTCAACGCTCGTCGGAGGAATTTACTCAGAAATCCCATAGCATACGCGGCTTGGGACAAAAACTTCACGACCAGATGGTTGGCGATTCCACACACATCAAATAACTCGAAATGCAGCGTTGATGTTGAAGTACAAACGCGCTCGTATGGCATTCCTCGGCAAGAGCTCATGATTCGAGTTTCACCGAGGCGTGCATCGTTCGCTTTGAATATTTCATTCAATCCTAATGTGATTTACGAAGGTGTGCCATACGCCGCGCTACCGGAGGAGTTTGTCTTTGAGTTCTGGAGTAACGCCTCATCTGGTAAAGTTCCTGAAACGCAATCAGACGTCGAGACGATGGCAAAATCTAAGACGACGGATCTTGAGAACGCGACATGTTTTCGCAGTTATATTGGCCAAAATTACGCTTTTGAAAACTACGTCATCGTAAATTTTGCATGCGAACAGGCAGACGCGCCGTTGTTTTCAATCCATCACCGATTTTGGCACAGCTTTAGCGTCGACGTGATGAGGTCCATGACGGTTTTTGACATGTTTGGCTGTGAGTAAGCGAATAATGAGTAATGTCATGACTAATAATAATAGACGCGTTTGTTACAAAGCTAGCTTCATGCGCACTAGAATCGTCTTTACTTTGCAGCTTGATTTTTGTACATGTCTTGCAAACTCCACAACCCCATGTTTGGGCCGCGACGATTGAGCACCGCGATTTCGTTGAGCGTTTGCTTCAACCAATCTCCTGGCTGGTTCGTCTCCAGTAAAAGCTGCTTCAAGCTCCAATACGATTGACGTTCGAAAAGTGTGAATACTAGGTTTTCCAACGCCTTCTTCTCCATGCGCTCCTTCTTCTCTGTTTTGGCTTTTACGGCGGCGTCCGTAAACCGAACCAAGTTTCGCGCCTTGGGCAACGGCGCAAAACGCATCTCGGACGAGCTTTGTGTGACTCGCGTCTTTGTCTGTGCCTTAATCATGCGCTCTTTGCTAACTCTATGGTAGTCGACGTCATCGACCGATCGTGGACGCATATCTAACTTCAAATTAACCTTGGCCTCGAGCGTGATGTCGGGACCAGTCGTAGAGCCTTCGCGCACGTCAGAGAACACGTGCATCGGCATGTCGCTCGGCTGATTGGCTAAGATATAACTCTTTGGCACACCCGACGCTTCTTGACCACTAAGTTCCATCGTACAGAACGTCATCGCCTTTTGCGCATCCTTCTGAAACGGATCGACGAAGAGTTGAATCTTGCCAATTGCGTCATCCGCCTCCCCCATCGCGTCGTCGTCGTCGTGCGCCGAACTTTTATTCGCCGCCGCAGCTTCATGCCACGCGTTCGACACAAATTTGGGTGTCTTTACTAACCACGCGCTACGTTCTGCACGCGTCGTATCCAACGCTGTCGGCCATAAGTATGACTTTAACGCCGTCGTCACGCTTTCTGGCAACGCGCTCTCCGCAATCCCGAGCACCTTACACGCCTGATATCTCCAGTGTGCGCGATACATCGACGGCGGTCCATCTTTCTTCCACTCCGGCTTTGTATACTCCACCGCCCCAGCGCTATTATAGTGAAAAACAAACAAAATCACAGTCAGTCTCGTCGCACGATTGATCCAATGAAACCTACGCGTCGTCAACGCGCCCGTCGGCATCCGCGTCGCATCGCACCCACACCGCGCTCAAACACTCACCCAAGTCGCACCGGGTCCAATAACCCAAGCACAGTTTTCGTATGTTTCGCCAGTTCTCGTTTTTTCCCCAGCCACTCTCGCACGGCGTCTTGCGTCTGCTCGCTTCCCGCGGGTAAATCGTACTCGTCAAACTGCGTGTGTCGTCGATCGAACACCATCCTCGCGTCAGTCGCGCGCGCGCTCGTCATCGCGCGTCATCCATCACGCGTCATCCATCGTCCTCGCACCTCTCGTGACATCCTCCTCCTCGTCGTCGTCGTCGTCGCGTACTGTCGTCCTGTCCCGCGCCGCGCATCCATCACCGCGCGTGCGTGCAGCCATCCATCCATCGAGGTCGATCGGGGGTGGGTCGACAGAAAGCAGGCACCCGAGCGTGGGGGGTGGTCGACAGAAAGCAGGCACCCGAGACCATCCCTGCATCATCGATCGATGGGGCGTGCGCTGTCGTCGACGACCGACACACCGCGACGCACGCACGCGCGCGGGTGACATCGCGACGCGACGCGACGTGAGATTGCGTATAGATCGCATCGACGAAACGACGACGACGACCGTGGTGATTGGGGACGACGGACGCCACGACGACGGGGATGGATCGGTTTGCGTTTTTCGCGGCGATGCCGTTTTTAACGGCAACGACGACGACGACGACGACGACGACGACGACGACGACGACGTGTGAGAGTGACAGTGAGAGTGGTGAAGATATATTTACCGGTGTGTGTTCGTTTAGCGTGAGCGCGCGAGAACAGTACGGGGACGAGGACGAGGCGCGCGAGGGGTTGGCGGCGCGGGACGCGAGACACTTGGTGTTCGCGTTGACGGAGAAACATAACGATCACGGGGGATGCGTGGAAACTACAGTACGATTACGACATGTACGGAAACGGGACTCTCAGTCGGAGTCGACGTTGGATGAGGCACCGAATGCGGCGTATTTGGAGATTGAGTTGGACGGCGCGACGTACGCGCTGTGCACGAGGTTGGCGAAAAAGGTTGTCTTTGCCTCGGGAAATCGATCGGGAAGCGTTGAAGACGTCATCACGAACGCATACGTGAGTGTCATTTTCCCGCACGTCACGTTGAACATATATTCAACCGCGCCACCGACGGATTGGTCTGGACACGGAAGTCTAAACGCGCTCGCGCGCGCGTTGAACAACGCCGACTTTAGCGCTCCGCCGCGCCGCGCGAGTGACGTCGAGATCGATCCAAGAGAAGCTTTACGATTACAGCGTCACGCTGCGGACGTATTAATCGACGTCATACTTCATGGTTGTCTTCATGAGAACGACATGGACGACGATTACATGGACGACGATGACGAAGACGAGGACGCGCTGGCCACCGTGGATGGGCGTCTCATCCGCGCCGCGCGCGCGTTCGCGGCGTGCCCAAAACCTCCGTATCGCTTCTTGGGCGAATGCGACGCCGACAGAGACAGAGATGACGAGTGTTTATTACTATCACTCGACGACGACCACGACCACGACCACGACCACGACGTGCGCAGTCTCGCTCGACTCGCCACCGCGGGGATGGACGCGTGCCACGTATTCTGGACAAAACAAACGGCATGAATACGAAAAAACGCACAAGAAGGGGAACCGTCGAGGGGGTGTTTCTCATAGTATACACACACATACTAGCATATACATCGTGTGTATTGCAATCGCATGTCAACCACCATGTCATCTCTATAGCTTTCATGGACACACACTATGGACACACACACACACCCGCCCCAGGACGCGGACGCGAGGGCGAAAAAGCGACGCGAGCGACGATGGGCGTCGCGGCGCGCGCGCGCGGGACAGCGACGCGCAGCACGACCTCGAAACCTGGTCATCAGACGCGCGGGTGATTGTAATAATCGTCCGTCGTCAGGGACCGACGCCAGTCGTCGTCGTCGTCGTCGTCGCACGCACACACGCACGCGAATTTCGCGCCCACCGCGTGCGCGAACGCGTGAACGCGTCAACACCGACGAGGTGACATTTACCAATCAATCGAGAACCCCGACGCGACGAACGCACGAAACACGCACGTGATGTTTGGACGCGGTGCACAAAATTACTTTTCAAATAACGCCGACGACGCGGCGATGTGGTTGCCGCAAGGCGTGCTCGACGACTTTGAAGAACCGCATCTTACGCGTTTTGAGCCACTGGTAGATGGGGGACGCGCGCCGAACGTGGATGTGTCGGGCACGAGCGACGGACGGATGCGATCCAAGGTATGTGTGCGAGAACGTTTGTTATGATTTTTGTGTGGTGATTTTCGAGCGCGCGTGCGCGGGAATTCTCGTCGACACGCGCGTACTCGTCGTAACAACCGGTCGGCGTGCGAAAGAGCCAGACGCGGTGTCCTACAGAGAGAGAGAGAGAGAGAGAGAGAGAGAGACAAAGAGCTGACAAATGAGTGTTTTCCCATCACAGATCTTAGGAAGCTTACTGTTCGAAGCCGAAGATGAAGTGGCGGTAGCGCCAAACGGGCCTATTGGCGGTGTCAACACTGAAAAGTCTGCGTCACCGACCCGAGTGTCTGCGTTTTCCGCCGTCCCAGCTGGCGGCGCTTCGGGCACGGAATACGCTTTCTCTCAACAGTACACGCCGTTCAATCCGTCCAAGGCGGCTGTTGATCCTACCGCTGCGTACGGGTTAAGTCCAAATGGCACCGCTCGCAAAGGTCCATCTGGACCACGTAAAGCTGGTCAAGGTGTCGAGGAGGAGGAGCAGCAAGTTGCTTCTGTTGAAATTCTTTCCAACGGTGGCTTAAAGCTTCGAGTTACATTGCTCGCTGCCGGCTTTGTCATTGGTGCTAGCGGTGCATCCATTCGAGAAATCATGAGACACACTGGCTCGACCATTCAATCTTGGACGCAACATCCGGAAATTGGTGGTTATCACCGCCCTTGTCGTGTGTTTTGCATTCAAGGCACTTCTGAAGCCGTCATGACTGCGTCGAGCATCATCCATGAAGCTGTCGAACGCTACAAGGAGCTGTGTGAAGGCAAACGACGTGGAGAATTTGTACAACGCTTACAATACATTCGAGGCGTTGAATTCTCTTACCAGCCCCCGCCGAAGACTGCGGTACCGAACGCCGCTTCTGTTGGCGGTCAAGCAGCCGCGGCGGCGGCGGCGGCGGCGGCTCTTCTTCAAGGCCAGCAATCGCGTGCGACTCCACAGCAACTCGCTGCATTCGCCCAGCACAACATGTTTATGCAATCCGGCATGATGCAGACTAGTATTCAAGAACCTATGCAGCTTTTGGCTTCGGTTCAAGCTCAGCAAGCTGCACTGGAAGCGTATAAAAATCTTGCTGAAGCACGCGCCAAGGTGTATGCGGCAAGCAAGCTCGCCAACGAAATGTACAACCAAATGAGTTTCCCTGCGGATCTGTCTCTGCCACAGAACCAGCAGAATTCGCATGCGCCATACAATGAATATTATTGAAAAAATTGAATTGATTTGTTAAGGTTGACATCAGAGATCAGCGTTGATGTACCTGTACCAAGAAAAATTTTGCACAAGTTGACAGTTGATTGATAGGCGAAAGGCGATTTATTAAGCTAGCGCGTAGCCTACTACATTTGTGATACTACTTATGATTTCTACAAACTCACGGTCGCGAGAATCGCAATGGTTTATCGCGCAAGTAATAGAGTTTTGCGCGGCGTACTTTGCGTCGTTCAAGGACTTCCATGCCCTTGATGTTCGGTGAGAACAGCGGGAACGTACGCTCGACTGCAAAATTACCGACGACCGATCGAACGGTAAAGCTAGATCCCATTCCTCGATTTTTTTTGCCGATGCAAATCCCCGTAAATACCTGCGTTCGTCGCCTATTTTCCGGAACCTCCAACGTAAGCTTCACGACATCCCCCGGTCTAAACGGAATAACCTTGCGCTCTTCGCACAACGACTTCATGTGCTCTCGTTCCAAGGTTTCCATGATGTGCCCGCACCGTTTAAAGTACGATTTACGTTTCTTCAATTCCCTCGTAGGCGTCCATGGTAACTGCCCTCCACCAGCGCTGCCCCATCCTGTTTGCGTCGCCCCGGCTTCAAAGCTCGTCATCGGCGCCTCCAGCCCGCGCTCCTCGGGTCTCAACTTGCTCGTGTCCCCACCCGCGCGCGTTTTAATCTCACATCGCGCGCTCGACGTGATCGATCGCGCGTGCTGCGTCGGTCCACGCATCGCCGCCGTCATCATCGTCGTCGTCGTCACGCACGAGGACGACGACGACGACGTCACCGTCATCCCTCGCGCGATCGCCGCCGCATCCACGCGCGCCATCGACGTCGTCGCCGTCGCCGTCGCCGTCGCCGTCGCCTGCGTCAACGCCCGTCGCATCGCACGCATGGAAAACATCATCGTCCGCGTCTCGGTGCGCGACTCACACACGCCCGACCGCGCGCTCGGTCGACGCGCGTCGACGTGTGACGACGGCGAGGCTCGAGGGTGGGACCGCAGTCGAGCGCGCGCGGTGTGTGTGTGTGTGTGTGCGTCGCGGTGTTATGATTGCCACTCCGAAAGCGCGAGCGATGCGCGCGACATCGTTGATGATTAAACGATTCGTTGGACGACGCGGGGCGACGACGGGCGCGGGGACGAGCAGCGCGGGGACGTGGTGGTGTTCGCGAGCGCACTCGAGGTGCATGGCGGTTCGGTGCGCGTCCACGACGAGTGAAGGGCGGAAATCGCGCGTGGTGTTCCTGGGCACGCCAGATTGCGCCAGAGATGTGCTTGGACGCATGCTCGATGCGGCGAGTGCGGCGGATTCGATGTTTGAGGTGACGGCGGTGGTGTCGCAACCAGGGCGGCCGCGAGGACGCGGACGCAAAAGCGACGCTCCGGCGCCGTCGCCCGTGGCGGAGCTCGCGATGCAGCGTGGGATGACGGAAGATCGTATTTTATGCCCTGAAAAAGCAAACGAAGAAGCGTTCTTGAACGCGTTGCGGGAATTGGATATCGACTTGGCGGTGACTGCGGCGTATGGGAACTTTCTTCCACAAAAGTTTCTCGACATTCCGCGTCTCGGGACGTTGAATATTCATCCGAGTCTGTTACCGCAATGGCGAGGTGCAGCGCCAGTGCAGCGCGCGTTAGAGAGCGGTCAGGCGGAAACTGGTGTGTCGGTGGCGTATACGGTGTTAAAAATGGATGCGGGACCGATTCTACGACAAGTCAAGCGACCGCTCAACGGCGACGAAAAGGCGCCAGAATTGTTGACTGAATTATTTGAAACCGGTGTGCAGGCATTATTAGACGAACTGCCATCGGTATTTGCTGGCGAAGCTGCATCGCGTGCAACGCCGCAAGGTGAAGCAACCCTTACGCATGCCGCAAAGGTGAGCCCAGAAGAGGGCGACTTAGATTTCACCAAGCAAAGCGCGCGCGAGTGTCACAACAAAGTACGCGCTTTTGCAGGTTGGCCTGGGACAAAGGCAACTTTGAAGGTGAAAGCCGCAGGAGACGACGCAGAATTGAAAGAAGTAGTGATTAAAATTATTACGACTCAAGTCTCGAGCGATGGCGATGCCGTGTCAGCGGGTGGTGTGGTAGAATTACGTAAGAAGATGTTGCGCGTACCGTGCGCCGGCGGCGAATGGTTAGAATTGCTCGAGGTTCAACCTCCCGGCAAGAAGGCTATGGACGCGAGTTCGTTCATCAATGGTTTAGGCAAAGGTGCATCAGTGTATATTTAACATCTATTAGTCTATGCGCTTCATTAAAATTCTCAGAAGCCGTCGTCTGAATCCGAATCCTCAGGTTGTCGAAGGGACTCGCCGTGGCGCAACGCTCGAATGTGCTTGTGTGGATACGTTCTTCCGCACGTCTCACACGGTGCGTTCACACCAAATAATTCGTCGTCATCGTCACTTTGTGCATTTTCATCATCAGATGAAGCATCGCTTTCGACAGCTCTCGTTTTGTCTGCCAACGGATGTCCAGGAATAGCGTCGTGCTTTGCCAACCATCTCAAGACGCGCTCCTCCTCGAAATTTTCGGCGCCACCAAAGTCATCAAGAGCATACGTGGAGAACATCAAACGCCCACGCTTAAACACTAAAACGGCTGGTAGCGCTGGAATTCTGTATTTCCGCATCGCCGCTGAGTCATCTCTAGGTCTAATGCGCACAAATTTCGTCTTTGCAAATACAGGCGCCAAGTCGTCGCACACTTCGTCGATGCGCGCACACTGTTCGGCACCCTCAAGAACAAAGTGTACGACAACTCGCGTGCTCGCTTTGAGCGTTTCGCCGAGAGCGCTTTCTTTGATTTCGGAATATCTAGCTCGTCTTGCCTCAGCGGCAGCCACGGCGGCAGCACCTTTCAGTTCTCGTAATCGAGCTTCTTGAATCGCGCGCAACGCGCCATCCTCGTCTTCGTCATCATCAGTCTTTGCCCAATCATCCTCGTCGTCGTCTCCTGCGTTGGCCGCATGCGCATACTCTGCCCCATGCGTGGCTTCGCGCGCAATCGTCGTTCGCACATTCGTCCTATCTTGCGATAGAAGTTCACCAATCATGCGCGTCGCCTCGGCGCGTTCAGCGGCATCCTTCTCGCAGCACCCCGAAGGTCGTGGAATGTGCGCGCCTTCCTCGCCGAGCGCGTCGAGTTCGTCATCAATCCATGATTTACACGCACCGACGTGTTTTGTGCCGCAGTCTGCACCCATATTCGCGCGCGCGCACGAGAGTGGCGACGCGACAGTCGCGACTGGCGATGTGCATCGTGTTCTCACAACCCTAGGCGCCTGCGCTGGAACTGGTGAGCTGCGCGCCATTGCGCGACGGATGTGGGGACGATGGGTCAGCACGGCGTTGAATGCGACGCATGATGCATCTTCATCGTTGCGTGCGAATCAAAGGACGATTCGCGCGGTGTGTTCGTCGAATGTGGTGTGTATGACGAAAGACGAGAGTGTGCACGCAACTCCAATCGACGTGAAAGGCGCGGAGCGTAGAGCGAGAGAACGCGCAGAAATGCTGCGAGATAAACAGACTGCTGCAGCCGTACAGGCGATGATGATATTCGACCGAGAACTCATCAAGGCGAGGCGAGATCGGGCGGCATTTTTACAACGTGAAGCGTTGCAAACGCGGCGGACGGCTCCAGATGGGCTATTGGACGAGCTCGCACGGCGGTTACTCGATAGATTATTGGACATTAAACGTGATTTTAAGAGAGTGGTTGTCCTTGGTGGAGCATCTGAAGCTATTACCCGACGATTACTTGCCGAACGAAATGATGTGGAAACGATTGTTGTCGTTGATTTGTCGGCGGATATGTTAAATTTTGTCAAAAGTGTCGTCGGTGAGGCACCCAAGAGACGTGATGGCGCCTCGGTTGAAGTTTTATATGTGCAAGGGGATGAAGAAAACTTGCCTCTCAAAGAAGAATCAGTAGATGCGGTAATTAGTTGCTTAGGATTACACTGGGTGAATGACTTACCAGGAGCAATGTCGCAAGCCGCGCGCGCGCTCGTTCCAGACGGGTTGTTTTTATCATCAATTTTCGGTGGTAATACGTTGCAAGAGCTCCGCATGGCTTGCGCATTAGCAGAAAGTGAACGTGAAGGTGGGGTTAGCTGCAGGGTATCACCATTGGCGCATGTCAGAGATGCAGGAAACTTGCTCGGCCGAGCCAACTTGCGCCTTCCAGCGGTTGATGTTGACTCCGTCGTCGTCGGTTACGATTCCCCCATGGAGCTTGTTGAGCATCTGCGTAAGATGGCTGAAACGAATGCTGGTCTTTCGCGTCGTCCGTTTCTCTCTCGTCATACCGCACTAGCTGCAAGTGCGTTATATTCAGACATGTTCCCCGCGTCAGCCGCCCAAGCCTCGTCGACAGATGCCAACGCGCGCTCGGGGGTCGAAGCGACGTATGAAATCCTTTACATGACTGGTTGGCGTGCGCACGATTCCCAACAAGCTCCAAAATCTCGTGGCAGCGCTACGGTATCGCTCGCAGATTTACAGAAACACTTGGGCAACGGCGCCGATGCGTCTACCAAAGCAACATAACTTTGCGCGGCTGACGTCTCGCGCTCGCTCCGTGAGCACGAAACGACGGTGGTGATTCACGTGCGTCATCATCACGCAGTATCTTAGTCTAGATTTAGCTATTATTCACATCTCATAGTACGTACTGGTAGTCATTAAGCGACAGATGTGACTGTCGCGCCAGCCATAAAACAAAATCCGTCATCGTCATCATCCATTCATGGATTCGTGCAAATCTCGAGGCCACGTCGCTCGAGGTGGAACGCGCACTGCGACGTTGAGGCGCCTCAGTTCAACGCGCGCGCGGTGTGACGTCGACGCGAGTGCGCGTAAACGCACACGAATATATTATTTCAACACATCTACGCACGACCCAGTGCGTGTGCGTGCAACCGCGTGGCGAACGGCGCAGTCGCACGACCATTCAAACAAACCCCAGGCGCGAGGCTCGCGAAGGCACGCGTGACAAATGGCGCACGTCGACGCGGATGCGATGACGCCGCTGGTGAGCCAAACGTCGGATGACTGGCTGACGAATTTCTTTGATACGTTTGATACGACGATCACGGGAGACGCGGTGGACTTTGCGCTCGGGGCGTCGGAGACCGCGATCGGAGTGGATTTGGGACTGGAGCTGTGCAGAGAGGCTTCGGAATTCACCGAAGAAGCGGGTGAAAACGGGAAGAGAGGACGGGCGACGGAAGCGACGACGGCGCCGTTGAGCGAGGGGGCGAAGAGAAACAAGTCTAAGCGCGAGAAGCTTCGTCGAGATGCGCTCAACGACAAGTTTATGGAGTTGAGCTCTGTTCTTGAACCAGGATCGGTGCCGAAGACAGACAAGGCAAAGGTTGTAGTGGCGGCCACGGCGTTGATTAAGAAGCTTCGCGACCATCACAATAGATTGACGGAGATGATTGTCAAGATGCAAGCTGAAAAGACGAGACAGCAAGAAATGAATGCGCAACTAGTTCAAGAAAAGACGCAACTGCTGCACGAGAAGCTTCGCATCGAAGCGCAGTTGCAAGCTTACTTGACGACTATGCCCTTCGCTTCGCCTTTGGGTGGTGTTGTGACTGGTACGGCTGGTAAAACTGCAGTCGCCCCCGCTCCTGTATGGGCGTTCCCGACGCCGTTCTTGGAGCAACCGACTAGTGAAGAGGAGGATGTCACGCTCCGAGCGCCCGTTGCGTAAGTTGAATTGATTTACTATAACCATGTAGCTACCTAGTCTAGATTCTATGATATGATTCATAACAATACAAATACCATGCGTGTAACACTCACACGCACATGTCGACCTCACGTGAGCCCGAGAACATCTCTATAGTTTCGCCCTGGCTTGCAAACTATGAAATCTGCCATGTCGTCGTACTCATCCTGACGACCTCCTTCTTGTGCGATGACTGCATCCAAGTATGGATTTCTTACGCGTTTGCGCGGTTTCGAGGATGAATTTTCACGTGATGATGCGTTCGAATTCGGAACACTCCCAGCAGCTGCACGCGATCCAGTAACTGTTTGCACGCTTTCACCAAGTCTCCTAAGATTTTCACTGTACTTTGTAATGTCATCCAGTGCAAGCGCGTTGGCTATCGCGACTAGACTACAATCCAGTGGAGCATCATGCGCCAGAGCGAGCTGTAAAGCTCGCAAATTAGTGAAAACCCCAGCACAGACTGTCATAAACTCGCATCTTTGGAGTTCAAGCTTTTGCAACTCGATGAGCGGAAACAACTCTATCATCTTCGCCGTACTGTGGTGCAATCGAGCGCCAGCTAAAACCAAAGCTGCATCTATACGCTGACCATCGATATTAGCTGCAGTGTTTTGTGCCAAACAAAGCTCTGACGCTGCTTCTATGCTCTGATACATTGCGCTGTTGACGAGGGTAAGAAAATTTGCCACGCCATCGCACACACTTTGCTTTTCGTAGACATCACGCATCAAGATACTACTAATTTTCACCAGAACCGACGTTAAAGAAACAAACGCATCGCGCATAGAATAAAGATCGACACCACTTTCTTGCTTGGTCAATCTCAATACAATGTCATTCACCGCAATCATCAACGTTATCAACTGCTGCGGGAAACTCGGAAGCGTATCAAGAGTGTATCGCATTGCTATTTTGAGCATGCGCGAAGCTGTTTTCAAGCAATCTGGCAGACTTGAGCGCTGTTCGTGAAACTTCAATACAGAGTGCGTGATCTCGCAAATGACTTGCGCCGGTAACTCACGGAACTGGATCACCACATTTTCCAACATCAACACGGCGTTTTCCACGAGCTCATTTTCATTCAGCTCAAACGCTGACATTGGAAGTAATATGTCTAATAGTACAAGGCATTCTGATATGACTGAATCCCAGCTTTCAAGTGGCTCATCTAAAGAGTATGTTTGTTGTACCTGATGATGAAGAGACGAGATGAGGAGCGCAACCATGCTAGAAATTGGTGACTTTGTGCTCGCACGCCCAGCGTTGATGACACTGCTCCTTTTAAGATGAGGTTTTGCAAAGGCAACGACTGACTTCACACCTCTCTCCAATACCTTATCGTTCAATGCATTTGAAATTAAGCTCTGGATCGATTCAAGAGCTGGTGACTTCTCAAGTGAGGCTTTCGTTGATCTACTAATAGCGACCCAACAAACACTTTGCAGTGTTTGCAGAGACATCATCGTGCCTTTCACCGATAGCACGTCAGAGCGCAATTTACCATTATTGAACGCGAACCAGTGCTCATGCAAAGTGTCTAAACATTGACTAGCGCATGAATCCAACAGCAGTGTGCATCGCTCGTCTTCAGAGGAAAAGTGCGTTTTCAAAACTTCACCACAAAGAGTCATGACGTGAAAGCGCTGCTCTAAAGACCACTCTGTATCACCAAACTCGACCGCGAGAACGAGTAAACTTGAACATCCACTGACAGACAGAACGGAAACATAATCTTGTTTTGGTTGTAACTGCGATAACTTGAGGTGTGTGTCGAGTAAAAGAGTAATAATCCAGCTTTCCCAAGAACACGAACCTGCTAGTCCCAGTTGTATGTCATCGAGAATGTGTTTGAACTGTTCTGAGTGAGACAAGATTGCATCGAGGACTGTCTCAACCATCAATCGCAGTGGCGCTAGTGGCAGTAGAACTGACGGACAGTTTACAGCGTCATCTGCAACGCTGTCATTGTCTATCTCAACCTCGAACTCACCGTTTTGTTGCTCCATTGTCTTCTTTAATATTTCGCGTAACACGCATATCGTCTCCACCCCCTCTTGAATAACACGAGCGTTTGGCGTAGATGCTTGTTCCGTACTAAGCGCGCATATTAAATTGAGAGCGCTCGCCACGGAACAACAGATACTTTCGTCGAGTCCATACGACCACTGTCCATCTGTGAGAAGACTTCGAATCATCTTAAGCGATTCAGTGCTGCGTTCGATCGCTTTACTTTCTGCTTTTTCGAGCACAGACGCATCTATTGACACCCCGTCTTGCAGTGATGATGCAACAATTTCAAACACCGTTTGTTGAACTGGCGTGTGTTCATCTGCTGATATTAACACTCGGTGCAGCGCCTGCATGCCTTGGCTGACGTTCAATCCACACTTGAGCATTTCCTTAACTAAACCTAAACCCGATACCACGGAGGAAATTTCATCTTTTTCGATTAATTCATTTACCGCATTCATCGTCGCCAGTGGAGCCAATATTCTTTGCACTCGTGACGAGGCAACTTTTCCCATGCTATGTGACAGCTCTGGTACGCATCTGACGGCGTTTTGAATGTGCTCGCTAATTTTACTTTTCTCTTCCGTTGTGAGCTGTTCACGCTGCATAATTTGCTCCAGGGCTTCGATCGCATTTGTGCGCGATGACATTTGCTGCAAGAGACCACCGACGACGCTGGCATAGACTTCTCGTCTAAAACTCGTGATGACTCTTAACAAATTTATTGACGCCACCGTTAACGGGTCCTTGCTCGACACTAGAACACTTACCAAACATCTCACATCCTCGTCTTCGCTCGCATCAATAAAATTTGATATATCTTCTTCCGTAGCTGCATTCGCGACATGAATGACCGCCTGAACGACGCGGCTGGACGTTGACTTGTCTCCCGCGCCGACGATGCTCGTCAAAAGCACCAACGCCGTGCATATTGCCCCAGTGCTTGGCTTATTCATATATGCATCTATCAAGCTCGACGCAAATGTTGCATTTAATCGTCCCGCTCGACGCGTCGCGCGTCCAGCGCTCGCACGCGTCTTTGCCGTGGTTTCACTCACCATCTCGAGCACGTCAATCCAAGCACGCGTTCCGTCGCGCATCCCCGCGTCGGCGTTCCTATCCTCATCCTCGTCGCTTTCATCATCCGCGTCGTCACTCACCTCTCCTCCTTTATCTCCTCTGTGTCCTCGTCCTCGTCGTCGTGTCACCATCGCACAACACGTCTGACAAATCAACGCAATCACATCCATGGGCAGCGCTCCGCTCGCGCACCCCGCGCGCACGCCCGTCACCAGGCGTTGTCGCACGAGTTCGTCCACGTCCCGTCCCAATCGCGTGTGTGCGATGACGTCTAACACGCGCGGTAACGCCTCGATCGTCCATTCACCCACGAGCACGTCGTTGGCGCGCGTCATCGCGTCACACAGTTGCGACAATGCGCGATTGCGCAATCGTTTGGTGCATCGTCTCGACGACGACGATGACGACGACGCCATTGGTCGACCGACGGTTGAAGCGTTGAGGCGTTGGTGTAGTCGGAGGAGGAGTACGCAGGAAGTACGTGCGACGAGCACACGTCATCATTGACGGCGCCGACGATGACGACGACGGCGACGCGGTTGACGACGACGACGATGCGAGGCGTGTTGGGTGAGCTCCGCGCGCTCGCGTCACCGGTCGTGTCGTCTGCGTCGTCAACGCATTCAGCGTCGATGGCGCATAGGACGTACGTGACGATGCATAGAATACCCACCGTTGCGCACCGAGTGACGACGACGTCGACGATGACGGTGGCGGCGTTGTGGACGCAGAAGACGAGCGCGGTTGGGGCAGTCGCGCGCCACGCGAGGCTGCGTTGGAGCGCTGCGGCGCCTCGAGCGAATATTTGGGAACACATTCAACGCAATGCGTCATCAAAACAGGTGAAAAGGATGTACACTGCGTCGACAGTAGCCGCGGTGGCGCCATCAACGCTTGTGGTTGGCGGTGAGCGAGCCACGCGTCACGTCGCGTGGTGGCTCGCGGGTGGGTGCGCGTGGGTGTTTAGTATGGTTGTCTTGGGCGGCGCCACGCGCTTGACAAGGAGTGGATTGTCTATGACGGATTGGAAATTTCAATACGAACACCCACCGCTCACCGATGACGATTGGGCGCGAGAATTTGAAAAGTATAAACAAAGTCCAGAGTTTAAAAAGACAAACTTGGGCATGACGGTGGATGAGTACAAGTTTATTTATTGGATGGAATACGGACACCGAATGTGGGGACGCGTCTTGGGGTTGTACTTTGTCGGTCCGTTGGCATATTTTGCGTCTCAAGGATACATCACCTCGGCGTTGGCGAAGCGACTCGGGGTGTTTTTCGTCTTGGGTGCCACGCAAGGAATGATTGGGTGGTGGATGGTGAAGAGTGGACTCGAGGAGCAAGAATTTTCATACGACTGCCCACGCGTGAGCCCGTATCGATTAGCCACGCACTTGACTGGGGCTTTTACGATTTACACAGGGATGCTATGGACGACGTTGAGTGTTATTAGTCCGCTTTCCCCGAGTCAAAGTCCTGGTGCGACGCAGATGTTGATTGACGCGAGCAAGCGCCTGCGAGGCATCGTGCACCCACTCGCCGGCCTCATCGGCGTCACGGCTATTTCTGGTGCGTACGTCGCGGGCATGGATGCTGGGCGGGCATACAACACATTTCCTTTGATGGGTGGAAAAGTCATTCCGGATGAATATTGGGCACAATGGGAACAAAAAGGTTGGAGAAACTTTTTTGAAAATACCGCGGCTGTGCAGTTCGACCATCGAGTGTTGGCGTTGACGACGTTGACCGCGGTATCTGCCGTGTGGCTCGGTCATCGAGGGTCCAGTGCTTTACATCCACAATCACGCATGCTTTTACATGCTCTCCTTGCGACGACTGTTGGACAAGTGACTCTCGGGGTTGCGACTTTACTCTATCACGTCCCTGTTGAACTCGGCTCGGCACACCAAGCAAATGCCTTGGCGCTCTTCTCCGTCGTCCTGGCATTGATGCACTCCTTAAGAGGGCCGAAGCGCGCGCCACGACTTTAGCACATTATTACAGCAGCGATTTATTATATTTAGACAAACAATTTCTAGCTATCATTACCAAGCTCACCCCGAGCGCGACGCCAGGCTATACTTCCAGAGCGCCTCCCCGGAAGCGATTCGCCGACATCCTTGGCGTCGAGACTGAGTTCCTCTTGTTCGCGCGCATCCTCTCGTTCGAGATGTTGAATCTCGTCGGGCAAGAACCCGCGCTTTATTCTAAGTTCATTCGTTAGTGATTTCAACGTCTGCTTCAACCAAACCTCATACACTTCGCCGCGTCTGGGCCTGACAACGTTCATATCTTTGACGTAACGCCGCGTCACATCGACGATGCCTTCGACGGAAAATGCGATGACGTACGTCAACTTTTTACCCCATCCTTGTTCATACAACAACGGTTTGTCGCAAACATTTTCACACGCATCGCAATGCAGCCACGCTCGTTGATTTTCGCTCCACACCTCCGTCCACACATGGTCCGTCCAATCGAGGCACCATCGCGCCCGGTAGCCCATCGCTCGCGCGCACAACGTAAATGCATTCGCCCATTCCCCACATCGTCCACGTCTAGTCTCTAAAAGTTTAACCGGTGAGTTGAACCGTGGAAATTTCGCCAACGCCGAACATGACGCGCACGAATACACTTCAACTCGCCCAGCCTGGCCTTCTCGTTCTTCATCGGTGGTTGCCGAATCCGTGCGCATGTACGTCATATCTACGTCGCACTTTTCACACTTTATAGCATTCACCCATGTGAAGAAATCGTTTTTAAACCACGCTAAAAGCGCTAATAACGTTCCATCTTCAACACTCATCGTCAGCTCTGTCGACGTCGGCTCTGTCGCTTCGGCAACCGCCGACGGCGCTGCGTCGGTTACCGCGCCGCCGCTCGCCAACGCTCGTCCCTTGGCGCGTAACTCTTCCACTGGTATCACGCTCAACGCACACACCTGACACACGTCGTCTTCATATTTCATCACTGTATCAATTCCACTTCGTAATCGTTGTTCAAATTTCTCGCGTTGGCGACGTAGCTCGGGTTCTAACGACGCAAACGTCCGTCGTGCCACGCGCGTAATCGCCTCCTTGGTCGCATTCGTCGTCGTCGTCGTCGGCGGCGGCGGCGGCGGCGGCGTCATGTGACGGTGATGCAGCGAACACGCGTAATCAACACCGCATGCGATGTGTGCGACACGTTTCGTGACGTGCGTGCGACTCTGACGTCACGAATGAGTATTGGTTCTGGTTCCCCAGGTGATGGGCAGCCGCGTGGGGCGCGAGATCGATGTCGATCGTGTCCAAGCCTCACACGCCTCACACGCCTCACACGACGACGACGACGACGACGACGACGACGACGATGGCGACGAATGAGGACGATTGTGTGGGTACTGCACCCACACATGCGTTAGATGACGATAAAACCGTCATCATACACGACGTGCACGTGGGTGAGAAGCGACGCACGCGCGAAGGCGTGGATGAGGATGGCAAGGACACCACGAGAGAAGTGCGCGGGAAGATTGACACGACGACGACGACGACGACGACGACGAGTGCTGAGGCGAAAGATTCCAAAGATCTAGCTCCGAGTGCTGGCGACGTTAAAGACGATGAACGAACGACGACGACAGACAAGGACAAGGATGAGGACAAGAACACGACAGCGGCGCCAGTGTTTGGAGGCGCTGCGTCGACGGGTGGCTTTGGTTCGGCGTTGACTGGCGCGGGTTTCAGTGGGTTTGGAGGATTAAAAGCAGCGAGCACAGGAGGCGGATTTGGTGGATTTGCCGCCGCCGCATCGACGACGACGACGAGTGGATTTGCGAGCGCTCCAAGCGCTCCGGTGTTCGGTGGCGCCAAGGCTCCAGTCGCGCTGTTCGGCGCTGGGAAGAAAGCTGACGGCGATGAAGAGGAAGGTGAAGACGATCCAGAAGCTGAATTGGCGAACGATAACATTAAGCCCGTGGTGGAGTTAGAAGTCGTGGAAACGAAAACTGGTGAAGAGGATGAGACGTGCGCGTTCCGCACCGAAGGAGCGTTGTTTGAGTATGTAGTAGACGCCGAGAAAGGCGCTCAATGGGTTGAACGAGGGCGTGGAGATTTAAGATTGAACGAGGGCGAAAGCGGCTCTCGACTAGTCATGCGCGCGAAAGGTAACTACCGTTTGATGCTCAACGCCGCACTTTTCAAAGGGCAGAAGTTCAAGTTGATGGAAGGCGGAAAGGGAGTGTCTTTTACATGTAAAAACGCCGTCAACGGTACGGATGCAAAGATGACTACTTTCGCTTTGAAAATGCGTGCAGCGGCATCAAACGCGCAGTCCCAGGCAGATGGCTTTCAAGCAGCGGCGACGAAAGCAATAGCAAAGCTGGAAGACAAGTGAATTCAACTAGCATACATCTAATTTACAAGAAAGCTCTAGCACACTATTTCTATTGATTTTCATATCCCATCGAGCGCCATCAACAACGATTTTATTTTGACTTTTGGCGCCTGTTCCAAACCTTTTCTGTATCGCCAAATGAGTTTAAGCGCATCGTTATCCGTGTAATTGATCACGATGGGCAGTTTCAAGTTCCTATTACCTCCTTTGAGGGAAACAACAAGCGAACCAGGTGCGAGCGCGCGAATTGCGTGACGCGTAGCTGGAGCGAAAGTTTCTAGTGGCACTTCGCGTCCAAGAGTATTCAGTACACTTTTCAGTTCTGATCGCGATAGTTCAACACGACGCTTTGTAATGAATGGCTCGATGATCTGCATACCATCTTGTGTCAACATGTAAAAGTTATCGCGCTCTGATTTCTCCCAAATTTTCACCCCCGACCATACGCACTTCATTCGCTCAGCGCCGATTGAATCAATACAGTGATCTTTCACGCCGTCTGCGATGTAAACTACAGATTTATCTTGTTCGGAGCGGGAAAAGAGATTTTTTGCAATACTTTTCGAGAAATCCTCTCCCAATCCGAAATCTTTTGCGAGAGATTTAACCAACTTAATCGAAACTTTTGAATACGAATGTTTCGGTGCAGTGCGCGAATATCCCGAGTGTGCATCTGCTTTGTCATTATTTGTCGCCGTTTTAGGCCCAGGAATTGGCGCAACTTTCTTCAACAAGACTGCAAAAAATCCACCCATGTCCTGTAAATGGGGTACGAGCCGCATGCAGTGTTCCAAACCCGTACTTTTGCTCGCGGCGCTCGGACCTCGCATGATACGCTTGCCTAGCACGCCAACTCTACTCTGAGGAGGAGGCGCATCTTTTGGTGCTTCTTGCTCTTGCGGCCACATTGATTTTGCAAATTTTCGCTTCAATCCGATTGGTACTGATGGTTTTTGGCTATCTTCATATTTGGGATATTCGACCACGTCGCCTTCGACCATGGTTACCACTCGCCATGTTGATAATCCGGGTCGTCGGAGCAGTTCAGGAACTCTATCTGACGCGTCCACGATTTCAATTGCGCCACCACAACGCTTAATGAGCTCTGCTACGACGGCTTCGTTTTCTACAGGATTGAATGAACACGTACTGTACACCATGTACCCGCCAACTTTGAGTAAAGCGGCTCCGCGTTGAGCAATGTGCAGTTGGAGCTTGTGCAACGTCATCGCAAATTCGGGCTTCCATTCGGACCATATTTGTGGATTTTTACGCAAAGTACCATCGCCAGAGCACGGTACATCGCATATAATTCTATCATACGATCCTTCTGGATACCGTCCGCCACTCTCAGCGTTCACTTCGTCACTCACTGGAACATTCACATTTGGATACCATTGCGCCTGATGCGTCGTCACCATCAAGTTTGCTGTCGCGTTTCCAAGTGCCGAACATCTACGAACGAGAAAGTAACAGCGCATGGGATTAATGTCATTTGCAATGACACAACCAGATGCCGATCCTTCAGCCCCATTCGCATTCAACGCTTCTAAAGCTTGCGTAGTTTTCGAACCCGGTGACGCGCACAAATCCAGTACGCGGTGGTGCGGCTCAATTTGTAAAATTGCAGCTGGCACCATAGAGTCCACGGCTTGGCGCGTCAACACACCCGTGTTGTTTGTCTTTACAAGCCATCTTTGCAAGTCTCTCAGCATCGGATTGCGACTAAATTTCAGGCTCATTTTATCCACCCCGAGTTGCCAGCCGTCGCACCACGCGAGACGCGTCGGTGGAGGAATGACGCGTCCTCTGTCATCTCTTGTCTCTCGAGCATTTTGCAGAAACGTTCGCGAGGCATCTAGAGCTTGCTTGACTTCTTCTCTTCTACTCGCCATTCTATTCATCCTAAACGTCACCGGTAAGGGCGTGCGTAAATATCTTAGAAACTCTGCCCATTCCTCCTCGCGTACAATGTGCTGACGCTTGTAGTACACCTCAAACGGGGTTTCTTCATCCACTCGAAGCGTGCGCGAGAACCATGGCGCGGATGTGCGAGGTAATACGATTGAATTCTTCTCATTCGTCGTCGTCGTCGTCGTCGTCGTCGTCGTCGTATGTTCACCATCGTGTACTCGAGCATCGGCGTCTTGGTGCGCACACGCCGCCGCCCGTCGTCGTTTCGCCGCGCGCACTAACGTTTTCGACCGCGACCTCGACCGCGACGACCGCGACGGCGGGTGGCTCCCGGCGGCTAGGTCGTCGTCGTACCCGTACCCGTCGTCGTGCGATGTCTCCATATCCACCCAGCCTCCGTCGCCGCGTCGTCGCGGTGTCGCGCCACGCCGTCACCACCCCAACGCACTCGAGCACTGCTCGCACTGTCGCAGTCGACATCGGTTCGTCGATGGCATCAATCATCATCAATCATCACCTCGTAATAAAAACTACGAGGTGGCCACAACGGTCTGCGTGGGAGTGCGCGAACGTGGAGTGACGATCGACGACGAGCACGAGCACGACGAGGGGTTTACGTGAATCTACTCGTCGTCGTCGTCGTCGTCGTCGTCGTCGTCGTCATCGTCGTATCGCCGCCAATCGCCGTCAGTCGCGGTGGTGACCATGGTTGCGAGGAGTGGCGTCGATGGGCGCGCGCACGGTGATGTGGCGAGTGCGGACGAACAACCGACGACGAGCGATGCAATCCCAGAAGAATACTTGGAAAATGTCGCGAGTGTGATGCGGCAGACGCTGGGCGAACTTGATGATTTCATCGCGGCGTGGAAAGACAAGACGCGCGAGACGAGCGACAACGTCGGCGAGGTTGGTGTTTCAAACCATACGGCTGGGACGCGTGGTGACCAAGACGACGACCCGATTGTGTTGTGCGCGGATCCTAGGGAAAGAATACGATTGGAAGATTTATGCGCAAGCGAGAATGCTTTACTGAGCAAGACGACGATGATAGTCGCGCACTTGGGTGAAGAAGTTCAACGTTTGGCGCGCATAGCTGAAGAAATAATCTATCCGCTGCTTAACACCTTTGGCGAACGTGCAGAGGTAAGCGAGGAGGAAATGACGGATGAGTACTTGAGAAACGTTTTTGTGGATAAGTTGCAACCCTTGCAAGACTCGCTGCTGTTCATGGATCAGCTCAGGGCTGTGATTTGCAACTTGTTTACGCAACTTTCGGTGGTCTACTCAACTTTTGCGGCGTATACGCCTTATCAATCTGTACGACTTTCGTGGGCGTTCGACATGCTTGGCTATGCCTTGTCCATTGCTGTGGGTGTTGATGAGGCGGTGAGGAGTAACAAAATTCTTGGGTCAGCGCTAATGAATTTCAAACGCGCCGTCTTGGTCCTTCGCGCGGACCCGCCGCAGTTTGGCATGAATGAGGTTGATGTGTCGAGTCTAGACTCAGCGCTCTCCATCATCGACAAGCAACTTTTTGCTGCCTCGTTTTTCAACGATGTACTAAGTGAACTAGAACAAGCTGAGCAGCCTGATCGATTTATCAAGGAACTCGCCGGGGCGACGTTGCAATGCATCGAAAGCACCTGCGCGCGAGTGCATTCCAAGGCTGAGCGACTTGGTGACAAACGCACGTTGCTTTCAGCCATCTGTTTGACTGTTCTCCATTCAAGATTAGTGCCCGATATACCAGATCGAAAGCTCTGTTCGCGAGCATGGGAAGTTCATAAGTTGTTCACGCTCTTGCCAGTGGCGACATCTGTTTCGGTGTGTCCAGGTGCAATTTTGGACGCGCATCTCTCTCCAGCTTCGCGAGAATTTGGGTTACCGAACGGAATGGACGCCATAGTTGCATTACATCGAGAAACGCTCAATAACCTCGATCAAACGTTCCCAGCAAAACTCGGTGGTATGATTTTAGAGACGGTGAGCTGGCTGGCGAAGTTTACCGCGGCTCCAAATATAACACCCAGCCTAGCGAGTACGATGAGCGCTCGCGTGGCGTTATTCAAACAAGGAATCGCGTTGGCAAATCGCATGCGGCATTATATTCAAGAAATTATCCATTTACATGTCTCTTTGGATGCACCTGTCACAAAGCGCCGTATCCAGCTCATAGCTCAAGGCGTGGAAATGTTACAAGCGGTGTACGACGCACTCACAGGAAATGTGAATCTGAGTCTAGAGATGCACCACTTGCTCAAATTTATGCTCGATCGCATTTTACGCGCCATGGTACGTTCATACGCGCGGCTTTTGCGCATTTGAAACACAAGACTGACCACCCACACCGCACAGGTTCCCGCGCGCGAATTAATGGAAAATACAATTGCTTCGGCCTCGACATCGAGTGGCTGGGGGCACTTGCAGGCGCATATTTCAGCGGGAAAAGGCGAAACTAATAAACAAGACGCATTGACAAACATAAACATTGCAGGTAATTATTTAAATCATCAAAACAAAGGGTCGTTGAATTAATTGTTTATTTAATTATTTAGTGCACGTGCTATCTGGACCAGCGACTCAAAAAAGGATGAATGTTTTCCGTATATGTCTCGACTCGATCCAAGGAGTAGGTGTACTAGGAGAGCAAGATGTTGTTGACATCGCAGAGCATGTCGAACTTATCGAGATGCTGTCAAACTACCGAAAGACGGTCCAAAATCAATGTGACACGTCCTTCCTGTTTTTTGTCCGAGAATTATTTCCAGCAATGTTATCGGGGATTTATGGCAACGCTCACGAAGCAGGACGTCTACCGTTGTTAATTAATTCGTTTCGATGTTGCGAGACATTATTAATGCGCGGAGGTACAAATGTCGCTGAAATGACTGCTTTACAGAATTATATCGAAAGTTCTCTCGAACGAGAAATAATTCAACCACTTTGTCGAGATATTGAGACGGATCTTCGAATTCACTTGCACTCGGCTCGAATTGTTGGCATCGCAGAGGTTAATCCATTCAAAAATGGTGTGCGGGACTTGTCATTCTTCACAAATCTGCCCGCCATGCGCATGTTGAACTATCGGGTAAGTTAGTTAATTAATTAATTCTGATGCGAAAATTAGAAACTGACCGTGATTTCATTTTTATTGACAGATTGACATTAAAAGTCGAGTTGAAGATTATTTAAATCGGACTTTTCATAATCACACCGCAATTGCGCTGCATAACTGGAAGGTAAGTGGGAAATTAATTAATTAAAATAGATCGCGGTCGCGTCGAGAGTGCCTTCGTAAAACCATCAAAACACAGTCACTGACGTCGTACGTCACGCAGTCTTACACCGAAATGAGGAATTTAGCAATTGAGAAGTACGGTTTACACCTTTCAGAGATTGAATTACCAAGCCAGACGCTTGAGCAAGGCTTGGATGTCCTGGAGCTGATGCGGAACATCCACGTCTTCGTATCAAGATACATGTACAACTTGAACACTCAATGTTTCGTGGAAAAGCTTAGTGCAGCGTTAGATCGCAAGCACTTGAACACAATTAGTATTAGACACGTCGCGAACTCGATCAGAACTCATGGAACGGGGATCACGCACACTACCATCAACTTTGCGTATCAATACTTGGCACAAAGGTTTCAGATTTTCAACCAATTCTTGTTTGACGACCACATCAGGAGTCAACTCATGAAAGAAGCTCGAATGGTGCAAGCCGAGATGAAAGCAAAAAGCGATGCAATCAAACTTAGTTCGAAGCAAGGTGGATATCTCTCATCGATGGTTGATGACAAGTTTGAGTACCCGGTCGAGCGCGCTTTGCGCCTCATGCGTGACATCCGTAAGCTCGGTTTGACTGAGGACGGGTCGTCATTCATTGATCAATTTCGAGTTTTAGTGACGGAAATCGGCAATGCGCTAGGATTTGTGCGCATGGTGCGTCTCGGAGCGATGCATTACAGTACAAATGCTTCGAAATTTGTGCCGAGCGCCTACGCTAAGACGTCGAAGCAAAGCCCAATTTTCGAGGCAGAGGGCATATCAGACGTCACGAAACGGGCGTTCAAGAATCTGGAAAATGAACTCGAGGCGTTGAGTACGAATGGTACGGAAGGTGCAGACTATTTTCAAGTCCTAGTGTCCGTATTCTCCGCCGAACTGAGAGGTGAAGGCAACGCTCACCTGAACGATTTCTACTTGATACTTCCTGCGCTCACCATGAGTGCGGCGGAAAACATGCTTGCCGCCAAGGAGAAACTCAATCGACGAGGCAAAGAGTCGCAGACTGCCACGTTTACTGATGACGGCTTCGCACTCGGCATCGCGTACTTGCTCAGCGTGCTCGACCAACACGAAGCGTTTGACGCGCTCCAGTGGTTTGCCTCGACGTCGCAATACTTTAATGACGAAGAGAAACGCGCTGAACAAGATGCAAACGCGGGTAGCTATGGTATTTTAGGTCGCTCGTCGGAAGAAACTCAAAAACTCAAAGTCAAGCTCGCCAGAATTGCAGCTTTACGTGAAGAATTTGTGCACTTGAAACACTCCATGATAGGCGCGAAGACTTTCGTGCACTTTTAGGACTCGCTGACTGGTCAATTGACGAGTTAAAATAGTAGGGTGTAATCACATGCACGGACAGCCAAGACCTTGGACCTCGCGCCACGCGCACGTCATTGTCGACCTCGCGCGCCCTTGTGAGTGGTCTAAAGTATCAACGAGTCCTTTGCTAACTCATTTATCGATCGACATGTCACTCGCGTCTGCGCACACGAACGTTTTGGCGCCGACCCGATCGGGTGCCGGCCGCCGCCCTAGCCGCAACACTCGCACGATGACGCGTGTGAGCGCCAATGCGGGAGCCATGGAACAGCTCACGCTGAAGCCGATGAAAAAGATCGAAGGCACCGTTCGCTTACCAGGGTCGAAGTCGTTGTCGAATAGAATTTTGCTCCTCGCCGCGTTGGCAGAGGGAACCACGAAGGTGGAAAACTTATTGGATAGCGATGACATTCGGTACATGGTTGACGCCCTCAAGGTTTTGGGGCTGACGTTTACTGAAGATCGTGAAAACAATATCTTGGAAATCACTGGGTGCGGCGGTAAGTTCCCAGTCGAGGGTGCGGAGTTGTTCCTTGGTAACGCTGGTACGGCGATGCGACCACTCACGGCCGCTGTCGCGGCGGCTGGTAAGGGCACCTTCGTCCTTGACGGTGTGGAACGCATGAGAGAACGACCGATCCAAGATCTTGTTGATGGCTTGGTTCAGCTTGGCGTTGATGCTGAGTGCACGATGGGTACCGGCTGTCCGCCAGTGACTGTGAAGGCGAATGGCTTACCCGGCGGCCGCGTTGAGCTCAGCGGCTCTGTCAGCTCGCAGTATCTCACGGCACTCCTCATGTCTGCGCCTCTCTCCACTGGTACGATTGAAATTGTTATTGTCGATCAACTCGTCTCCAAGCCTTACATTGAGATGACTATTACGCTCATGGAACGATTTGGCGTGAAGGTTGAGCGCTCTGCTGACCTCCAAAACTTCAAGATTCAAGGTGGCCAAAAGTACATCTCTCCGGGCAGCGCGTTCGTTGAAGGCGATGCGTCTTCGGCTTCTTATTTTCTCGCGGGCGCGACCATCACTGGTGGCACTGTCACGGTCATTGGCTGCGGTTCTGAAAGCATCCAAGGTGATACTAAATTTGCGTACACCATGGAACAAATGGGCGCCACGTTGGAATGGGGTCCAAACTCCGTCACCTGCACCGGTCCTAAGGGTCCGCTCAAGGCGATTGATGTTAACATGAATGCCATGCCTGATGCAGCGATGACTCTTGCCGTTGCTGCTCTCTTTGCTGATGGTGTGACTACTATTCGTGACGTTGCGAGCTGGCGCGTTAAGGAGACGGAGCGCATGATTGCTATTTGCACCGAACTTCGCAAGTTAGGTTGCGATGTGTTCGAAGGAGCTGACTATTGCGTCATCACTCCTCCCCAAAAGTTGAATCCGCCAGCGAAGATGAAGGCGAATGTGGATATTGACACGTACGATGACCACCGCATGGCGATGGCGTTCGCTTTGGCGGCGTGCGGCGACGTCGATGTCATCATCAACGACCCGAAGTGCACTCGCAAGACTTTCCCGACGTATTTCGACGTTCTCTCCAGCGTCGTCACAGCGTAAAGCAAAGCACATAAAGACACATACAGACACATACACACGTGAGAAGCGAGCAAGCATAGACAGACACACGTATTTATAGCGCACTTAGATGGTTGAGCAATGAAACGAAAAGCGACGACTGAAACTAATGACCAAACGTAATTTATTGAATAATCCTATCGCTCCCCGAAACTATCACTGCGGCGGTGCACCACCCATCCCTTGCATCGACTGTTGGTTCAATTCCGCGAACCGAAGTGACGTACGCGCGGAATGCTTTAAAAACTTTTCACAGCACTTGGACACGCAGCGCTCTTCATCCTTTTCCAAACTCTTGCGTCTGAACGACTGCACGCACGTGTTAAAGCACTTCTCGACTAAGTTGTTGTACATTTTCAAGCTATAAACACACATTCGAACGCACGTCGCTCGTGGTTAGTCTTCACATGCATCGTCACGCGTCACCCAACGCCCGTCCCAACGCCCGTCATCGCACGCACCTATCTCTGGTTTGCATGGCTTCAATCATCCCTAACATCTTCGCCTTGTCCTCTTCGGCGAAGCCGTTTAACATTTCTGGATCCATGATGACGTACACACGCGTGTGTTGCACGAATAGCGCGCGCTACGGGTCGTCGTCGTCGACGTGTGTCGTCGTCGTCGACGCGAGTGCACGTCAAGTACAACCCTAAACCATACTTTTGCCACATTTTTTGCCAGTCATTTCATGCCAGCACCAGCAGCGCAGTCACATGGCGCGCGTGACATTGGCCGAGAAACTGTTGTGTGACTGTGTGAAGGATGGCGCATAGTGCGACGCATCATTCCACGACGACGACGACGCGCGTGGAACAGACGAGAAGAGAACGACGTGTTGCCGAACGTGTGAGCGCACGCGACCAACGCACGACGCGCGACGCGGACGAATTTGGAAGGACACACCACCACATTTGTGCACCACGCGGGCGGCGCGCGCGTATTGGATTTCAAGACGACGACGTTGAAGATGCAAACACGCACGAGAGCGAGAACTGAGACTGAAGATGCTGTCAGGGCAGATGCTGCTGTACCGTCTGATGCTGATTTGATGGTTTTGTTTGACAAAGTACCGGAATTAAACCATTCTGTGTGGGACGACGTATTTGCGCAACACAACATTGCCGGCGCTTCGCGCGACGGTCAAGTACATTTTCCGGGACACCATCGAAGTCAAAACGCTGGTGAACACGTTGATGAGCATTTTCCAGGGCATGTACGTGCGGGAGAGTATGAGGAGAAGTACGTACCCCCCGCGAATGCGCGTGGTGTTGCCGCCCGATTGGGCGCCGCGACAAAGCCGCGTACACCGCGCGCGATAAAGCCGTGCGTAAAGGTTGAAGGCCTGCCCTTTCAACCAGTGCCAAAAGCACGCTCTTCTCAATACAATGGTGTGTGTCGACACGCAAAATCTGGCCGCTACGAAGCGCATGTTTGGTTGCGCGAATCGAGACGTCAAGTTTACTTGGGTGGACATCAAGACGAGTCCTCTGCAGCTGAGGCATTTGACATCATTGTACTCAAGCTCGCTCGCATGGGATCGCGCTCGAATTCAGGTGTTCGACCTCTGAAAATGAATTTCCCAGAGTCGCGCTACGCCAGTCTCATCGGTTTCATCGATTCTGTATCCTTGGATGAACTCATTATGGAAGTTCGTCGCCACTCTGAAGGATTTGCGCGTTCGTCCAGCGGCTACAGAGGCGTGACGCGTCACGCGAATCACAAATTTGAAGCCCGCCTAGGGGTTCCACGAAGCCACCACATGTACTTGGGACTCTTTGACACTGCAGAAAAAGCTGCAGTGGCGTACGATACTGCACTCGTTCGCGTACGTGGACGCAAGGCATCAACAAATTTTCCACTTTACAACTACGCCGACGCCATCGCATACTACGAGCGCACGCAACGGAACACAAAGTACTGATTTGATTTTGTGTTTTACGATTTTGATACGAATGTAATGGACATAAATGTACAACAAACAGCAAGAACTACGTTTTTGCAATAAATTCGTCGCCTTCGCCGAGCGCTTGCCAAAGATCGAGAGCGCCTGCATCGAATGCTTTACCTTCATCGTTGCCCTCGCCCCATCGGATCGCGTGGCATAACACGCGCACTCCAGCTCGTTGAGCCTCCTCTAAATACCGAGCAAACGAAGGACACGCCGCACCATTAGCACGAAATCCTTTAACGTCACCTCGTCCACACATCAATAAAATAGCTGGACGTGTCTCCGAATTCTTTGCCATCGACGTCAGTTCTCTGATGTGCTCGATTGCGCGGGCGCTGACAACCTTCTCATTATCGGGGCCCTTTTGCCCGCGTTTGCCCCAAGGAAAAATCCCAGCTCGAACATACGAGCTTGGTGGACAATTTGGCGAATACGCCGGGTGCGGTGCTTGAGTCTCAGCTCTAGCGTGAACGAACGCACGCGAATAATCGCTATCGACGACTTGCTTAACTTCCAAAATAGTCACAGAGCCGTCTTCGTGAGTCACAGAAAAGTCTGGTCGGTATGCATTCGACACGCTCTCTGTCACCTGTCGTTTCAGCATTTTCTGAGTCTGAATGCTGTCTTTCATTACGGGACTCGGACCCAATCTATCGTCTAAAGCTCCTTTTTCAAGTAATTTTCTGGCTAGTTGCTCGCCCAAAGCCGGGTTCGCCGATATCCATACTCCTCCACCATCGTGTTCATCTTCTTCGCACCGCAGCAACCGACAGATGTACTCACACTTGGGCGTACCAAATTTCCCTAGCGTATTTTCATCAACGTTGGGCACTTTCGATGCCAAAATGGCTGCGCCTTTACGTAACTTTCCTCCAGAATCAATGTTTGGTACGTGTGTGATGGCGACTTTTTTCGTCGTGCTCACTATGACATCCGCAACGTATGGAGACTTGTTTCGCACCGATGGACGCTGCACGACAGTACAGCGCACCAGCGGGCCCAAATCAATCAACGGCTCGCCCGATACCTGTGCTGGCTCGGCTTCTTGCTTTGTTGTCTTCGCGCGCGCGCCGGCGGCGCGTTTTCTCTTTACCGGCATGGCGCGCCGAGCGAGTGCGACTAGTGAAGCGCGAGCGACAAGGATGCTTGCGTTGACTAATATATTTCACACACGTCTATTCGAAGCGACTCTGCGCTACTATTAGCGTCAGACTCTGATGCTCGTGCGCGTTCGCCGGCGAAGCTCTGTTACAGATGTTCTCTACTTTACAAACAAAGGTACCAACGCTGAAAGCTCGCGCGAAAACGCGTGCATGGGAAACCCCATGACGTTGTAGTAATCACCTACTATACCTTTAATAAACGCAGCGGCTTGGCCCTGAATGCCGTACCCCCCAGCCTTGTCAAAGGGCTCTCCCGTGGCGACGTACGCGTCGATTTCTTTCTCTGTCAGCTCCGCGAACTCAACCGTCGTCGTCTCACTAAATCCCCGCTCAAACACCCCTGTGACCGCGCTAACTTTCGGTAATAGTATTGCCACCCCAGTATGCACCTTAGAACTTCCATTCGACAGCGCTCGAAGCATATCTTTTGCCTCGCGTTCGTCGCTCGGCTTTTCCATCACCGCCCCGTCCCGAGACTCCACCACCGTGTCCGCGCCTATGATGACATCCGGCACCCCATCGCCAACCTCACCACCACCATCTCGCACAAACATCTCATACACGTCTCTCGCTTTCGCCATCGCCGTCGCTTGTGCGTACGCGTGTGCGCCATCGTACGCATTCTTGTCTAAATCTTCAGCGAACGACGACGCGCGCACGACCACGTCGGTGAGCCCGAGCGCGCGCAAGATGTCCCGACGACGCGGACTACCGCTGGCGAGCACGATGTGCGATGCATTGAGCGCGGTGACGTGGGTGAGAATCATCCTAAGCGATTCCACCGATCGTTCGACGCCGCCGACGACGCCCTGTGACGGCTGCGCGGTGCACTGGTGAGTGATGATCTCTCTCTCGCGGGCGTTATCGGCAGAGCACGACGCGCGCGAGTGAGATTGAGACGACACACGAAACGACACAGGGTGGTGAGGTGAAGCGCAGAGCACGAGTGTGGGTGAGATGAGCGCGCGCGAGGAGCAAGCGCTGCATAAACGCCTCGTGGATGCGCTGAAACGTCCCGAGAATGTGACGTGTGCTGAGTGCGATGCGAGGCTTCCGCGATGGGCGTCGACGTCGTTGGGGGTATTTTTCTGTACCAATTGCTCGGGGGCACATCGAGGGTTAGGGGTACATATTTCCAAGGTGAAATCGACGACGTTGGATAAGTGGACCGAGGAACAGGTGGAGTTTATGGAACGCATGGGGAACGCGAGAGCGAACGCGTTTTGGCAAGCGCGAATGCCGGCTGGGGATAAGCCGACGCCGAACGCGTCGAGAGATGAGTGTGAGAGGTTTATTAGAAAGAAGTATGAACGACGGGCGTATGTGGACGCGTCTTTAGGAGATAGACCAGTGCCGAGTGATGGAGTGGGCCAAGGCGGCACGGTGGCAGCGGTGGTTTCCTCGCCCCTGGCGGTGCCCGCGACGGCGGCAGCTCCATCTCAAAATAGCGGTATGTTTGATTTGCTGTCTATGAATGAACCTTCGAGTGCGCAAGCGGCACCACCGAGTGCAGACACTTGGACGGATTTCTCTTCAGCGCCAGTGCAAGCAGCTCCAGCGCAAGTGGGACTGGAGCAGTGGAGCGACTTTAGCGCGCCGCCAGCGGTGGCGCAAGCGTCGCCAGCGGTGCCGGAAGCCAGCGCGGCGGTACCAAATGACGATGCATGGGGTGCATTTGCCCAAGCTCCGCCAGTAGATCTCAGCCCACCGCCGGTTGAACCAAAGAAAAAGCCAGACTTTTCGAAGAATGATATCATGAACTTGTTCGACGCGCCAGCGCCGACGATTCAAAGTACCCCGGGCGTGGTGCCGATGGGAGGTGCACAAGCTCAAATGGGAATGATGGGTGTGATGAATCAGCAGCCGCCCCAGATGCAGGCGTATCAACAACAGCAGATGCCGATGCAAATGCCGATGCACGGTGGCATGGGTATGGGCGGATTTGCTCAACAAATGCCGCAAATGCCGCCGCAGCACATGGGCGCACAAATGGGCGCACAAATGGGAATGCCACAGCAAATGTATGCACCGCAGCATCCCGGAATGATGCCACAGCAAGGTGTTGGGCAACAGCAATTTGCAGGCGTCGCGTCGCAGATGGGTCACATGTCAGCGCCGCACATGATGATGGGCGAACAGTTCCAGTTTAGTCAACCGCAGCACGCGCAGCAGGCGTACGGAATGGGAAACCCATACATGCAAATGATGGGTCAAATGCAACAACCTCAGGCACCGCCTAGCCCGCCGAAGCCTGATACACAGAACATTCCAGAGTTTAAATGGTGAGCGACGCGTTTTCATAGGAATTCTAGCTACGCACTTTATAGCAGCTTAGCGCATGTTTTCATATTCAAATAATGTGTCACATCTATCAACAAAAACCTATTCATCTTCGTCATCGTCATAGTACTCGTACTCTTCGTCGTCATCCTCATCTTCGAACTGTCCTTCGTCGTCTTCTTCCTCTTGTTGCGGGATGGAGACCCCTCGAGAACGAGCGCGCTGTTGACGAAGAGCGTCGCGCTCACGTCTCGCACGCTCCTCTGCCGCGCGCTTTTCAAGCTCCTTACGTTCCTCTGCCGCCTTTTCAGCCGCCTCAACGCCAGCTTTAAGTTTGATCAAACCAAACACGCCAAATGTAATACCCAGCACAACGCCGACAATCTTCTTCAAGCCGCCCTGTTTCGGCTTGAAGTTGTGCTCCTTCATCATCGCTACCAATTTCGATGGTAACGCCCCACTCATTTCTTCCAATTTCTCTCCATTCTTGTAAATCTGATACGTTGGAAGCGCCTTCACGTTACACTTTTCCGCCACAGCAGGCACAGCCTCGATGTCCACCCGCAAAAAGCGAATGCGCTTAAACTCCCCCGTGCGCGACAGCGTTTGCATGTACGGCGCCATGGATTTACTCGAAGGGCTGTAATTCTGTGAAACGCACAACACAAAGCACGCACACACACGCACACGCGTGTATACATGATATACATCGTCAGTCATCGAACTCTACGCCCGCACATATCTCCTCCCCCCCCCTCTGCGCCTCCTCGGGCGACGCGCGCGACCAATCCCTCGGTCGCCGCCTCGTCCTCGAACCCGCGGGTACTCGACCACCGCCTTTGCCCTGCACCACCAAACGGAGGCTCGCACACGCGACGAACAACCACGCATCACTTCACTCACCGATACGAATTCCACTAAAATCAACTGATCTTTCCTCTTCAACGCGCGGTCGAATTGCCCTTCATTCGTCATGGTTTCTATCCGGCTAAACGCCTTCATCTTTCTCGCCCCCCCTGGACGTCGTCGCGCGCTCATCTCGTCGTCGTCGTCGTGTGTGTGTGTGTGTGGTTAACAATCAATACACTCGTGCGTGGTGTCGTCACCGCAGTCGACGCCCCCACCGTCGTCGTCGCGCTCTGCCGCCACCCGCGCGTCCTCCACGTCCTCGCGTGCGCTCGGGATTCGCGCGCGATGTCGCGATCGATCGATGACATCCATCGATCAATCGCACGATCCAAACCTCGCGATGTCGCTTTGGAATCACCCCGACCGCGACCTCATGTCGAGGGGTGCACATCGATCAATCGACCAATCGTAACCAGGAATAGCCCACCCACCCCTCACTCGTCTGACCTCGCCGCCACGCGACGGGACGACGACGACGAACGACGACGAACGATGGCAGACGACGACGCGCGCGCGTGAGTCTACACGTATACGACGATCGGGGGTGGGTATTGATCACGTACACGCACAACGCAACGCACCACAACACACCACGCACACGCACACAACACACACACCATGGCGGACGACGAGGCGTACGACAGCGGGAGCGATTACTCGGATGACGACGCGCACATTGGCGGCGACGAAGAGGTGGTGATGGGGGATATGAACGGCGAGGCATCGTTGAATGTTGACGTTGGATCGTCGCTCACGTCTGCGGATTGGGCCGATATCGATAACAGCGACTTGGTGGCGAAAGTGCGCGGCAGCGCGGGGTTTCGAATCATGCGAGAGATTCAACCTTGGGATGGGGCGTTGGCGTCGCCGCCGGATTTGTTGAAGAAGCATGTGTTTGAATACTTTTATTGCCAGAGGAAGGATAGTGATTTTTATAAAGCATTGGCAAAGGAGTGTTTTCCGAGCGAGTACGAACACGCTGGGGTGGATAAAGACACGAAGAAGAGGTTGTCAAACTTGTGGGCTGGGGCGGTGATTGATGAGTTGAAGGCGAGAAGAGACGACGCCAAGCACACGTTGAGATGGTTGAATGCGATTAAAGAAGCGCAAGCGGCAGATTTATTGTTTTTGAAGCGTGAAGCCTTGGCACACGGTGAAGGGAGTGTACAAGCGATCGCAGGGAAGCTGGTGTGGGACAACGTCAGTAATCGTATTAAAGATCAAACCTTTGCGGCGATGCACTTGTGTACGAACAAGTCTGGGGCACAATCAGGTGGCGTTGCTCGCATGTACAAGCACCAGCATGAATTGATTGAGCAACTTGATAAGCATTACGGTGCGATCGCGCGCGCCAAGGAGGCGAGCAAGCCTCTCCCCAAGCCCTTGCACGTCATCTTGTCGACGCCGACGGGTTCTGGTAAGACGTTTACAGCAATCCTCGTGCACTTGCGTTTACTGAAAGTGAAATACCCCGATGCCATTCTTCTTTATTCGGTGCCAACAAAGCAAGTTTTAAAGCGTGTTGGGCAAGAATGTGAGGCGCACGCCGTGCCTTATTGGACGGCGGCACGCGATCACTCGGGCGACGGTTCGCTTCACCAAGTGCGTCGTCCTTATTCCATTCGTGATAAGGCTCGTAACAAGAAGGCTCTTCGCGCGGCACGTGCAATTGGTGAAAAGGTTAGTGCTGGTTCTGGTACAATTCAACAGCAGCTCGAGTACGCAGCGGATGTTGGTTACAAGCTCAAGGATCACGGTGCGGGAAAACCCGACATCATCATTGCGGATCTTCACACCACAGCCTCCATGCTCAAGGCGGCTGCGCTTGAAAACGAGAGCTCGTTCTTCCACGCGTCTAAAATTTTACTCTACTTTGATGAGCCGAACATGGGTATCCACCTCGATCCCAATGTGTTGGGCGTTGTGTCAAGCATTCAGGCCAATATGCCAGCCACCGCCGTTCTTGCCTCAGCCACTCTTGGTGCTTGGGAAGGTCTCGAACCTTGGTGGCGAGGTCCTTCTGACGCAAATCAAATTACAATTAGTATGGAACCGTATGAATTGCCGATGGCAAAGCTCGCAGTGTTCAACGAAGGGACTAGTGAGTTTACGCCGCTCAGCCCGCTCAACTTGTTTGAAAACTACGCCGAGTACCAACGCGTGATGGAGGATTACCGTTTGCCGACTCTTTTGTTGCGTCACTTGACTGGTCGTCAAGGTAATGATTTGATGGAGATTCAGCCACCGGGCGGTGAATGGTCCAAGGTTCAAGGTGACGTCAAGGCGTTACGTCTCGCAATTGAACCGCTTCTCACTGAACTCGACCAGAAGGAGTTTGAGCGCTTGCAAAGTAGATGGAAGACTGGTGAGGATGCACCCACAAAGGTGGACGGTATTCGTGGCGCTCTTTCTAAAGAAGGCGTCACCATGGTCGGATGCCTTGATCCTCGCAAGATTGCATTCGAGTTGGCTGGATTTGGCAACCAAGAAGCGTGGATTGCGGATGTTCACAAGTTGAACAACAAGCTCAAAGAAGCGGAGAGAATGGTCAAGGAGAACGCCAAGGCTGAGAAGCGCAAGAAGAAAGACGACGAAGACGACGCTAAGGATGGCGATGATGGTGCTGTCGGTATTGTCACGCTTCGTCCGATGCTCAAAATTAGCCTTGCTGAGGCGCTCGAAGCAGACATCAACACGCTTGTCATGCTCTCCAAGGGTATCGCGTACGCTTGCGGGTCTGGTACCGAGCCCATGGTAAAGAGACTTTACAACCAAGCATTACTCACCGTGCCGGATTCTTTACGAGGACGTTCTCCTCCGTTAAATGTGTTGGTGGTTGACTATTCTTCCATTTACGGTACGGATTGTCCAGCGGTTGACACGCTTTTGCTCCAAGAAGACCTTGGTCGACTCTTAGCTTGGGAAGATCTTCAGCAATTTGTCGGCCGTTTGCGTAGAGATGGTACAGCTGTCTTCTATTCTAAGAAGACCGCTCGTAAGGCCGCATTGGGAGCTGCCGCTGAAGAAGAGGAAACAAAAGCGGTGATTGAATTTCAAAAGTCTGTCGAGCAAGCCGTGTTGGAACTTGAAAAAGCTCAAAAGCGAAGTGCTAATGATCTTGGTGCGCTCGTCAGCTCATTGTCCGAGGCTTCGGGTCGAAGCACGGGTGAAGTGGCTGCGTACGCTTTGGTGAGTGTTATTTCATTCGCACTTTCTGCCCCAACCCACCTCGATGGTGCGGGAGTTTATCCCGCCACTATTCCGGAAGCCGATAAAGAACTTTTGGCTGCAATCACCAAGCGCATTGAAGCCTATGGGTCAAGTTTGGAGAGTGTACTGAAGAAAAATTCTCAGCAAGTCAGAGCGATTCAGGCGCTTGAAGCTCTCGCGCTTTCGGCCAACCCATTCATGAACCGCACGGGCGGAGCTCGGGTGCTTGGCATCACCGCTCAGTTGCTGAAAATGTTGTACGACGTTGATATTCTTTCCGAAGATGCATTGTTTAGCTGGGCGAACGCCAGACGCAAGGAACTTCTTGCTAACTCTGATGGTGATGCTCGCTTCTTCACCAAGGCGAAGCCCTTCCTTACGTGGTTGCAGGAAGCCAGTGATGACGAAGAATCGGATAGCGAATAAGCTGGTGAAACCACAAATCCAAGTATTAATACAAATCTAACATAGTTCTACAAATGCACAACGCATCAAAACACTACTCGCTCATGTCCTCCGGGCTTATGTATCCGTTTGTACTCGAGTGATGCGATGCCTAAGGTACCCGCGGCGTGCAAAACGCGACACTCCCACGCTCGAATGTTTTCACCAAACCACACACCTGTGTCATCATCCATAGATGAATAAAGCGTCGTCGGGATGGTCCACCCACTCACGACTACTGCATCATTCCCATTGTCTTCTTTTCCCTTTTCTTGGACGGCATGTAAGGTTAATGCACAGGCTGATAGTGTACTCCCAGCTCGAGACATTGAACGCCGTTCGCACACGTACGCTGTGGGATAGCCCAACAAAACCCCAGCCACTGTTGGTGGAGCTATGCTCTTATGTAGACCTACAATTGGTCCTAATGATATCGTATTTTGCTCGCGCGGCGCTCTCGGAATCTTGACCAAGATGTCATTTATAGCTTCATCTACGCTCGAGCGTTTCGAGTCGCCCGCTCTCAAAATACTAGGCTTGTCTGCGTCGACGTCAACAAATAGCACTTGCTCCGTACGAAGCGCTTCCAACACTTTCAAATTGCTCAAAAAGTAAGTCTGCTCTAATTCTATGACTACCACGTCCGCGACATCGACGTTGAACATCTCACCAGCACGTTTAGCAAACCGCATCAGGTATCGCGTCAGCTTTCCCGCGCCGTAATCCAACATAAAACTCGGACGACCACCGAGGACGACTAGTGCGATGTCGCGCGCGAACGCCCACGCAGTGGCGCTGTCGACATCTTTGACCTCGCCCCGTACGCATTGCACGAACACATCGAATTTCATCACAACGCGAGGGCGAGAGTGGCGTTTTTCGTTACGGTTCAGCACTGCACTGTGCCACAACAGAGGCGGGACGACGCGCGTCGCTCACAGGTGTTGCGCACGAACAACGCGAGCTATGATTGCATGTCGTTGATCAATACAATAAAATTGAATTAATTTACACTTTTAGCGCAATGTGCGGGCAAACTAAAGAATTTTAACTCAACTCATTCGGCGAGAACCGACTGAAAGATGACCGAAGAGCGGTCGACGCAGACGTATTTGTTACGTCGCAAACCAGGCGTTATCATCGCCTCCGCCGTGTACAAGTCCGCTTCGGCAACGTCGTCACCAGAAATAAAATCAAATGGCGTTTCTAATGCAGTATCTAAGATTAACTTCCACTGCTGTCCATCAGGAAGTTTGGGAAGCGTCAACGCCGCGGCTTCATGATGCGAATTGAAAGCTACATAAAATTGTGGAGACTCTGGAGATTCGCGAAGAGTGAATGCGACGAAACGAGAATCTTCATCCCAAATTGGCGTCTCTGGTAAGTGACCATGCCACTGAATGTTGTCCGCAGTGGGAAATATCGGTAAGCGGAACGCGCCGTGCTCTTTGCGTAACAAGGTCATTTGTCGGCAGAAACGTGCCAAACCATTTCCTGCAAGGGGATCATTGGCTTGCTCCCAATCCATCCAATTCAACGCATTATCATGGCAATACGTGTTGTTGTTACCGCCTTTCGTGTGCCCATACTCGTCACCCATGTAAAGCATGGGGACACCTTGAGCAACGAAGAGCGCGGTCATAAAGTTGCGCATTTGACGTTCTCGGAGTGCGATGATCTCTTCATCATCAGTCTCGCCGTCGCAAGTCTCGTCGAGTCCACAATTCCATGACTGATTATGTTCTTCACCATCACGGTTATTTTCACCGTTTGCGATGTTATTCTTGTTGTTGTAACTGACGCAATCTCTTAAAGTGAAACCGTCGTGAGCCGTGACGAAGTTTATACTCGCCGCCGGAGTTCTTCCATTGGCGTATAACTCTGGGCTGCCACAGATCCGTTCAGCGAAAAGTCCGGCGTAACCATCGACACCTCGAATAAAATTACGTACATCGTCGCGGAACTTGCCGTTCCATTCGGACCAAACTCCATAGTGGGGGAACGAGCCGACTTGATACAAACCACCAGCGTCCCAAGCCTCGGCGATGAGCTTGGTACCAGATAAAACTGGATCGTTGCTGATTGCATCAATAAGGGGAGGATCTTGTAATGGCGAACCAATGGCGACTTCCTCCATCATCGGCGTCTGCGCGGTCGGTTCGCCGTGAATGTTCTTCTGATCCCACATGCTAGACGCGCGCGTGAGAATACTCGCCAAATCGAATCTGAAGCCATCGATGTGGTACTCGAGCACCCAATAGCGCAAGCAATCAAGAATAAACTCTCGTACAACAGCATGATTGCAATTCATAGTGTTACCACAACCAGAATAGTTGTAAAACTGTCCTTCAGGGGCAACCATGTAATACACGCGGTTATCTAAACCTCGGAACGACAATGTCAACCCGTCCTCGTTACCTTCTGCAGTGTGATTGAATACAACATCCATGATGACCTCCATGCCAGCGCGATGAGCTTCGCGTACCATGTATTTAAATTCTCGTGCGGCTGCGCGGCCGCAATCTTCATCACCGGCTTCAGCGTAACGCGTCATTGGAGTGAAAAAGTTGACTGTACTGTAGCCCCAAAAGTTTCGTCGAAATTCCCCCGTTGCAGGATTCACCGAGTGGTATTCCATCTCGTTGAATTCCTGACATGGCATGAGTTCAATCGTATTCACACCCAGAGTCTTGAGGTACGGGAAAGATTCCACGAGAGCGGCATACGTTCCCGATTTTGCTTTAGTTTTCAAACCTGCAGTCATACCGCGCACGTGCGCTTCGTACACAACGAGTTCACTCATCGGACGCTTCGGCGATGTTACACCTTGCCAATCAAAATCACTCTTACTGTTTCTTTTAGGAACAGCCCCTGCGATTTGTGGCCAGCAATCTTCGCTACCATCAGCCTTTTTGCCAGGTTCGCCGTAGCGCGGTCGAGACACCACGGCTTTCGAGTACGGGTCCAATACAATTTTACTCCTGTCAAATCTGTGGCCATTCTTAGGATCGTAAGGCCCATCGACGCGATAGCCATACAAGATGTCATCCACACAATCTGGCAAAGCAATGTGCCAAACGCTCCCAGTCTTATTCAACACCTCATCGAGCTCGATTTCCGCCGTCGGCGTCCCGCGCTTCAAATCATCCCGAGTAAACAGCACCAGACTCACCGCCGTCGCACTCGAAGAGTACACGGCGAAATTCACACTCGTCTTCCTACCATTCTCCACTCGAGTCGCACCGAGCGCGCTCGCCGTTCCAGGTTCGGGCGTTCCGCACACTCTCGGCACCGCGCGTTGCTCCACCACGCGTCTCGGTTTCGCCGGCGTCACCGCCGTCGCGCGCGGTAATCCACTGATTCCACCCTCCACCACAGCCATCACGGGGGGAACCACACCAACATCCCCATACTCACCCGCACCCGCACTCGAGCGCACGTGCGTGGACCAACGACAGACGCGCGCGTCGTCGCGTCGCGCAACCGCACCCGCGGATCTCGCCGTCCCGCGCCTCGCGACGCCTCGCCGCCCCCAACCGCGCGCCGGCATCACGCGCGCACCACTCCGCACGCGCTCGACACCACCTCCATCGCGCGCACCGCCGCGCGCACACGCCCCGAACGCCGCCGCGCCCACCGTCGGCATCATCATCATCATTTTCGCGTCCGTCGCAAGTTCACTTTATGCGCGCCGTTCGTGCGACACCCTTTTGTTTCGACGCCGACGCACGCGAACGACGTCGTCGACGCACACACACGACAACGACGACGACGCACGCGTCACGCAAATACCACCGCGCCCGTGCGTCGCGTTATGTCGTCGTCGTCGTCGTCGTCGTCGTCGACCGTCGTCGTCGTTGTCGTTTATCCACTTTTGTCCCAAAGCGACAGGCTGACACTCGCGACCGACACAAAAACGCAAAAACACACCGCGGACGAACGACGACGGGCGACGGGCGACTGGACGACGCGGGAGCAATAATAATAATAGCGGTGTGTGTGTGGGGGGTTTCTCTCGAATGTCAGAATGTCAGCTCACCGTCCGCTGTGACTGGAATGGTGTGCACAGGGCCTTCATCAAGCTAGCGCCGGCGATCGAACGACGGAAGCGCCGTTCGATGTCGCACACGCGAAGCGGATTATCGAGCTCGAGTGAACTGACTACACGATCGTCGTCCATTGTGAGAAGCTTGTAATCAATTAGGAGAATACAAGAGAGTATATCGAATGAAGTACATGATCCTTTCAAGTACGATCGATAAAGGTGTAAAGCATAAATCGATGTGGCCCACGGGGTGGGTGGGGTATGGTGGGGAAACGTATGGGTACTTGTGTGTGCGCGGTTGGGAGGGTGAATGATGGTGATCGCGCGCGCGTGTGCGTGGGAATGGGCGTGGATGGGGTTGGAGGTATTTTGTGCGCGGTCGCGGTCGCGCTTGGGGACGTGGTGCGCGCGTGTGGGCGTGTGGGCGATTAGGGGCATGGATGGGTGTGGAAACGGGCGATGATGGCGCGCGCGACCATGATGGTTAGGGTTGTGGAGTTTCACACATATAGCGGGAAATGAGACACACTACGTGGTTGATGCCCTAGACCCCGCGCACGCGCGGTTGCGCGGCATTTCCGCGCGCACGATGGCGACGACGCACGCTCAAGCGCACACGAACGCGATCCAACGCGCGTCTTTCTCGCATTCGGTGGCGAAACGCACGCGTGCTCGCGTCGTGACGCGTGCAAAAAAGGAGAAGAGTGCTGGACAAGCGAGCGCAAAGCAACAACCTGAGGAGGGTAAGAAAGCGCCGCTTCCTCGAGAGTACGTGCACCATTCCCCTGGTTCGGTGCAAGAGACGGATGATAAAGTCGTTTTCGCCCATGAAACCGCAGCTGAGGCGTCAAAGTGGAAGAACACGTCCATCATGCACGTCGGTGACTTTGGCGGTGGGGAGTCGATTCGCTTGGGCGTCGTCATCGGCGAATTTCACAACAAGTTGATGGACCGCATGTTAGAAGATGCGCGAATTGCGGCGGTGTCGATGGGTAGTACGATTGATAAAGTGGTTTGGGTGCCTGGCACGTATGAGGCGCCGTTGGTAGTTGAAAATATGTTGCAAGACCCGACGCTCGATGCCGTGGTGGTGCTCGGGTACATTGAGAAAGGTTCGACGTTGCACGGGCAAGAGATGGGTGCCACGTGCTCGATTATTTTCAAACAGCTTGAGTTAGAGTACGGGAAGCCAGTGGGTATGGGTATCATTGGTCCAGGGGCGACGGCGGAGCAAGCAGAGGAGCGGGTGGCGTACGCGGGTAACGCGACGCGTGCGTCTATTCGCATGGCGCGCACGTTTTGTTTAGGCGAACCCGAGCCCGAGCAAAAGTAGATTGCAAAATGCAGCGCCAAAACCTAGGCGCGCGCGTGTAATGGTTTATTTTTAATTGCTTTCGATTGCGTGCGTGCTCGTGCTCGTCGTCGTTCCAAAACATTTATACGTGTCGCGCGCGCGCGCGAGCGTCGACATCTTGCGCCAAACACCTCACACCTAAACACCACACTCTGTGGCGCTCGCCATGTTTGCCACCACGACACGGCGAGTGAGTAAGTACTGTCTCTTATCCTCGTCGTCATGTCTATCGTTTACGGCTTTACGCGGGACTATCGCTCAAGGCGATGGCACGCACGCGAGCGGTTGGTCTAAAGCTCTAGCTACGCCGAGTAGCACCACGTCGCGTGTAACGTCGACAAATGGCGCCAATGTATCATACGGACGCGATAGAAATACTAGTAATAGCGCATATGCGCGTACGTGGCGATCATTCGCCGCGTCGGCGTCGTTAAAGGAGGAGGATAGGAGAGATGTTAGCAACCGAGGCGGGTTTGCCGCGAGTGAAGACCCAGCGCCCGAGGCATTGAATACGTGGGTAGAGAACGTGCTGCCGTCATCCATTGTACCATACGCAAAACTTATTCGATTAGATCGACCGATTGGCACAGCACTGCTTGCATGGCCATGCTTTTGGTCCATCGCGTTGGCTGCGCCCGTCGGTGCGTTGCCAGACGTCGGATTGCTTGCCACATTTGGTGTCGGTTCTTTGATTTTACGCGGCGCGGGGTGCACGGTGAACGATTTGTGGGATCGTGATATTGATAGTAAAGTCGCCCGGACGCGTAATCGGCCGATTGCAAGCGGTGCAATCAGTGTTCCCAAGGCGGTCGCATTTCTTGGGGCGCAACTTGGGCTCGGTCTCATTGTTTTGCTTCAACTCAATGATTACTCTAAAATACTCGGTGCCAGTTCGCTGGCTCTCGTGGGAGCATATCCCGCAATGAAGCGCATTACTAATTGGCCGCAAGCCTTTTTGGGCTTGACATTCAATTGGGGCGCGTTGCTTGGTTGGGCGGCGGTGCACGGTTCGTGCGACTGGGGCGCGGTGCTTCCACTCTACGCTTCTGGCGTGGCTTGGACGTTGGTTTATGATACAATATATGCACACCAGGATAAAAGCGACGATGTCAAAGTCGGCGTGAAATCCACAGCTTTACATTTTGGTGATGACACAAAAAAATATTTAAGTGCGTTTGCGGTCGCAGGGACGTCAGCTTTGTGTGCATCGGGTGTTTATGTTGGTCTCGATTGGCCGTTTTACGCCGGCGTTGCCACCGCAGCGTCTCATTTAGCATGGCAAATATCCACAGTGGATTTGAATGATCGCGATGATTGCGCAGCCAAGTTCAAGAGCAACTCTACGTATGGGGCGCTCGTTTTTGCATCCATTATAGCAGGCAAAACGCTTTCTTTAGGTAGTCTCTAGTAAGTAGCCACCACTTATCTTCTACTCGTAGTGATTTATTACATTCCAAAACTAGTCGTTCAGTTCATTAATGCCCGGTCGATTTCATCGATGCGTTGCTCTCCGCAACCAGCCGCGAGCGCAGATAATTTGGCTATGGAAAGTGCTCGCCGACGTTCATCTTCACTTGCTCCACTTCTGTTGCCAATGTCAACCAACGTTTCGCTCGCTTTGAGATACTTGCCTACGCGGAGTTCCATGAGCCAACGAAGTCTCGGATTGCCTTCTAAGAATCGTTCTAGATCACCGTGGAATTCTACTGGGATGTCACGCAACAGCGATGCATCGCGCACGTTCTCAAGCGTAAGTTTATTGTAAACAAAGTACGAAAAGCTCATCTCCCCATCTTCTTGCGCACCGAGGAGGGTGCGCATGTAGTGATGAAGCCGAGCGATGCCACCTGGTCCATCACAAACCGTGAAAAGTTCTTCGTAACCAAAATGCGATTCTGCCACCGCTGCAACAGATTCAACTGAAACATCCACACCTTCCGATAAAGAGCCACGTTGAGGACGTTGATCTCGTGGAACCGTCGCACTGTGCTGAGCGCATTCTAAAAGCACAGGCAAAACTTTTTCACGGTCTGCAACGTATTCTTCATGAGCCTCGACGCGATCAGTTGACGCTGGAATGGCGACGTTGAGATTAGCCGCGCATGCGTCAAGCAAAGGTGCCGCCACAGCAAGTAAACGCGAACCAAGTACTGGAGCCATACCAGCATGCTTGCTAGAAATCGCTTCGGCACGAAGTTCTATGGCTGCGTGTGCTAATGCTCTGAGTGCCTCGCGAGCCTCAGGTTCGCACGTCCAGTTCACTTCACTACCGCTTGAGCTTGGTGGGTACATGCCCGTACGTCGTCTTCTAAAATCACCAGCAGCCTCCAAAGCGATCAACAATCCCCGAGCACAAGTGTCTAAAACCAATGCTCTATCTTCTAACGTAGCGTTTTGCTTGCTGATGCGCTCGTTGAGCACCTGAGCTACTGCTGGTAATAGTTGCCTAGCTTCGCTTGCGCGACTGTAGCACACCTCAACATCGGATCTTTCATCGAGTGCGATATCTTCGGATTTGATTGATGCACCAGCTTTGGCAGCCATGTCCTCTAACATAGTACTTGCACCATCTTCTGACGTAGTCTGCAAACTTCGAAGCTGAGCGAGAGCGGCAATCATTTCACCGTGCGCTAACATTTCTGCACGCTCGTCGGCTTCAATTTCATGCCAAATACCACTCTCGGTCAAGAATTCCAGAAACAGCAAATGCCGGTTGAGCTTTTCGGAAACATGTTCTTCAATTGGAGGACCACCGCGAGTTGATTTGCCGGACAGTTTCTTAGGTAAAGCATCGACTAAACCTTTACTCATCATAGCAAAAGGTGCAGAATCACTCACAAAGGCGCCAGACGCGCGCAGTTGTGACTTTGCATGGCCTGGCGGACCCCCATGACCGGCGTAATACTCTTCAAAAAGTGTGCGCACGCACTCCATGGCGTTGGAATCATCCACCTTGTTAGCACTTGGGCTATCCATGGCTCTCGCTGCTGAGCGAGTCATGGTGACTGAACGTCGTGGTGTTGTTTGTCTACCACTCGCTTTCATGTGCGGATTGAACGACGCTATTCCACTGCTCTTCATGAGAACAGACCATTCGCCTGGATGTACAGAGTACGCGTCGAAAACTGGTTCACTGTTCGTCGCATCCATCTGAAGCAATACGGTTGAGAAATCAAAACCCGAGAAGACAACGGCGGACCCATCAGCAGCGACCACGAATGTATCATCGCCATTAACGTGAAGTCGAGTATTGGAAAATGAATCTGGTAATGCTCCTGCAGGCGGCACTGAGGATGCTACGAGCCTCAAAGCGTCCTCTTCATGCGTGCGTTGTAAGCGGTGAAATGACCCTTGGCCTTCACTTTCTGCGAGCACGGTGATGGTGACATCGCCTTTCTGGTCGACTACCCAATCTGCAGCGATGAGTGCAACACTTGTTGAGACACGAAGGGCTTTTGCCATCATCTTTTGCACGTTATGAACGCGTGTGAGCTTGGGTTTGGCGCCAGACTCGGACACGTCCAACGACCATTCCTCCAATTTTCCATTTGCATTGCACGACAAAAGTCGTCTCTTATGCTGAACTTTGCCAGGTGCAAGGCTCAGTGATCTAATACCACCAGCGTTCACGTTTCGTCGCAATAATGCGCCTACACCGGCAGTGGCACTCTTCAACGCCGACCATGTGCGTGATTTTTTGGTTGGCGACTTCAACGGCGAAGACGTCTTCCGCTCGACACTCGCGTCTTTATCACCGTCATCCTCCATGTCCTCGTCATCGGAGTCATCCACGGCGTGACCGTGATTATGTCTATCGAATCGTGCCCAAGAAATCCCACTTTTAGAACCACTGATGGCATAAAGTTCACCGTTTGAGTCTCCAACGACACCGTATCCACCTAAGCGCGTCGTTTCCGTTGCCACCAGGCGCGTCACCACGCTCTTCGCCCCCTTTAAGACAATCATATCACCATCAGTCATTTTGCTCGCCGTCGCGGCGTTATGCACGTCATCAACGTACAAACCTTCGCCCGACGCGTTCAACGCAAACGCATACGTCGCGCGCGCCCCGCGTTCGGCAACCACGTGCGTCGCATCAATCACCGCCGAAACGTCCACGACGGCGTTCGACACCATCACATGATCTTCTCCTAACTCAATGATGCACGCTTTATCGCCAGAAACCACTCTCGTGGTCGACACCTCAGTTCGAGCGTTTGAATCATCAACCGCGCTCTCGCGTTCGGTGTTAATCATCACCACCGCGCGCGCGCCCATCGTCGAAAACGACCCAGCCACGCCATGTGTGCGTAGATATCGTCTACTGTCATCGTTCTCACCGTTCGTCGCGTCGTCGTACGTGACTTTCGTGCGCCACATGGCGCGCGTCGGCGTCTCACGCGCGAGGCTTCATAACGAGTCGCAGTCGTTGTCGGGCGTGCGCGCGCGCTGAGCCGAGGAAGTTCACGCCGCGCGCGAACGCACACGCACTTCATGGGGCTCTACGACGATTTGCCCGAGGCGAAGACCGCGGCGAACGACCAGGGCGCGGCGGTGGAGCACGCCGGGGACGTGGGTGACGATGGACAGCGGTTGGAGAGCTGGCGCGCGGCGTCGGTGACATCGAGCGCGCGCACGAAGAGCGGCGAGGGTGCGACGACGGTGAAGGGGAAACCGGCGATGAATGCGACGCTGCTGCGCGCGCAAACGTCGGCGTTAAGGGCGGCTAAGGCGAGGATGGCGCGTGAACACGAGGAGCAGCTCAAGGTGAAAAAGTTAAAGACGAGCGCTGCTGCTGCTGCTGCGGCGGCGGTAATGGTGGCGGCTGTAGACGACGGGCGCGGTGATGAGAGTAAAGTGGATATTAATAATGCCGTGGACGATGGGGTGGATGATGATGAGATGGATGTGGAAAACGCGTATGATCCAGCGATACCGAATGACTACGAGTCGACTCTCGCGAGTCGCGCGGCTCGAGTACGAAAGCGTAAAGAAGATGAGATTGACGAACAGAAGCGCATTAAGCTCGAAATAAAGCGCAAAGCAATATATATTTCTCAGGCAAAAGAGCGTGCGACGCGAAGAGATGATGTTTTGAGTGTTAACGGAAGCGAGGCGCGTTCGCGCAGATTAGCCATGGGATCAAAAGCAAGCGCGTCAGGCGATGTCAACAGTGCGGGTAAGACTGTGGCAAAGCCTCAAAGTGCTGCGGAAAAAATGATGGCCAAAATGGGATGGAGTAAAGGTAAAGGCTTGGGAAAGAGCGAGCAAGGTATGGCGACGCCGTTGGAGGTGAAGAAGGATGGCGTCGCCACTGGTAAAATTGTCAACGCGCCTCTCATCATGGATGGCCTTGCTCCTTCACTCACGGCGAGACAACCCACGTCGGTGTGTTTACGGGGCAAACCCACGTGTGTGTTACTTTTACGCAATATGGTTGGACCAGGTGAGGTGGATGACCAGCTTGAAGATGAAATTGCAAACGAATGTGAAAAGTATGCACCCGTCGTGCGCGCGTTAATTTTCGAGATTACAGAACAAGGTTACCCAGAAGACGAAGCCGTGCGCGTGTTCGTGGAATTCACAACAGTTGCCGGCGCAAAGCGCGCGGGTGCGGCGCTCAACCGTCGATATTTCGCCAAGCGCATGGTAAAAGCCAGCTTTTACGACGTCAAGAAATTCGCCGCCGGAGACTTTGGTCCGCAAAAGGGTGAAGACTGATATTTCCTCGCAATCGAGCGTAGCGCGCGATGTCGATGTAGTCTTTCGATGTAGAGCGCTTTACAGCGCTTCTTAGCACCACATTAGTAACAATATACTCGTTTAGCACGCATATAGCATTTGGTACACGTAAGCACGCGCACAAGAATATCAAAACACACAACGCGCGCGCGTCAATCCTCATTACTAGCCTCACCATGGATGCCGAATACCTCCTGGGTGATCCCCTTCCAAGCGAGCTTAAAACCTCCAAAGATTACAAAGATTACTTCGTTGAAGCCTTACGTCACGGCTGGTTCGAGCCCGTCGAGCAAATTCTCGCCCTTGACGATGATTCCTTGGTGCCAAAAGTCACTTCGAAGCACATCTTGATGTGCGTGCACAACGACCATCGCGTGTACGACGAGCCCGAGTACGAATCCGGCGACAGTGAGCTCGACGAAGAAGAGCTTTTCATGAAATACCATGGAATGGAGGACTCTTTGAATTACGCGTGTAGCTATCAGCGCGCGTTGAAGGCGGTGCTCGCAAAGTTTGAAGGAGATTTGACGTTTGCGTTGAACGAAGCCAAGCGATCGAAGCAATGGGGGAGCGACGAGTGCGTGAAGATACTTGAAGAACGTATTGCGAGTAATGCGAACAACACAAAGGCATGAAAAGGAAAATTCTCGTGGGATATGATCACGACGAGGACAACGAATGGTTACACGCACAACAACTTGAAATTACACGCGCGTTGTTGCAACGAAAAAGAATGCTTACGACCAACTATTCAGTCTTTGACTTGGTATTCGTACCCGTTTGATTGGCAGGATACGTCACAATCGCGAGTGCAGCGGCGAAAATGATCGATACCACACCACACATGAGCATCAATATCCCGTAATCTGTTGATGAAGCGTTCAACGCCTTCCCCAACGCAAAGCGCGCCTCGCGCACGCCGCCCGATTTGAACGCCTTTGCCGCCGCTTCAAAATCTTTCGTCATCGTCTTCATGAATATCTCCGACCAACGATACGTGCGAAAAAGCTTTTTTGCAATCACGTTTGTGAGTTTTGCAAACTTACGTTGGATGTACGTCAACTGCACGGGTACGGGAACGCCGTCGTCGCTCTCCTCTGCGTACGTCTCGATGGCGAATCGCTCCAGCGCGTCGCCGTTGTCGCCCTCTTTCCACCCTCTCGCGTACGCCTTACCCTCTTTAATCAGCACAAAGCTCGGCAACGGTGGCTTTAAAACAAACCTAAACCGATCGGCGACTTCGGGTGACTGCGTGACGTCGACTGTCGCCGCGACGACGCCCCGTTCGAGCAACGCGCTCGCGCATTCGCGCGTCGCATCCAACGCCGCTCGCGTCTTCGTCGTCATCATCCCCCCACGACTCGACGTCTCTCCCTTCATGAACATCACAAACCACGAACCAGTGGTGCTTCCACTCGTCGCTTGCGTCTCGCGCTCAAACGTGCCGTCATCGAGGCGAGGAAGACCGTCAACGACGGTCGATACTACGGCATCGCACGCGCGCAAGAGTGACATCATCATCGCCACGAATGCCGCCACGACAACGGCGTGACATCGCACGCCGCCGCCGTGACGACGACGTAGTTGTCGTTCGATCGATGGTTCCATCACGCGACGCGTTCGTTGTCCTTCCCGCGTCGCACAGTGACGTCGTCTCGAATCGACGCGATTGATTGATTTGATGATTGTTTGGTTTGATGTTTGATGTTTGATGTATATATATATTACTCGGTCTGCGCGTCGCTTCGTGGATATCGCACACGAACCCATCGCGGTATAGAAAACATTTACTTGGACGCACCACCGTCGCCCTGGCCCTGGTTGTCGTCGTCGTCATCATCATCGTCGACAATTTCCTTGCCCAACCACTTGGCGACGAGCGGCGTGAGCGCGACAGTCGGCCCGAATCGAATCGGCGAGCTCGCCTTATGCGCCGCATACGCCAACGCAAACGTCCCAAACGATTCACTCGTAGCGTTCACATTAATCCCAACCTTCTCTAGCAACCCAGCGACGTCGACACCACCGGCGACGAGAAAATAAAACACCGTGATGCTTACGAGCGAGAGCGAAATCGACGTAAACAGGTACGCCGACCCGTAGCGCTTGAGCAACGCCTTGGCCATATCCATCCGAGACGGCGTCGCCGACGCATCCGTCTCATCCCCCCCTGCCTTATCCGCTTGATTCGTCGACGCCGACGCCGACGACGCCGGGGACTTGAACACGTTCCATAACCCCGCCTCGAGCCCCCACTTTTTCGTCACCGCATCAATTTCCCGTTCGCGATCGCTCTTTTGCGCGCGAAGCGCAGACGACGACGCCTTGGACGACGACGACCTCCACGACGACGACGACGACGACGACGACGACCACCACCACCACCCACCGACGCGTGCCCGATCGCTCGACGACGACGACGTCGTCATCAACCGTCGATCGTTCCCGTACACGCCGTGCGCCTCCACCCCCACACCCCCGCGACGCGCACCTCGATGCCGCGCGCCGATGATGATCCTCGGCACGCACCGCGTCGTCATCGATCCCATCGTCATCGTCATCGTCATCGCGCGCACGCACGCACGCACACACA
>Ga0181599_1000196_pt1 | contig 62215 bp, 39 predicted proteins | sample 041ome_3_FD_148658 | JGI IMG/M metagenome (GOLD analysis project Ga0181599, IMG submission 148658) | Coastal salt marsh microbial communities from the Groves Creek Marsh, Skidaway Island, Georgia - 041405US metaG (spades assembly) | ecosystem: Environmental > Aquatic > Marine > Intertidal zone >...
CTTTGCGGAATATTCTCGCGGTTGCGTTTTTTTTTGGACCCTCTCCCCCCTCGCGGGGGCGCAGCAGAGCTCTCCTCGCAAAATCGAAGCGCACCTCCCTCCTCTCGGTGAGAGACAGAAAACGACCAGATATACAGAGAGAGGTTTTACTTCTCTCCGCGTGCGCGTTTATATTTTCTCTCTTTCGGATGAGCGGGACGCGTATTCGTCTTCTCTCTTGTGGAGATTGGCGTCTCTTTGACTTCCCGGAAAATGGAATATCGCGATGGTTGGGGAGATTTTAATTGCTCGCAGAGAGAGAGGGACGCCGCCGTGCTCTTCCTCCTCCTCCGCGCGTAAATCCAACGAAGACGACGGTAAAAAAGAACGCGGAGGAAAACTTCTTTTCTGTGCGCTTTTTTTTAATCTCTCTTTCTCTCTCTCTGAGCTCGCGCGCGCGCGTGTGTGTTCTCTTTCGTTTTTGTGGATATTTCGACTTTTGAGATGCACTTTTTCCAAAAAAAATTAGCGTGAGGTGTCTTTTGTCGCGCGTTTATTCCTTTTCCGGTTTGCCCCCTATTCCCCTTCGAAGGGTTGCCTTTGGGAGGGTGCCATTCAAAAGATTAAGAGTCCACCCAAAGCAGCCAAACATAAAAAAGAAGAGAAGAAAACGCCGGAACACACGCCTGTTTTTTTGTCTCGTAAATATACACTACTATTAACATATGCATGAACTAAACTTTACTACGTGGCTCTTTTGGCGACGTTACGCATCCCAGCGCCGACGCAACTCAAGAACACGGTCCCACTTTCCGGTTCGGGTTGGATGTTAAAGGTGACTCCGAAAAACGCGCGGATGGTTCTCAAACACTGTATGCTTCTCGGCGTGAGTTGGCCTAAACGCACGCGGCATATTTGGTCCGGAGAGCACGCTAATAAGGTTAAAACTAAAGCTTGGTGGGAAGAGTCGCAGACACCGCCGCGTTGGATTTCGGAGACGAGCGCTTCGGCGCATTCGCGACCGTAATCTTCCGGCGTTTTTTGCGATTGATCGTCGTCGTCGTTTTCTTTGTCCTCTCCTTCGTCGTCATCCCGGTTCAACAACAATTGTCCGTCGTCTTCTTCCTTCTCTCGCAGCCCTCTCGTGCTAGCGCTCGAGCAATCGCTCCCTAAAACGCATCCTTCCGTCGTTTCCGCGACTAAAGATATCCCATACGCCGGCGAGTTCCCTCCTTCTTTCCCGTTGTGATGGTCGGTGAAGATGTACACATCCGGTAAAAAATTATTCAAAACGCCCCTAGCGCCGTCGACTAATCTATTCGACATTTGCGGCGGAATTCTCGCCGTAAACGCGACCCCTCTGACTCTTTTCACTAATCCTTCGGAAACCCAATCGATTCCTCCGGGTAACTCTTTCGCGATTGGAAACGTCAACTTCACCTCGCCGCCGCCATCCGGCGGACACCCTCTCTTGGCGATGTGCAAACTCAACCCCTCGTCGCACCCGAACCGTTTCTTTAACATTGGCAGCGTCACAGTGCGAAACGTATCCACGCTCACCTCCTCGTCGTCGTTGGTTAACCCAGTCAAAGTAATTTCCATCGGTTTCTTCCCGAAAATTCCAATCGCGCACAGCGCCTCTAAATAGTACCCCAAACCTCTCCCGGTGCCGCAATCGTGCGTCAATCGTTTCCCGCCGACGATGACCCCGGGCTTGTACTTCAAACTCGTTCCGGACTCGTTGATGATAATTTCCGAACCGTTTGTTATTTTATCCAGCAATCGTAAAAACGAAGCCTCGTAGGCGCGTAAACCCGGGTTCGAGGTTCCCGTCGCGCGAATGTCGTCGATGCGCACCGGACGACTGCTCAACGTCGCGCAGATTAAGCGATGGCGAAGGTTTTGGCTGCCGGTGAAGCGCACGTAGTCTGTTTTGGATCCTCCCGGAGCCATTGTTGTTGTTGTTGTTGTTATTATAAAGTTATTGTTATTCTATTCGCTTGATTATACGATGCGCGCGGGAGAAAAGTGATGCATCCAGTGGCGGCTCTCTGCTGCTTGATGTTTTCAACGAAACGAGATGTAACGATCGAACGAATGATGATGATGATGATGATGATGATGATGATAGTGTGAGTTATGTACAATGACAACGATGGATGAATTTACTCTGTCCCGAACGCTCTGTCGCCGGCATCCCCTAACCCAGGCAAGATGAATCCTTCCTCGGTGACGTTTTCATCGATCATCGCGGCGTACACGACCAATCCGGGGAAGGATTCGCTCAGTTTTGTCAGCGCCGGCGGCCCGGCGACGCAACACATCACTCTCACGTTCTTCACGTCCGCGCCTTTGTCCAACACGTCTTGCACGGCTCTGACTATGGTCCCTCCAGTCGCTAACATCGGGTCCGAAATCAAAACCTTATCTTCCTTTGAGAACCCGCCCTTCGGTAACTTGTCCAAATACTTGGTCGCCTCCAACGTCGTCTCGTCTCGCGCGTACCCGAGATGGTACGTTTTCGTCGTCGGTAAAACCTCGTGCGCTTTCTCGACCAAAGTCAACCCGGCTCTTAATATCGGGACGATCGATATCGGTTTCGTCGGGTCCACCACTTCCACGTTCGCAATCGCCAGCGGGCCTTGCACTTGCGCCTCGTACGTCTCCAACCAATCTCGACTGAGTTCGTACGTTAAAATTTTCCCAATCTCTGCCAAGGCGGATCGAAACAACGCCGGCGGCGACGCCGCGTTCCGCGCGACGGCGAGCCAATGCTTCAACAGCGGGTGTGGGGGCACGTAAATGAGCATTTGATTCGGGTTCGGTTTCGCTTCCGCGTTCGCTCTCGTTCTTTGCGTTTGTCTTCTTCTTCTCGTTTTTTGCGTCATCAAACGAACGACGACGTTTTCCCCGTTGCCGCAACAAGGAGATGAATGCGAAGAAGAAGCGGCGGCGGCGGACATCTTTCTCGCCGAATGCCCCCCCGCGCGATGATGCCGACGCTGTTGAGGCGCGCAAAACGACGAAGAAGAAGGTAAAGCGGACATGATGATGATGTTTGCGTGCGTGTGTTTTTCAATGCGGTTTCAAGTAAAAACAAAAAGTAAAAAAGTGGATAAAATAGATATCTGTAAGACCACACTTTCCACCTCTCTCTCTCTCTCACTCTCTCATCGAGCGCAAATCGCAGAGAATAAGAAGAATAAGGAACACAACGCGCAATCAACATGATCTCCTCTTCCGTTCGAGCGTCTCGATTTTCCATTTCTTCGTCGTCGTCATTAGCGTCGAAGACGAATAGAAGAACACGACGAGTATTGGGGAATAATGCGAAACCAATCAGATACGTATCCGCGTCTTCCTCCTCTTCGTCGTCGTCGGTCGTGGAACCGTCTTCGGTGACTCTGGTCCTCCTCGCCGGTGGCGTCGGGAAACGAATGGGCGCGAACATGCCGAAACAGTACTTACCGTTGCTCGATATCCCAATCGCGGTGTACTCGTTGAGGAAATTTGCCACCATGGAGGAAGTTGGTGAAATCGTGGTGGTGTGCAACGAAGAGTACGACGATGTGTTTACGAGCGAAAAGATTTCGAAACCGCTGGTGATTGCCAGGCCAGGCGCGGAGAGGCAAGATTCAGTGTTCAACGGGATAAGTAAAGCTAGAAAAGAGGCAAAGTTGTTAGCGATACACGATAGCGCGAGGCCGTTGACGGATTTGGAGGACGCGAAGAGATGTTTCGAGGACGGCGCCAAGTACGGCGCCGCGGTGTTGGCGGTCAAATGCAAAGCGACGATTAAGCAAGCGAACAAAGATGGGAGCATCGATAAGACGTTGGATAGGAGTTTGTTGTGGGAGATGCAAACGCCGCAAGTTATAGAACCGAATTTGTTGAAGGAAGGATTTCAATACGTGAAGGAGAACGGATTGGAGGTGACCGACGACGTTTCGGTCGTCGAACATTTAGGAAAACGAGTGCAGATCACCGAAGGCAGTTATTATAACATTAAAGTGACGACGCCGGAGGACATGTTCATCGCGGAGAGGTTGTTGAACGAAGAGCCAAAGCTTAGATGCGTGTAATAATCGATGTTTTTTTTATTATGACACTGTGTTTTTACCTCCCTCTTTTTTATGTGTACAAACAACTCAGGCAAACAGAAGCCGCTTTGTATTTTTTACACGACGCCAGAAACGGTTGACGTTTGCGTCGACGCCTGCTTCGCTTTCGTTGGTGCCGGGAACTCTCGGAACGTTTTATATTCCGTATCAAAGTATAAAGGTTCTTCGCAATATCCGTCGTTTCTGTTGAAATTGCGCTCGAACTTGTTTGGAGAACTGTCGTTGAAAACGCATCCAAAGCACGTGTCGAGTACAAAAACGACGAGGACGAAAAGCGTGAGACCGAGGTATAGCGTTTTCAAAATCTCGCGCTGGATGATATGGGCGATGTGAGGACGAATATCGTTCGGCGGTGCGATGTACGTGACGTGCGTTTCAGTGGACTGGAAAACAGTAGGAAACGATGCCCACATTTCGTGTTCGTCGGCTTCTTTCCCTCGCAACAGAGGAAGAAGAGGAAGTTCGATGGCAACATTTTGATCTTCATCATCCAGCGCGACGACGCCGATTTCCCAATACGTCGGATGGAACTCGTCCTCCTCTTCCTCCTCGTTGTCACCGTTAGTTCCTTCTTCTTCATCTTCTTCACTTTCCACGCCGAGCCATTCGTACCCATTGAGCCAATCGTATTCATCTTCATCGCTGGGGACGTCTTCTTTTGTCTCGAAACCTCGAACCGTTACTTCTTCTCCTTCTTCATCGTCGTCAACGTCAACGTCGCTGGAATCTTCATCGCTCGACCAAACGTTGTCGTCGATGTTCACCGCGTTCCTCTTCGCCGACGCTTTTGTCCCCGTCGAAGGATACGCGCCCGTTGACATGACCGCCAAAGTTTCCAACTCCTCTCGTCGCTCTTTCGTCGTCTCAGATACTTCTTCTCGCGACGAAGAAATGTGTCCCCGATCGTTTGCGTCGTCGTCCTCGCGCGGCGACCCGAGCGCGGGTCGCGCGAAGAACGCAGCGTAAGCGCAACAAACGAAGAGCAGAAACCGAAGAGGACGCACCACCATCATCATCGCGTGTACGAAGAGATTTATTGTATTTCGATCGCCAAAGCTTTTTTATCAGATATCAAAAAATTGGCGTTTTTCAGAAACGCTTCGATTTTTATTTTACAAAAAATACAAACGATCATATGATCGGCGACAACAACATCGAAAACTTGAACGACATCGATCGGTTGGAGAAACACAATCAAACGTACGTTGGTGCGCGCGACAAAGGAAGCACTCGCGATCAGTTTGGTCCGGATGAAATCGATCTTCTCGTGGAAGCGAACCGGTTGGAGCGAGAAGAACGAGAGAGGGAGGAGAAGTATTTTCGGTTCGTTCCTCCTCCGCGGAGAGAGGATTTCTCGCTGGCGAAGAGTTTCCTGGACCACGCGCCGATCCTGTTCTCGAGCAAGGTGTTGACGAAACTTTGCGATCAAGATCGCGTGGTTTTCTCACGAGTTTGCAAAAGAACGCGAAGGTTCATTAAAAATGAATTTGGCGAAACTAAGTACACGAAAATGTGCGTGCGGAAGTTTGCTTCTAGTAAAGAAGGCGTCGCGTATGCGATGCGGTGCGGGGCACCGAAGACGGAGAAAACGTTCGCGAGCATAGCTCGACTTGGAATTGTGGAGGCTATGGGATTTGCGCTCGATTACGGGTGGCCACACGACACCAAAGCGGCGACCGCGTGCGCGAGAGGGAACCACTTCGCCGCGTTACGATGGCTCCGGGCAAACGGATTGAGTTGGAATAAGAAAGAAGTGCTCGTTGCTGCGATGGAGAATCGAAACGTAGACATGGCCGAATGGGTCATGCTACAAGAAGCTGAAGAAGAAGAAAAAGAAGAAGAAGAAGAAGAAGTGAAAGATAACTAAACGATAATTATGCCTAAAAGAAGTGCTATGTTAAATGCTACGAGTCATACCGGCTTCACTCCGCCCCCGCTTTCTTCGCGGCGCGAGCGGCCCTCTTCGCCTCCAAAGCCGCTTTTTTCTCCTCCTTCGTCAACTTTCTCGCGAACATAGTTTCTACAACTTCCTCTTTCTTGCTATTTTCGCCTTCGTCTCCGGCTAACCCGTCGCTTCTCGGTCTCGATTTCGGTACTTTATCGCCCGCTTTCCACCACAAAGGTTTCGTCTCGTCCGACGGTAAAATCGCAGCCAAACCGTGGCTTCCACTTTTCCAGTTCAATAGTGGCGCGTCAAGGACCATGCCTTCGGACATTTCACCGCCAACTAACTGCTTCTTAATCACGGTGCCATCTTTCAACGTCGCCCCTACTTTTGCTATCGCAATCAACAACCCGCACTCCGAGACGTTTTTCGCGTTCGTCACGATGCGCAAAACGTGGTCGTCGTCTTCGCCGTCGCCAACGTCGACTTTGATGACTTTTAAGTTATCTTTATTCGCGATGGGCTCCACGGAGACGACTTTCGCCACCGTGAACTGAGAGAGGTACTTTTCGTTCTCGTCCTCTTCTTCGTCGGACATGATTTAAGATAAAAAAAAGCGCGTGTCGTTAGGGGAATTTATGCCGAATTCTCCACTTGTTTCCCTCTCACTTTTACGTTGCCACCATCATCGACGCGCACGCGCAGACAATAAGAGACCAAAGAGAAATGTGTCGTCGCGCTTGGAAGAAAAAGAATAGAAGTATCATCGCTCGCTTTTTGTTGTAGCCAGAGAGAGAGAGAGAGAGAGAGAGAGAGATCTCATCTTTCATAAGAGAGAAAACGACCGCGCGTTTCGTTTTTTTACCCACGCGGATTCGATTATACGAACGACGCGCAATGAACGAGACGACGCGACGACGCGCGAGGAGAAAGAGCAAAGAAGAAGAATACGAAGAAGAAGAAGAAGAAGAAGACACCGCGCTGCGCGAATCGAATTTTGTCGAGGTTGACGCGCCAGAATCGCCGTCAATATCTTCTTCTGTTTTACTTTTGAACGAAGAAGAATCGATGGTGCCGCCCGTTGCTGCTGCTGCTTCGAAGAAGAAGAAGAACGGAGCGGCGACGACGACGAAGCGGAACATCGCGAACGTGACGCTACGCGTGGAACAGTCTTCCACTGCAGTTGGTGTTTCGAGTACTTCTTCTGGTTCGAGTACGTTGTTCGCGTCCGTGGCTGGAGAGAAAGTATTTCCGAGCGAAGGCGGGATACAAGGGCGCGCGTACGACGTCGCGTGCGAGGCGGTGGCGTTTACGGCGTTTACGGAAGACGGCGACGAGGACAACGCGGTGGAGCGCGCGATGAGGAAGATGAAGCGGTTGCGAATGGCGTGTAATGCGGGAGGTGAGGAGGTGATCGAGTGGAAGAAGCACGAAAGATGTTCGCGATTGGCAATGGGACGGTGCGTGGAGTGGATGAGTAAAGAACACGCGGGCGAGAAAGAGAGGAAAGTCGTGCGATTAGGTGTTCGCGCAGTGACGGTTCTCGCCAAGCACGCAAATGCAGGGGAATATGCCAACTTTAATGGCGTCGAGTATAGTAGAAACAACGTTAGCAGCAGAGTTGGTGGTGGTGCAATGAGCAAAAACGGAGCTGGTGAAAACCCGAAAAAGTTAAGAGGCCTTTCACGGATGGTTTCAAAGGCTGCTTTGAAAGCTGGCTTGCGCAAATCAAAGAAGGAACAACAACTTCAGCTGCATCGGCAGAAGTTTGGACACGACTTTGCGAGCGACGACGACAATAGGAGTTCTCACAACGAGGAACAAGAAATTGCGGCAATTGAGGAGAGGAAGACGGCAAATCAGAGTGGCAACAACGCCGGGGATTTCGAGGATACTACCATTCGTGAAAACAAACTCGTCAAAGTCACGATGACGCTATACGACGAAAACAATGCAAAGATATTGAAGTTTGTCTCTTCGAAAGCTACACCGCTCACACATCCTCGCTCATCATTTGATTCACGCGATGGAATGAAAGAAGCTATATTCAACGCAATGACGCCGTCTTTTGCCGCGAACAGAATGCATTCAATTGAAATTGCTGTGATTGACGTCACTTCTGCTGGTAACGAGATGTCCGCAAACGAGGCATTAATTTCTACAGAGCATGAAGAGGAAAAAGACGAACTCGAAAGGAACGTATTCGATTCAGATAGATTTCCAGGTTCCTTTCGAGAATCTAATTCCTCCGATAGTGTTGGATTGACGAAAACAAATATGGTGAAAGCATCCATCATTCCAAGACGAGACTATCCCATACTTGGTCGCGTGTTCCTTCCAATTGGCTCGATCGGTGACACGTCATTAAAGAGTGTATCGCGCGATCTTACTTTAGCTTTAGAATCCACCAATGACGTTCCATCGACGGCATCGATAGGAACCGTTGATGCGAGCGTAGATTCTTTCGTTTCCTACGAGAAGAGGAGAAGGAAACACGGCGACAATACGAGCAAGATCTCGAAAAATACACTGAAGCCGGCGAATGGTGACTTGGAAATTTTACAATTCGCGAAGATAGGCATAGCAACGTTGCGTTTTTTTGCTCTCTGTGGACGCAATGAAAGACATCGCGCATTTATTTGTGAGGTATTACGAGATTTAGCTCGCACACACTGTAAAAAGAAAGATGTCGCACCGCGTTCTGGGGTAGCTGTGTGCGAGGCGTATGCGCTGTTTGAGAAGTGGCGCCCAGAAAAGATGCTGCACCGTGAGAGTGATACCAATGGCAAACGTACAAAAACGGATATAGAGGACGGTGATATTAGAATAGCAGAAGCTTTTCGAGACGCGTTGGCGAACGTTGCAGCGGCGATTGTAGCAGAGAGACACGGCGAATTGGAAAAAGTGTATTTTACGAAACTAGCCAAAGAAACTCGAGATGCGTGCGTTCGTACACTCGAAATGTATGGATTTGACAACATCTATTACAATGACGACGATGAAGAAATAGATATAGATGAGGGTACACAAAGTGTTAAAGCAGAGAACGTTGTGAATGATATGGAATCAGCATTGCGGAAGAAGAAAACAATGTTGATTATAGAGACGTTGGCGATTGTTTCTGAACCTTTGGGAGGAATTTCTAAAAGTTCTTTTCTTTCCCTGAGGCTTTCGAAGATTGCAAGACAATGCGGAATAAATCTCTTTCGCAACCGCTTTAATGCAAACGTTTCTGATGCTATTGGCCGCATCACGCTATCTGGGACTTTGAAAATGACTGTGAGCTTAATAGAACACTCAAAAAGTGACGCTAGAAAGTTACGCGAGCGGTTTCCGAGCGAAGCGAATGCAGTATTCTTTGCATTTGAAGCAAGTCTATCGCGTGCGCTGACTTTGGTCGCGGCTGTTTTGAATGCGTGCGGTGAGAAAGGGTTGAATCCAAAATATGATGACGAGGTTGTACAATCTATCGATACGGAACTCTTTCGCTTAGCGAAAGCGTACGAAGAAGAGATTCCTCCCGACGGCGGTTTTTCTTTCTTTGCCCGCAAAGGAGACGATTTAAATGCGAGCTCTTCATCAATATCGTGCTATTATTCAGAGACTGTTAAATCTGCATACAGAAAGTACGAGCGTGCGGTGCATCCTGCGATTCAGGAGTCTGTGGAATGCGCCTCGGAGGAGCTCAAACGCTTCGTTTCGACTCGTTGTGTAGGCAGTCCCAGCGATTTTCCAAAGCCGATACCAATGAACCACACTACCGGCGATATGCACTCTGCAGCTTCTGAAGACGTTTTGCGCGCATGCGCGGAGACCTATGAGGCCTTGACTTTCTCTATGCAACCAAAATATAGAAGAAGGTTCCATGCGGAGAAAATCGCACTCGCAATCAAAGAGAGTTTGGTAGAATATTCGAATGCGCAAAAGTTGTACGCTACAGTTCTTATAAAACGTGCGCGAAAGAACGAGGTCGAGCGGCTATCAAGAGATGAAGACTTATCAGTGGGCATATCAAGCGTGTTCGACGATGGGTCCTTTTATGGCCGAATATCAAACGCGAACAAGTGTTTTGAAGGGTTCATAAATCTCATGGAAGAGTATCCTCGATGTTGGAAAAAGATTGCCAAAGAGAAGGATGATGAAGCAGACGAAAACGCTGCACTATACAACGAAGAAAGCGTCTCAAGTGTGAACAAGCGAATTGAGTATGTCGCGTCTAGCGCATACAAAAAGCTCAAATCAAACCGTGACGAGATGTTCCATGCTCTCGCCGAACTCTTTTCGCAACGAGTCTCGAGAGATTTGAAAGTTGCCATTTTCGATGCATACGATGATTCACGTAAATTCGCAACCTCACGGTGTTTAAATATGATAGAAGCAGAGATTATACGCGCTGATACATCGTTATCATTAAAGTGTAGCAAAATGTTGTTGAAAGCATTACATGCTGGGATATTGGATGCAGTGGAACGCATCGTTTTGAGTTCGAGACTTGACCCGTTTAGCAAGTCTGATTTGACGCGCGAAGATTCTAGGAATTTCTCAGATGTGAACCGCGACTTTTTTGATGCCTCTAGGACAAAAATTACAGAAGTGACGCATTCTCGTTGTGTACAACTTTGCGACGAAGTCTCTGAATTTTTCAAAGGAGAATATAAAAAGAGGAATGGCGGTAATGGTTCAGCTGCACGGACCCTTCGAGAAGTGCAGAAATCAGAAAGACGCACCCGTCGAATTTTAGATTTATGGTACACGCCGACGATGGAGGTTGCAAATCTCGTTCCAGAAGAAGAAGAGACCAGAGAACGAGTGAGTTCGATGGACGTGCTTCGCATTCTAAAACAGAGAGGCGACAAGGACGAGTGGGCGCGAGATGTTGTCAGGAACGGTGCTCAAAATCTTGCGCATTCGCTTTGCGCTCGAGTCATTAAGACATACAATGCGAACTCAAAGCACATAGGTGAACGAGCTTTACTTGGATGTTGGCCGTGTCGCTCAGATTTCGGTCTGCGAGGTTGTGTGTTTGTCACATCAACTACAGTTGGATTTACTACGTTTAGTTTTGGTATTCGTTTCGAGAGCGATGAAATAGCGCACGAACACCAGCATCAAAGAGAGTGGGTTTGCGAAGTGGACAGAATGTGCGCACTTCTACGTATTGAAAGTGAAGATGGTACTCCGGGAGTGCATATTCAGCTCGATGATCGCACTTCTCTATATTTATCCGAGTTTGGTGATGAAGAAATTTCGTATGCCATGGAAAAGAGAGCGATCGAGCGAGACATGTTCGTAACTACATTACGAACTCACGACAAGTTCGCACCGAAAGGTGGAAAGCGAAGAGAGAAAGTAAAAGAATCCAGTAACGATGGGGGCAAGAGCGAACTTTCTTACCAGTCGTCCATTGCTCCAGCCCCTCCGCGAGAATTTAACCTTTTACCGAATAGTGACCCGCAGCTCAAAGTATTCGAAGACGTGTATAAAAATGAAAGCAACGGGACAAAATGTCATGGTCAGATCTGCGTAAATCGATACACAGTCCAGTTTTTACCATTTGATGAAACCATAGCTGGCATGACGATATTACTCAGGAATGTAAATCCAGATACTGTTCGACAAAGAAAAATAGGATGGACAAACTCGGAAGTGTGGGTATCCGAAAGCTTGATTATTTCCGGGTTAGATGTGCACACCGCAGGAGAACTCGCCAAAATGATTACAGTTGGGATTGCAATGGTTACTTAAGGCTTGCATTTTAGTTCATATTAATTGTATGTTTATGTGTGTATTTCCAAGTTGTTTGCGTTTCTCTCTGTGCTTAGCTAATATGTTTTATCGAACAGCTCACACTCTCACCTCAATCTCTCCTAATAAGTCTGCCTCTGCATCTCGAAGCTTCTCAGCCAATATTTCAACAAAAGTCGGGCGTAAGGATCTCAAGAGAAAAGTGGTCTCCTCTCCTTCCGCGCCGTCGTTCTTTTTGATAACTTTTTCGATAGATTTTACCCAGGTCAACGCCTTTTCAGGCTCGTCTAATCTTTCCATGTGCGTTGCTCTATTGAATGCCAGCGAAACCAAATATTCCGCTTCGGCGGTGGGTAATAAAACCGCGGTATTCGCACCACGTTGAGATGGCTTCAATGTCGTGAGCCTGGAAAAAAGTGCCAAGGCTTTTTCGTTTTGCTCTTCTGCTGCGAAGAGTTTGCGAAAGGCAGCAGCCAGCGTGATACTATCGAAAGCTTCGTGCGTGTTTGGAGTATCTAATATGCGTTCGACGATGATATCGTTGATTACGGAAACGGCTGCTTTATTATCTGGGTAATCCTCGCACAATCGTAGTAAAACTCTGGGAGAGGAAACTTTCGAACCCGGTCCATTGCAAAACGTTTTTACTTCCTCCACGCTCAAAGATGTTGCACCTTTTCGCTTATTTTGTAAGTTAAGCAATGCGTACTGGTACGCAATCAAATTGTCTTCGTATTTTCGAATTGTCTCCATCTGTCCGCGGTCGCTTGAGCAACCTTCCTTGGCTTTCTGGATCCTTTCTTCAAATTTAGCCACAGCTTTTTCCGTTTTTGAAAGCGCTTTTTCATCGTCTTCGCGCATTTCATCGAGCATTGCAGCTATTGCAATCTGGAAACAAGTTAAACTCATACAACTTGCGCGATATTGGGACGCAGATGACGTTTCCTTGTCGTATTCTTGTAACGATTCGATGCGTTCGAGTAGTTGAGCGGCGGCAAAAGCGAGACGTCTCGCACAATCAATCAAGGTGGTTGTCGACGACGACGACGAAAGAGCTCTTTCCTTCATGGCGCGATGCAAAGATAACTGAACCAAATCGAATACAATATCGATTATAACGAGACTCTCTGGAAATATTTTCAAGAGCGTTGGAATCCTCGCGGTTCTTGCAAGCCAGAGCGTCACATCGCTGACTAACGTTACAAAAAATTTCGAAGGATCAATAGTCGTCACCGTTCCGGTAGACGACAAGCTTTTCCACGCATGCGCGAGATACGCGCGAAATACCATCGCTTCGTTCTTCAAATTATTTTTGTTATCTTCGTCTCGTTTTTCTATCGTTGTCTTTTTGTGTAAGGCTTCCCAAGCCGACCTTAATGCATCGGCGATAATTTCCGCATCTGCCAATGCGTCGAGCTCGGATGCTGCAAAAACGATTGCATTCTGGTCTCCAACCCGACAAACAGTGTGAAAGGCCGTCTTGACGCGTGAGACGATCATCATCTTATTGTTAGTACGAGGATTAGATGAGTCTCCTTTAGCTGTAGCAGTCGTATTTTTCTCTTCGAGAGTGGCTTCTTTGTCTTTGCAGTGCAAGTTTTGCAACTCTGCTCTACAAAGTTTGAGTCGAAGTAATGCGGTAGATGCTGAGACTAAGCGCATCTCTCGACTTTCGTGCGCCTCGAGCGCTTGTACTGCGTGCGAAGCCAATGCGAGCGAAGAATCATCAAAAGGAGACGACGCGCTCAGAGCGCAAAATGCTCGCGTTTTGAGCGCGTCGGCTTCGTCGTTCTGAAAGCTTTGGCTCTCAATCGAGTCTTTATTCTCTGAGATGAATCCTGCTTCACGCCACAACTTATCAATCGCGACAACGTTATTAAATGCATCGTGCGCGAGCTTAGCCATGCTTTTTGCGTTTTCGTGATCAGCCGCTTCAGCGCTAAGTTCCAGGCAAACTGCATAATTCCACGCCAAGGCTCGAGCGCGAGCGAGAAGAGGCGAGCTTTCCTTCGAATCACTGGACGTCAATATTTGCGCAATGAGTGAAGAGGGCGACAGCAATCGTTCCGCATATTGAATCGCGGTATATTCGTTCACCTCGTTCGTCGGTGCAGTTGACGATGCTGAAGATGTGATTGAAAACGCTGCCCAAAACGTGCTAGCGATGAGAGCAAACTTGCACTCGTCATCTTTCGCAGTTTGAATAGATTTCAAACGTTTTTTAATCCGCTCTATGCCAGCGTTAGCGTCCTGTTTCGCGAGCGCTAGAACGAACGAAGCTGAAGCAAAAGTCCGCAACGTTCTCGTCTTCTCAAATCGTTCGTCTTTTGCGCTGCCGTCTTCGCCGAGTACACGAAGCGCGCATTTTTCTGCGTAATCCGCGTTTCCATCTCTCAAAAGTGACATTTGCCCCGATAGAAGTAACGTCTGCGCGTCTTCAATGGTATTTATCGTATCTTTACCTTTTGTTTTCTCATGTTCACCCTGGTCGAGATGTTTAGAAGCATCTTCGTTTAAGAATACGCAAACTTTTGCTGCTCGAACTTGCATGCTTTTCTTAGTAGCGAGTGGGAAAACTGATTCATCAATCGTCTCCGCGACTTCAATCAAGTTCTCCAAAGCAACTTTAACGACTTGCAACATCTTACTCGTTGCTGTTTCATCATCCTCGTTGCTCAAAATTTCGAGATCCTCCAAGTCTTTCGCCAACTTTTCCAAAGCGTTGAAAAATATTGAAACCATTTGTGCCTTTTTCGCTGATTCGCTACTCGACGACATCGCATTTGCAAACAGTAAGGTTTTCGCGCATTTCGTGAACATAGAAGACGCTTTCGATAAATCCTTTAAGCGAATAAAGTTCGCTCCTCGTAGCGTTGCGACTTTGAAGGTTTGGAAGAAATCTTCTTCGTGTTTCTCGTGTTCTCTACACTCTTCTCTAGTAGGAGACTCGTCTTCAGAGAAATCAAAATCAAATGGCGTTCCTTCTAACGCCGTTTTGAAGTACTTCTCTGCCATTGAAAATCGAGCGCACTCGTAACACGTCTCTGCTAATTTCCCGCGCAAAGACGTTAATAATCTCTCATCGATGACGGCGCTGTTCTTTCCACCTCTCGCGCTCTTTGCTTCTGTCATCAACTCCAGCACTTTCTCGCGAACGTTTATAGAAACAATCATGGCGCCAACGTTGTTTGTCGTTTTCGCATCGATCACCACCGCCACGTTCCAGCATCTAATCATGCACTTTGAGAAAAACTCGCACTTCTTCCGACTCCACTCCTCACTATTTTCGTCTAAAGTAGAGATCGATCCGTTCTCTTCTGTAGTCTTAACCTTCAAAACGTCCTCAGAAACCTCTATAGCTTTCAACGCCGTCTCTATGTCTCGCAACCTACCCAGAAGCGCCGCGTGCTCTTCCTCTCCATCCGCCGCGTCCAACGCGCGTTTCAGTTCGCGCATATTTCGCGACAGTTTCGTCGTCAGTAATTCCTCCTCGTCCTCGTCGTTTTTCATCTCTGCCTTTTCGCCTTCATCTTCTTCTATTTCTTCTTCTTCTTCTTCTTCCTCCTCGTGCAAAGTCTTCTTCAACTTCTTCGCGTGCAGCGAAGCCTTCTTCTCGGCGAGTTTCGCCGCCGTCGGACTTCTCGCCGTTTTTTTCGTCGTCGTCGTCGTCGTCGTCGTCGTTGCGGTGCCTCTTTTTCTCGCGGTCGCATCGCGCACGTCCAGTGTCGGCAGAGAAGGAGGCTTCTTGTTGTTGTTGTTCTTATTCTTCTGCGCGCTTTCTTTTTCTTCTTCTTCTTCTTCTTCTTCCGCGCGCTTCTTCGTTCTGCTCTGTTTCTTCTTCGCGGCGGCGGTAGCGACAGTTGCCGCCGTCTTCGTCGTCTTTGCCGTCTTCGTCGTCTTTGCCGTCTTCTTCTGCGCGCTGGTGCTGAAGATCTCTTTGAATCCCATGTTTACGGGCGCGATGCGATCGCAAAAAAGCGCGTTCTTCTTTTGTTTTGAGGAGTTTCTTAGGTATTTTTTGAAATTGACACAAAACGACTTAAATGGATTGTGAGCACCCAACGCGCTTTGAAATTCTACGACGACGAGACTTTAAAGTACACCACTACTACCACTTACTACTACTACTACTACTACTACTACTACTACTACTACTACTACCTCTTCGCGCGGCGTGCGAGAACCTCTTTTGCATAAACGGATGCCCTTGATGATAATGCTGACGTTTGTGCTGTTGTTGTTGTTCTTGTTCATGTTCTTGTTCTTGTTGCGCGAAAGTGCGTTTCGCGCGCGGTACGTTTACAGCGGCTGGTTTTCTTTGAGGTTCGTCGCCGCGAGGGTACCGCGCATCGCTTCTCGAGACGGGTGCGACCTTGTTGTTATTGTTGTTGTTGTTGTTGTTGTTGTTGTTGTTGTCCGCGAGCATTTTGTTTATGTGGGTATCGCAGACGTTCGGTGCGAACCAGTAATTGTTTATCGCGTCGAGTCCGCCGATGTCGTGCGGCGTGCCGGCGTTCGCGTCGCTCGGCATCTCGCTCCTATATTCAAACGCTCTCTTGCACATTTTTGCAATGTCAATGTAATCCCGAGATTTTCTTCCACCAAAACCATCTAGTTGCGTCCCAACGTCGATGAATTGCCATCCTTTATTTATGAGCGGGCGAAGAACAGCGATGAGTGTTTTTGCAGCTAAACCGGCGCATAGAATGACCACCGGCGGTTCGTTGTTGTGGTTGCGCGAAAGCTGGGCGCCCTCTAAAGCGACTTTGCGAATGAGACTTTTCGTTTTGTTGTTGTTTCTTTGGATGTTCGTGGAGTCGATCCAGACGTCGTGTTTTATGAACGGAATTTTGTTGACGTGATTGGGACCGACTAAGACGACGGGGCGGTTATATTTCCAAATTAACCCGGACCATCCTTCGATGTTCTTTTTACGCCATGCGTTTAAGCTCTCGTCGGTGATATCACCTAATGGCAAGTAAAAGAAGGAATGAATCGCGATGTCGTTCGCAATATCATTCACATCTAAATCGCGCTTGCGCGTTTCCGAAGAGGAAGCTGGGGAAGAAGATTCTACTCGCATCGGCGTCGTCAACCCTTTATTCCAGCTTTCCCTGAGATTTTTCTTACACAGCCAATGTCCTCCTACATTCATGACTATTTCGGGAGATTTCGTCTTACTCGCGAGCACCCGAACCGCTCTCTGCATCGCCGATTCTCTTTGACCATCTTTTTTGGACGCGATCATCTCAGCATCTCCCCAACGCACCCACGCAAAACCCTTATCTTTTTCTTTAATCCTCCGTTCGACTTCTTTTATCAACCGGTCGTTTGCGTTGTAGAACTTGCCCAGAGATTCCTGCGTGCACTCGCTCGGATCGATGTCTTCGTTCGGAAGGTCTGGCTCTGATTCGCTTTTAGACGTCATAATGTCCATCAACGTGCGATATTTGTCTCTATTCCTATCCACTCTACCTTTAACAACGATAGTGTTGCTGTCCCTCTCGTTGACGGTGGCTTCCAGTTTCTCCCCGCGCGTAGTTTCATCTTTCGCATCTTCGATGTACTCGTACCCAACTCTCCCCAAATCTTCGTTCTCCTCACTTAAGTACTTTGAATACGACTCGATCGCTTTCAGCAGATAAAAAGTACACGCGGCGAAGGTGAGGAACACTAAAACATGCTTCAAACCGTTGCTCTTGCGTTTGGGGAAGCGAGAGGACGTCGAAACCATATCTTTAACGAGGACGCGGGATTTCTAGTTTTAATCTTTTAATCAATCAAAATGGAATTCAGCTCGAGCATTCACCCCTTTTTCACGAGTCATCGAATCTCCTCGCGCGAACGCACGCGCGCGCGTGAAAAGTGAATGCGAACTGCCTTTGAATAATCGCGATGGTAGCGAAGCTTTGCGGAAAAAACCGCGATGAGAAGGTTGTTCCCGTTTACTTCTCTTTATAAAGAGATTTAGGGGATTTTTGCGCAAAAAAGAACAATGTTTGTAGGGGGCTCCACGCTACACTAACTATTCTAGAATATATTTACGGATGAGCCTTTATATACAAAGTATAATTCAAATAACAAATAAAATTTTCGAAATTCGCGTTTGCGTAACGCGACGCGAACCGACAAACGCACGGAAAAGATGCTCGTGAGTAAACAGTAGCCGTGCACGCTCTCAATCACCAGCGCGCGAAGAAGAGGAAGAAGTTTGAAGAAAGTAAGAGGAATAAAGAAGAGAGAAGGAACTTCGCGCAGAATCCTTCGCCGTTGCGCGAACGAAAAAAAAACAACGACGAATCAAGGCCAACTTTGAAACAGGAACGCAGTATGATACTGAGCCGATTCAAGTCCAGCGGAGAAGATGAGCACGAAGGAAACGAGAGAACGACAAGAAGAGCGCACCTGGAGGAGCCATCATCATCGACGTATTCGTATGTTTTCTTCTTTGGTACTAAAAATGTATTCTCAAAAGTCTGAACTTTTTTTTTGTGAGCACTCAATCGCGGCAATTCGTTCTCTTATATGTCCCCTGTCAAACTGTTGTCGGTCGTCTTTTTTGTTTTTTTTATTTTTTAGTTCCACTGTCCACCTGGACGGGGGTGGAGCTTGCGACGACCTTTTTTTCGTTCGAGGTGGTTCATTTTTAATGCTCTCTCTCTCTCTCTCTCTCTCAGATCTAATACAACGCAATTTGATGACTAACAACAGTGCTATGTGAATCAAGCAACGAAAAGGAATCTTTTCTCTGTTACAGGATTCGAATTTTCGTTCCTTCTTCCCAGTTGGAATCATCCCACAGGGCGAGCTTGTCCTCCGCGCTATCTTCTACGTATTCGCAGACGTGTTGGCACGACAGTTCGTCGAAGCTTGTGATGACGGCAGGGTACCACGCGTCTTCCCCGGGCCAGAAGATTTCGAGTTTGACGCCAACGGCGTTTTTGCCTTTTGCGGCGAGGAGAGCTAGGTCTAATTTCGTGTCGCGCGCGACGCAAAGCATTTGCTTTGTGATGCAACTTTCAGCCGCATCTTTTTCGTTTTTGTTCGTGCAGACGGAACACTTGCCGCATTTCCCACTGGGCTGGAGTGCACTGAGGGCTTTTGCTACGTCGTCGTTGTCGTCTTTGTGCTTCATGGTAAACGTCAACTTTGGTTTGACTTTCTCCCACGGCGGTTCAATCACACTGGCGATGTCGTAACACGAATCTCTCACCGGAACGGGATGGCCGGGCACGAGTTTTCTCAACGCATCGTTCCCAACTTTACGCAACTCTTCCGCATCCTCGTAAATTTGCGAATCTTCTTCGTTAAAGCTTTGAGCGTTCGAAAAGCACAGCTCGAGGGCGAGAAGAAATGACCAAATGGACGCGTAACCATTATCTCTCAGGCATTTCGTTATACTTCGCAAATCGATGGGATTGGCAATAGCTTTGTAATATCCTGGGAGGACTTTACTCGTAGGTAGGAGTTCGAAGAGTTCGCTGCGCAGACGCTTGGTTTCCGGTTCGACAGCGCAGCGGATCGACCGAAGAATTGAATGGCAAACATTTGTGGCTTTTTGCGTCATTGTACCGTCGGTATTTTTCCATTCCCACGCACTCCCTCCATCTGCGTTTGTGCGCGCGATGGTGGCATTCTTCGAAACTTTGGCTTCTCTCCCATCCTCGTCGTCGTAATCCTCATCGTCATCGTCGCCGTCGTCACCTTCAGCACCTACGGAACGTTGTCTCCTTGCCGCGCGGTCTGGCATGTGACGTGGTTCAATTTTTGAGAACCCTTTAACTAAGGACCAAATACCACTTCCAACGCCGGAGACTTCCGTAAAAATATCTGATTTGTTGCGCATGTACGCATTGAACGCCGCCGCTTTTCGACCGGCTTTCGCCCATTCGCTACCAGCGCGACCGCCTCTAGCTTCGATCTTCTCCATGAATTCTACCGTTCCAAGTTGAGAATATCTCTCTAATAGACTGATTGCGACGGCAGTCGTATCGTTCATGCCGCTTCCCCTCGCACCCGAAGGACGACTGCGTTTTCTGCCTCCTTCACTATTTGGTTTATTCTTACGAGTGAAATCAGAATCTGAACCCGATTCATAATCCTCCTCATCGTCAGAAGACTCGAGCTTGATAGTTTCCTTCGATTTGCGCTTTTTGTACGGACCACGCTTCAAAGATGGGATCTCCATCGGTTTGTTTTCGTATCTGATTTTCGTCCGACCTCTTCTTTCACCACCCATGGCTTGCTCATTCTCTTCCTCCTTCACCGCTTCGTAACCGTATTCGGCGATGGCAGCTTTGTCGCGTTCGATTTCCTCGCGAATGGTTTTCGGAGAGACTTGTGCTGGCGGATGATATAACGCCGACGTTTCTGTTAGAATTTCACGATGATCACGATAAACAACATCGTCTCCGGCAAACGGATTCTCCTCGTCGTTGATTTCGTAAGGAGCTACGCGAGTCTCTCTATACTCTCTCGGTTCTTCAATGTCGTCATAGATATCTCCACCAACTTTGGGAAACGGAACATCTGGTCCAAAGAGCTCTTTTGCAGCAGAACGCATGCATTCTCTCAAGGCCGCTGCGTCTGCATACATTTGACTTGCAGGATCGTTGTATCTCTGCGCATTCGCAAACACAAGCTCCAAGGCGACAAAAAACCACCACGGCGAGGCATACACTCCTGACTTCAATGAAAACTCAATCGTGGCTATGTCAATCGGGTATCGAATAATTTGATAATATTCCGGAAGTTGTGATTTATTGGGAAGAAGTTCAAACATTTCGACGAGGAAGCGAGTTGAAGAGGCGCCCATTTTCCCAACACCTTTTCCTCTCCCTTCGGCGCTGCGGACGATTCTTAGAATCTCAAGGCATTTTCTTCGCTCTGACATGCGCATTGGATTATGCTCGCTCACACCGGCTTCGTAAATCGTGTACACTTCGTACGGTCCGATAGAAATGGGATACTTAGCTCCAGACTTTCCAGGTGCACCGGCTGGTTTTCCAATTTTCTGAACCAGCTCCAAGTCCGACAAGTTTTCAAAATTTTCTTCCTCTTCCTCTTCCTCTTCCTCTTCCTCTTTCTGCTCCTTTTTCTCCTCGTTGTGCTCTTCTTCTTCTTTTACTTGCTTTTGCGCATCCTCTGCTGCTAACGCGCTTTCGCCGATAACTTCTGGTTCCCATTTCAAATTCATCAAGAACAGATACAAATCTTCCGGCTTTCTGTCCTCGTACTCTACGCGATGTTCGCCCGAGTTCTCGAAGAATTTCGTGATGGTTCCAATGCGGAATCCTTCGACATGAGATTGATATACGGCAACTTTCTTACCTATGAATTCTCCGTTGTTGTCAAATTCCTTCCCGGATTCAATAAGGTGCTCACCAAGCGTGATCTTGGCTTCGGAATCGTGGGTCTCCTTTTCAAATCTCACTTTTATCGAGGTCTTCCACTTCTTTTTCTTCGAACCTCCTTGCCTTTCGAATTCCGTGACCCCTACGTGCTGGCCGCCGGTATCGATTCTACACGTCAAATTAATGCGAGGTCGACCATTCTTCTTCAGAACCCCCGTTAATTTGCCACAAATTACAGGAATTTCTTTTGGTTCGTATGGGATTCCTTTAATCTCCTTTCCTGCCCCTGCCTCCGCCGATTTCTTCATCGTAACGACTAACGGGTTACTCAACTCAGCAGAAGGTAGCTTCCCGTTCTTCGCATCTAGTTTGAGCTGTTTTAAATACAAATACTTTTCTCGTTCTCTCGGCGTCATGAAACGGATTGGTTGCAAAGCCATCTGCATTCGCAAACGTTTTTTCTCGCTTTCGTGCTCCTTCGCGCGTCTAGTCCGCTCTTTTATGCGTTCGGAATCGCGGTACTCTTTTAATTTAGCCTTTTGCACTGACGAAATCGCTTTGTTGACACCTTGAATGTACATCGTATGATCGCCCTCTTCTTCATAGCGCGATTCGCGCTCTAAAGTTTCCTTGTGGTCTCGCATAGCATCCAATTCATCTTGCGCGTCTTCATCCACTTCGTTGTCATGTTCGGGAACTGGAGTTTGCCACTCCTCGTCGCGATCGCGAAAGGCTATCAGCGAATCTTGAACGTGACACTGACCATATCCAAAAATCATATCGCCATCTATATCTTTTGGCTCATATTTTCTCAACTTTATCGGATTGATCACGAGTGGCGTTGTGTGCACAATGTTCGCTGCGAACATTATGGCATCGAAACCCACATCTGGATTCGACCAGGAAGGCGGTAGTATCTGAGCCTTTGCGTTTGCTAAATATCGCGGTGGAAGCTTCGTCGGATTCAACTGCGCAATCCATGGTTGCATTTGAGATATGGCGTCTTCGTCTGGGAGAATTCCTTCCTCGACCATATCTTTCGTCATCAGCCCGGCGCCGACTAACGTGAGAAGCTTTGTCATTTCACCCATTGTAGGAATAGCTTTTTGGACTTGCTCGGCGAACTCAAGTCTAGCGCAGTGATTTAAACCAATGAACTTGGCGGTTTTCCAATCGCCCGATACGCCGACTGTCTTTGCTTCTTCTTCTACTTTCTCATCTGCTTCTCGCTTAACTTTATCCATCGTCGCGCGGGCATCCTCTTCGATGCCCTCTTCCTCTTTCTTCCCTTCCTTGTTGCTATCAGGAGCAGCATGCGAGCGATGCATGACTATTTTGAGCGATGGCTTAGCGGGTTCCGCGGTGGTAGCGGCGGTGTCTTTGACATCAGTAGCTCCGTCGACTTGTTGCTTTTCAGTCTGGGGTTGCTCATCAGCACAGGTCACCATTCGTTTACACTTTTCGGCGTCGTCTTCTACTACTTTGTTCGCATTTTCTCCTTCTCCCGCCGTCGATGATTTCATTGTGAACACTAACTTTGGTTTCGCTTCCTCATTCTTTACCGGCGCCGCATCCGACTCTGGCTGTGGAGTGTTTTCTGCCTCATCTTTTTTCTGTTTTTCTAAAGCTTTCAGTCGGGCCTCTTCTTCTAGCTTCACGAACGATTCGTGCTTTGTTCTTTGAACATGAATCGGCAACTCTTCAAACTCTTTCATCTTTATGGGTCGCTTTCTCCCAAACGTGGCGTAAAACAATCCGCACGCCGTGCAAAGGTGTTCCATGCCCAAGTGCCCTGAGCGCATTTTCGGCGTGTCTTTGTACGATTTGCTACACGTCGAACACTGAAGAACGCCTCTGTAGTAGTTATCCATGGTATTAACTTTGGCCGCTGCAGCCTTTTGAAGATCTTGCCATAATCGCATCTTTCTCGCTTCCTCGGAAGCCGGGTCCGCGTAAATCGCGGATACTTTATTGATGTTCACAATACTAGCGTTCTTTTGTTGCTGCTGCTGATACAAGCTGACTGGTTTCAAGTTTTTAAATCGAGAAGGTAACTGCTCTCGTCCGTACGGGTAATACGCTTCCGCTAACAAGTCTTCTCTCATGGCGATTTTTTGAGCAATGGCTGTTTTCAAATTTTCCTCGCGTTCCGATTCCCACTTTTCGAATTCGCGTCGTTGCAGCTCCTCCAAAATAAGAACCGCGGCTTCGCTCGGCGTATCCACGCCTTCTTCGGCCGTTTGCACGCTCTTTTGACCTTTACTCGCATCATCTCTTCCCCAAATCAAGTGATGCTTTTGATGTTCATCCACCCACGCGAAATACGGTTCGTCGAAACACTCGCCTTCGGCCAAGTACCTTCGAGGAATCAAAGCGTTCTCTACCATCGCATACGGCGGCGGTTTCTGGTCTCTTCCCCACTCCATCTCGTCTAATCGCGGTCGTCCCCTCTTTCGTTTATCCGGCGCATTTTTAAGATGACTTTTCCCCATGGCCATGTTATATTTAAGCGTAAGAAAATCCGCCGTTTGCATGGACTCTCTTTGCGACCCGCCGGCCGCTTTCGACGACGACGACGCGCCATTTTTATTTTCTCTTCCATCCGCGTTCTCGTTAGCGCCATCGGCACCCTCCTCATTTGCATTCTCTTTTTCATCTGTTTTCTCTCTCGGATCTACCCGTCCGAGCGCGACGACTTCAGTCGTCACCACCGCGTTACTAAAGTCGCTCCCTCCAAACCTCCCAACCGTCGTTCTCAAACTCCCAATCCGTTGCCCTTTCCAATTCGTCAACCGTTGCTGCTTCTTCAACTTATCCGCTCGACTCGAAAACCTCTGCGGTTTCATCCGTTTCCGCGCGTGCGCTCCCTTCGGTCCTCTCTTATTTTGTCCATCGTTCGCTCTCTTCGGCTTTTCCGGCGCGACTTTACTCGCCAGAGATTTCAGATCGAGTTGCGCGATGAGCGCTTGGTTGCGCGCGATCTTCCTTTTCCGTTCGAGTTCGTACTCGGTCAAGTTCGCGTCGTTTTCTTCCATGGCGCGTTGGATTTCTTTTTTTCAAAATCCTTGGAAGACTCTGTATTACGTCTGCGTGCGTGTATATATTTCACCGGAATATATAAACAGCAGCCCCCCGTGGGCGTTTAAAAAGGTGCGCGCGCTTTCTTTTACGTTCTTCGAAATAAATTTGAAATGCGCGTGGGGGGGCTTCTTCCTCTTCCAAAATGTAAATAAAACCCAAAGAAAGGAACAACAACGCGCGCGCGCTCTCCAGAGTCCTTCGAAAGGAAGACCACAAAACGCGCTCTGAGAGTAACGCTCTTCGCTGCTGACGATACTAACCTGTTGCCTTTCCAGGCGCGCGCGCGAACTTTCTGATGATGAAGCGAGAGAGATTTCGAAAAAAACATCATCGATAACAACGCGTTGGTGTGCGCATCAAAAAATTTCAAAGAGGAAGGAAAGCGAAGGGGCGCGAAAGAGCGCGCGCGAGAAAGGACCCCCCGAACTTCTACAGTAACAACACTAAACTACTACGTACGCGATGATACCATGTTACTACTACTACTACTACTACACCGCGGAGACTTTTTGTCTCCTTTCTAAAAAACTATAATATAATGTCTACGCGCCGCGCGCGCGCGCGCGCGAGCGAAGAGAGAGAACAGTTTCTCCTACGCGCGAGGAGAGCCGCCGCCGGGGCGCTCTCTTTCGGCGGTCTCGTTCTTCTTCTTCTTCTCCTTCTCTCTCTCTGTTTCTTGCTCTTCAAACAGCCACGTTCTTCCGCAAACTGCTTCTACGCTCGCTTTCCAACTCGCAACGATCGCGACTAACCCCAAGGTTGGATGGTTCGCGCTCGCGGCGTCCCAATCCTCCATCGCTTTCCCGCTTTCCACGTCTCGTTCGAATCGTTTGCACCCGTCTTCCAATTTAAAGTGAAACGCGCTCAAAAATGTCTCCGCGTCTTCGCTGATCACGTCTCTGTAGTCGTATCGTTGCGACCGCGCGCAAAACGCCTGCCACTGGTACGCGTACGATTTGTGTTTCGAGAACGCGTGGTGGTGTAAAGTGCGATGGATTTTCGAGCCGAACTCTACGCGCGGTGCGGTTATCGTTTGGACGAATCTCTCGTAGGATTCTTCGTCGTTGGCGTCGTCGCCGTCGCCGATGTCGTTGTTTTCAGAACTTTTGACTCGAGAAGGACGGAGAAAACGCCCCCCGCGACGCGCACGGCGGCGACAAAACCTGCTGTCGCAACTAAAAACGCGGTCACCACCGCGATCGAGACGACGATGGAGCCTTAAAGAGAGGTGTTGCATGCGTCGTCTACACGGCGTGCGCGTGCGCGTGCGCTTTTTTTTTCCACTTCTTTTCACGTTTTTCTCCATTTTTTTCCAATAACGAACCCCCACGAAATGCATATAATACGTATTAGATACTAAAAAAATCAGGTACGCGCGCGCGTTTCTCGCGCACTTTTACAAGAAGAAGAAGAAGAGGAAAATGATGCACCGAAAAATAGTAAAAGGTCTGAGCGCGCGGATGTTTGCGCGTTAATATATATCATTACGTGCGCGTGTGGGTGAAGCGGGGAGAAAGGGGATTTTTTTTCTTGATTTTTTAATAAGTCTCTCTCTCTCTTTCCGAAAATCGGCCTCTCTCCACGCGCTCGCAAAACGTGCGCGCGCGTGCGGAGAGAGGCTTTGATTATTCGCGAGCTCTTTTTACTCTCTCTGCTTTTAAAATGCCCGGCTTTTATTGTTGTTGTTGTTGTTTGAAAACGCGAGAACGAGATTAAAAAAAGCGACGGGGAGACTTTAAGCGTCCACTTTCCTCCAAAGTCGAAAGGCGCCGGGCGATATGCAAAAAAGAGAGAGAAAAACTATTGGAGTCTATCGATCGCTTGTAAAGCGCGCGAGAGAGAGAGAGACGTTCATTTAAAAAATAGGACAGAATATCGATCTCCTTTTCCTCCACCACACGCGTATATATGTATATATATACACACGCATATCCGTCGCAAACGTGACGCGACTCATCGAAGAACAGATAACTGATTCCTCTTTCTTCGTCTTTGTTTTCTTTTCGTCTTGGCGCGTAAAAACTGACCTTTTTTCGTAACTCCAAAAATTTAGGGGATTTTAATTTTTGAAGGTAAAACACGTCCGGTTTAGTATACCACGAGTCGATATGGTGAGTGGCGCGCTGGAAGGTAGAATTAGGTACGCGAAGGACGCGAGCGAGAGAAGTGGGGATGATAGTTTCGATAAAGTTGAATCGCACTATGAGCGCGCTTTGGACGAGTTGCGGGAGGCGACGCTGTTCGTCATGTCCTCCTCGAGAGCGAACAGGTATAGGACATTTTCAAAAAGGCTGTTTCGAATGGCATTCATGATTGGAAATGAACAGAAAAATGGGGTCGAGAGGAAACGAGGGAAAGTTCTGAACCCGTACGACGTTGCAACGATAACGACGTCGGCGGGCGGGCACGAGAAGAATCTGAACAAGACGAAGAACGTGGGCGGGGCAAGTCACGATAGCAACATGTATGACAGAAAGGAATATGAAGAGCTCGCGTATTTAATGGAAGATATTATGCCTAGGAATACTCTGTTTGAGATTTTAGGAGACGTTTTGAACTTATCTTTCAACGGTGTGCCACTGTGCCCGGCGCAACAACGAAACGATGAGGAGGAAGAGAGTGACGGTGGTGGCAGTTTGCAAGTGGAGAGTAGCAACAAAGAAAAACGGTACGCGGCGAGAGCAGCGCGCGGCGCGCTACTCTGCGTAGGTACCGTTGGTATTACGGATACTTCGAGCGAATACGATACATTTATAACGTTTATCGAGATGCTCGTAGACGCGTGCGCTCGGGAGCTCGAAAGGCAGCAGACCGCGCCACAAAAATTAGGGGAGAAAGACGAATACGATTCTAATGGCACGGGAGGACAAGAAAAAATCGAACGGGTAGAAGGTACGTTCTTGACCTTTTACGGAGCCCTTCGAACGAATAATATGCGGGATAAAACCAACGATGCGGATTTGGGCGACGAACGCGATGAGAAAGTCCGGAGGAAGTATCTATCGAACGCCTTGGAGGAAAAGGACGACGCGTACTCCTCGCTGCTTTTACAGGCTGAAATTTTAGAAACATTGATCGCACTCGTCGCTGAACGACCAGAAGTGAGAGCGATGCTCGCGGAAAGGATCGAGACGATTAAAGCGATAGTGCGCGCATACACGATCGGTGAATACGAGGACGAAGACGGAGATAAAGAGAAAAAAGACGGTTTGGAAGAGTTGTTGAATGAAATCGGAGACGTTACCGAGGAAGAGTTGAAGGCTGCATTCGTGCGAGCTCAAATGCAGCTCAGCGACGCATCTGGTGCTCTTCTCGCGCTGCTCACGCAAGTTCCTATTCGCCTACCAGATACGTATACCATTCACGACAGCGTCGATGCAAAAACGGATGTAACTGAAAAAAATGTGAAAGCGTTCGAATCTTTCCGAGAAGCAGCCGTGAATGCGCGAACACTGTGCGCGAAACTTCTCGGAGGGGAGGAATATGTACAGGAAATAATCGATGCGCAGACGCACGATGTGGTTTCGAGGTATGCCGCCGAGCAAAAAGCGCGAAATAGATGAGAACTTCCTCTATCTCTGTTGTACACTTATATTGATATATTTACACCGCCTGCAGTTGCTTTCTATCATAGGCATTTGAACGGGAACGATTCTGGTCTTTGGAGCCAGTTATCTTTTAGCCACACGCACGACTCTTTTCCGCCTTCGACGTAATGCACGCTGTAAGCCAATCGATTTTTTTCGCTCGTGTTCGCTAGACTCCAATGAACGTTTTCTCCGTGCAAAAAGACTAAAGTTCCGGCCTCGACAGTCAACGGCACAAACTCTTCGATTTTATATTCAATTTCCTCGCCGTCGCCTTCGTCCGAGAACTGCACTTTTCTTTCCACTTCCTCGTGATTTACGAACATCCTCTTCCTCGTTCCGTTCAAATGGCTTCTCGGCAACGCTCGTAAGCACCCGTTCTCAATCGTGCATTTCTCCAACGCGACCCAAACCCCCACGGTGCTTTTCTCTGGACCCGTACGCAAAAACGTATCGTCTTGGTGCGGAACGACTTCGCCGCCGCATCGCGCGTTTTTAAATATTATCATCGATTGCACAGGAGTCGGCTTCAATAAACCCAACTGCTCTAAAAATCTCTTCATCTTTTCGCTTCTGGAAAATGCTTTGAACGTATAATCCAAATCGTGCAACGCGTGCCCAATCTTATTCAAAGTCTCCTCCTCCTTTTCTTCGTAGAAATAACTCACGTTCCCAGCGCTGTTCAAAAAGTACTCGTCCGAACAGCTCGAAGCTTGCTTCTTCTCCCCGGTCGTAAAAATCGTCTTCTTCTCGTCTTCTTCTTTTTTCCTCTCGCGATGTTCTCGCTCGAGCGCGTTCGCGCGCTCCTTGAGCGCTTCCGTTTCTTCTTGACTTAGAAATCCATTTAAACAGACGAAACCGAAATCTTTGTACGCTGAGATGACTTCGGGAGGTAAAGATGACGACGACGACGGCGAAAGAAACGAGACGTCTTCGAGAGCGACGGCTCCTCTTGTCGTCTGTGAAGGTGGTGGTGGTGACATGTGCGCGCGTTTTTATATGTTTATGAATAAGGATATTTTGTAAAATGAGGATAAAAGGAGTGACTTGTAACTAACTTAAAACACAAACAAATTTTAACACTTGGGAACCCAGTCGCCTCCGGGTTTAGCGAACGTCCTGCTCACTAACAGGGGAAACCCGATGGTGCAATCCACGTAACACTTGACTGGTTTCGCGTCCAAAGTAATCTTACCCCAACTGACGGCTTCGTCCGGCCGAGCGCCGCTATCGGAGCCGTCGTGTTCCGTCGCCGTGGACATGTAGACGGCGAAATCCGCGCCGTTTCTCATGAGGTTGGCGTTTGCCATGTGGTGTTTGGCGACGCCACCTCCTAGAATGATTAATCCAGTTTTGCGAGGTCGCTTAACGAGGAACGCTTCATCGTTGCAGTTTTTAATGTCTTGGACTAAATCGATGATTAAACCTGGATTTTTGAAGGAGTGGAAGTAGAGCATGTCGCCGATGGAACCGTCGGTGAGCGCCGGACAATACACCGGGATGTCGTTCTTCGCGCACCAATAAAACACCGAAGTCTCGTCGTTAATTTCCAAACCTAATCGTTTAATGAACGACGAAGGCGTCCAGTGCGTGCCTTTTTCTTTTTGTTCGCTCAACATTACGTCTAACAGCGGCATCAACCAATCTTCAAACTTGCAATAGTTATCGTTCGGGACTAACAAGTTTCCGATTCTGTTCAAGCCTTTCTTTCGCAAATCCGCGCCTTTCAGCGCGAAGTCCCCAATGTACGTCTTCGCGAGGCACTTGATGAAATCTTCCTCTATCCCTCCCGCGGTCGTGCAAAACACGTCGATCATTTTGTTTTTGGCCAAGTAACACAGCGTTTCTCGGACGCCTGAACTCGTCAAATTTGACGTGAACCCGCAAAAAATTTTCGTCCGAATTTGACTTCTCTCTTCGTCCGTCAACAAATCGTCGCTCGTTTCCTCTTTCGTTCTCTCTTCGTCCGATAATCGCCACCGAAGCATTCTGTTCACCTCGTCGATGCACATTCCCAAAGAGGTGGCTTGGAATCCCGTCGTCAAGAGAGAATCGAGCAAGGTTTCGTAACAGATTCTTCCTTTTCCTTCTCCTTCTCCTCCTCCGCTTTTGTTTGCGCCGTCGGCGGCAGACGAAGGAGAAGAGGTGGACGCGAAGTCGTACCCTCGAATGAAAGGCGCGTCGTCGGGCATTTTAACCGACTCGGCGAGGACCGCGGTTTCTAAAGAGGACGGGAGCTCTTGATTAGCGGACGTCATTTGCTTATGTGCGTGTGTTGTGGAGAGAGAGTTGTATTGATTCGCGTGAAGAGTGAGCGCGGTTTTTGTAACGAGAAATTTTTTACCCAAAAACAGATGTGAAGAGACAGCGGAAAAAAAAGCGCTCGTGTACGTTACGCGGATGAATGCATATATACACACACGATTTTATCATTACCGCTTCGCCCAAATAACTTTAGTCATCTCGTCTGGGTTTGGTTCTTTGTCGTACACTTCCATCAACTGGTAATACTCGTCGTCCATTTTACCGAATCTTTTGTAGAGTTCCCACGATTTCTCCTCTTCGGAACTCGAATAGCTTTTCCTCAAGGCGCCGTAAATCGGGAAAAAGAACGGTTTCCGGTAAAGCAAGCGAAAATGATAAATTTGTTCCCAGCTGTTGGCGAATTCCATTCGCCCTTGTCTGCCTCGAATGGACATGACGTTTCCGGCGCTCTGAATGTCGCCGAGCTTTGGATTTAACAAAATCATCGGTCGGTCTCCTGCAACTTCCATCATTTCTTCCATGTACGGTAATATGCTATAGCCTACGATATTCTGCGGACAAATGAGTATGAAAACGTCCTCGTCATCTTTCGCGTGGTCTTTTCCAATCGCTCCGTTGCTTATTCTATCCGCCACGTCTTCTTCCCAATCCATCAAATCGATTAATCGAGAAATGCCGCTGAGCGCCAACGGCAAGCCTTGAAAGACGCCCGTCCCCATGCTCCCTTGGACGCACAGTTTCACCCTTTGCTTCCCCCCGCCTCCTCTTCTCTCCATTCTTGCCAATTCTGTCGCCATCGTTCTCACCAACTCCAACAGCGTCCCCGCTCTGAACACGTCTCCTTCGACGTTCATCTCCGGGAACTCCGTGAACACTTTCATCCGAATATTTCTCTCATCTTTCAACGCTCTCAACACGCTCTCCGTCGCGTCGTCGTAAAAGAAACGCCGGATTTCTCTCGTGTGCGGGATGTTGTTCAGCAACGTGGGAAGCGCGACGCCTTCGTAACGGACTCCCGATGCAGAAGACCTCGTCGCGTCGTCGTCGTCTTTTGACGACGAAAAAGCGCGCGCGTATCTTCCTCCTCCTCGTTTTCGCAGAGATTTCCAATCGCGGTTTTGTTGGTACACATTTGAAGAGATGGAGGAGGAAGAAGGAGCAGAAGAAGAAGACGAAAATCGTCTTCCGCGGACGTCCGCGCTCGCGACGGCTGCTGACGTTCTCGTCGCTGTCGATGCCGTCGTCGTCGTCGTAATCATCGTCGTCGTCGTCGTCGTCGTCGTCTGTTTGAACTTTTGACGTTTCTTTGTCAGTAAAGTAAAGTAGGGGAATTTTTTTCTCAAACCCTAAACCCTAAACTCGAGTGAAACCCTAAAGTGAAAAGACCCACTTGATGCCGAGAGAATCTCTCTCAAAGCGCGCTCGCGTTCATACCATATACTATCATTAAAAGAAAAAGCAATGGAGCACAAACCATGCGCCTGACGTCACCTTCTTCTGATGGAGGAGACGAAAAAGTGGTGCGAGATGTTACCGCCGCCGCCGCGGAAGAAGAAGTGAGCGCGACGACGACTTCGACGACGACGACGAATGGAGATGCGAACGCTGCTGTCAGCGGTGGTGGTGGTGGTGGTGCGACGACGACGAATAATAATAACGAAATCGATTCATCGGATGAAAACCAAAGCGACGACGAAGACGAGGATGTTTTCGAAGACGCGACGACGCCTCCAGAGGAAGAGAATCTCGCGACGAGTAGTAGTAGTAGCGGTGGGAATAATAATAGCACTTCGAACAACGATGGTGAGTTGTACAAGGACGACGAAGAAACAGACGAAGACGTATCGGAGCGCATGCGAGAGGAAGACTTTTCGGAGCTCTTGCAATACGTCAAAGTAGCGGTGGAGGACGAGAATCCGCTGGAAAAGTTCGAAAAATTAGGATCGACGTTGTGGCAACTGAGCAACGACGCTTTAGAGCAGTTGGCGAACAGAGAGGAGATTGAGAGTCAGCAAGGAGGCGCGTCAGACGGCGGCGTGAGATCGATTTTTGGCATCGTAAACGAAGAAGATGAAGAAGAAGAGGACGAAGCGAACGTGAGTAAAGATGGTGGTTTGAATCTGCAAGATTTACCCAAGTGCGTGCAATTAGCTGCGAAGGAGTTGTCGGTGTTTGCGAAAGCGTTGACGATTGATCCGGGGATGGCGTATAGGCCTGGGAGCTCGAAAACGAGAGAGGTTCTTCCCGGGGAGACAACGATGCGAGCGATTGGGAGCCACCGCGTTGGAGCAGCAGAGATTATCGCGATGATGTTACAGTTGGGTTGTTTGGAAATTGATGAGAAGATGGCGCATTTGAAATTGGAAGAAACGAACGACGACAGTAAACCGATGACTTTAGAAACGCTGGCGATCATGTTGTTCGAATATCCGTGGTCGTCCGCGTTTCACGCGGCGGCGTCGAGAGCTATTTTAGCCGCGTTATCGAGTCCTCACGAGAAGCTTTGGATGCCTTTGGTCGTATGCGCGAGAGATGAAGCCGCGGGAGATGTGTATAAAAATTCGTTGCCGACAAAGGTGGCAGAGACTATGGACGAAGCTTTGCTATGCGAACGCGTGAGCAAAAGAAAAGGAAACGTTGGATCCGCTGTGGTGTTGGCGAACGCTTTGAGAGAGTTTGGTGAAGCCACGGACGAAGAGAGGAGCGAGATGCGAAGACATTTGAACAATAATCCGAAATGGGTGGAAGCGAATAAAGACGGTGGGAGTTTGGATCGTTTGAACGAGGAACAAGTCGGAGGATTGTGCGGTCCAAAACCGAGCCGTTCGCAATTATTAGAAACGAACTTGGGAGGCGGAGGTAACGTGATTAGCAGTCACGAGTTGCTCCGCATGCTCCAACACATTTCATTAGGCGGTGGTGGAAACTAAATGTGAATCTACGTAGTTACTTCTGTATATATTGTGATTGCAATGTGCACTATATCTAGTATTTGATTGAAAGTATTTATCAGCGAAAGCTCATTAGAGGCGACAACGGCGAGCGGGTAGTCTCCAAACGCCTCGCTTCCGGTCCTAATTCTTTAACCGCTCTTGGGCTAAAGAATCCAACTGCCATAGTTGGTATCGTATCGCAGCAATTTTCATCGCCTGCGGGTGCTATCGTAATTTTTCTAACTGGCGTCATGGCTTCGTGTTCTTCCGCCTTTAATAATTCAAGAAGATCTCGTTCATATCCTTCCGGATCGTCAATTGGTGTTTCGAAGTTTCTGACTGTTTCCATTCGCCGTTTCTTGTTCGTCGATATCGCGTACGTTGCTCTTAAACGCGAGCTTTGTGGCGTCTTTGCGATTGCTAATGTTTTCGTCGCCGGAGAGATCTGTTGCTGCTGGACCGGTTCGTTCGCATTGGTGGAGAAGAAATAGTTCGCGATTGGAGTCAAAACGCGCTTCACTGCGCTGCCAATGGGTGGCGTTGGTTGCAGGTGGTTATATTTTTTGCTACTCATCTGCGGCTTTGGCGTTTTCATTCTCGCGTTTTCCTCATCCTCATCCTCCTCTACTTCTTTTTCGTCCTCGTCGTAGCGCTCACGCTTCCTCGTTCTCGTTACCTTTCTTCCCTCCTCCTTGTTCTCCCCTAATGACGACGAAGACGACCGCGAGGACAAGGATACTTCAGCGAATCGTTTCATAAAAACCTCACCGTCTACGCTATTTGTCGCGTCTCTAATTGCTGAAACTATCGCTTCACAATCGATGTCGTCCTTCCTTCTCGCATCGAGTTCATCTTGAACAAAGCTCAACGTTGTTAAGCTAAAAGCCACGAGCATCTCTGAACAACATCCCGAAGGCGAAGAGTTCTGCGTCGACACGTGGAACAAGAGCGTATCGAACACTTTCTTGACGACACAATCTGGCAAGACTCCGATGAAAGCACACAGAAACCATCGCGGGCAAAAAAATGTCACCGAAAAGCCGTTCGTGGACAACGTCTCGTGAAATCGAGGGAAGAGTCGTTTTGTTTTCAAGTCTAAAACTTTCAAATCTCTCTTCAACGCGAACCACGCGTCGTCGCTCTTCTTCTCGCTGTCGGAATAATATCCAGTCAGAACGCACTCGATGAACATTTTGCTCAGAGAATAGCACTCGGCTTCTGTGCTCGTCGTCGTCTTTATTCGCGTCGTCCTAGATGTGTGCAACTGCTTCAACAGAAATCCAACAACAAAATTCATCCCTTGCGTGTATCCTTTCGCGGCGGAAGAAGCGCTCAGCGCTCGCAAAATCCGTCTCAAGGGAGCAATCATCTGTCCATCTTTCGCGAAATCGCGGTCGTCTGGAAAGGTTCGGGCTAAATCTAATTCTATTTGTTTAAACGAATCAACGCGTTCATTACTATTTTCTTTTATCGAATCTAACAGCGCTTCGTACTCTTCTTCGGTGCTGCCAGCGGCGCGACTCCATCGCGTCCAGTTTTCCCACGTTTTTTCTTCTACTTTGCCGTCGGTGTTGTTGTCATCGTCGTCGTCGTCGAGAGCGCGAGCGTCTGTTCTCGCTGTTCTCGTCGTCATTTGTTCCCGGTTGCACAAATGTTTTCGTACAAATTTCTGTGACGAAGAAGTTCCCCTCTCGATCGATGTCTGGAAAATTGATTGGAGAAAAAAAAGAAAAAACTGCGCTCGCTTCGCTTGTTCGGCTGCTTGGCTGCTACCTGCGTGTGACGGCTAAACTACTATTACACAAAACAACTATGCACTACTATTTGAACGCTTTTCTTCATCTTCTTCTTTCTTTTGAAGTCCCCACCCGGCGACGTCGCCGAGTCTTCCCATCGGTCCTTTTAAGAGGACGCTGTTGGTCACGACGGCTACCGAGGACAGCGCCATCATGGCGCCCGAAAAACTCGGGTTGAGACTGACGCCGTATTCCGGGAGGAAGGCGCCCGCGGCGAGAGGAATGCCGACGGCGTTGTATGCCAACGCCCATCCTAAATTTTGTCGAATTTTTGATAAAGCTGCGCGACCGAGTTCGACCGCGTCCGCCGAGGCGGCGATTTCGTTCTTTTCAGAAACTAAAACAACGCCGGAGGCAGCCGCGGCGGCTTCGAGACCTCCGGAGGCGGCGATACCGACGTCCGCGGTGACTAATCCTGGAGCGTCGTTGATACCGTCGCCAATCATGGCCACCGTTTTCCCGGAACTTTTTAACTTCTCGATGATGGCGGCTTTATCGCTCGGCGAGAGATTACCGCGAGCAGACTCGAAGAGTGGAGTCGCGCTCAGTTCTCGAACCGCCGCGTCGACGGCGGACTGGCGATCGCCGGACAAAACGTGCACTTCGCAGTTCAACTCATTTTTAAATCGCTGGATCGTTTCGATGGCGTCCGGTCGCATTTCGTCTTTCAGTTGGAAGAGTGCGAGTACACCTTTTGATTCAGTACCTACGGCTGCAAACGAAGCGCCGCTTCTACTTTCCGTTTCTTCTTCTGTTTCTTCTGACAAGTTTAATTCGGATCGAACCCAGCTCGGCGTGCCTACAAAACACCTTTCGCCGTCAAGCAGAGCGGAGACGCCGAAACCAGGGGATGTTTTTTCCTCCGAACGTTTCTTAAAAGAAGGAGAGGAAGATGCGTCGAGTTTGCTGATTTCATCGCCACAAAAAGCCACGATGGCCTTTGCGAGCGGATGAGAACTTTCGGATTCGACCGCCATGGCGACGCGCAAAGCGCTAAATCTTCTTTCTTCTTCGTTACTTCCATCCTCTGAATTATTAAATACCTTCATTTCAGTTACTTTGGGTTTCCCAACGGTCAGTGTCCCGGTCTTATCAAACACGACACAATCCACTTTTGCCATTTGCTCCAGGACGTCGCCCCCTCGCAATAAAATACCCCTCCTGGCCGCTAAACTTGTCGCCACCAAAACCGCCGTCGGTGTTGCTAAACCTAAAGCGCACGGGCACGCGACGACTAACACGTTTGTCGCCAATTTCGTAGGCGCGAGCCACCAGGGAATACCCGCGGCGTTCGACCCGACCGCCTCCATCAACGCTCCAGGAAAAAACGTCTCGCCAAATCCAGCCCAAAAGACAAAAGTTGCCAAAGAAATACCCATGACGGAATATACGAACGGTCCGGCGATTGCATCTGCGATGCGTTGAGTCGGCGCAGGTCTGCTTTGCGCATCTTCGACCGTCTTTTGAATTCCAGCGACGATAGATTCATCGCCGTTTTTCAAGGACATGATGGAAAGCGGGCCTTCATGAACGACGCATCCCGCGCTCACTTTTGACTTCCTAAATTTTGGGACGAAAATTGGTTCTCCCGTCAGAGAAGCTTCGTCGACCGACGCGGCACCGGAAACGACCACGCCGTCGCACGGAATAGTCTCGCCCGGAAATACTCGGACGACATCGCCTGGAGCGATTGATTCTCGATCGACGAAAGCATACATAACATCATCGGCTTCAACATCGCTCACTTCGCCGTCGTCTTTTTTGTCGTTCAATAATGCGTTTAAATCCAACTTTTTCGAATCGTTTTGAGTGATTTCCATTCTCGCTTCGGCCGGAAGTAAGCTCGACAAGCTCGCCAAGTCGCTCCCCGCTCTCGCTCTCGCGCTCGATTCGAGCGCTCTGCCTAATAAAATAAACGCCAACAACAAAACCGGCTCTTCAAAAAAATCATTCGTTCGCATGCCGTACTCGTTCAATACCGGATGCAACGCGTTTGCTCCGCTCAACGTGAACGCGGCTAAAGCGCCCACACCAACTAATGAATTCATCGTCGGACTTCCGTTCCTAAAAGCCACGAACCCGTCCGATAATATCTGCCTCCCGGGACCGAGCAGAGCAGCGCTCGCAATCGTCGCTCCAATCCACGGGTTTGCCAAACTAGTCACCGCCTCCCCGTGCGCGTATTCGTGCAATCCCAACTGGTGGAGATGATGCGAAACGTGCGTTCCCAAACACGCGATCGTCAACCCCCATGCCAAATATAAATCTTTCGTTGTCCGTTCCTTTTCCTCGAGTCGCTTTTGTTGACTCTCCAGCGCCATCTGCACTCCAGCCTTACCTTTCTCGCGAACGCGCATAGTAAACCCTTTTTTTGCAATCAAATCAATAGCCAGCTTTTCTCTCTCAGCGGCTACTTTTTCTTCTTCTTCCGTGACATCGTCCGTATACGTAATCGCGGCTGTATTCGTGACTAAATTCACCGCGCAGCTCTTGATAAAATCTTGCGCGTTCAACGTCTTCGCCACGTTCGCTGAACATCCGCCGCACCGCATACCCTCGATCGAATACAGTTTAGTTTTCGTAGCAGCGGCAGTTGCAGCGGATGATGATGATGATGACTTCGACGACTGTTCTTCGGAGACTGGGGTGCTAGAAGGAGGTGCGGAAGTGCTCAACGCCGCCAAGCGCGTCGCGAACATTGTCTTCCTTCCTCTTCCCTCAGTGGGAACTTTCGAGAAGGAATTCCGATGAAGTTCCACCGACGACTCGCGCGCAGCGCCAAAAGAACACCCAAAACACCGCGTCGTCGCATTTACCGCTCTCAACGTCGATCTCGCGCCCCGCCCTTCCCTTCCCAAAAAAGAAGAAGAAGAAGAAGAAGAAGAGGACGAGGAGGCAAGAGCAGCTTGGGAACTATCCCCTCCTCCAATTCCAACTCCTCCGCTACAACGTCTCCCGAGCGCGCTCGCTAAACGAACGCTTCTTCTTCCTCCGCGCGACAACATCGCGCTCTTATTCTTCCTCCTCTTCTTTTCAGTACTGGTGGTGCTGAGATGCGCGACGACGCCGACGCCGATGGACACCCCTGATGCGCTTTTCAGCATCGATGTTAGATACGTTTTTTTATCTCTCTCTCTCTCTCTTTTGCGAGTTGTTGTTGTGAAGAAGCAAACGGCAGAAAAAAAAGGGCAAAAGATCTTCAATATAAAGAGGATGTCAGATGTGGATATTATACACGCGACTCGTTCGTTCTTTCCGTTCGTCTCTACTAGTACTTTAAATTAATTCAAAATCCAGCGCGCCCGCCGCGCGCGCGACAACAAGATGCCGCTCGCGCGCTCGGGTGGGGGAATGCTTTCTTAGTTCTCGTATTATTTTCGTTGGTGTCGTTTTCTGTCGCGCCCGGTCTTTCGTTTTTACGCGTCGTCGCGTTGTTACTATCATTATTTTTATTATTATTCCGTTTGTCTGCTCTCGACAAAGCCGACGACTTGGTCGGCGACCATCCACGTGATCGCCTGGCCGGGTGGGATGCGCATTAATCGCGGCAGTAAACCCTTCCACATGGCAAAGATACCTTCTTCTCTGAAAATGACCACGCCGGCGTGTAAGAACCCTTTGTACTTGGCCTCGGTGCCGGGAGGCGCTTTCGCTTGCGCCATCAAACGCGTCTTCATGACATCAAAGGGCCCAGTGGCTATGGGGCCGAACGTTGCGGCTAATCCACCACTAATTAAGGATTGCGCGGGATGTAATACCATCCCGTCACCATCGTGTTTCCCCCACAAAGTTTTATCCACCTGCGCTTTCGCCGTGAACAAACACATCTGATTGGTCCCGTTTCTCGCGATGGTCGGACCTACGCCGGACCACAAACCTCTCACGCCTTCTTCCACTATGATCGTTCTCGCGCAATGAAACGTCCCTTTATACTTTAATTTTGTCGGATCTACACCTTTTTGTTGCTGCAACCGAATTTTAACCACTTCAAACGGAGTCACGATCATCACCGCTTCGCACACGCCGGCGCCGAAACCAGCCAACATCCGGCGTTGCGTGCTCAGGTGCCCGTTTTCGTCTCTCAAACCGGCTTGAAACGTCGCGTTCGTGCCCATGCGCAACATATATTTAAAGCATAAGTGCGTCGCAAATGGGGTTAATCCTTTCCAAAGCGCCTTCGTGCCTTCATTCGCTTGTATTTGCTTGAAACAGTCCGCGATGCCCTTGTATTGTCCAGTCTTATCGAGTTGCAAACGCGTTTTCACCACGTCCACGGGTTGGAGACAGCACGCCTGTTTTATTGTTTTAAAGAAAAGAGTGAGCGAGAAAGAAAGAAGAGAGACGCTCGCGCGAGGGCGAACCGAACCGACGCCGCCGGGCGTTTGGCGAGAGAAGACAGAGAAACACCGGGGGAGAGCGCGCGCGTTTTCTTACTCTTCGGGTCGTCGCCGCCTCTCTTTGAAAAAACGAAAACAACGAAACGCGAAAATACGATTTTAACGCACCTCGATGATGCCCCCGAACGAACCAGAGATGGCTTTTATCGCCGGACTGACGCCGGCTTTCCCAGCCGCGGCGGCGGCGGTGGTCGCCGCCGCGGCAGAAGCAGCGGTGGCGCTATTTTCTTTCGCCGACGGGATAAACAACGCCGGGTGATGATGATGAAAAAACTCCCCACCAGGGGTGGTCGTGGTCGTGGTCCTCCCGCTACCACTACCACCACCAAACCCGCGGGGCTGCTCTCTCGCGTCGTACGACGTCGACGCGAACGACGACCCGCGCGCGCTCGTCGTCGTCGTCGTCGAAGACGCCGTCGCCACCAGGTCCCGCAGGTACTGGGAAGATGATGGCATTCCTATAAAAAAAAACAGAGAAAGGGGGCCACGACAGCAAAAAAAATGTCGATCGATTCGATATTCCCACGCGCGTTTTGCTGATGAAATGCCGGTGAGTGAGTGAATCCAACACCTCATTTAAAGAAGAGAGAAGTGCTCACAATTTTTTTCCAACTTCACACCATCGCAAAGACAAAAAAAACGCGACATCGCGACATCTCAAAACCTCACAAGAACAAAAAGCAAGCGCAACAGGCGTGTTGGGAATTTTCAAAAACAAGCGAAGAGCGCGCTCTTGCTTTTTGTCTCTCTCTCTTTCCTTCTCTCGTTCGGGCACCGCACGCGCGCGCTGATAAATACACACAGAGAGAGAGAAGAGAGATGGCACCGCCGCGAGTTTTGGGCGGCAGCGGCGCGCGTCGCGAACGAGGAGGAGGAGAAGAAGAACGAGAAGAAGATGCGAGAGGGGCGGTGCGAAATCTCGTTCGAGACATTAAAACCGAGTTGGCGATGCAGCGAGAACGAGAGCACGTTCCGGGAGGAAAAGGAAACGAAGGAGCGGACGATGGCGACGATGCGAGAGCGAAGAAGATGCTCGAAGAGCTCGTGGAGAGGCACTTTCGCCGAGGCGTTTATGTTGGTACGTTTTCTTTGCTTTTTTCTTCTTCTTTGCTTTTGCACGCGCGAAACAACAAACTCTCGTTTTTTTCAAAAATACTCACGCGTTGAAAAATCTTCTCTCTCTCTCTTGTTCTTCTTCTTCTTCTTTTTCTTCTTCAGGCGAAACGTCCGCGTCGGCGATGACGACGTCATCCTCTCGCCTCGACGATGAGTCTTTGACGCTAGAAGTGCTTCGAGTGTTGCGAGATGCGATGCAAAAACGACCAAACTTGTTCAAACGCGAAGAAAGGTTTTCGTCGGCGGCGGCGGTGACGGTGTTTTTACGCGTGTTTCCTTGGACGTGCGCGGTGTCGTCTTCTTTGGATTCGAGAAGGGTAGCGTTGGAGTTGGCGTCTAAATTGATGCAGTTCATCGCGGTCGATGATAGGGAAGGGTGGATTGCCTTGTGTTTAGGTGCGTCGAGGGCAGTAGAAGATGCGTGGGAGGGGTTAATGTTACAGCAAGAAAAATTGACGGCGACGGCGAGTTCTTCGTATTATAATAACAACAATTATACGAATGTGGCGGAGTACGTCGCTTCGTCTTTTGCGGCTATCGTGGAACACTTTGAGATGAAGATTATGGATAATGATTCCGAAGGAAAGGAAAATAGTGACGCTGCAATTAAGAAGAAGAGTGCGGAGGCGCTGCGCGAGGAAGAGTTTCTCTCTGCTTTGAAACGTTCAGCGTGCATATCTTTAGACCTCTCGAAAGGTGTCTCTGCGACGCATCTCTTTGTCAACGCAGCTTTGCAAGTCGTTTCTTACACATTCAAGGTTTCGCCGCAAATTGCGAGCGCGATGATCACACCACAAACTATCGATGCGATTGTAGATTTGAGTGCGTACGCTGGTTCGTACGAAGTGCGCTTGAACGCTTTGAAGTGCGCAAAGTCGATTTCCGTAGAATTTTACGAGAACATTGGTCGCGAAGATTTCGCAGTTGAAGCCACGCTGAACGTTTTACACTATTTCGATCCCAGTGATGAGCATACTAGTAATCTCGACGTAGTGCGATTGTGTTTTCAAACTTTGCAGCAGCAGAGCAGCAACAACAATAGCATCGAAGTAGATCAGAAACCGTCTTCGTTGTTGTCATCAACAATCATTGACAACGCCGCGAGGCTCGTAGAATCGCTCACAAAGTGCATTGCTGTTTGCCAGACTCGAGATACGAGAGAAATTTTACTCGAGGCCCTTTTAGTCGTCGCCACCTGTGCCGAAAAAGAAGAAAAAAGAGTGAGGTTGCATAGACGAAGAAGAACAGAAAACAAAAAACAAAGGAGTAGCCAACAACTAGTCTCGTCTTCAGCATCGGATACTATCGGTGTATTGTGTTCGAAAGCGTGTGCGTCCATTATGCACTGCGCAGTCACTATGGATGGATCGATGGCTTTTTCTGGAATACTCGCAATAGCCATGCGCGCACCACACCAGTCAGGAAAAACAGGAAGAAACAATAGAAAACAAAACGGGAAAGAATTTAGTGACGAAGATACCGATTATGAAGATCAAGCATATTTTAGAGAAGAAGCCACGGGGGATGGTGCGAGTTCAAATATTATAGACGAAGAAAAGCAGCGTCAAATAGCAGCTGCGAAATGGACAGAGTCTTGCGTGATTTCAATGTTAGAACAGCTCGGCTTACCGCGAAAGAACACAGATCCAGACTCTCCAGGCGTGTGGATTCCAGATGCACATGTCAAGGTGGAGAAAACAAGTTTCAATAACAGCGCGAGCGATATAAAAACATTAGAAAAGATTGGTGCCATAGTAACCCTTGCTAAAGCTGCTGCGATGTCTGATTCTGCCGATGATGCGAGAACTTGTTCCGGAAATTTCGTCTCAACGTGGTTGCAATGGTTCGGGAAAAATAAGAATTCAACAAAAGATAGTAAAAGTTTAAGTGCAGCAGTAGCGAGCAATAGCGATGGCGTAGACATCGAAACAGTAGCTCTCTCTAGGGAGAAATTTTGCGCATTTACGATGCTTTGCGATGCGGCAACAGCTTTACTCCTAGCTGAAACGACGAAAAAGCGACGACACGATCACGAAGATAACTCTCATCGAAACATGGATGTGAGCACAACCGGAGGATCGCTTGTAAATGTCGACGATTTTTCACTGCTCAACGTGCATGATATCACTCCAGAAGTCGTGTTGTGGCCGTACACGAGATATGTGAAAGATCCGCACGTCAGTTGGGTTCTTCTGAACGCGAATAAGTTCACGGACAATAGCAGAGAACGACGCCAAGCCAGGGCGCTTCTAGATAGTACGACAAAGTCCAAAATTGCATCTGTGGCGCTAGCAATCACTTTTATAGCGTCGACGGAGAAGTCGAGCGGAACATTGGTATCTGCTGAACTTGCGAGGCGTGTGTTACAGCGCGCCATTGCAGACGAAGATGAGCGAGTGAAGTCAACGGTTGTCATGGCTTTGCCATTTGCCAAATTTTTTGCAGAGCGATTTTCACCTTCGAGTCGAGATTTGGGGGAATTGACAAAGAAAGCGATCGATATGACTCGTGAAGAAGCGAATAAAAAAGTATTTGACGTTGCGGAACGGTATGAAATTCTCGCAGCAAAAGCTATCGCGGCGATGGCGATTGGGGTGAATTACGACCTCGGATGTCTCGCAGTTGCCCTCTCGCTTAGCGACACTTTGATTGAGAAAAGTAAAGAAAACAACAATACTAGTAGCTCCAGAACGACATATAAAAGCTACGAAGTTGATCTTGACCGTTTGCGTGATTCCTTGACGTCGAAAGCTATCTCAGCAATTCGTCTCGCTTCGGAAAAAAAGTACGAAGACTTGGAATGCATTTGCGAGTCCATTCATTCAGTTGTGAATATCAACCTAGCGAGCGCTTCAGAAACTCGGCGCAAGATTCTGAACGCGTTGTTCGCAAAAATATCGCAGCAAGATAGGGGATCGACAGAGTCGCGAGATAGTCACTACTTTCAGAACAATGTCTTCCGTATAGCATCTTCCGGCACGGTCGGTCAACAACAATCCAAGTCCAAGACACCATCGCGAGGGCGAACGTCGCGCGCAAAAGCAATGAGTGAACTCGAAGTCCAAAGAATGCCGCTCTTGCGCGATGAGCTCGAAAAATTATGCATCGAAGAATATGCTGAAATTTTTGAGATTTTTCTCGTTTCCGACGACTGTCCTGAAATTAATGAGGCAGAAGATGGTACGGAAGAGGCGAAAAAGCGACGCGCGGCTGCTTGGAGTAATAACAACGGCGATAAGAAGTGGGAAGCAGATGCGATCAAAGTTGCGGTTTCCTCGTTACGAAGAATTTTAGATACCTTGTTAACTTGCGGTCCAGATTTTCTCGATCGAAGACTGCGAAAAGAAAAGGAAACATTTGCACTATTTGGGGCCAAGAAATTGATTGGATACGCGTGGCGATTAGCGCATCATGAAAGCTCGAGCGTGCGAAAAGCTGTCCTTGATGCAACGCGTATATTCTCTCGGCGTGAAATTCTCCTTGAAAGTGCTCTTGAAAGCGGAGAGATTGACCTTTCGACGTTTTCCTTCCGAGCGATCAAAGTATTGGCAGAAAACGCAAACAACTCGAATTTGCGCAGGCAATCCAGTTTGAATGTCGCCTTACTTTGGGGTGGTGTGCCTGCGGCCTTGAATCAAAATCCAATCCATAATATTGAGATTGAAGCATCTTTAAAATTACTCCGGCATCTGAAAATTGTAGTGGACGAAGCGCCGACAGACACCGCGCGAGAGCTTTCTTTGCGTGTTTTTTCGACCGCTGCCATGACTGTCCCGGCGAGACGGGACGCGTTAACGATTGAAGCTATGTTCTGTGTAAAACATATCGTTCCAAACTCAGGGGAAAGTTTACTCACGGCATCTACTGCTGCTCTTCTTTTGCACAACCTAGCAAAGAAACGTGACATTCGACCAAAAGAGCTTTTGTTAGGAGATGCTCAAATCGCGGAAGGTATTGGATGTATTATCCCTAATAATAAAGAGATGTTGCGTACGCTTTGTGAAGCGGTTGTGGAATGCTCAGAAAGAGAGTTACTTGATGCTCTTTTACCTGCGGCGATCCCAACGCTAGTGCGTAAAAGGGATATCAAGACGTTGGGGGCATACGCAACTGAGCTTCGAGGAGAGAAATCTGTCAAGTCTATCGTGACTGAATTCGCGTACGTCGTCATTGCTGATTTTCTCTCTGCTCGAGACAATGAAGCGTTGAAGAAAAACGCAATCGAGTTTCTCGAAGAGCAAACAGGTTTAGAAATAGAAACTTTGATCGCAGATAATGCGTTGTATCTCATTAGGTGTTTGATCAAATCAGCCGGCGCCAACGAGAAAATTGCAGAACCAGTAGTTTGCGCGAAAGAATTGAAGACCATGCTCCACGATATTGGTCGTTTGGCGCTAGGAGATGAGCAATTCACCACTTTGCCAGATTTCTTGCGTGCCCATTTCACTGCCGTGGAAATGCTGATGTACGAACCAGATGAGAAGAGGAACGAAGTGATCCATCGCAGATTTCTGAAATCGCTTGCGATCATGGTCATTTTAATCCAAGATCATTTACCTCAGTTTGCACCAAAAGTCATGGCACACTTTTCAGCCGCACTTGAGCGTAAGAGTTTGCGCAAAGATGCTCTTCGAGCTTGGTTGATATTTGTGCAAGTGATTGCAAAGCATAGCAATGAGTACCTATCGCGAATCGCCGGTCAAATTGTGGTCACGATGCTCCCGTATCTACAAAGTAGCGATCAGGAAAAGCAAAGCAGCAGTGAATTCGATGAAGGACACGGAGATTCATCGAAAAAATTTGCAAGCTCGGCACACTCTGCGACGACAGATGCTAATCTAGCGGCAGCCGTTATTGATGAGCTCGTGTTAAAGGCTATTTTACCAAAGCCAATTTTGGCTTCGCTGCCTCTTTTGCCTCGGCTGGATAGACTGCGAGACTCGAACACAAAGCTTGATGATGCAAGAAGATCAAATTTACTCGAAGATAGTTTAGGAATTCGTCTACAAGCGTTGACCAACTCCTTGTCCCAAACAGAAAGTGCGGCAGTCCGCGAAACTGCACTGGTGGAAATATATCGCGCTTTGAGCAATCATGAAAACACAGATGAATTGAATGCTCTTGTGAAAGGCTCAAATGAAGGTGCAACGGCTGATTCAGTTGTAGGCAATCTTGGGTTTGCTCTGTTGAAGTCTTTCTCGCATGATTATTCATCCACAGGGAGTGCCAAAAACGAGCAAGCCAGAGTACGCTCGCAAAGAATGGCGGCAAAATGCCTCGGCGAGCTCGGCGCTATTGATCCCGGCCGTTTGGGTATTACTCCGGAATCTGTCGACTTACACTTGGACACTACGCCCACAGAAGTTGCTCAAACTTTACTCGTAGATCACCTAGCTCGCATGGTTCGCGGTGCAACAGATGCGATCATGCTTGATGCCACGGCGTTTTGCGCACAAAAAGTCCTCATAACGAGTGAATGCAGGCCAGCTGAAATTGAAGAAGCCGCGACATTTTTGTACAATCAGCGTAATAATTTCGGTATGGATACAGCTGTATTACCAGAAGGATCAACAAAAGACGGAGCTAAATTTTGGTCGGAGTTACCTGAGGAAGCGAGAACCACGTTGGCTCCATATCTTACGACGATTTACACCTCAAGTAGTAACAAGCAGCTACCGTCGACACGTCCGATATATGGAACGTCTTCTTCTGTGAACTCATTCTCGAAATGGATTCAACAGTGGTGTCGTGTTCTAGCCATAGAAGCTCGCGGTCCGTGTGCAGATTTATTCGAGAATTGTTTGGGAGTGTTTCGACACGATACACGCCTGACGCTGTATTTGCTTCCGCACATGGTTTTAGATGCTCTGACTGGACAAACCAAAGACGAGTATGCTAATACGAACGAGAAAAATGATCCGATTGTTATCGATAATGATGACGGAGATGAAACCACGCGAATGCGAAGGCTCTCCATTGAGCTTGAAATTTTAGCCGTGTTGAGAGATGCTGCTGGTATAGTAGTTTCGGAGAATGAGCAGCAGATTGTTACTACGAGCAGAGGTGAAATATCCCCGAACGATGTTGTCGCATTTTCGGCGTTGCGCTCGCAAAGAGGAAGAGATAATGCGCTTAGCAGTAAGTCATCTGCTTCCGGAGGCTCTGGTGGTATTGCAGAGTTGGCTGCGCAAGCAATATTCCACTTACTCGACCAGCTCGAAACGTGGGTTGCTAATGTCCGTATTTCTAGTACGAGACGCCATTCATATGGCGCAAATGCCATGCACAAAAATGCTCACTTTGTTCAGGAGTTCCTGGAAAGTATTCCTAAAACGCTACTTGCAAAAGCGGCGCAGAATTGTGGTGCTTCAGTTCGCGCCCTGAGGTACTTTGAAGATCACTGTCGCGCTCAGGGTGCAGTATCCAACCCTGCGTCGGCAAATTTTGCAAAGACAAAGCTCGACATGGCGGATGGAGACGTCTCATTCTTAGCATCGGTATATCAGGGTCTTGCTGAACCGGACCAGTTATTGGCGTTGCCCAGATTTCGCGCCCAACCAAAAGTGGAGGATGAACTTTTACGTCACGAGGAAGCCGGAGAATGGGAGGAGGCATTGATCCACTACGAATCTGAGCTTTCAAAGAAGCCACCACAATCATCATCTTCGAGTGATGCTTTATCTCCTGCGGAATGGGGAAGACTTCGATGCTTGAAAGGTCTTGGACATTTAAGAACAGTGCAAAGAGATTCGGAAACTTTACTCGCGGCGCGTCGCTTCTCACGAAATCGCAGAGAAACAGCCGCGCTGGCAGAATCTGGAGCGAATGCAGCGTGGCGGCTGGGCCGATGGGATGATTTAGAGAGCTTTTTGACAAAGTTAGATAACGAGAACTCGAGAAGAGGTGGCGGCGGCATTCACTCTTATGATGGCAATGCTGCATCGGCGGGCTCGTTAGAACACGTCATCGGTTCTTCTCGTAAACGAATTCGGAGCACTGCGGGTGGAGGAATTCTCTCTTCGCGATTACATCGTCATCAAGCGGTAAATGTCTTCAACGATGACGACGATGTGTCTGGGTTATTGACGAATTTATCCTCGTCTGCGTTCAATCCAAAAGCTCCTGCAGATGGTGATGCTGCTATTGGACGCATAATGCTTGCATTGACAAGAAAAAATAACCGAAATGGAGTAAACAATTGCGATGAAGTAGGTTTTCGCCATGCGATGAAATCTGCTCGTGATGCTGTCTTGGCACCATTAGCTGCAGCAGCGATGGAAGGTAGTTGGCACAGAGCGCACCCGAGTTTGGTTCGACTTCATTTGTTGCAGGAATGCGCAGCTGGCTTTGAAGCTGTCAGGTCTTTTCGCGAAGAGACGAGTAAAATGCAACTGGAACTTGCACGACACAACGAAAGCATACCTTCTAACAAGGGTAACACCAATAGCACATCAAGAAGTCGATTAGCCGAAACGAGAACAACCGCAAACCGATTTCGAATATCTCGAGAGTCCAAATCTGGTATTCCTACGGTCGCTCAGTCCGTGTTGAACGCGTGGGATGCGCGCTTAGAGAGAGTACCTGCCACGATTCAGACACGTGAGCCTATCTTAGCTTTGAGACGGTGCATCTACGGTTTACTTCACGCTGCACCTGCGCAAGCGAACGCGTGGTTGGCGCAAGCTCGAGCATGTCGAACGGCTGGTCATCATGGCGCTGCTCAGCTTGCTCTCTTGGAGGCAAGAAACTCCATGCAACAAGTAGAAAGTGGTGTGAGCGAACGAACAATGATTGGAAACAATGTTCGATTAGCCTTAGAGCAAGCAAAGTTACTCTGGGCAGAAGGAAAGCAACACAAAGCAGTCAGCGAAATTCAAGAAGTGCTAGGCTTTACCGATGAGAACAACAACAGCTCGCGTTCGGGAGGTAACACGACGACCATAACGGAAGACATACTCGCCGAAGGTGACGAGGATGCGAAGATCTTGGCGAAAGCAACGCTCAAGCTCGCTCGTTGGGCAGCAGTCACTGGACAAAAGCAAAAGAATGAAATTCTCGAACTGTACAAGCGTGCAAAGACCCATTACGGATCGAGAGAAAAGGCACATTTTCATCTCGCTAGGTATTTGGATGAGCTACTCAAGGATGCTCAAAGGAGAGAAGCGATGAGTGGGATTGGCAGCGCTTCAGTCGCCCAGAATTTGAATACGTCCTCACGAAATCGAAGAGCGAATAATCAGGTTGGCGGTCGCGCAGGCTCAAACGCTCTCGCAAATAGTAGAGAAGTGACATCCAGTTACGATTTGATCACTGAAGCAGCGAAAGCTTACGGAGCTTCCGCCAAAAATGGGCACCGCCACGTGTATGCCTCCATACCGAGAATGTTGACGTTATGGTTTGATGCCGGAGACAACTACGAGAGAATGCACGCAACTTGTACTTCCACAACCTCAACAACGGCGCAGCACCAGTTGCAAAAGGAACTTCAGCGCGCGAAAAAGTGTTGCGAAGACATTACGCTCATCGTCAAGACGTACAGTAATGCGTTTCCCTTGTATAAATGGCTCGTCGCTTTACCGCAGCTCACCTCTCGCCTGACCCACAAAAATGAAGACGTGTTGCACGTCATCCAGACGTTAGTTTCGCGATTGTTCCGTGCATACTCGGACCAAACGCTGTGGCAGCTCGCTCCAATGCTGCGTTCGCGTGATGACTATCGGAAACGATCTGCTTTACAAGTATTACAAAAAGCGATTCGCGAAGAGAGCAGCCACCGCGAGCAAATTGCTACTTTTCAAGCCATGGGTGACCAACTTGTCAAGCTATGCGCGTTTCAACCGAAAGCACCGACAGAGCCTAGACAACGTCAAGCGAAAAGTTTCTCACTCGAGAAGGAATTCCCTGGTTTATGCGCAATGTTACCGTCACAAATTATGATTCCAGTTCAGTTATCTTTGACGGCGGCGCTCCCTCCGAAGGATTCAAATCCAACGGACCACAATCCATTTCCTGCCGCCGCGCCAAGTTTTTACGGTTTCGTCGACGACGTGCAACTGTTGCAATCTTTGCAAAAGCCGAAAAAACTTACCGTCATAGGAGACGATGGTTTGGAGTACTCATTTTTGTGTAAACCAAAGGATGACTTGCGAAAAGATTTGAGAATGATGGAATTTTGTGCCGTCTTGAACCGTCTGTTATCTCGCGACGAACAAAGCCGCAAAAGACGGTTATATCTACGCACTTTCTCCGTGATTCCACTGTCTGAGGACTGTGGTATCATTGAATGGGTCCCAAACACGACCGGTTTGCGCCACGTGATGCAAAATTTGTACGTGCGCGAAGGTATATTCGGACGCCACACGCACAACGACATCAAAGAAATCTACGAAAGATGGAAAGGACGCTCACCGCTCGGGTATGGGAAGGAAGTCTTACAAAAGTTCCCGCCCGTTTTCCACAAATGGTTCCTGGATACTTGGAAAGATCCATCGAAGTGGTTCGCCGCGCGCAAAGCATTTGCACACACCTCCGCAGTGTGGTCGATGGTTGGCCATATCGTTGGTTTGGGAGATCGGCACGCAGAAAACGTCTTGTTGGATGCGACGACAGGTGATTGTGTCCACGTGGACTTTTCGTGTTTGTTCGATAAAGGTTTAGAATTGGAAACGCCAGAAGTTGTTCCTTTCCGATTGACACAGAATATGATTGATGGTTTAGGTGTTGGAGGCTACGAGGGTGCCTTCGAACGCGTATGTGAGATTACTTTGGATGTGTTGCGAAATCATCGCGAGGCGTTGATGTCTGTGTTAGAAACGTTCGTCCACGATCCACTCGTCGAGTGGACTCGCGGGAAGAGTAGTAGTAGTCAAAGTAACACGAATATAGTTTCGCAAAGGAAAGCAAAAGAGGCTTTGGAAAACATCGGTGCGAGATTGGAAGGCGTCGTCGTTGGTGTTGGTGCGGCGCCGAGTTTACCTCTGAGCACAAGCGGTCAAGTCCGCCGTTTGATCGAGGAAGCTACCAGTCTAGTCAATCTAGCTTCTATGTACATTTGGTGGATGTGCTTTTTCTAATTGTACGATACAAGTTTGGTACATGTTTTATTTCACAAGTATATATTTTTATATTTTAGCGTCTCTTTCTCCAGTCGTCGGAGAAATCGTCCTCATCGATGGATCTGTTCTGGTCTCTTTCCCACTCGTCTCGTTCGTATTCATCGTATCTGCTTTGGTCCGCGGCGTTGAAGAACCCACTAACCACGTTCACGATAAACGCTAACATGAACAACTGAAAGATGAACCCGCCGCCGCCAAAAAAGCCAAACGGCATGCCGTATCCGAAACCAAACGGCATACCGAACCCAAACGGAGAAAACATTGGCACCGGCATCGGCATCACGGTCGGTCCGTAACCGGCACGCGGCGGTGGTGCACCTCGTCTGTATTGTCCGCCACCTCTCGGCGCAGACCTGTACGATCTTCCACCGCCGCCGCCTCTGCCGCCGCCGCCTCTCCCCGCCACTTGCACGATTTCATTACCATTCGTCACTGCCTCCGCAGGTTGATTCAACACCGAGCAATCCGCGACGGCCAACGACGTCGCAACCAACGACGCCAAAGCGAAAGACGCCGCTTTCTTTTCCCAATCGTTCTTCATCGTGTTCTTTTCCTCTTTGTTCTTCTTATTGTTGTTAAATAACGACGACGCTTCGAAGAAGATCGTCGAAGAATGCTTCCCACCTCTCGTCGTCGTCGTCCCGCATCGCGCGATTCGAGAAGAAGAAGAAGAAGCGGTGAACTTTCCCGCAGCAGTAGCGCTACTGCCGCTCATCGCTAATAAAGACGATCGGAACGTTAACGCGGAGGACATGTTTCGTTTCTTTTTTCTATGTCTCTTAGATTTGTATTACGCTGTTGTTCTTTATAGTGTGAAGTTGACAAGTTCACCGCGAAGAGAAACTCAACGAAATATCTTTTCACGGCAGAGCGATGACGTAGGATTTTTCAAAAATGATGAACACCCTAAACCATAAACCCTAAACCTTTCTCTCCGCTTTTTTTCCATTTCTTCCAAATTTCCAAAACAAACAAAAAGAAAAAAATGTCGTTCGAGGCAAACGCGTACTCGATCTTAGCCGGCTCGTACGAGCGCTTCCTCTTCGGACACACGTTCAGTCCCGCGGGCTTTACCACCACTCTCGACGACGATGACGAGAAGAAGAAGGAAGAAGAAGATGCGAAGAAGAAAACAAAGTTTCTGTGCACGATTGACGCGCATCAGCAGTCGATAAAATCGTTAGCCGCCGCCGGTCCGTTTTTTTGCAGCGGAGGACACGACGACAGAATACGAGCGTTTCACGTGAATAAGAGAGGAGAGATTTCAGACGTGGGGAGTTTGACCGGGCACACGGGGACGGTGACGTGCATCGCGTTTGCCAAGCCCGGCGGTGGAAGTATTGGCGCAGGAATTGAAGATGGAAAGTTTAACAACGACAGTAAGAAGAATAAAAAGAGCAACAAAAACAAAAACAACGACTACAACGAAGACGACTACATCGTCGAAGTGCCGCCGCCGTCTCGGATGCTTTCCGGGAGCGAGGATGGAACTATTTTAGTCTGGCAAACGTACGATTTTGAAATACTGAAAAAGATGTTGGCGCACAGAAACGGCGTCTCCGGATTGAGCGTGCACGCGTCGGGCTTGGTGGCGGTGTCGTGCGGGAAGGAAGACCGTTCCGTGGCGCTTTGGGATTTGAAGAAAGGACGGGTCGCGTATAAAGGAAAGACGAGAGGTGGAGAAGAGAGCGGAATTGATGTGTTTTTCAGCAGCAAAGAGGAAGATGCATCGGGTGGAGGAGGCGGGAACAGGTATGGACTTTTAACGAATAAGTGGTTGGATGTCATCGATTGCGAAAGCGGCGGCGAAGTGAGCGCGTTTATGAGAGAAGACCAACGGGAAGGTAGGATTGGGTACCGCAAGTGTTTGTGCGCGACGAGTAAAATAGATTCTGCGGAGAATATCTACCGGATTGGATACGAAGGTGGTGACGTGTGCATTTTCGACGCGAGAGTTGGTGGTGGTAGCGCGAGTACGACGATTGAAAACGCACATGAAAATCGCGTTCGGTGCATAGCGGAGATTCCTGAACGCGGAGGACACACTTTCGCTACGGCTTCGTCGGATGGCATTATTAAAGTTTGGGACGAGAGAAGCGTCCGCGAGCCAATCGCGCGAGTCGAAGGTGGCGGACGATACACGAGTTTAGTAGTTATGGATAACAACGACGTCATGCGCAGATCCAAACCGGCGAAACCGAAAGAAATTGAAATCGACGATATCGAAGCCCGGTTGGAAATGAGGAAGAAAGAGGAAAAGAAAGCGAACGCCGAAACGCAAAAGAAAGCGGAAAAAGGAAAGAAGAAGAAAACGAAGAAGAAGACGAAAGCAGATTACGACAAAATGGATTCGGATTCAGAGCTTGAAATTGTCGACGAGGATAAAAATAAAAATGAATCGGTTGAAGTTGATGACGGCGACGAGAGCGACGAGGAGAACGACGAAGACGACGAAGACGCGATTGAAAAAATGCGACAGGCGTACAATAAAACGCACCAAAAGAACAAAAGCAAAAGAAAACCGCAACAATCTCGCAACAGTCAGTACGAGAAAAACGCAACGACGGCGCGAAAGAAAGCGAACAAGAAAAGCAAAAGTAGCAATAGAAAAGTAGTGTAAGAGCAGCAGCAACGAATATACAATGTAGACGTCCTTTTAAAATTCTAAATACAAATATTCGCTAGTAAGTTATATTACGTCCCTATCTTGCGCCGCTGCTTTTCCCTGACGTCACCCTCCTCGTCCTTCCCGTCTTTTTTCATCTCGTTCTTCTTATGCTCTCTCCACAAATCGCAGACGGGTTCAATATCTGCAACGTACACCGCCCGGTACTTCTCATCTACTAATCCTAGCTTTTTCAATAAATCCAAAATCTGCACGCTCGCCGCCTCTTTCGCGTTCTCGCTGCTCGTCCCTTCCGCTTCCACTTCAATCGTTCCAAATTCTAAAGGCATGTTCTTATACTTCTTCCTTTGTTGGTCTCCGCTATACACTCTCCTTTGCGTCACTGTCGCCGTAGCTATGAATTTTGGATCGTGCACTAACCCAGTCACGCTCCTCGACGTTAACCTCACAGAGTATAAACTCAACAAATCGTTAAATTTTGCTCTCGCTGGTTTCACGTCGCTCTTTGCGAATTTCATACCTTCCTCCAATATCAAATTCGCCACTGCATCGATTGCGACATCTCTCTCCGCTTGTTTCAACGTATCGTTAGATAAATCCGCGACGGCAATAATCGCCGCTTCTACCGCTGTACCGGCCACGTGCTCGTGATGCTTCCACTCCTCTGCGGTAATCTTCACGTCTGGTAAAATATCCGGCGCTAGCGCCGCGAATGTTTTATTCCTCACGCACGCAGAAAGGAAATTATTCGCCTCCATCTTATTCCTCGGCGCTTGATTCGCCCCGTACTTCCCGTCCGCTTTCCGAATCTTATCGAGTAACACGGATGTTATCAGCTTATCGCCGTAAAACGCGTTCAAATCTACCCGCGTTCGCACATCCTCCGGTACCGGCCTCGTGTCCCGCAAATACAATCCAGCCGGTAAATAATCCTCCACCGGAACTTTCGCCAACGCCGTCAACCAATCCGTCACGTATTGCACGTGTCTCTCCTTCCTCTCCTCGTCCTTGGACACCACCAGCCGTTCGATGTCTCGGTCTAACTTTTCGTACATTTGGTATAAATAATGGTCGTGCGGTTGTTTATTCGTCCAAAGTTTCGCGGTTAGTTCGTATCGTTTCGCCGCGTCTTCTCTTCCTCCTCTTTTTTCTTGGTTTTTCTGCTGGCTCTTCGGAACGAAAGCGTTGTTGTTTGGGTGCGGCGGTTGCTGTTTCCCTCTTCTCTTAATCTCTCCTTCTTCTTCTTCTTCCTCTTCTCGTTCTTCTCTCGGAGACGACAAGGACGGAGACGAAGGCGCGTCGTCGCTGCTTTTTCTTCTTCTTCTTCTCCTTCTCCTTTTACTACTCTCGATGCTTGCTATCCTCGATGCCGCCTTTTTCGGGGTCGATGCCGACGCGGCGAATTGGTGATTGTTGTTGTTGTGTGAATTGCCCCCGTATGCGGTCGCGTACATTATCTGCTCTTCGATCCCCCCAAACACTCCTCCTCTCGGAATAATTCGCGAGTGAATGCAGCAGAAATAATTAGTACTAGTAGTACTAGCAGCAGCAGACGCGTTCCGCGAGTTTGAGATGTCCGCGTCGTTTATCGCAAACGAAAGAGACGACGACGACGACGACGAATTTTAATGAAGATAGATACACGATGATGTTACAACTAAACACGTTTTAAACTCTTGATGCGCGGCGATATATTACAACGGCAGAGATGGCAAAATCTTTCTCTTTAAGAAAACATTTCCGGCAAAGCGCCACCGTTCGGTGCGCACGCTCTCAGCGCCACGCTCAACTCTTCCGCGAAGAAATCGTTGTCGACGTCGGACAACGCGAACGCCTCCGCGGTCCACAAAGACAACAACTCCTCGACCGCTTCGTCTAAACCGGCGAGGACTAACAGCTCGGGGTCGTGCTCGACGACGGCGTCGATGTCCACGTTTGGAAATTTTTCGCGGAGCAGTTTCGCGTTTCTGATGACAACCGAAACCCACTCGTCGCCTTTGTCGCCCATGAACAGTTTCGGCGCGGTGAGGAACATCGAACAGCAATTCGCGCGCGGCGCGGCGGTTTTCAACTTGCTCATGCGACTCACGAACGCCGAAGAAGGCGTAGACAACGCGTCTGGATTCACGTGACACGCGTCCACGGCTTCTCTCGGAGTGCACGTGATCGCTTTGGATATTTCGTTGATTCGAACGGCAATCTCGTCTTGATTTTCAGCCGTATTTTGTTCCGTCCCGTTCACCACTCGTTCCGCGAGCGAGAGCGTCCGACAGGCGAGATTCTCCGCGTATCTCTCCGTCATGTTCTTGTTCGTTTCTCTGCTGCTGCTGCTACTTTCCATCCAAAACGCTTTCACGCGATTCACGTCTTCTCTCAACTTCTCGTCTCCCTGTTCTAATCTCTTCACGAACTCGTCCAATCGTCGGTCCGATTCGTCCCGTATCGTCGCTCTCGACACGTCTTCGCCCGCCAAGCCTTGTCGTTGTCTCTTGTACGGCAGCTTTTCTAAAAACTGAGAGTAAAAAACCGCGAAGAGATTCTTCGCTTTTCTGTTCAGAGCGTCTCCGAACGAGTTCTCGCCGAGAAAGTTTAAATAGTTCGCGATCGGTCCTCCGTTTTCCTTCATCAAATGCGCGCGGAGGAGGTCGTAATCGTTGTTGAAATCCGCCGGGTCGCGCTTTTCTCTTCTTCTGCTTTTGCTGCCATTGATGCTCGTTAGAATTCTTTTTTGTTTCCGATCCGACGACGACGATTCACTTCTTCGTCTTCTTCCGAGACGATTGTCATCACCATGTCGTCGTCGTCGATGACAGGTTTCGTTCGTAAAAAAACACGGCGAGCACGACAGCATCTTCTCTCTTTACCTTCTTCTCGCGCTCTTCTTTTTAGCGTCGTTAAAATCTGCGCGCGTTGTTACATATGGAGAGAATATTCTCGTAGCTCGGGAAAAGTTTCACACGTCTCGTAACTATAAAGCATAACAAACATTTTCGAAGCGAGAGAGAGACATCACTTTCTCGTGAACGCGCGCCATGAACGACCACCGACGACGACGAGTGGCTGTTCTCGCGTCGCACGTCGTCGGAGTGGACGGCATCCTCCAGCGGAACTTTAAAAGTCTTCTTTCTGATGATGATGACGAGGAAGAAGAAGAAGAAGAAGAAATCCAAAGCGCGGAGGAATGGATATCGTCGGTCGGGAAAGTCTTCGCGAACGAGAAGAGACGATACGAGGTCACGCAAGATTCCGTGGATGCATTCGCGAGCGTCACGAGAGACCAACAGTGGATTCACGGCGCGAACGCCGCGGAAGAAGCAGCCAAGAAGGAGAAGAAGGAGGAATACCTTCCCACTCTTCCCATCGCTCACGGATTCTTCACGGTGAGTTTGCTGACTTTTTTACACGGCGCGCCGAGGAAAAGCGAGAAATGGTGCAAGTTTGAACTGAACGTGGGGATGAACCGAATGAGGTTTCGGAAACCAGTAGAAGTAGGATCGGTTTTAGGTTGTCGAACGAGAGTGAAGAGCGTCGTGTGGAAACGAGGGAGGGAGATGTTGGAGACGACGTACGAGTGCGAGGTGTTTAAAGAAGCGGGAGGAGGGAGAAACGAGAGAGAGATCGTGTTGGAAGCGGAATGGATCGTCCGACAAGTTCTCGCGGAGCAACAGAAATGATAGAACGAGAAGGAGTAGGAGTAGGAGTAGGAGTGATAGAAGTAGCAGTAGTAATTTTTTTATTGTACAAGGTAAAAGCGCCGCGGTGTCGAATGATGTTTGTTTAAAAACCCAAGTTAGGGCGGCTCGCATTTGGGGCGTCTGCCAACTCCGGTCGACCGAGCTTCTCAAACTTCTCCGAGGTCGTAAAACCGCTCGTCCCAGCTAACGCGGCGCCTAAGATGTTATCCGTGCAAGCCTCTTCCACCGTGCATTCGGTTCTTTTTTCACCTTTTTCCAAGCGCTCTTTCAACCCGGCGGCTTGGTTTCGAGCGAATTCTCTTCTATCACCATCGCAATCCATCATGCCACCTTTACATTTAAAGGACATGGCTTCGTCGCGTCTGTCCATGTATTCTTTGACTGCGTTGATAATAATAACATTTTCAATAATAAAGACAGATTTTGGTCAGTTCAATATCAAAACGACATGCGTATATTACGTATACATCCGCGCGCGCAAACGAGAGAAAATACGCGCGCGGAGAAAAAATCTAAACATATCTTTCCCTGGATAAGAAAAGATATTTTCGAAAGCGCTGAGAACGCACCAGAAGGATCAACCACCACAAAGTCCAGCGCGAGCGCCGGTTGCCCAACCGCCACGGTCGTCGCCGCTAAGAACGAAGCCGTCGCCAGTCGCATCTGTCTCTCGTACCCGTCCTCTTCGCGCCAGACCAATCGTTCGTTCAAAATGCCTCTTCCCCTCTTCTCTTCAACCTTTTGACGTTGTTGTTGTTGTTGTTGTTGTTCTGCATCGTCGAACGCGGTCACGTCGTTGCAAAAGAAAGCCCCGAAATTAAAACCACCGATCGATTGACACACCATCGATTGGCTCGCGCGTATCGCTCGATCGAGCGTCGTGGATTCGTTCTCGTGCGTGCACCGCTTTCGGTGAACGGAAGAACGAGAGCTCGAAGATCTTTCTTCTTCTCCTTCTTCTTCTCTGTTTTTGAAAAACGAGAAGAGCGAGAACGCGGAAGAAGAGGACGACGCCTTAACGATCGTTGTTCTTCCACCTCTGACTGCGCTCCTCTTCTTCCGCGTCGTTGGGACGACGCTCGATGATGCGAGCTTAGAAGACGACGGAAGCGTCGTGCGCATTATTTTGTGTGTGTGTTTACGGAGAGAGAGCGCAAGCGCGCGCGTTGTTTTTTGGCGTAAAGTCGAAAAGTCTAGACTTTTTCCCCACGAGCTGAGCTTTTCGTCAGAGTCAGAGAGAGAAACAGAGACACACGATGACGACGACGACGACGACGACGAGACCGAAAAGAGACCACAACGAAGAAGAAGAAACGAACGCGAATTCGACGTCTTTCATCGGCGCGCTCATCGCGAAGTTTCGAGAGCATTCAGACGACGACGACGACGAGAACGAGGAGGATGACTTTGGTGCATTTTCAAATGCGAAACGACGAACCGACGGAGACCACCACCACGACGAAGAAGGAGAGATGGGGGAAGAACACGAAGGAAAGAGAACGCGGGCGGAGAAGAGAGAGGAGACGAGGAGGATGATAGACCGGTCGTTTTGGTGGCGAGAAGATGAAGAAGAAAAAGAAGAAGAAGAGAGAACGACGCTCGATGACGATAGAAGTAGGAGTTACCAGAATCTCACCCACCACCACTTTCAGGGAAAGCCGCACCAACAACGACAACTGTTTGTTGCCGAGAGGGAAAAAGAAGAAGAAGAAGCGGTGGACATTTTAGAGGTTTGGCGACGACGACGACGCGAGAGCGAGTTGATGACGACGACGACAATTCGGAATGAGAATCAGTATCATCGCGGTAAAAATAATAGTAGTGACGCTCGCGTGATTAGCTACGCGAATATGAGCGAGGCGGTGTCCAAGAGTGCGCAGACGTCGTTCTTTCGAGAGGATCCGTTTGTGTCGGTGACTCGTAACGATGAAACGCGCGAAAGAGAAAAAAAGAGAGGGAAAAGTAAGAGTAAGAAGAAGAAGGAGAAGAACGAGGCGACGATTGCGAGGTCAAAAAATGGACGCGTGCTCATATCGGCTGCAAATATCGTCACGGATGAAAGCGACGATGACTTTAGCGAGAGTACAACCGCAGAATACGACAGCGAAGATGATGATCACGAAATAGAAGAGGAACAGATACGACTTACGAAACGATTAGATGCCATTAAAGTGCGCCTGAAAAAGCTCGGGATATCCTAGGATTCAATTCTAAAATGAATATTAGCATAACAACAACAACCACAACACGCTTAGTTCGATAAACTTTTCGCAAAGCGAGCCATGGAGGCGGCGAAACCAGCCAGTTTCTCCACCGCGCTCTTCTCTCTCATCTCTCCATCTTCTCCAACATCTCGCCCTCGATACACCTGGGAAACCAAATCGTCCAACTCATCTCCAGCCGGTCTGGAATTCGATTCGTGCACCAACTCAAACCTTCCCGGAACGTTTTCTTTCTCGATGTATAATTTCCACGGTCCCGGAAATTTCTTGAACACCGTCCCGTTGCACCACGGCAAAGGTCTCAAGGAATACGCCACGCACATGACCCCTAAAAATTGATCTCTCCATCGTCTCACGGTCAATCCGATCCCCGCGTCTCCACTCGCTAATCGAGGGTTCAACAAAATCACCGGATTTTGCAACTCGTTCGCTTTCTTCGTAGATTTAACCACAACGTCCAGCGAAATCGGATCCGCCGCCGCGAACAACAATACGCCTTCGTAGTCATCGGGAACTAACATCCGATCGTTCGCCGAGGCTATTTTAAACTTCAAATTCTCGCCCCAACGGTTTTTCAACAACGCCGCGCATCCCGCGTCCGGGAAAACTACCGTCAACTCGCATCCATCCGGTCGTTCCTCTATGAGTTTCTGCGCAAACTGCCTGGATATTTCCCACTGTTTCAACTGATCTCCCGGGTTCGCCATCACGTTCCCGGATATCGGATCCCACAACTCTGGAATCAACAGCTCCACGATTATGCCCAACTGTCCGGCAGAAATTGCCTGAGAGGTAGCCGAGGCAGCCGTGTTGACCGCGTCGAACAAATCGTTCGGAAGTTCCTTATCGTCGTCGTCCTCCTCCTCGGGAACAAATTTATCCTCATCTTCTTCCCGGAAAGAAGGCGTCGAGGAGGAGATTTTCTCGAACGACGCCTGCAGACGATGACGACGATTATTCGCGCTTCTTTTGCTGCTAACGCTGCCGCTGTGATTGTAGCTGTTGTTTGCAAAAGACGTCGACGGGATCGCGGACGTTCGGACGGCAGCCGCAAACATCTCTCTTCTCTCTTTTATGAGTAGTGGGGTGTTAGTATTACGCGGATTACTCTGACGTTTTTTTCTTTCAAAACTCGTCTCTTCCCGGGGAAAACGCCAAAAAAGCAGAGAGAGAGAGAGAGAGAGAGCACGCGGAGAAACAAAGAAAGGAACTCGCGCCACGATGGTGGACGGCGGTGGAACGCATCGCGCAGCGCACCACCACCATCCTCCTCCGACGTTATCGTCCCGGTATCAGGAGTTACCGATCACCACGCGGTCGGTGTTAACCATAAACTGTCTCGCGTTCGTGTGCAACTTGTTGCTGCAGTTGTTTTCGTATTCCACGCTGTGTTTGATACCATCGTTGATGTCGAGGAATTTTATGGGGCAGTTTTACAGAATATTCACTTCTGCGTTCACGCACGGGTCGTTTTTTCATCTGCTGGTGAATATGACCGCGTTTATTCAAATCGGCGCGTTCGGGTTGGAGTTGAAACTGGGTTCCATCAATTTCGGATTGCTCGTGTTTTTGTTTACGATTTTGTGCGGGATGGTCCACGTGTTCTTAGCGAGCGCGATGTGGTACCTTTTAGGAATCGGCGGGTATATGAATGAATGCGCAGTTGGTTTTTCGGGCGTCATTTTCAGTTTAGTTGTTTTAGATACGGCGTTCTCTAATATTAGACAGAGAGACGTTTTCGGCTTGTTCGTAGTCAACGCGTATTTATATCCATTTGCGTTGATTGCCATTGTGCAACTTTTAGCGCCGCATAGTTCGTTTTTAGGTCATTTGAGTGGCGTCGTGGTAGGTTCGTTGTACGTGAAAGGCTATTTGAACAAATTGATTCCCTCGTCGAGGGTGGTAGATAGGATCGAGAATCTCATTTTATCTGGGATCTCGATTGAACGCTTACAAGGTTTCATACGAAACACGTCGGAATCGGCGAGAAGAGTGCGCAGAGAAGAAGGCGATATCGAAAGCGGACACCAATTCATATCGCCCGGGGGTACGACGAGAACTACCACGAGAAGACTCAAGTGGTGGGAAGTGCCAGTCGTTGCTCGAATGGAAAGCGGAGAGAGTCAGAAAAGTTCAACGTCGACGCCGAATCCAACCTTCAAAGGTGCCGGGCGAAAGTTGGGCAAAGGTAAACCTCCATCTCCTCCGCCGCCGCCATCGTTTAACCAACAACAACAACAACAACAACAACAACAATCTTCGTTTTCACCCTCTTCAGGTTCCGCTAATAATACTAAAGCGTTTCCGTACAATAAAAAGTTCATCACACTTCTCGTGGAGATGGGCTTTTCGGAAGAGGAAAGCAAACGCGCGCTCAAGAAAACAAACAACGACGTTGCTGGCGCGATAGATATACTCCAAGGGAAATAGCGTTAGATGTAGTGCTTAATACGTTGTTTGATAATAAAATTTTAGTAAAGATTTTGTATTTAACAACAAATATTTTTCTGTGCAAGTGGCGGTGGTGTGTGTGTGTGTGTGTGTGTGTGTGTGTGTGTGTTGTGTGTTTCCTAGTGTTTGTTGCGTTCAGTCGGCGATCACGAAAACCACCAGAACGCAAGAGCGCAATTTTCGCGGAGAGGAATTGTAATTCATCTCCTAATTTTTCGTTTTTTTTTAAGTCCCATGACTGGAGCCTTCGCAAAGTCTTCTCGTATGAGGGCAAAGCTTCTTTGCGGCTCGTTCGAGCAAAACAGCGGCATGGGGTGAGCGCGTCAACGAAAAAATATACTGTCGCATCACTCCCGCTGTAAAGTCCCGTTACTACTCAATGACCCTTGGAACACTGGTAGTAAATATCCTAATCTCTGCTAAATATATAATAAAGTGTCGGTTGATTCGTACGACCAACTGGTTGTGTGAAAAAGACGGGTCATCGTCATCCGTTTATTCGGCAGCGGCGGCAGCCAAAACAGCCAACGCTTCTTGAACCTTCGCCTTCAACGCATCCGCAGATTCAATCAAGTGCAAGACTTCAGCTTGGTCCATCTCCAATAACATACCAGTCACCTTCGCGGCGTTCGCAGAATCCACGGCGTCAACCAACGGATACAAGGCTTCCCCTAAAATCATTCTTTGTTGATCCGGGGTGGCCGTGCCGAGTTGCGAAACAATGAGCGCAATCGGGTTCGATTCCGCAGCCGGCGGCTCCGGCGCCGCTTGTCCCGGCATCGGTGGCATCGGCTGTTGCTGGCGGAAGTTTTGGCGACCGTTTTGCGGGCCACCTCTGCCACCCATAC